>WNGA01003343.1_pt1 | contig 52066 bp, 47 predicted proteins | sample 5400061 | NCBI WGS metagenome assembly WNGA01 (sample SAMN13153366, study PRJNA577476) | soil metagenome | isolation source: 100 cm soil or saprolite under grassland replicate 2 | place: USA:California | collected 2016-06-15
CACAAGTGCGGTTAATTACAAAAGAATAAATCCGTCAACTATCTTCTCTTCTCCAGCCACTTCAATGCCTCACGCGCACTCAAAGGATGGAGTGGGGTTTCTTTGATAAATTGACGCACAGCTTGCGGGTCCACGCGGGTATATTGGCGTAGCGCCCAGCCAATCGCTTTATTGATAAAGAATTCCTTCGAACCAAGGTTCTCACGGATGATGTCGCACATCAAATCGAAATCGGTATCTTGTTTGTATTTTAGTTGAAAAAGAATGGCTGCACGCCGAAGCCAGAAGTTCTCCGATTTACGCCATTTCGCTAGATATTTCTGGCGAGTCTTTGGAAAACGCTTGAAATGAGTCCCTACTACACCCGTTGAAATCGTATCGACTGTATCCCACCAAGATTTGGTAACGAGGAGATACTCCAGTGTTTCTATAAAGCTTTCGGGTAGTTCCTTCTCAAACTTGCTAATCAAACTTGTAGCTGTATATTGAAACTCGCGCTGAGGCAGTGACCACAAGTCCGCACGATAGAATCGAGATCAGAAATAGTTGGCAGTCCATATTCAGTGTAATGTCGTTTGAGCAATTTTCCGATGACTGGACCTTTGAGTCCGAGATACTCAAACTGATCGCGCATGTAACGCTTCATGGGAACAGCCGATTTGGGATCCGCGTGTTTTTCTAAAAGAGCTTGAATAGATATTACATAAGGATGCATATATCCCTCCCATATCATGGTGTCATTGCGAGTGGACTGTGCTAATACCTAATGTCAGACTACGATGCCTGCAAGGAGAAAGTAAAGTCACTGGTCATACTGGCTAATTTCACCCATGTTATTTGAAAGAAAATATGTCTGGGCAGGCAATAGCAAATGTTTACGTTTCCAGGTTGCATAGACGGTCGTGCAGGAGGAACGCGGCAGTTTTTTAATCTGCGCTGAATCGTATAAATAGATAGACCGGTTTGTAATACTCTCGATGACCGTCCAGTGGTCGTGGAATCCATTTAGCCCTAGAATGATAGCACGTCCCCGTGTCCCGTCCAGAAAATACTGCATAGACTTCCAGAAGCTTGTCAAATCTGGATTGAGGACGCCACGCCATGGGACTTCCACCTTGGAAATCCTTTTCTTGCCTACTACCCTCTTTAGAATCATCAACATTTGAGTGTGAATGATTCCGCCACTCAGCATATCGGCCAGGAGTCTGCGGCGGGCGAGAGTGTAGATCACATCGTCGAATAATTGTTGAGCCTCTTCGTCTGAGGATTGGTTGATAAATCGCTCGGCGTTGACAACGCTATAAAGCCCGCAGAGAGAATCCAAACCACCCTGCTGGAAAGGGGGAAAATACGATCCTAATCTATTGTTTCCTCTCATAGGGCTTTTTGTGCTCCAAAATTCAATTATAAATGAAGGCCAGTTTAGCTTTATGCGGATAGACGTTTACTTACAGAACTGTAACGGCTTGAACCTGAATTTTGCATCTACCGACAAGCTTAATTAAGCTGTCAGCATTAAAACTTGCTCTAAAAATCTAATCTATCAGTCGCCAGAACAATATCCCTGACAACAAAGCCAGACTTGCCCCAAAGAAAAAGGGAGCGGCTGGTCCAAAGCCAGTCCATGTGCCCACACCTTGCCAAAGCAAGCCTGCAATTACCGAAGCGGGAAGAGCCGTCAGCCCGATCGCAGCGTTGAAAAGGCCATAAGCTGTCCCTCGTTGGGTATCAGGCACCAGGTCCGAAACGAGTGCTTTCGCGGTACCTTCCGTCGCCGCATAATAGATCCCATACAGTCCAAAAAATAACCAGATTTGCCAACCTGCCCCGGCCACGGCAAACCCAAGGTACACCAGCCCGTATGCGATCCAGCCACCGATGATCAACTTGCGCCGACCTACTCGATCAGAGAGGGCGCCAAGCGGCCCAGAGAGAAGCGCATAAATCGCGGTAAACGTCATCAACATTCCCATTGTCTGCAAAACTGACAGGCCGCGTTCTTGTGCTCGCAGAACAATAAATGAATCAGACGAATTTCCAAGCGTAAAGAGGACAACGATAAAGAGGAACGCCTTGAATCGTGAGTCCATCCCTTTAAACGTCAAACGCATCTCATCGGACCTTTTGCCTTTTACCGCCACCTCACGTGCTCCTAATGCGAGGACAATCACCGCCAACACCGCGGGCACAATACTAACCAATACTGCGAGACGGAAAGTCTCGAGCCGCAGCAGCGAGGTATTTGCCTGCGTCCGCCAGATGATTAGCGCGGCAATACCAATCCCAAGGAACGCGCCAGCAGTATCTCCGGCGCGATGCAGACCAAATGCCAGCCCGCGTATTTTGCTATCCGTACTAGCAGCCACCAACGCATCGCGCGGCGGGTTGCGGACTCCCTTGCCGACGCGGTCTGCAAAACGTACCAACATCACCCACCCCCAGGCATTCGCAAAGTATAAAAATGGCTTTGCAACTGTAGAGATCGCGTATCCTGCTACTGCCAGCCATTTTCTCTTGCCAAGCTTATCTGAGAGAGCTCCTGAATAGATTTTTAATAAACTGGCTGTAGTCTCCGCCACCCCATCAACCAAACCGACGATCGCCATGCGCACCCCAAGCACGTTCGACAAAAATAATGGAATAAGATACACAAGCATCTCAGAAGAGATGTCTGTGAGAAAAGATGTCGCTGTGGCGACCCAAATGTTAGGATGCAGTTTCTGTAACGACGATTTTTGCATTAATCTTTTTTCCAAAAATTACAGCACCGCATAAATTAGTAAACTAGAATTCTTGTCTTTGTCCGTAATTTATTCCAAAAGGTTTAGTAATCTATGCAATAGCGGTAGAAAAAGTAAACTCAAATGAACATAAAATCTCAAAATAAATTGCAGGCTGAAACCTGGGTATCAACCTGCAATCTTATTATCATATTGACTTTACCAAGACCTTTTTACTCTTTGCTCATCTTATGATACAACGCTCGCAGGTTTCGTTCGTGCAATGTTTGCGCAAGGCCACCCAAATAAACTCGGCTCTTTCCTGCCTGCTCAATACTAACCGTTTCTAAAAACTCTTCTGCTGACTTGCGCCTCGCCGCGCTTTTTACTATTCTTTTAATGTTCGCCAAATAATTGAGGTTCTCTTTAACTGCTGCGTCAATCTCGCCACGCAAGATAATGTCACCGTGTCCTTGAATGATATTTTCCAAGCCCATGCGTGCGATGCGTTTGATAGACGCGGTCATCTCATCAATGTCACCATCCACTATGTAAGGCAACGGCATGAAAGCATCGCCAGCAAATAACACGCGGTCTTCCTCTACTAACACAGCGATCCCATCATCACTATGACCAAATGCAGGAGAGATCATCAGGTTCTTTTTGCCAACACGAAGAGTTAACTCACCCGCGTCAAAAGTTATATGCGGCAAGACAATTTTCACCTGACGTAAGCCTAGATTTTGCTTTTTGGCAGATTCCAATGATGGTATGCCACGCTCAATTAACAATTGGCGACAGCGCGCATGGCTAATAATAGTTGCTCCCGGGAAGAAACAATTACCCCAGGTATGGTCAGCATGATAGTGCGTATTGATTACATAACGCACTTGGACACTCAGCTCATGCTCAATGAACTCACGAATACCTAGAGTCTCTTCTGGTAGCGCCAATGTATCAATTACCACAGCCCACTGTGGCCCCACAATTACGCCAGCAGTGACCTGTGCGTATACTTCACTTTGGAACCAAAATACATTTTCGGAGACACGTTCCCTATGCATGCACAACCCTCGTCAATAGAAATATAAGTACAGTTAATAGCACAAAAAAGCTCAAAATTCAAGTTGTATAGACAAACTTGGTCAGGTATCGCTGTTTTCTCGGCTGTTTTAGGAGTAAATATAGTTCCATAGTCTCCTTGCACCTGCCTGTTTTGCATGATACACTCTGTAAAAATGACCGCCGATATTCTTGTGATCACTCCTTCACCTGGCTTTGGAGATTCGGTTCGCCGTGAACTGGAAGATACGGATGTTTTCCGCGTCCATGTGGTCAATAATAAAGCCTCTGCGGTTGTGCGTGCAGATGAAAAAGCTACCCCACTTGCGTTGCTCGATATTGCATTGGGCGAAGATTGGATCATCGATATTGGTCAAGCCTTACGCACCATACACCCACCAATCAAGCTGGTTGTGCTCTGCGATGAGAATGTAACACCTCCAACTTTCGATATTATCCGCCCCTGGACGCTTGTCCGCAAACCGTTCCGTTTGGACGATTTTATGAAATCTCTTAGTCAACCTTCTCCTCATTCTGTAGCTGCACCAACTCAACCCACAGACTTGCCGTGGTTAAAAGATGTTTCCAAAGCTGCACAGCATCTCACCCGCTTAACGCTCGAATCCTCGGCACAAGCTGCACTGATCACGCTCAGAAACGATCTATGGGCTTATGCAGGCGGCCTCTCCCAAAGCGCAGCAAAGGAAGTGGCACAAACTGTCACACGCAATTGGGACGGACAAAAAGGTTCTGATCTTCTGCGCTTTATCCGCCTTGAAAGCACAAAAGCTGAGCATATGCTTTATGCAACCCGCCTCCTTTCAGCACTATCCGCAGCCAAGCAAACCAACTCGTCACCAATCTTAGTGACGATCGTCCTGCAATTCAAAAAATCACGAAATCCGCGACACAGCCTATAATTGAATTCCTCGAAGATGAGTTAAACGACGAAGACGATATCGTAGAAATTCCACCCATCACCGATATCCTTGACAATATCCCATCGCCTAACCCTCTTCCCTCCACTTCTTCTCAGGATGAGGCGCAGCCTCGCACGAATGAAAAAGTGGATAATCCTATAGATGAAACTCGCCTATCTAAGCCACTATCCAACGCTTCTGCTTTCACCCGTGAATCATCTCCGGCTATTCCATTAAATCACTTGGTTACAACGGAGCAGGATGAAAGTCTGGATCAGACAATTCTCTCACATGCTACACTTGATGAAATCGAAGTCACTATTCCTACTAAATCGCGCAGGCGTCCCGAGACACCTATTGCAAGACCCGCACCTGGCGAATTGGACGTAACCCGTCCTGGCCCAACGACAGAGGCCGCGCGTAAAATGACCCTTGAGCCAACGACTGCCGGACTATATCATCTCACCTATGCATGTCTGCTTGTACCCCGTTTCTCATCTCACTATCTGACCGGTGATCTGGCAGATCATATCTCAGAGTGGTTGCCAAATATTTGTATTGCGTTTGGCTGGCGTTTGGAATTCCTTGCAGTGCGTCCCGAGTATTTACAATGGGTCGTAAATGTACAACCAAATACATCGCCTGGTTACCTGATGCGTGTCATGCGCCAGCAAACATCCGAAAAAATCTTTATGGAATTTACCCGCATAAAGAAAGAGAATCCCTCAGGCGACTTCTGGGCTCCTGGTTACTTGATTATGGGCGGGACACAGCCTCATCCACCACAACTAGTACGTGATTACATTCGACAAACTCGTCAACGCCAGGGACAAGAGGCCGCGCGCTCTCACACTTAAACAAAATTATTTCCGTGTGAGCGCAGAGTATAATAAGCTCTGCGCTTTTTGTTTTCAACGCGCTGGAGTAACAAACATTAAGTAAATCCAAAGTCTGGAGACTTTGGATTCCAAAAAATTGGAAACTACATGCCTCCCACTCTTTATCTTATAGATGGACACGCTCTCGCTTACCGTATGTACTTCGCTCTTACAGCAGGCTCCTCCAGCCAGCGCTGGCGCTCATCCAAGGGCGAGCCTACTGCAGGTACTTATGGATTCGCGCGCGAGCTGATCCGCATCCTTGAACAAGAAAAACCTCAATATCTCGCGGTAGCTTTCGACACGGGTAAAACTTTCCGCGATGAGATCTATCCCGCCTACAAAGGCACACGCGCCAAGATGCCTGATGATTTGAGCTTACAGCTTGGGCGTATCCGCGAGATGGTAGATGCTTTCAATATTCCCCGCCTTGAGTTAGATGGTTATGAAGCCGACGATGTGTTAGGCTCAGTGGCCAAGGTTGCTGCTGAAGACGGTCATGGTGTGAAGATCATCACCGGTGACCGCGACCTGCTTCAGCTTGTCAATGAACGGACCATTGTTTATCTCGCAGGTGACGATCAAACTTACATCACAAATGAAGATGTAATCAACAAACTAGGCGTCCGCCCGGATCAGGTGGTAGATTACAAAGCTATTGTCGGAGATAAATCCGATAACATTCCCGGAATTCCCGGTGTAGGAGAAAAGACCGCCATTTCACTGCTTGAAAAATTCGGCACATTGGATAATGTCTACGCGCACATTGACGAGGTGGAGAATCGGTGGAAAGGCAAACTGGAGCAAGGTAAAGAGTCTGCTTATCTCAGCCGTGACCTGGCGCAGATCAAAACAGACCTTAAGATCAAATTCGATCTGGAACGTGCGAAAGTCGGGAACTTTGATCCCGCGCCACTTGAAGCCTTATTTACGGAACTCGAATTTCGCACACTCGTCGGCAAAATTCGGCTACTCAGTGGTAATGCTCAAGCAGATGAAGCAGAGACTACTGCGGCCAATCAAGAGCCCGCCCCCACTTCAATGAAGAAATCTGCTCAACAGATGTCCATGTTCGTGGATGAAGAAAAAGCCGTGTACGTGCCTGAAATCATTTCGAAAATTGAAGTGATTATTGTGGATAGCGAGGAAAAACTTTCCGCCTTGTCAAATGAACTCGCAAAATCCAAAGTAATTTCATTCGACACAGAGACAACCTCGACAGAAGTCATGAAAGCGGGGCTCGTTGGGATTTCACTTGCCATTAAAGAAGGACAGGGTTATTACATTCCGATTGGGCATATCTCGGGCAATAACCTGCCTTTGAAAAAAGTGATCGCAGCTTTGGAAAAGCCGTTTACAAATCCCAAGATTGGCAAGATCGCCCATAACGCCAAGTATGATTACATCATTCTTACGCGGCATGGACTGAACGTCTCTCCCATCACATTTGACACAATGATTGCAGAGTTTGTTGTAGATCCGGCTTCACACAACCTGGGCCTAAAGAATCTCGCGCGGGCGCGGCTTGGTGAAGAGATGGTACGCATCGAAGATTTAATCGGTACCGGCAGAAAACAAATCAGCATGGCCGAAGTAGCCATTGAAGCCGCGGGCGCATATGCCGCTGCGGATGCAGAAACGACATTACGCCTGATGCCGATCATGCAAAGCGATGTCAAGCGCGTGCATGGCGAAAAATTGATGACAGATGTTGAAATGCCATTGGTCTGTGTACTGGCAGATATGGAAATGAATGGCGTCTTGCTCGATTTGCCGTTTTTCAAGCAAATGTCCGATAAACTCAGCAGTCGCATGATTGAGATTGAAAAACGGGTCTATGAATCGGTTGGAAAAGCCTTTAACATTAATTCAACGCAACAACTCTCGGATATTCTCTTCAACCGCCTGGGCCTTGAATCGCCTGATAAGAGCCGCAAAACCGCCAGCGGACATTTTTCAACATCTGCATTCATACTTGAGGCCTTGCGTGGTAAACATCCCGTCGTTGATATGGTTTTAGAACATCGCGAGCTTTCCAAACTCAAGTCAACCTATGTGGATGCGTTGCCTGCTGCCGTCGTTCCACAGACAGGACGCGTGCATACCTCCTACAGTCAGACCGGAGCAGTGACAGGACGAATCTCCTCGTCGAATCCAAACTTACAAAATATTCCAATCCGTACTGAAGAGGGCCGCCGTATTCGCAATGCATTTATTGCGGATAAAGGTAACGTCCTACTTTCAGTAGATTACTCACAAATCGAGTTGCGCATCGTAGCGTATATGGCCCAGGATGAGGCGATGTTAGCAGCGTTCCGCGCGGGAGAGGATATCCATCTCACTACCGCGGCGGCCATTTACGGGGTCCCGAAAGAAGCAGTGACTAAAAACATGCGTCGCCATGCCAAGGCTATTAATTTCGGTCTGATCTACGGCATGTCTGTGTTTGGTCTCAAGAATACAACGGATTTGACTTTAGCTGAGGCGGAAAACTTTGTCAAAGCTTATTTCCAGAAATTCCCTGGCGTGAAAAAGTATCTTGATGGGATCCGCAAGATTGCTGCGCAACAAGGATATGTAGAAACGTTATTGGGTCGCCGCCGGTATTTCCCCGCATTGCAGGGTAGCTTAAACCAAACTCTCAAAAATCGCGAAGAACGTGAAGCCATCAACTCACCCGTTCAAGGTACTGCCGCAGATATTATGAAGATTGCCATGTTAAGAATTCCAGACGCACTCAAGGCGGCCAACCTACATGGCAAAATGCTTCTGCAAGTACACGATGAGCTTGTACTGGAATGTCCGCGTGAAGAAATGGAGGAAACCGCGCGTGTCGTTCAAGCAACAATGGCAAACGCCTATCCAATGAGCATTCCTCTTTTAACTGAAGCACGCTGTGGTCAAAGCTGGGGAGAAATGCAACCCCTGGTGCCGCAACCCCGCCCGCATTCAGGCGGGGCAACTTCCTTAAGAGGCAGGGTAGCTCGCTAAATTTTAAGGGATAAAATTGAGTGTAACCCTACAGTTTATAAGCTAAACACGCCTGCTTCCCCGCACCCACATCTGATTGGCAATGAAAGGTGTGGGACTTTCGACGGGGCAATCTGGCGGTGTTGCGGTACTAGAGAATTTAAAATAATGATGTAAGTCATTACTACAAAACTCGTGATAAGATTTGTATACAATGCCAGAACGAGAAGATGTTTTTCAAAAAGCGATGAATGATGGCCACTCGGCGGCCTGGGATCAGGAATGGGAAAAAGCTGCTGCCGCGTATCGTAAAGCTTTGCAGGAATTTCCTGACCACCCAAAGGCGCTCAACAGCCTTGGGCTGGCTCTTTACCAACTTGGTAATTTTGATGAAGCCCTGCAAATTTACCTTCACGTGGCCAAGCTCTCACCGGATGACCCTATCCCGGTGGAGAAAATCGCGCAACTTTGCGAGCGCCTAGGCGATTTGAAAATCGCTGTGAACGCCGCGATGAGGGCAGGCGACTTATATCTAAGCCAGCACGATGTAGATAAAGCTATTGAAAACTGGGTGCGCGTGACAAACCTGAATCCTGACCAGCCTTTAGCACGTTCACGTCTGGCACAAGTTCATGAAAGGCTAGGCCATACTCAACAGGCCGTAACGGAATATCTGGCCATTGCCAGTCTGCTTCAACGTGCAGGGAATGCAGAAAAATCATACGAGGTGGTTAATAAAGCCTTGCAACTTTTGCCACAAAGCCCAGAGGCAAGGCAGGCACTGACCTTACTTAAGACAGGTCAACTCTTGCCCAAACCTGTGCGCGGCAAAGGCGGGACAGGACCTATCCGAATGGCGCAGGTCAAAAACTTGCAACAGCCTAAAGAGGCCGCTTCCGGTCTGGACCCTATCGCTGAAGCGCGTCAAAAAGCATTGACTCAGCTGGCAGAGCTTCTCTTCGATTACTCTGATGAGAGCCCTGCCGCACAGCAGCGCCGCGGGCTAACCGCGATTGTCCGAGGTACTGGTCAGCTCGCTATGCAACAATCTGAGCAAACAAAAGTTGTTTTGCATCTTAGCCAGGCCATTGACGCGCAGACGAGAGGAAAGGATGCACTGGCCGCTGAAGAGCTGGAACGCGCACACGATGCAGGGTTCAACCATGCATCTCTGTTTTTCAATCTTGGTATGTTACGCGCCCAAACCGACCGGATGGAAAGCGCGTTACGCTACCTTCAATCTTCGATCAAACACAATGAATATGCGCTTGGTTCTCGTCTCCTTCTGGGAGATATTCAACTCAAAAGAGGTAAAGTCAGGGAAGCTGCGCTGGAGTATTTCGAAGCGTTGAAACAAGCTGATTCGATGACGGTAGCAGCCGAACAGTCCGACGAGATCCGCCAATTGTATGAGCCTCTGATCGAGGCCCAACAGCGTCTAAAAGATGAGGATGCGCACCGTCGTCTGTGTGAAAATGTTAAAAGCCTGCTATTGCGACCCGATTGGCGCGAACAATTGAAGCGAACACGTGAACAAATGCCAAAACAAGATAGTGGCATGCCCACCCCCTTGGCTGAAGTCATTTTGCAGGCACAATCCACGACTGTTCTTGAGTCAATCAACCTGATCAACCAGCTGGCGCGCTCGGGCAACCTCCGCTCTGCTATGGATGAGGCCTACGACGCCGTCCACCATGCGCCGACCTATTTGCCTTTGCATACCTTGATGGGTGACCTGCTCGTACAGGAAGGCCGGACCGATGACGCGATTATCAAATATGGCGTAGTGGCTCACGCATATGGTGTACGCGGTGAGGTGGCTCAGGCCACCAAACTGCTACGGCGTGTCATTCAACTCGCTCCTCTGGATCTCGGTGCCCGCAGTCGACTGATCGATCAACTCACGGCGCGCGGTCAAATGGATGAAGCCATCAATGAATATCTCGAGCTCGCAGATATTTATTATCGCCTCGCCGAATTGGATATGGCACGCAAAACTTACACCACTGCTCTACGCGTGATACAACAAGGCAACGTCAGCCGTGATTGGAGTGTTCATATCCTGCAACGCATGGCAGATATCGACTTGCAAAGACTCAATTGGAAGCAAGCCCTGCGTATCTTTGAACAAATCCGCACTCTGCGTCCTGATGATGATGGAGTCCGTAAGCAACTAGTCGAACTAAATATGCGCATGGGCCAGCAAGAACAAGCCATGAGCGAATTGGAAAATTATCTCACCTATCTTGAGAGCAATCATAAAGCCCAAAACGCCATCCTCTTCCTCGAAGACCTGATTAAAGATCATGATGACGAACCTCTACTCAAACGTGCCCTCGCCGAACAATTACACCGTTCAGGCCGAACCGAGGAAGCAGTTCGGCAATTAGATGCATTAGGCGAATCTCTGATGGAAGCGGGAAAGAAAAGAGAAGCGCTTGAGGTCATCAATCAGATCATATTGATGAACCCATATAACGTGGAAGATTATAGGCAACTTCTGTTGCAAATGCAGATGGGTTAGACTCATTCAGTACCACCCGCCATCAAAATGACGGGTGGTTTTTTTGAATCAGGTCACACAACGTTCGTCAGCAGTTGTGCTGCTGGCGTCTCCTCCGGCGCAGGACAATCGCGGAGCATCCTTGTGGGACTGCACCGAAACTGAGCCAGTAGTATAATGCGGGCGATTTCATTTGTGGAGAATAATATGCCAAAGACCGAAAACCGCGCCGTGATGAATTGGCTGTTCATTTTTGCCTTCATCGTGGCGTTTCTCGTTGTATTCGGGGGATTCGTTCGCCTTACCCGTTCCGGGCTTTCCATCACCGAGTGGAATCCGATTAGTGGAGTCGTTCCTCCCATTGGACAACACGCCTGGACCGTTGAATTTCAAAAATATCAATTGACGCCTGAATACAAACAGATCAACTCTGGCATGACGCTGGGAGAATATCAATATATCTTTTATATAGAATGGATTCACCGTCTTATCGCCCGCCTTGCCGGATTGTTCTATGCCATTCCTGTGTTCTATTTCCTTTTCAAGAAAACAATTCCTTTGAAAGAGTTCGGCATTTACTTTGTCATGGGCTTGCTCTTCATCGGTCAGGCGGTCATGGGCTGGATCATGGTCGCCAGTGGCCTCGTAGACCGCCCTTCGGTCAGCCATTTTGCATTGACTGCTCATTTGCTGCTTGCCTCATCTTTGCTAGGTGTGAGTCTGTGGACCGCGTTCGGACATAAATACGGATTTCTTGATCACAGCCATAAAATCAAATGGTCACTTCCATCGAAACTGGCAGTTGTATCGTTTATTATTCTCGTCATCCAGATGACCTATGGTGGCATGACAGCCGGTCTCAAAGCTGGTCATGTTTCGGATACCTGGCCGCTTATGCTTGGCAAATTAATTCCACGAAACCTTTTTAACTCCTGGATCAATCTTGTCGAAGTGCCGCAGACGATTGTCTTTGTCCATCGCTGGTTTGGGTTCATGGGATTGATCGCCGTGCCTGCAGTGTATTACTTTGCCAAGAAACAAAACTACCCGCGCGAGATTCTCAATGGGCTCTTAGTGCTCACCGGCGCGGTCGCTTTACAGATCATGCTTGGTATTTTGACCATTTTATCTTATGTGAATATCGTCGTTGCACTGCTTCATCAAGCCAATGCGCTGGTGCTATTCTCATTGGCTATATATTTCATTCACCGTCTGAGAGCAGTGGATCATGTTAGTGAACAGCAGGAAAATGTAATCCCTCTTGGAAAAGTCAACATATTGCCAGTAGAGAAGAGCGTCTCGTCGAAGGGATAGCACCTTATATGGGTGCTTCGCCATATCTTTGCTCACCAACGATGTCATCCTTGGCTCGTAATGACAAATGATTTTACTTCCTCAATTTTGCTGACATTGCCAGACCAATCATCCCAATAAATAGTCCAGCCACCGATGCACCCCAACTGAAAAAGTTCAGGAAAAATGTAGAAGGGATGATCTTCAGGACCATAAACAAAGGGAGGATCCAGCCTAATAACATCAGGATCACGCCAAGGGGCAGAAGGAACTGTGGAGATTTCATAGTTTACCTTCGCGCTGCGAAGTCCCAGTGTACTTCTGGGGAGCGGAGGGTCGAGTGTAAGCCGAGACCTACAGTCGAAGCGCCATTAAGATGAAAACATATATACATGAGACTCGCCCTTCGACTACGCTACCCAGCCAACGGGCAGCTCCGCTCAGGATGAAATCTTACTTATAGAGCCAACAGGCCACAAAATGATCCGGCTCGGGTTCAAAGTCCGGGGGTACTTTTTCGTCGCACAACCCAGCCATAAAATGCGGGCAACGCGGGTGGAAACGGCATCCTGTAGGTGGGTTGACGAGACTCGGCGGCTCACCTGGAGGGACCTCCTTGAACGTATCTGCGTTGCGTGCATCGGGGTCGGACGTGGCTGCAAGCAATGCTAACGTATAGGGGTGCAAAGGGTTTTCAAGCAGACGCCGCGTATCGGCCTTTTCGATTAATTTTCCCGCATACATGACAAAAATACGAGCCGAAAAATATTTAACTGTCGAAAGATCGTGCGTAATGTATATTACCGAAAGGCCGTGCGCTTCCTGCAAAGCGCGCAGGAGTTTCAAGATTTCCACTCGTACCGAAGCATCAAGCATGGAAACAGGCTCATCAGCTACGATCAATTTTGGTTCACGGATCATGGCGCGCGCAATCACAATACGCTGTTGCTGACCCCCACTCAACATGTGCGGGAACTTTGGCAGAAAATCATCAGCAGGATGCAGTTTCACCTCCGTCATTGCTTTGCGAATCCGGCGCATGCGCTCTTCTTTATCTTTGATCCCACTGATGATCAATGGCTCTTCTAGAATTCTTTGCACGGTCATAAACGGCGGCAGCGCACCATAGGGATCCTGCTGTACATAACCAACTTCAAAGCGATACTTGCGCATTCCCTCACGCTTGAGGTGGGCAAGATTCATGCCATCGAAGATGACTTCGCCGCTCGTGGGGATATTCAGCCCGAGGATAGTCTTCATCAGGCTGGACTTCCCGCATCCCGACTCCCCGACAACTGCCACCGTTTCTCCTTCAGCCAGCTCAAAGCTGACGCCATCCACCGCTTTGACATAGCCCGCGTGACCGAAGCCAAAGCGCCGAAGTTCATACCAAACGTGTAAATCCCGGATCGACAGAAGGGCTTTGAGCAATTTTTTTACGGCGCTCGTTTTTATCTCTCGTACGTCTGTCATCATGTTATGCTCCTCTTAGCATATTCGTCACGCTTGAAGCGTGCCCTACCTCACTTCTGTTGCCGAGCCAAAACCTGTTTGCAAGCCTTTCAAACATTCCATCATCCCAAGATGGCGGCAGTCATGAGATAAAAAGACTAGTAGATTTAGGCGTATATTCTGGATTTTTTTTGCCATTTCATCGTCAAGGCCATCGAAGGTTGAATATTGTCCATCAAATAATTCAATAAATTGTTCAATCGCTTCATAGGAACAGCGCAAGTAATTTAATAATTCATCGTTTTGCGGAATCGGCAAGTTGGCCGCAACCTCGTCGCTGAGACCAGTGCCAACGGTCGCGTGTAGCTCGGTAGGAAAGCCCCATTTCTCTGCAAGGTTATCCCGGGCCCAAATTTCCTTAGCATTACCAAAGTCCGGTCCAATTTGTGGATAATGCTCAAGGATCGCTGCTTTGAGGTAATCTGATTCGCGCGCCAGATGCCAAATATGGAATCCAATGGAGGTGCTGTAGCCTTCAGGTTTCCAACGCAGTTGTTCATCGTCCAGGCTTTCAGCTAAGCGAAGAACTACTTTATGTATGTCTTTGAAACTATCGAGTACATCGTAGAGGGCGAAGGAAGGCATGTTTTGAATCTCCAGTCAGAGGATAAGACCCTAAAGGTTTTTTCTGGAAACCAGAATGAAAATTTGACAGGAAAGTCTTGCTTGGATTTCTTGTTCAATTGCAAAGAAAACCTTTAGGGTCTACCTAGAAACTAGGCATACAACCAGCACTTAACCTTCCGTCCGTCTTTTATAAACTGAGGCGGTTCCTGGTCGCATTTGTCAAACCGGAAGGGGCAACGCGCTGCGAAACGACATCCCTTTGGCAGGGCTATCAAGCTTGGTGGCTGGCCTGTGATAAACATCGGGTCTGAATCACTGCGCAGGCGTGGCACGCTTGCCATCAGCATTTGCGAATACGGGTGTAAAGGCGCTGGGAAAAAGTCTTTAGCATGGCCCACTTCCACGATCTGGCCAGCATACATGATGGCAACTTCGTCTGCGAGTTCACTGGAGGTGGCAATGTCGTGAGTGATCAGGATAAAACTTGTGCCTAATTCCTGCTTGATACGTTTGAGCACGTTCATGATGTTGGCTTGTGTAAGCAAATCCAACGCAGAAGTTGGCTCATCCAACACGATTAAAGCAGGTGAGGTGATCAAAGCCATTGCCAGTGCTACACGTTGCCGCATTCCGCCGCTCAGTTCAAACGGATAACGGCTCAAAAAGTCTTCGGGTACGCCCACATGACGGAACATGCGCTTCGCCAGATTCAAGGCTTCAGATTTGCCAACACCTAGATGAATCATGGCTGGTTCTGCTACCTGCTCCCCCACCTTAATAACAGGGTTAAGCGCGTTCATCGCTGCTTGGGGCACAAGCGACATGGCTCCCCAGCGTATATTGTGACGGAACTCTTCTTCGCTGAGTTTCATTACATCGGTGCCTTGCAAATAAACATGACCGGAATATTTTTGTACATTGCGCGGCAGGAGACGCAAAATAGCCTTGGACAAGGATGTTTTGCCACAGCCCGACTCACCGAGAATCACTACGGCCCGATGATAGTCAAGATCAAAGTTCACGCCATCTACGGCTTGTACAGCTCCGGCCTGAGTGCGGAAGTGTAAGACGAGGTTTTCGATGTGGAGAAGTTGCGTTGGTGAGTTCATAAAATTCCTATTTATCAAACGCGTGCGCGCTTCGACTACGGCCTTCTACTTGCACTCAGGCCTCCGCTCACCTGTGCCGGCACCAGGTGCAGGCAGCGCGAAGACTTTTATAGTCCTCTCAAGCGTGGATTGAAGATACGATCTAGTGCAAAGCCGAGCATGGCAAAGCCGAGCCCGGTGATCATGAGTAATACAGCCGGCTCCAGCACCCAATAATAGAGACCTTTATAGAGGGCGCCATTTGAATTCGCATCCTCAATGATCTTGCCCCACGTCGGCAAGACGGGATCACCAAGGCCCAGAACTGCGAGTGATGCTTCCAGAAACACAAACGCTGGAACTGATGAGACCAAGCCTGGAATGAGAAGCGGGATCATACGTGGGATCAGGTAAAGGAAAACAACGCGGTTATCGCTCGCACCATAAGCGCGCGCAGCTTCAATGTAATTCGACTCTTTTACCTGCAGAAATACAGAACGATACGATTTGATTGAGCCTGTGAAGATGCTTAGCAGGATCGTGACGCCAAGGATCACCCAGATACTGCGTGAGTAAAACGTCCCGACCATGATCAGGATGGATAGAAACGGCAGAACGAGGTTTACCTCAGTCACCCTCTGGATCAGTTCGTCCAGCCAGCCACCATACCAGGTTCCTATTGCTGCAATGATCATAGTTAGTATAGATGTACCGAGCGATGCAATGAGACCAAACGCGAGAGCGACCGGCGTTCCCCATAACAATGGCAACACCAGATCGCGCCGAGATTGATCGGTCCCAGCCAGACCGTACAGTTGACCGTGGGATACCAACTCAACGTCAAGATCAGAATCTTTCTCGAAGGTCACGGCGTTGATCACGAGTTGATACTGTCCTTTTAACGGCGTCCCTGTTTTAGGGTCCGAAAAGAGCGCTTTCATGACCAGGTCGGAAACATCGACTTTGAGTCTTTTTTGAAGTTTTGCATCCTGCGAGAAACGGAATGTAGCCTTGTGATCAATTGCCGTATCGGCAACCCTTATTTTGGTTCCGTCCGGCATAATCCATGACACAGAGATGAATGGTTGCTTCTGGTCGAATTTCGAGTTGATGTACAGGATCATTTCCTGTGGATATCCATCGAAAGAAAAATCATAGGAATACGTAATATCGATGGTGGCGGTATCTTGATTTCCTGGTGTTACTGTTTTGCTCATGCTACCATCTGTGGTACGCACAGAAAATGACACAGGAAGTTTGTGGCGGGAGAAAAGGTTAAACCACGCTGGCGGGGCAAACTTGGGATTTTGATACCAAATCTCTTCACCCCCACGCCAACGTCTGATCGCCTCTTGGTAAGGAATGGTTGCCATGGCATAGACGGCTGTGACAACCATTAACACAATGACCATCGATCCAACAATTGCAGATGGGTAACGACGAATTTCGCGGAATGAGTTTCGAAGGGCAGTCATATGGCATCACTTTCCGCTTCCGACTTTAACCCGTGGATCAACAAGGGCATACATAAAATCAAGCAGGAAGACCGTCATCGCCAGCAGATAACCATAAATGATGGTTAGCCCGACGATTACTGGCGTGTCATACAGGCCAATGGCGCGATAAAAAGTGCGACCCAATCCCGGCCAGAGAAAGACGGTTTCCGTAATAATTGCACCCGTCCACAAAGTGATAATCAGGAGAGCGAAGTTTGTAATAATGTTTGGCAAAGTTGGTCGCAGGATATATTTCCGCTCGATGTCACGTGCATGCAGGCCCTTTGCCCGGGCCATTTCCACATAATCTTCGCTGGAATAGATCAGGAAAAAGGTGCGCCAGTTATAAATGCTCAGAAATACGGAACTGAGGATCAAGGATAGAGCAGGCAAAGTAAGGTGTTTCATCACATTGAAGAAATAATCAATTCTGTTTTCTGGCGGAGGCGAATCCACCATGCCTCCAAAAGGCAGGACTTTTAGGATCGCTGAAAAAATAAGGATCATAAAAATGCCATAGAACCACGGCGGAGCTGCGGAAGTGGGAGAAAGTGCGATGATAAATTTATCCCAAAAGTTGCCATAACTTCTGGATAAAATCAGCGCAAAAAAGACACTTCCAAAAAACAGAAGCAACTGGGATGTGCCCATTAGCAATAATGTAGGAGGAAGCCTTTCCAGGATGATCAAGCGGATATTTTTTGAGCCGCTATCGCTGGTCATATTAATGGCACGACCCAGATTTAAAGTCATCGCATTGGAGAGATAGGTAAAACTACGGACAGCAAAAGGCTTATCAAGACCAATTCTTTTTTCCTCCAGCGCGATTGCATCCTGAATCAATTTTTTGCGTACCTCAGGAGTCAAGTTAACGCTTGCAGGACTGCCAATGATATGCTGCGTGACTCGTTCACTGATTTCATTCCGCATGATCTCATCCACATAGCCACCCATGTTGGCGATGAGAATAGTTAGATAAGTGGCAACTACGAGCGTTAAGAAAAGAGCAATAATTCTTACAGCCGAATATCTCGCCACGCGCAGAAAAGTACTATCCGCCCACTTTCTTTTTATAACCTGCGTTCCTGAAGGGGAAAGAGTTTCTGCTGTCATTTTACTTACCTCATGTAATGTGGATAGGGGCAAGGAATGTCCTTGCCCCTATAATTAGCGTACCGGTTACTGAATTATGGAACGACCACAAAGTCTAAAGATGTGAACGCTGGAACAGCAACTGGCGTCGGGATAACAGCCACTTCGAGTCTATTGGATCCAGCCTCTAGCTTCGAAGTCACATCCTTGTCAAGGACTACTTGATATTGGCCATCTGCAACAGCCAACGCTTCACCTGTGCTTTGCAATGCTCCCGTGGCATCATATAGCAGATATTTAACCTGCCGAATATCAGACTCGGCATAAGGTTCGCCATTGAATGTTACGTTTACGTCAAAGACGGCTTCATCTCCGACTTTTACTTGCCCTGGGCCATCTAATTGAGCATCTGCCAATTTGGGTTGGCTAAAGGTCTCCCATTTACTGGCAAGATCGGGGAAGTCAGTATTGTTCTTGAGAGTCAGCGTCTTCTCGGTAAGGAAGGCTTTATCGAGATAGTACGGGCCTGTACCAATCCAGTAGTGACCGTGATCGGCAAACCATTGTTGCAAATCTTCATAGCGGGCCTTGGCTTCATCCGCAGTGAGGTACTGGCTAAGGGTCGCCTCATACGGGATATAGGACTCGCTTGCCGCTTGATCGAGATACTTCGAAAGGACCTCAAGGCTTGGTCCACCGACCCAACTGGTCTGTTCAACCTTGGCGACATCTGCCTTGTCCGCTGAGTAAGCCAGTTCGCCATTCTCTTCTGCCAAATTCGAAATCGCTAATATGTCCCAACTATTTTCACCATTCAACCCATAAATCGAGGAAGGCCATAAAGTGGACACGTTCAGTTCCGCGTCAGCATAGTAAAGATCTGAGTAGCTTTCGATCGTCAGGGGATTGGTGGAAGTGATTCGGAAGCCCTTGTAATAGGTCATGACGGCATCGAAATACGGCACAGAGGATTCATCATATATGGCGCTTTCCGGCTTCGCTCGATCAAAGAACACAATTGTTGGCATAATGAAATCCGCCACAGATAGTGGACTGCCATCATGCCATTTCACTGTTTCAAACAGGTCGGCAGGGAAGGTTACTACACTCTTTGTCTTGGCGGTCAAGCCATCGGGATACTTTTCACCAACTGTGATAAATTTTTGCGCTTTAGCATCCCAATCGATCAACGTATCCGGAGGAACAGTGATCGAATCTTCCTTCTTCAAAGTTACCCAGCCGAGGCTTTCGGTAACGGGCAAATCGGATTGAATTGTCACCTCGGCGCTATCAATGCGTTGGGGCCATGCCAAACCAGTATAGGGATCACCCATGATACCGCCCGCGGCTGCAAAATCAACGCCGCTAGCAGTGGCCTTCTGGATGAAACCATCCCATACCCAGTTACTGCCGGAAATTGTATTCCAGGGTTCTGTAAAGAGATCATTCGTTCCGACCTTCATCTGGCCGCCTTCCTTATCCGCAAACTTCAGGTTGGAAGGTGCCATATACGCAGCTTCAATACCAGCCGCAAGATCATAAGTGACGCTTACGTCAGGTTGGTATAGGGAATAAGCCAGTTGTTCAATGACGAAGACCTGCAAAGAATCTTGAAGTGAAAGTTCCATGGCCTTGCCTATCAGTTCCCGGCGTTGATCGAGGGTTGTGAAATTGCCATTAGCCAAGTCATCACCAATTTTTTGAAATTCCGGATCCACATTAATATTGGAAAGGAATGGCTGAATTCCCTGCTGGCTGTTCGGCAGATACATCTGCTGGAATTGATTCTTCTCGTCGCGCGTCAAGCCTGCAGGCAACCAACCAGCAGTATACAAGTGCCATAAACCTTCGACAGGGTCACTACCACGCCAGATTGGAGCAGCTTCTGAAGAGGTCTTATATTGGCGATCTACAACGAAGCCAACACTCTCAAGCTGATTGGCAACATAATCGCCTAGAGGCTTGCGTGTCCCATCTCCGTCACTGCGAATGAGGAAGATCAAAGTGACGGGTTCGCCATTGAACTCATACTTGCCATCTGCTCCCACGGTCGCGCCAAGGGTAGACATCTCCTCAGAGATAATCTCCTTCGCCTTTTCGAGGTTATAGGCATACTTGGCTTCCAGTCCGCGGGCAACATCCACTACACCGGTGTAATCCACCAATTGTGTAGTGAGGGCAAAGTACTTCGGCAGAGAACCGCCCCCATAGATTTCCTGATTGACATAATTACGGTCGATCAGCCAGTTCAGTGCTTCGCGGATTTTCCGATCTGAAAAGGGGTTGAGTTTTGCTGTATCCTTGAAGGTTGCCGGATTGAGCATGACAGAGTAACTGCCCCCATATGAGGATGTATAGTTCAAACCGGATTCCTTGATCGCAGGCAGATCAGAGGATGCAAGCTGGTAGGAATACATATCAATCGCACCAGCCTTGACCTGTGAAATGGCCGAGTCACTGGCTACAACTGAAAAATCAATTTCATCTAGCCAGCCACCGTGGCGTGTTGTTTGTGGCATTTCCGTAGGTTCTTGCGGTGCTTCTGTAGCTGCGGGTGCTTCAGTGGCAGGCAATGCAGTTGGCTCGGCTGTGGTGGGTGCAGGCTGGCAAGCTGCAAGCACCAAGCTGAAAACAGCAAGGACACTGAGAAGCGTATACAGGTGTTTCAGTTTCATTTCTCTTTTCTCCTTAGATTAAGGTTTTTTTAAACGTGCAGGATTACAATCAAATTTCTTTCCGAAGGCTCACCTCCTTGCCTGAAACCTGAAAACGTCAAAAACGTTTGATGATATGACAGGAGGCGGAGCCAGTGCGTAAGCTGACATCCGCCTCAGTCCAAATACGGGTGCTTTCAGTGAGGAGAAGTTGTATGAAAGCAAATCCGCTTGTGCCGCAATCTCCATTGAATGCTGTGGAAATTGCGGTACTTGTGCCGCAGCTTCCATATATGCTGTATGGAGGCTGCGGTACTTGTGCCGCAACTATAAGAAGTTGCAGGGTAATTTGTCGTATTTGATAACTGCCCTGCATTTTTGTGTGATTGTCCTGCCAATTTATCCGCAGAAGGCATGCGGGCTTTTGGACGGGGTTGCGGTACACTCTCACCTGGGCCATTCCTTAGGGTGATGCTTGAATCATACGGAGTAACCTGTTAAATGTCATGCGTCTTAAAACGGATTTTTACCCCCTCAACCGTGCCGTTTTTATCCCCTACTACAAACGCCGAAATCCCACTTCTGAATAAACATCCCGAGCACAAAGACCCCTCTGTAGAGGGGTGACAAAAGCTTACTTTGATAGAAGTAGTATTAGAGTTTATGCACTATACTTACAAAAGAAAATCGGAAAGCATATAATTGAATGACTGTGCGCTCTATAACCTTTAAACAAGTCCTTTTTTTCGCTCTCGGCAGCCTCCTTTTGGCCGCAGCCTGTGGACCTGCAGTTCTAATCGACGCGCCTACTGCAATATCTCCTGCCTCCATTCCTACACCCCAAGCTGCCTCCGCTCTTACCGAACTGGCCCTGTCGAATACAACGTACAGCGAAAACATCCGGTTCGAGCATATCGGCCTCGAAGAAGGACTTTCGCAGAGTGTGGTTTATACTATTCTGCAGGATCGACAGGGATTTTTATGGGTTGGCACACAGGATGGACTTAACCGTTTTGACGGATACAAGTTCAAGGTCTATAGGCCCGATGCGGACAATCCTTTCAGTCTAAGCGATTACTGGATCACGTCCCTCGTCGAAGACCCACAAGGATATCTATGGATTGGAACCCGTCTCGGCGGTCTGAACCGATACGATCCAAAAACCGGACGGTTCACCCGCTTTATTCATAGTCCGTCAGAAGTAAACAGCATCAGCAACAATCATGTCAACGTCTTACTAGCGGATGAAAATGGCCTGTGGGTAGGCACTGAGGCCGGGCTTGATTTTTTTGAATATGACAGTGAAATCTTCAAACACTTTCATGCGCGTTCATCAGATGAGCAACTGGGCTTGAGCAGTGACGTTATCACTGCTTTATACCGAGATCAGTTAGGCAAAATATGGATCGGTACCGCAGACGGCGGGCTGAACCGCTACGACAAGCAGCGCGACTCATTTGATACATTTCGATATAACGAAGAGAATCCCTTATCTTTAAGCAGTAATCGCGTATTGAGTATCCAGGAAGACCGAGATGGAAACCTCTGGGTTGGTACAGGTAATGGGCTAAACCGGCTGGAAGAGAATGGGAATACTTTTGCCCGTTTTCTACACAATGAAAATAACCCCAATAGCCCGGACGGAAATACCATTTATGTGATCCAGCTGGACCGCTCTGGCGGATTATGGATTGGCACAAATATGGGATTGGACCGTTATGACGCGGCAAACAGAAAATTTATCCATCATCGTCATCAGCCAACAGTTGCTAACAGCCTGAACAATAATACAGTTTTTGAAATCTATGAGGACCGTAGCGGCGTGATCTGGGTTGGTACATACGGTGCCGGGTTGAACAAATATAACCGGCAACAGGATCAATTCGCCTACTACCGTCACAACCCCGATAAACCTGACAGCCTGAGCGGGAATTTCATCATGCCTATTCTCGTAGAACCAAAAGGAACTGTCTGGATCGGTGCATATGGGGATGGACTGGAACTGTTTTACCCATCTACAGGTCGCTTTATTCATTACCGCCACGATCCCAAAAATCTCAACAGCTTGGCGAGCAATGAGATTATCTCGCTTGCGCTGGATAGCTTAGGTATGCTGTGGATAGGTACATCCACCGGCCTAGACCGCTTTGATCCTGGCAACGGAAAATTTACTCATTTCAGTCCTGATCCGAAGGATCCCCACAGCCTGTCCGGCGCACCAGTCTATTTCATTTATGAGGATGATAGTGGACAAATATGGGTAGGTACTAGTCATGGACTAGATCAATATCATCCTGTATCTCAATCGTTTGAGAGTTACGAGGCAAATGGTGATCCCGATATTTTCAAAGGGAAGCGCGTTACGACCATTCTACAAGATAACGATGGAAGCATCTGGGTTGGTACTTTTGACAACGGCCTGAAGCGAATTGATCCCAAATCAGGTCAGGTCATCCAATACATGAACGACCCAAACAATCCGGCCAGCCTCGGCAGCAATTCAATCCTGAACATCTATCAGGATCATCAGGGCGCGCTCTGGATTGGAACATTCGGAGGCGGGCTGAATCGCTATGAACCTGCTAGCGATTCCTTCACTCGCTTTACAGAAAAAAATGGCCTGCCCAACAATGTTATCTATGGAATTCTGGAAGATCATCGCGGAATGCTGTGGTTAAGTACGAACTATGGTCTTTCACGTTTTAATCCGGTCAACAACAGTTTCCGGAATTTCACAAGCAGCGATGGGCTGCAAAGTAATGAGTTTAATCAGAACGCCTTTGCAAAAGGCAAGGGGGGAGAGATGTATTTCGGTGGCATCAACGGTTTTGATGTTTTTACACCTGAAACCATTATAGATAACTTCTACCAACCCTCCATCGTGTTGACCTCGCTCACTGAGGAAGGTGCGTATTTGGACAGCGATATGGTCCCCGAGGCACTTCCGGAGATCACGCTCACATGGCCGCAGGATTCCTTTGAGTTTGAGTTTGCCGCGCTCACCTATGGGCAACCTTCCAAAAATCAATATGCCTATATGCTTGAAAACTTCGATAAGGACTGGAACAACATCGGAGCGCAACATAATGGCAGATATACTAATCTGCCCGGCGGCACATATACACTGAGATTGCGCGGCTCCAACAGCGATGGCGTTTGGAACAATGATGGACTTTCCATCAAAGTGACGGTCGTCCCGCCCTACTGGCAAACATGGTGGTTCCGCGTAATGCTGGGAATTCTGGCAGTTGTGGGCGTTGCCGGTAGTTATCGCCTGCGTTTGAAGGGTATAGAAAACCATAACCGCGATCTAGAAAGACTTGTCCAGAAACGTACCGCTGACCTTGAAAAGCGCAATATCGAAATGGAAGCTCTTTACCAGGCGGATGAAAAGATCCTGCGCAACGTCACGCTCAACCAGGTTTTCCAAACGCTGGTGGATGTCTCAGTTGCTATGCTGAACGCAGACCGCAGTCTTATCCTTGCATGGGATGAAGAGCAAATGTGTCTCGTCCCGCGCGTAAGTTTTGGATTTAAGAAAAAGACATTGGAAATCATGAGGTTCGCTAGAGGAGAAGGCATCATCGGAAAAGTGCTTGCCACCGGTCAGCCAATCATAGAACCTGATTTAAATCCAGATGATTTGCGACCCGATATCCGCACTGCAATTTTAGAGGAAGGCATCAAGTCCTTTGCACACCTGCCAATCAAGGTAGATGAAAAAGTTGTTGCTGTTTTCAACGTTGGCTTTACACATCCAAACGCCATCAATGATGACATCTTACGTTTGTACAGCGCACTCGTCCAGCGCGCCTCGCTTTCAATTGCCAACATGGAGCTCTTCGAGCAGACGAAAGATCTCGCTGTGATAGAAGAACGCAATCGCCTGGCGCGGGACCTGCATGATAGCGCCAAGCAAAAAGCATTTGCTGCGCTGGCACAATTAGGTGCCATTCATGGCATCCTCAAGATCAATCCAAATGGCATCAACCCACATTTAGCTGAAGCCGAGACATTAGTTTATGAAGTAATCCAGGAGCTAACATTCCTCATTCAGGAAATCTATCCCATCGCTTTACAGGAAAAGGGGCTTGCAACTACGCTGCGCGAGTATATCTTTGAGTGGGAAACCCGTAACGATATCGTAGTCAACCTCTCGGTTCGGAATGAACGGCCGCTTCCGCTTGAGACTGAGCAGGCCATTTACCGCGTGATTCAGGAGGCGTTGGCAAATGTCTCGCGTCACAGTCAGGCAAAGCGTGTCGAAGTCTCCCTGGTTTATAATACTGATTCGTTACAGGTATCAATATCTGATGATGGGCGCGGGTTTGAAGTCAATCAAAGAGCAAAGGGTATGGGCTTTCGATCCATGCGTGAACGCATTGGCAGTATCCATGGCACAATTCAGACACAAAGCGCGCCTGGGCAGGGAACGCGCGTAATCGTCCAGGTTCCCATCAAAGAACAATACCGCGACCAGGAAAATATAAAGGAAGTCGCGGTATGACACAGGAGAAACATATTATGGTACATCGCACCAGTATTCTCATCGTTGATGACCACGAAGTGGTCCGTAACGGTATTCGATCCTATCTGGAAACAATCCCAGATTTTCATGTGATCGGAGAGGCGGCTTCCGGGGAGGAGGCACTTTCGCTTGTTTCTGAGTTGATCCCTGATATCGTCCTGCTTGATCTGATTATGCCGGGTATGGATGGCATCGAGACTACCCGCCGAATTAGACAGATCAGTCCGCGCACAAAGGTCGTAGTACTGACTTCTTACCATGAAGATGTACACATCTTTCCCGCCCTGAAAGCAGGCGCAATCTCGTATATCTTGAAAGATATGAAGATGGATAAATTGGTGGAAGCACTGCATCGGGCTGTCCAGGGAGAAGTGACGTTACATCCGCGCGTGGCGGCACGCGTCCTGCAAAACATCCGTGGCGAAAATAGCGAAGAGCAACCGCTCTTTACTGAACTCACCGAGCGAGAGCTGGATGTGCTGAAACTAATTGCCAATGGTCTCACCAACAGCCAGATTGCCGATAAACTTGTGATCAGTGAAAATACGGTGAAAGGCCACGTAAGCAATATCTTGAGCAAGCTCCATCTCGCCGACCGCACGCAGGTGGCGGTATACGCCTGGCAACAAGGTATCGTTCAAAGAAATAGTGCACTAGAAGAGTAAATAAAGCGGCACGAAAAAAGGACACGAGTTTTGCATCGTGTCCTTTTATATTTATGCAGCTTATGTGGAGCCGCGGCACTCTGTACCGCAGCCTCCATGCAGTTTATGTGGAAGCTGCGGCACTCTGTATTACAGGAATTTACTTTCCTGCTAAAGCGTTTTCAATCTCGGTCTGGAAGTCGGAAAAAGGCAGAGCACCCGGTACCAGCATGCCGTTAACTATGAAAGATGGCGTGGAAATGCCGGATTGAGAATACTTTCCTGCGGCTACCAATTCAGCAAAATTAGGCGCAGATGTTATATCTTTTTCTGCATCCCGGCCATCTTGTTTTACCCTATCTTTATATTTGTCGCCGTTAAAGCAATCCTTGAATGTCGCGGAATCAAGACCAATCTTATCAGCGAAGGCGATCAGACGAGCGTCTGTAAAATTACCAACATTTTCACCAGTCTGGTTGGCAAAGATAATGTCATGCATTTCCCAGAACTTGTTCTGATCACCAGCACAATAAGCCGCTTCGGCAGCCCGAGCAGATTCCCCTCCGGGCCCGCCAATGAATTCACCGGCCGAACGATACTCAAAGTAAACCTTGCCGGTCGCCACATAGGTGTCCATAATCTGTTTTTCGGTTTCACGCCAGAATTTAGCACAAAACGGGCACTGAAAGTCAGAGTATTCCGTAATCTTGACTGGAGCATTCGGGTCTCCGGCGAAGTTGGCCTGTGCATCAGGTCTGGTGTATGACTCTGGCATGGTGATTTCCCCAACTGGTTTAAAGTTCGGATAAATAAATACCAGGGCAATCAAGATCGCCCCAAGCGTAATCAGCCCGATCGTGAAAAGACGTGAACGCTGTTCAGCGCGGCGCATTTTTTCCCGGCGTTGCTGCCGCTTACTCATCTCTTTGGTCATTCTTACTCCTCTAAGTATTGAAAATAGTTGGCAAATTTTGCCATGTGAAAATAGTTTTGTCTAGTGCCGCAACCCTTCCAGATTGCCCCGCCGAAAGCCCGCACCTTTCATTGCCAATCAGATGTAGGTGCAGGAAAGCAGGCGGGGTTGCGGCACTAGTACCCCGTTAAGAGATTCTTATTCATTGCATTAAACGGGCGTCCATCCAAATGATAGCCATCTTAAAGACTTCGGCTTGTTCGGTTTCATTATGGATTTCATGATACCAATCATCCCAGATATGTAGGGTTATATTTTTGCCACCCTTGCGTGCAAACTCACGGCTGGCATCTACTGATGTAATTCGATCCGCGCTGCCATGCATAATCAAGAGCGGCAGAGAGAATTCAGAGGCGCGTTCTAATGCCCATTGACCGGCATCATAAGTAGAGACAAACAAACGTGCGCTGATCTTATCGTGTACCAGCGGATCTTTCACATACATATCCACAACTTTTTGCTCCCGTGAAAGCGCGGCGGTCTCTAAGCCAGAAGCCTGCATAAAACCCGGCATAATACTGTTCATCATTCGTCCGAGGATCACTCTGAAGGCGGGAGGTTCAAAAGCTAGTCTCAGGTAAGGTCCTGTTGCAATAACTCCTGAAAGATCCGGCTTGCGGCGTAACACATAATTAAGAACTTCATTTCCACCTAAACTGTGACCATATAGAAAACGTGGCAAACCTTCGTAGCGTTTCGAGGCCTGAGTAAGCAAATCTTCTATATCATTCAGTAAGGCATCAAAGGAAGGTGTATGGCCGCGTGCCCCACCAGACTTTCCATGCCCGCGCTGGTCGAAACCAAAAAGAGCATATCCAGCCTTTGTGAAGGCCCCGCCCATGTTGTTATATCGCCCGATATGCTCACCAAGACCATGTACGAGGCAAACGACCGCCTTGGTTCTGCCATCCGGTTCCCAGCCTTGCGCGAAGATATCTACTCCATCGCGGGTTTTCCATTGCATATCAAAAGTTTTCATATTACCCTCCAATTGTGATCTTGAATTCACAATCCTTTGCACCGCGTGCGCGACAAGAAATTTCTTCAATATCATGTTCATAGCCGGTAGCCCAGTACAGGCATTCACGGATCATGCCGAGGGTCACGAAGCAGACCGGCGCTACATCGGATTGGCCTAATGTTGTAGGAGAGGCATGATCTACGAAAATCAAATCAGGGTCAAGCGTATGAACCGTACTATCACCCGGTTTATCGCTAAGCAGACGGGCGAGTAAGTCCAAGGCGCGTTTACGCCGTAAGGTAATTGGAAGTCCACGGATGATGGCAGCTTGAGCTTTAATCCCAATTGCAGCCTGATTCAAAAGGCGTTGCCAGAGATTGCCGCCGATGCGCAACAGGATGCCGCGCGCGCCGCGACCATAATATGTACGTAGAGCAGCTTGTAATCTGGAATAGAACTGTGCAGATTGAACATCATCTAGCGCTGTAAAATATTCACAATTCGCCCAAGCGATAGGCAGGCCCGCTTTGTCTAGCACCGCTGAAAGAGTATCGTAACTCAGACTGTCAGATAGAGTCTCGGCGAAATCGCACATGATTTTTGGCGAAAAGCCAACCGCATTTTCAATCACTGGTTGCCTCACCAACTTCAAAGCGGCAATAAGGATCGCCCTTTGCCATGCAGTGAAGCGGCAATAAGGATCACCCTTTGCCATGCATTGCGTTTCTGTGATTCTAAAAGACTTGCCAGTCGCCCAGTGCACAGCTTCACCTATGGAGCCAACATACAGGTGACAGATTGGCTCAGCACTGGTGCGGCTATGACAAATTCCGCATGTATCTTCAATATAAGCCAGCCGTTCGCCATCCTCCACCCAGGCATTTACATTTGGGTTGGATTTCTTGAGCGCGCCGGCCATACTGTTCAAGATAAATTTAATGCGTTGTTTTTCGGGGAGTAGCTTTAGCGCTGCGCCTGCAATCCCAAGCAGAGCGGCTTGTTCACGCACACCGTATTGGAACGATGCTTTACCGATACGTCGCAACATACCGCGCCCAGCGCGTCCATAAAAATCTTCGATTGCTTGGTTCAGACGAGCGTAATCCGCGGTCTTTATGCCCGGAGCAAGATCATTTGGTGGAAAATTGCCTATAAATCGCTCCAGGCCGCTAGCGCGCAAGACGGCATTCAATCCATTCTCGCCCATCACTTCTTGCGTTGAAGAGAGCGCCTGCCGCACGAGCGCATTCACGATTACATCATCGTCGCGATGAGCCATATTGCCTCCTATACCTGATGAATAAACACCGGATACTGTTCGCCTGTCTGGCTGAATCCCAGCTTTTGGTAAAGGGAAAGCGAAGCGGCATTATTAGATTGCGTGTTAACCGTCAGGCGCGCCAAATTACGTGTATTGAGCCGGAGGATAAGATCACCGACCAAAGCGGAACCAACACCCCGACCCTGCGCTTCCTTTCGGACGGCAAGCCTGGCGAGGTGAGCCCCGAGCATATTCCCAGTACTAATCTGATATCCGATCACTTTCCCAGCATTTTCCGCAATCGTAGCAGAGACCGCTAACGAATAGGCTTTACGAAGTGCATAGATCGAGTTACGCCAGAGCGGTTCAAAGGCATCGGCATCTGTTTCGACGACGGCAGGCAAATCATTCGTCAACATTGGACGAATATTGATATCGGGTGATAGTGTAGGTTGTTTAAAAAGATGTGGCACCCAATCAAGGAGAACAATATTTTGATAATTCGTGAAACCGCTATCTTCTAGCAGATCTTGCAACCAAGGTTTGACGGCAATCGCGGCTACCAGCGCGCCGCCTGTGCGGGTGATCTCGCCGCGCGTCGCCTCCCATAACGACGACCAGGCCTCAGGTCCAGAAAGAGGCGGGGCATAAGTAAAGAGACGCACCCATGCTATGCCAAGAGGATCCTGCGGGCAAGCCAGTGCGGCGATGATATGTCCATGATCCTGCAACACCCAGTAGTGCCGTGAGCCAAGCCAGTCAAGCGGAGTTCGCCAATCCATATGGCGGTGCACGTGGACTTCGAAGTACATGAGGTTGGCAATCTGCTGATGATCAGCAGGTTCCGCTGGACGTATTTGAAGACTGACCGAGATCATCGTTTCACACGAAGGAGGAATCTTAAGATTCGTTCGAAAAGGGTAGGCTTTTGTTTTGCCTCAAGTGCGCCCATCATCTTGAAAGCAGAGTCTGTGATTTTGCCCGTTTTGAGTTTAAGCGCCGCGGCAGATTTCATGACCATGGCCTGCATATCACCTTCACCTGCCTGGGCAAATAATCCTGCAGAATGTTCATAGGAGGCTATGGCCTCCTTATAACGTTTGAGGGCTTCAAGCGCTGCCGCCTGATTACCCAGTGCCATCGCTTGGCGTTTAAGATCATTGGCAGCTGCGAAAACCTGATCCGTGCCAAGGGCAGCTTTGAGAGCATCCTGTGGATTACCTGCCTGTAAAAGCGACACACTCAAATTATTATTCATTTCTGCCGCGAGCAAACCCGCGCCGCTAAGTGTATACCCTTCAGCGGCTTGTCGAAAGAAATCAGCAGCCAGATCAAATTGTTTTTTTTCGAAGGCGCGTCGGCCTTCTTCAGCAAGTTTAGCTGGACCGTTATCTGGCATGATTAGAAAGCAGTAAAGCCCTCATCAAGCAATCTTTATGATAGGTCATTACAAAGACTTCTATAGAGTAATATCGAGCAAACCTTCCGCCACCGAGCGCAGTCGATCTTTGGGCATATCGCTCAGTTTCATTGCCAACTCGAGATAGGGTCGGTTAACTAGCTGGCACACGAAGTTCTGAATTTCTTCGGGCAATTCGCTAAACTTTTGAACAGTTTTTTGGCCGGACATCCATTTTCCAATAGGTCCACTTTGATCAAAAAGGGTTTCAATTCTGCTGCCCAACACTGCAAGGATTGATTCAAGCTCAGGTACGGGGACTGGACGCTCACCTAGTTCGTAGGATTTCAAACGTGGAACAGAGATTCCGGTTCTATCTGAGATAAGCTTAAGCGACATGTTAACGTTGTTACGCGCTTGCCGCAGGCGCGCGCCGATCATGCGCTGGCGGAGACCCATTAGTCGCGCTAGATCAAGCGATGCTACCGGTGAAGCGGCAGTGGACCTGACCTCACGCCCCCAAAAATGGTTGATGGGCAACTTAAGATAAAAGACAAGTGTCTCAAGTTCTGGTAAGGATGGCGCGTGTTGGCCTTCTTCATATGCATGAAAAAGCACCGGACTTATTCCGATTGCATCAGCACATTCTTTGATACTGCGGCGTTCGGCCATGCGCGCATCTCGAATTAATAAACCAAGCTTTTTGGTGCGCAACGTAATCTGGGTATGAAAATCCATGGTTCCTCGCATTATTAAGGTGTATTGATTATAGCAGAGTGTATGAGAGTATCACTAAAAGCTGGTTATCTCAATCGGTGAAACTGAAGCGAAATCAACGTCCATGACGACCACTCTTTTGTTCGGAAAATTTCGGTGCAAAAATCTCCACCCCTAGCTTGAAACCTGAGGCTTCCAGGCGCGGCGTGAAGTTAGGTCTGATACCTGTTGGCCGTAGCTCACCAAGCACTTTGCCTTCCGCTGAAACACCGGTTTGCTCAAACTTAAAAATGTCTGTAAGCACCACTATCTCGCCTTCCATGCCCGCCACTTCGGTGATAGCGGTGATCTTGCGCTGTCCATCCTTCAGGCGCGTTTGTTGGACGATTAAATCAACCGCCGAGGAAATTTGCTGGCGTACAACTTTAATGGGCAAATCCATGCCTGCCATAAGAACCAAAGTTTCTATACGCGAGAGAGCATCGCGCGGAGTATTGGCATGGACTGTGGTTAGCGAGCCATCATGACCGGTGTTCATAGCCTGAAGCATATCGAGAGCCTCACCGCCGCGTACCTCACCTACTACAATCCGGTCTGGCCTCATGCGCAACGAGTTACGCACCAGGTCTCTGATTGTCACAGCACCAGCACCATCTACATTAGCTGTTTTGGTTTCCATACGCATGACGTGATCCTGTTGGAGCTGTAACTCGGCGGCATCTTCAATGGTAATAATGCGATCGTCCTCTGGAATGAAACTAGAAAGCACATTCAGCAAGGTGGTTTTGCCGGAACCAGTACCGCCAGATATGACTATGTTGAAACGCGCAAGCACACAGGCACGCAGGAATTCCGCCATCCCTTGCGTCATCGAGCCATATTGAATCAATTGATCAACTGTCAATTTATCCTTGCGAAATTTACGAATAGTGATAGACGGTCCGTCAATCGCAACCGGGCGGATAACAGCATTGACGCGCGAACCATCCGGCAAGCGCGCATCTACCGTGGGACTATCCGCGTCCACGCGGCGGCCAAGCGGCAGGAAAATGCGATCAATAACCTGCAAAACGTGATCGTCATCATCAAAAGCCACAGTGGATTTGGAAAGTCTTCCCCCGCGTTCCACATAAACTTTCTTCGGGCCGTTGACCATAATCTCGGTTACTTCCGGATCGTCCAGCAACGATTGGATTGGGCCGTATCCCAGCAGATCGTCCAGCACCTGATCGAAGATCTGCTTCCGCAATTCATCTGGTAGTCTTAATTGTGTCTGGTCGTAAATGCGAGCAATCTGCTGTTGGATAAAAGCAGGTCGTTCAGCCGCAGGAACACCTTCTGATTCGACTGCCCGCGCAAGGCCATCGGCCAGGTATTTCTTAAGGCGGCTCAAATCCTGACTGGTCAGTCGTGTTGGGCCGGGAGAAACTGGCTGGGTCATAAATTCTCTTCTCCACCAGCCGTATCCTCATTAGGCATGATCCAGACAATTTGTGTTCGACGGACTGCAATAAATGGCGCTTCAAACAGGAGATTTCCATCTGCCCCCCATATACTGGCTTTTGTCACTGCCAGGAATAATTCATCACGGTCTAACTCATCCTTGATCCGTTCTCCATGACGGACATGAATTAAACCTTTGACGAGCTGGTTGGTAGTTTGAAGTGTGGCAGGCATTGTCACTTTTGAAATAACATCTGTGTAAAACTTTCCCTTTTCATCGTATTCGATACTCATAACGCTCTCCCATTTATCAATGCAGCACGCAGGCGGCGCGCTAGTTCTGTTGTTTCTTGAGCTATCTGTTTAAAAATGATCGCAGCCGTATCATTAGGAAATTTCAATGAATAAGGCTGGTGCCAGTTATTAGCTAGAGCAAAATTACCTCCGAGGTATGGCATCGCTGTATTGATTTGTATCCCCAGGACTTTCTCAGCCTCTGGCTTACTCAAGCCTTCCAAGCCGACCGCCCGGTTAAGGATCGTATAAACAGAGGCTGCGTCCACTCTTTTGGTCCTCAGATATTCCCACGTAGTTTTTGTCAACGTGACCGTGCTCAAATCGGTACTGACAATGAGAGCAATCAGATCACAATTTTGTATCAAAGGCAGGCTGAATTTAGACAGAGACCGGCCCAAATCGACAAAAACGTAATCATAGTTTGCTTTGAGAGCATTGATAATATCCCCCAATCGCCCGATATTGAGATGATTACTGCTTTCAGGGTCAGGCGATCCTGCCAACAAATGAAACTTCCAATCTGTCAATTCAGAAAGACGTTCACTAAAAAGCTCTCTCGTCATTTCTCCTGGTATCATATCTGATAAAGTAACAAGGTTATGTTCACCTTCAAATCCAACAATCGGTGCAATGGAGCCAATGGGCAAGACCATATCTACAACCGCCACGCGTGTTTCAGGTTGATTTTGCCCTACTGTCATAGCAATATTCGCGCATAAAGAAGATGTTCCTGTCCCACCTTTAGCGCTCAGGAAAACAATCAGTAAACCACCTTCCTTTGCTGCTGAGGCAGTAAACCCTAATAGCCGGCCGATCGTCTCATTTAGCGTCGATATAGCTTGACCCGATTTAACGATATAGTCATTGAAACCAGCATCTAGACATGATTTTATACGAGCGACACTGAGATCACTACTTAGTGCAATCAGGGGAACATTGGTCGTACGCCCATCCTGGCGAAGTTTAATAGCCAAATCCTCGCCACGAAGATCAGACAAATTAGGATCTATTACGAGTAAATCCGGGCGGTCACGCCAGGCAAAAATTAAACCTTCTTTGCCAGAGCCAGCCTTAAGCACTTCATATTTCTGTTCCAGCAGATTATGAGCAATAAAATTCTGGCTGGCAACATCGGAATCCACGATCAGGATTTTTTTCCCGGCCATGGCAGCATCCTTATCTTGCCCATCTCCGGCTATAGGATTTGGGCATCGATATATCCGTTAATGTCACGCTTCAAGTGGGGGCATCAGATAACCCAGCCCGGATCGAGTAACAATATGATGAGGATTGTGAGCATCATCTTCCAACTTTTGACGCAGGCGGGCGATACTTACCCATAAGATTTCCTTATCGTTTTTGTATTCTGCACCCCAAACGCTGGTGAGCAAGTCTTCAGAAGTAAGAATTTTTCCAATATTATGGGCAAATTGAAGCAAGAGGCGATATTCTGTAGCAGAAAGCGAAACGGGTTGTTCTCCACGCCATACTTCTGCGCGGGCGAAGTCAATCTTTAAATTGTCATGGGTGAAGAAGCGCGCCTGACCAGTATCAACGGGAGCATGGGCACGACGCAATACAGCACGGACCCGCGCCAGCAATTCGGTCGCTGAGAATGGTTTGACGAGATAATCGTCCGCGCCAAGGTCAAGGCCGCGAACCCGATCCTGCTCTTCACCTTTTGCAGTGAGGATAACAATCGGCACATTAGAGAATTCGCGCAGGCGTTGGCAGGTGGCGAAGCCATCGAGACGAGGCATCATCACATCCAACAATACTAAATCAATCGGTTGAGCGGAAAACACATCAAGAGCTTGCACACCGTCCTGTGCAGTGACAACCTCATAACCTTCTGTGCGCAGGTTGGCTTCCAACAGGCGCAGATAACGGGGTTCATCGTCTGCAATCAAAATGCGCTTGGACATACGGCCTCCTTGGATAAATAGATAAAGTTGGATTACAAAAGTGGCTCAGCAGGCAGTTCGATAAAGAAGGTCGTACCTTCATCTAGAACTGACTCTGCCCAAATCTTACCATGATGTGCCAGAATAATTTGCTTGCAAATGTAAAGCCCTAAGCCAGTGCCAGTGACCGTTCTTTCACCGGGCACCCGGTAGAAGCGCTCGAAAATGAAAGGAATGAAATCTTCCGGGATACCTTCACCTTTATCTGTGAAAGTTACCTTCAGTTTATTATCCTCGCAGTGCATATTTATAGTTAGCTTGGAGCCAGGGGCGTATTTGACTGCATTGCTGAATAGGTTTTCAAACACTTGTGAAAGTCTCACACCATCCCCGCGTATAGGGGGCACTTTTTCGAAATTAAGCTCTACCTCGAGATTCTGATGATGTGTTTTGACCCTTGTTGTAACATCACGGACTAGGGCATCCAATCGTACAAGTGAGAATTTGAACTGCAAGGTGTGGCTTTGCAGGCGAGCTGATTCCAGCATGTTATCTATCAATCCGGTTAGGCGATCGGCCTCTTCGTCAATAATACTCAAAAATTCGCGCTCAGTATCTTTATCCCAGGTGGTATCTTGCCGCAAAAGGCTGGTGCTATAACCTTTGATAAATCCGAGTGGCGTACGTAATTCATGTGAAATGGTAGAAACGAAGTCATCCTGCAAACGCATTTGCCGTTGCACCGATTCAAGTTCAGTGCGCGCTTCCTGCAAATCCCTGCGCTCGATCAACGAGGAAGCCCAAAAAGCCTGCAAAGATGCCAGAGAGATATGCAACACAGAATACTTAGGACCGCCAAATCGAATAAAAACGAGTGCACCGCTCAGTCGTGCCCCAATATGCAAGGGTAATCCTAATAGATATGGCAACCTGAGACGGTTTCTATCATCGGGAACTTTTTCCGGTTCTTGCAAAACCACGCCGTCGGTCGCAAGTACCTGATTTGCCACGCTTTCACCCCAGGCAGCATCGGCTTCAGCAGCTTTGCCACGGCCGACCGCACGCGCATAGATAACTTCTAACCCTTTTGTATGCGGATCAACCAAATAGATGGCGACATTATCGAACACGAATTCACTGCGCAGAGATACAAAGAGTGTATTTAGCGCAGTCCTCCAGTCCGTCTTTTTTGCCACTTCACGAAATATCTCGTTCAAAGCTGTAAGAGTTTGTGCTTCCATCGTACCTGCTATCCAATAACCGCGAGAAGCGGGAATTTAAATATCGTGCCTTTGCCTTCCACAGAATACACGTCCAAAAGCGAACCATGCGCTTCAACAATCTGCCGCACCAGGGAAAGACCCAAGCCGGTGCCTCCATAATGCCGTGTAGACGATCCGTCCAGTTGATGGAATGGCTCAAAAATTTCTCTTAATCGATTTGACGGAATACCAATCCCGGTGTCACTGACGGAGACCATTACCAGATTCTTTTCTTCTTCTGTGAGGCTGACCACCACCCGCCCTCCTGACGGTGTGAACTTGATCGCGTTATCCATGAGCTGATTCAGCGCCCAGCCAATCTTTTCTGAATCTGCCTGCACCACAGGGATATTCTCGTCCATCACAGCACCGACCTGTACGCCGCGCTCTTCCCCTTTGAGCTGGGCGAACTTGGCTGTCATATTAACCAGGCGGCGAATATTCACTGTTTCCAGTTTCATGCTCATTTCGCCACGCGTAGCAAGCGAGAACATGATCAAATCTTCGATCATACTTTCCAGTTTGCTGGTGGAACGTTGGCTAACCTGTAAGGCGTGGCGCTGTTCCTCCTTTATTGTACCCAATGATTCAGTAACAAGCAGCTCAAGATATCCTTTGATGTGAGTCAATGGGGTACGCAATTCGTGCGAGATATTTGATACAAAGTTAGCTTTCATCTGGCTAAGTTCGGACAGCCGTCCAAGTGCTTCGTTTAATTCATACGTGCGGTCTTTAACCCGCTGTTCAAGGTTTCGATTGGCAGCCGTCAGCGCAGAGCGCAGTTGAATGATTTGTTCTGTGATGGCCTGATCTAGCTCATCACGGCTAATCAGCTGCAAGTCAACCAATGCTTGTCCAAGCAAATACGTCTTTCCACTAGCCAATTGATCCTGCTGGAAAGTAAGGGCTTTCTGCAAATCATCATTGCTCACGATCCCTTTCTGGACAAGGTGTTCGCCCAACCGAGGAATGAGCATTTCAGGTGTAAGCTTCGGGAGAGGTTGAGAAGGCATAGGTAGATTTACTTAGTGTACACCCATTCGCCGCCAATCATCGTGCCGAATGATTCGATTATCAGCAAATCATTAGGATCGGTATTAAAAATATCTTCGTCAAGAACGATCAAATCGGCGAGATATCCTGGAGCGAGTTTGCCGAGGCGATCTTCGGCATTGGCTGCATAGGCTGCGCCCAGGGTATAGGCGGATAATGCTTCGGAGAGAGTCAGTTTTTGTTCGGGGTACCAGCCATCGGGAGAGGGTGAAGCGTCTGCACGTCGACGAGTCAGCGCGGCATGCAATCCCCAAAATGGATTTGGCGACTCAACGGGCGCATCGGATCCAAAAGCAAGACGCGCACCATGATTGAGTTGAGTCCGCCAGGCATAAGAGAGAGCAGCCCGTTCGCCCCAGTAACGATCGGCCATTAGCATATCGGATGTGGCATGGATAGGTTGCATGGAAGCAATCACATTGAGTTGAGCAAGGCGCGGAGCATCATCGGCATGGATGATCTGCACATGTTCAATGCGATGACGAAGATGGGGTAAACCTTTTTCCTTTTCATAAGAGCGTAATTGCTCGTATGCATTAAGAACTTCATGGTTGGCTCGATCACCAATGGCGTGAACAGTCATGCTCAGGCCCACGTCTGCGGCACGACGTGCATATTCAAAAAGTTCTTCGCCATCCATGTTAAGAATACCAAGATTTTCAGGCTCATTCAAGTAGGGTTGGAACATCGCCGCGGTGTGCGGACCGAGCGCGCCGTCCATGAAGGCCTTTACCGAGCCAATCCACAACCAGTCATCGCCAAAACCTGTGCGAAGACCAAGTTCGTAAGCGTAATCAAGGCTTTCGACGGGGATATTTTTGTTTACACGTAATTTTAATTTACCGTTTTCATGTAAGTATTGCAATGCCATAAAAGAATCACGACGGTCGAAATCATGAATTCCGGTAAGCCCCATTTTCCACAAAAGGGACTGAGCTAATTCAATGGCAGATGAAATTTCTTCAAACGGAGGTACAGGAATAATATCGCCCACCAATTCCATGGCTGTTTCCAACAGTATGCCCGTAGCATTTCCTGAGTCGTTACGTTGGATTTGTCCGTCTTTTGGGTCTGATGTATTAATCGTAATATTGGCAAGCTTTAGCGCAGCAGTATTTGCCCACGCGGCATGCAGTGATTTGGCTGTGAGGTAAACAGGGTTATTCGGTGCAATGGCATCGAGATCACTTGCTGTCGGCCAGCTAGCCCAGGAATTTTGATTCCAACCATGCCCTAAAACCCACTCACCGGGTTTAGCTTTCTTCACTCGTTCAGCCACACGGTGCAAACATTCTGTCTTCGTATCTGTTTCGCAATTAACTTTTTGCAAACTAAGTGCATAATTCTGAATATGCAAATGTGCGTCGGTGAGACCAGGCAGGATCGTCTTGCCCTGCATATCCTGCTGTTCAATTTTTCCATTTGCAAGACCCAATAGTTGATCCTTTTCCCCGATTCCCAGGACTCGCTCGCGGTCAATCAAAATGGCCGAAGCAAACGGACGGGATTGATCCTGAGTATAGATATGGGCGTTGAATAGAAGTTTCATTTTATCTCTATACGGACGGGCGGCCGCCCGTCCCCACAATAATCATTTATAACAACTTCTCCAATAGAGCATCCAGCTCTTCATTAGAATAATAATATATCGTAACAGCGCCGCCCTCTTTGCCATGTTTGAGCGAGACTTTTGTACCAAGGCTCTGTTGCAGCTTTTTGACTATATCGCTCACGTCCGCACTTCGAGTTGCCTTTTTCTTCGAGGGAAGTTTCACCCCCCCAAGCTTTCTAACCAGGCCCTCCGTCTGGCGGACACTCATTTCCAACCTGAGGACCGTCTCCAGTGCGGATTCTTGCGCTTTAAAAGAATGCAGTCCACGCAAAGCACGTGCGTGGCCTTCGCTTATCTTGCCATCTACGAGAGCCTGCTTTACACCAGGAGCAGCCGATAACAAGCCCAAAGTGTTCGTCACAGCCACACGGCTTTTGCCCACACGTCTTGCGACTGCCTCATGGGAAAGCCTAAACTCTTCAATGAGCTGGCGATAGGCTTCCGCTTCTTCAAGCGGATTTAAGTCTGAGCGCTGTACGTTTTCGACCAGTGCCAGCTCAATCAATTCCTGATTGTTTGCGTGACGCGTAATTACTGGCACCTTTTGTAATCCTGCTATTTGTGCAGCTTGTAAGCGCCGCTCCCCGGCAATCAGGATAAATGTACCGTCAGTTTTTGGCGAAACAACTAAGGGTTGGATCACCCCATGTTCGCGAATGGAAACAGCCAGCTCATCCAGTTCCTCTTCGTGGAAACGAATGCGAGGCTGACGCGGGTTGCGTTGGATCAAATCCACTGAAACCTGTTGAACCCCTCCCGCGCCTGAAGGAACCGAAGGCTGATTCCCAGCGGGAATGAGAGCATCCAATCCTTTGCCAAGTCCATGACGTTGAGGCATGAAAACTCCTATACAGCCACTTTCACTTCGTCGCCTTTTAGCACTTCTTTTGCCAAAGCCTCATAGGCCTTAGCACCGACAGAACTGGGTGAATAGACAGAGATAGGTAGTCCATAGGAAGGCGCTTCTGCAAGTCTTACGTTGCGTGGCACAATACTCTTAAAAACTTGGTTTGGAAAATGGCGATTGACTTCGCGTACGACATCTGCAGAAAGATTTGTGCGCGAGTCGAACATGGTCAATACAACACCACGCACGCGAGATACTCGCATTGCACCGGTACGATTACGCCGTCCTGTGCAGCAACCAATCCGTTGACAGTCAAGAGGCCAAGCGAGGGCGGGCAATCGATCAAAATATAATCATAACGTCCATTTAAGAATGGCTCGAGAGCCTTCTTCAAGCGCGTCTCGCGTGCAAGCTCATCAACCAATTCCACTTCCGCGCCTGCTAATGAAGGCGCGGAAGGTAGCAGAGAGAGTTTCAATTTTTCGTTAACCAGAATAAACGACGAGGCGGGCGCGCCGTCGATCAATACTTCATACGTGCCACCTTGAATATTCAATTTGTCCACGCCCAGGCATGAAGTTGCGTTGGCCTGCGGATCAAGATCAACGATAAGCACCCGCTGATCTAACCGGGCAAGATATGCGCCCAGATTTATCACAGTGGTTGTCTTTCCCACCCCACCTTTTTGATTCACGAGCGCATAAATGCACGTCAAGACAAAACCTCCATCGAAGATGCTTCGATTTCTTTTTGGGTTGGGATCCCTTCCAAGCCTACTCGGGTAACCGAGTGCGCCGCGAGCTTTGTTGCAAAACGTGTAGCCTCCCATGGATCACGCGTCATATACAGGCGAATGAAAAACGCGGCAGCGAAAATATCTCCAGCGCCGGTCGAATCCACTTCATCCATCTCAGGCGGGCGAAAACGGCGGCGATCACCGTTCCAATATAAGACTGCGCCCGCTTTACCTTCCGTAAGACAAAGGATAGCTGTTTGATGAGCCATTACTTCAACCTGTTCTAGGTCGTGGTTCGCATCCTCTATGCTCAATACTACGCCTCCCGCGTGACGAAGAGCTTGCTCACTGTCTTCCCAAACACACGCGGTCACTTGGCCATTTTCGTCCCAAGTCCGCATCCAACCCTGAGGTGTAATACCAATTAACGAAGCGGAGAGCTGGGTAGAAAGATTCGCATCCAGTTCGCGCGCGATCGGTGCAAGATGAATGATCGATCCTTTTCTCCAGGCCTGCGGGATGTGCTCTAGCAAAATGGGTTCAGCGCGATGATGCAAGATTTGTTTGCGTCCGTTTTCTGTTCTAATATTTTCATACGTAGTGTTATGTTTGGAAGGGACAGAAACGATTTGGATTCCATCTAAAGGCTGCAGCGGTGCATCATCTGCAACTGATGTGACAATGCCTACACGTAATCCAAGTGCATGAGCTGTAAGAGCGGCATAAGCCACTGTTCCACCAAGGCGTAGGCCAGAAGGTGTAACATCCATTGCAACATGGCCAATTGCAAGATAATCAACTGGCTGAAGAGGGACAAGCTCCAGCATGAATGAATTATACCGTAGGGAAAAACATAGAGGCGGCCAGTTGGTCGCCTCTACAGGTATTTCATTATACCTCTTGCGAAAGTCGCATGTGAATCAGGCTTACGATGTCCCCTAAAGGGGGTAGCCTGACGGTCATTTGAAAACATAAGTCTTGGCGGGTTGCCCCGTACGTTCATCGAATAATTTGGATGAACGTACGGGGTTGTCCCTTCTCAGGGATGCTGCGGGACAAACCCGCTCTACGAATCTTTTGGTAGGATCATTACTTTTCGATAAGGTTCCTCACCTGTACTCTCAGTCGTCACGGCAGGATGGCCACGCAACTCAAGGTGGATAAGGCGGCGTTCACTGGATGTCATCGGTTCAAGCGTGGCGCGGCGTCCAGTCTTTGTGACTTGATCAGCCATTCGGCGCGCCAGTTGTCGCAACTGTTTTTCGCGGCGACCGCGATAACCTTCCACGTCTACCACTAATTGCACCCACTGTTGCGCTTTCTTGCCAACAATCAGCGAGGCAATATATTGAAATGCATTCAATGTTTCTGCGTGCCGACCGATCAGCGCGCTCAGGTCATCACCGCGCACATCCACATGAATGGAACGGCGTTCGTCTGTACTTTCTTCGTCGTAGTGCGCGGAGACTTGCGCTTGGAATCCAAGATGGTGTAATAGCTTGGAAACTATTTCCTCAGTTGTATCAAGCAATCCATCGTGCTCTTGAACACTTTTCTCTGCAGATTCAACAGGTTGAGATTCTGCCGTTTTTGCGGGAACAGATTTTTCGCTTGTGCGGAGCGGTGCCGAAACGTCCGACTTTGAAGCGGCAGATTTCTTCTTAGGTACAGGCGAAATCTTGGCAGGAACTTCATCGGCAGGCATTGAACCTGGTCGCAGGTTGACCGTGAGACGGACACGCACTTGCCGTCCCCCGAGTCCGAATAGCCCTTTACTGCCTGCATCTAGAACTTCCACAGAGACGGCATCTGCGGGCAAGCCCAATTGCTCAAGGCCTTGCACGAGGGCTTCTTCAACTGTGGGAGCGATAATCTCCAACGTAGTTCGCTCAGTCATAACACCTTCCTATTTTTTGCTCTTGCGCGCAATCTGCTGTTTAGTCTGTTTATTGCCACCAGGTAGAATGTTTCGCCAATTGGCACGACCAGTGGCGGCGTATTGAGCAATACCCAGCAGGTTACTGATGATGAAATAAACTGATATCCCAGAAGGGAAATTGAGCGCGAACCAGCCAAGCAAGAGTGGCATATAAATGCTCATCATACCGCCCATCATGGCAGACTGGTCATTGGGGTTCGCTGAGGCAGGCATAGTGAGTTTGGATTGAACATAGGTGGTGAGGGCAACGATGACCGCAAGAGTGGGCAATGCGAAACCAAAGATCAGAATCGATTCAGGCCGACTCAGATCCATCCACAAGAAGCGGCTGTTGAGAGGGATGATGTTTTCCACGCTCAGGAACGGATAGGCCGTACGTGCCAACTGCAACATACCAAGTGGCGAGACCGCCAGCGCGCGTGTGATGCTTTGATACAAGCCAATAATGATGGGGAACTGTATGAGCGTGGGCAAGCAGGACGCAAAGGGATTGATGCCTTTTTCCTTGTAAACGCGCATCTGCTCCTGCGCGAGCTTCTCGCGGTCTTTAGCGTATTTCTTTTGAATTTCCTGCCAATCTTTATCGTTCTGCAATTCCTGCATAGCCTGTGCACCTTTCACTTGTGCGGCGTTTAAAGGCCATGTGATCGCGCGGATCAAAATCGTGAACAGGATGATCGCCAAACCAAACATGTGCGGGCCATGCCCGAGTAGGGCATAGATCCACAACAGGAGGTTGGTCATCGGTTGAATAATAAATGTATCCCACATGGGAGTTCTTCCTTTACTTAGCAGGCGTGAACGTCCACGCCTGTTTACCATTGACATCGAGCGCGACAAGCGCGACCGCTGCCTGATACGGAGCAACAATAATTAGATCACCTGCTAGGACTGGAGTCGTGTAAATCTTGCCGCCCACTGGATAAACATTAAATTTACCTTCACGATCCAGAACGACGAGTGATCCCGCTTCGGTTGCGACCACGATCTTGTCACCGATGACAAGCGGACTCGCGGCGATTGGCCCATCGGGTTTAACTGCAGGCCAATTTTGCTTTCCCGTAGCAAGATCGAGAGAATACATATTGCCGTCGAGATCGGCATAGTATAGAGTCTCACCATCGAGCACAGGCGCGCCCCAAATCCATCCTGCCGTATCAGCTAACGCTCGATGTTTGCCATTCGAGTCAACGAATTCCAATTTGGAGGCAAAGGTTCCGACATAAACGCCATCTTTACCGACTGTTAGGCCTCCAGGAATCGCTCCGCCAAGATCAGCAGTCGCGTTGTTTTTCAGATTTGCCGGATCGATTACATGCAGATGGTGATCGAGTGAAGCAACATAGATCTTTTGACCATCGCTCACCGGAGTAGACCATAATTTGCCACCGAGTTCAACAGAATCAACGAATGAACCATCCAGCTTCAGCACATATAAGCTACCATCAGCATTCGGAGCATAGATTAAATCATTGAGTACAAGAGGCGAAGCAATCCACTCTCCCTTGGCCTTCGTAAATGGTGCTGGCCAGTTTTCCTTTCCGCTATCAGGATTTAGACTGATGAGGGCATGGTTTGTGCCTGCACTACCGATTAGCAATTGTCCATCCGGCGTAAGGACAGGGTTGGCATAATAATGAAGTGAATTATCAGCTTTAGCAGGATAACGCCAAACTTCATTATGTGACTGAAGATCAACACCAAAGACGAAGGAACCGCTGGCAAGATAGGCTTTTGCCGCATCTGCGGCAAGACCCGGCCAGTTACTTACAGGTGCCCGGCCGCACGCGCTGATAGCCATTGCGGCGAGAGCTAAAAGAAAAAACAATAACAATCGTTTTGTATTCAAGATACTGTTACTCCTACATAATTATGGAACTGGATCATACCCGCCCGGATTGAAAGGATTACAGCGCAATACGCGCCAGCCAGCCATGAGCGAGCCTTTTAGCGCGCCATATTTGTAAATGGCTTGATATCCGTAGTGTGAACAAGAAGGGTAAAAACGACAGGTGTTTGCAGGTAGGCCGCGCGAGAGCGTCATCTGGTAGAGGCGAACTAATGCAAGCAAAGCAATGCGCGGCCAATTGCCCAGCGTACGCGGCATATCCCGCAAACGCGGCTCGTTTGGATAATCGTGCAAATGGAATTCAGGATTCATCAACAGGGATAAGTTGGGCGCGGCGCAGAAGCGTCAGTAACGCGGCTCGGGTATCTGCCAAAGTGGCGGAGACCAGTGCAGGCCGGGCGATCAAGATCAAGTCCCAGCCAGAAGCGAGCGAAGGTAAGAGCGGACGCATCGCCTCGCGCAACAGTCGCTTGGCATGGTTGCGATGAACCGCATTTCCGGTCGTCTGCCCTGCGGCCACCCCCACGCGAACTTGAGGTAACTCGCTGGCTTTTGTTACTAACACAACAAGCGGATGGGCATAAGACTTGCCATTTCGCCGCACCCGCTTGAAATCCTCCGACCGGGTCAGGCGAAATTTCCTCTGCACCCGTGCCTCAAAAAGAAAACCCGTCCCGCGCCTTCTGGTGACTTGGATTTACCAACGAGTCCGCTTGACGTGCTCGTTGGACTTGGTCGCTAATTTATAGCGGCCCTTCAAACGACGACGCTTGAGAACCGCTCGGCCATCGGCCGTAGCCATTCGCGAGCGAAAGCCATGCACACGCACGCGGCGGCGAATTTTCGGTTGATATGTACGCTTAGGCATTCTTTTATACTTCCTTACTCAAAAAGATAAATGCAAGTTCTAGCTAAGTTGCAGTGACGACCTTCGTGCTTTAGAAGCGGCAGTAGAAATACAACAACGAAAGTCGCTACTATAAATTAGCCGGAACAAGCTGGTAGGTAACGGCGGACAATTATATCGCGAGAATATGGAATCGGTCAATTTTGAAAGCTGTTTGTTTCAAGGTTTTAACAAGTCCTATTATCACCAACCAAACTCATCGAACGAAATTCCTCCTTGATGGTTTTCTATCGCTCTTCGAACATAGGGGATCGTATTCTTTGGCAAAGCATCTACATCTACCCAGCATAGCTCATCACATTTTTCAGGCTCGGCATTGAACGGTTCACCCTTCCATTTAAGGATATGGACAAAAAAGTCTACGCGTTCATCTCCTTCATTGCGATGCATCACACTCGAGAAGACAATATCTTCCGCATCAATCTTGACCCCGGTCTCTTCTGCGGCCTCACGGACAGCCGCGGCCATCACAGTCTCATTGCCATCTAAATGCCCTGCAGGGACACTATATTCCCCATCGCGAAAACCCGTGTTGTAACGGCGTAACACTAGGATTTGATTGTCTCGAAAAAAGAAAAGATGAACGGTGGCAGGGAATTTTGCACGCATGATTCATTTTCCTTGCACTCCCGAAAGAACACCGGGACGATGTGAGCGGAGTGCAACGAAGTCGAAGCGCGGGCAACTTGGAATATAAGCTTCACTAGAAACCCGCCCTTCGACTACAGGTTTCCCTGGCCCGAACACCACCATTCATGCCGCGAGCCCCGTCCTGGCCCGGACGGGACAGGGCACGCCGGTGCGAGACGACAGGACGGGCGATACACCCGACGAACACGGGCTACTCAACCCTCCGCTCAGGGCGAAATGTAATAGTTACTAAAATACTTCTCCCAAATCCTCTTTTTCTGCTCCTCGGGCAAAAAGGAAGCCTCAAACGCGTACCGATTGCAAACGGCAATATCTTCCATGCTCATGCCAAGCACTTCATGTGCAATGTAATATTCATTATTTAAATTGGTTTCCAACACCTCGGGATCATCTGAGTTAATGGTTACGCGCACACCAAGATCAAACAACTTTTTCAGTGGGTGCTCCTGGATCGTTCGCACGGAATTAGTCAGGTAATTACTCCAAGGGTTTACCTCCAGCGTAATTCCACATTCTTTGACTAATTCAACTGCGCGCATATCATCAATCACATGGATGCCATGACCAATCCTATCCGGGCTGGCAAGTTTAATCGTATCTACCACGAAGGAAGCAGGTGTATCTTCACCTGTATGCATGGTCACTTTCAGACCCGCGTCTTTGGCTTTCATCACAGATGGAATGAAATCACGCAAGGGAAAATCCCGCTCGCTATCTGCCAAGTCAATGCCGAGGATATCACCTTTATGATGAATGGCCCAATCTACCGTTTTGACGCAGGAATGAGGGCCCATACTCCGCGAAGTAATAGCAATAAAGCCAATCGCCATATCAAATTCGCGCTCGGCATGCTTCTGGGCGCGCAAGAGACCTTCGAGACAGGCATCCCAATCTAAATTATGTCCATGAAATGCCCAATCCGGCGAAAAACGGACTTCAAGAAGTTTGATGTTTTGCCTTGCTGAGTCTTCGAATAATTCCCACGCGATACGCTCGACAACCTTTGGAGAAGTGATACTGTTTTGAAATATAGTAAAGGCTTCAAGCACAGTATCCAGATCGCGCATCTGGTCGTAGATTTTGACGTGCTTATCCAGTTCGCCAACTTCATAAGAAGGCAAATTCAAGTTGTATTCTTTGGCAACGTCAATCAGCGTCTGCGTGCGGATCGCACCTTCGAGATGAATATGGATTTCTGCCTTGAGAAGGTCGTTATAACGAGGATCAAAGATCTTCATGTATGCATGACTATAGCAAGGAATTGAATTTCTCTATTTACGCTCGCGCGTAAGTGAGGTTGGCAACCCGACTTACAAAGGCGGTTACTGGTGCTCAACTTGAACCGCGACGTTCAGAATACGGTCAAGGCGGAAAGTCCGTTCCGCTTCACGCGAGTGGCAATAGGCTTGAAGATAAATATAATCTTTGAGTCCTATCACTTGCACCGGTGTAACCCACCGTTCTGAAATTTCCCCTTCTTTATTCATGTATTTAATAAACAAACGTTTACCGCTTTGAATGGCTTCACTTAACTCAGTAGGAAGATAGATACCTTCATCAGGCCATGCTGGCGAATTGTAAATGCCGATGAAATTGTCCAATGGTTTGTTCAATTCCCTGATCATATCCATCATGCCAAAGAAAACATTTTTGGTAGTCATTGCATCGGCCAGCGCACGTGAACCATGTTCGATAACCGGGACTTGAAAGGCCTTCGCAAGCGCATGCAGGCTATAAGAGGGCAACTCAAAGAATTGACGCGCGACTAATATCGTATCAATCAGATTCGGAAATTCAATTTCATGTCCAAGACGGCGATATTCACTATCGATAAATTGAATATCAAATTTTGCGTTATGGCAAACAACGATAGTGTCTTTGATTAGGGATTCTACTCTGCCAATAAGCTTCTCAAAGGGCAATGCTCGGGCAAGTTCTTCTTCGTCCAAGCCATTCACGTATGCGGCCGCGGGTGAAAGACCCCGTTCAGGGTTGACAAGCGACTCAAAGGTCCGCTTGATGCGTTTGCCCTCAGTAAGGACAATTCCAAGCTGGCAGATACGGTCTCCAAACCAAGGCGAAAGGCCTGTGGTCTCGATGTCCAAAAATGCAAAGCGGGCACTAGAGAGATCAAACATGAGATTTTCCATTTCAGGGTAGGCTAATCTTAACGGGTTTTGGATTTACACGCAACTCATTCCAAAGAGCAAAACAAACCCGCAAATCTAATTTGGACTTGACAGGTAATAGATAAGGGGTAGAATCCTTCCGTTTTGGAAATATTTTGAAATGGAAGAAAGTCTGAATATTTTAAGGAAGGCAATGAATTATGAAATCAATCGCAGTTTTTGGCGCATCAGGTTACACAGACAGGCAGGAGTTCTTAAACGTGCTAACTCAAAGTCCAAATTCTGAAACATCCTCACCCAATCACAACGAGCATGATGAGGAAGCCTGCGTTCCTAATATCAGTCCGCGCGAACGGTTGAAACGATTGATAGGTGGTGTGATTCCGTTTGTTATTGCCCTCGTCATTCTAACCTGGCTGATCTCAACGAATGCTGATCGTTTGTGGCGGTTACCGTTGTTCATCCTGTTTGTGTCGGCTGCTTCAGGCTTCTTTCAATGGCGCGACAAGACTTGAGTAGGGCTGGCTTCGCGCGGTTCGCGCCAACTAACAGACGAAGTAGAAAAGATTGAAGATGAGGCCGAACTTGCTCAAGTACGACGGCAGGCACGCAGAGTGATGATCAAGGCGTTTCTGGTTGCCATCCCGTTAACACTGATCGTACTGGCATTGCCAAAATAATATCAAAACCTAACCCAAGGAAAATATTAGGATATGAACCAAATACGGCAAGACTTTGAAGCTCCCGAAATGAAGTTGTAGCTGGTTTAAACAAATGAGAAAGACATTGAGTATGAATAAACTTGATCGGCTTATCGCCAAACTAAGTCGCTTGTGGAAGGATGAGCAAGATCATATGCTGATTTCAAAAACCGTTCAGGCGCTTAATACGCATTATGACCTGAACAGGAAAATAGCGAATGAGCCTGGTGTCGAAGAAATTATCAAGCAAATGTTTGGCAGGCTGGCAAATTCCTTTGGAGAATTATCAAATGTTCAAAACAAAAGGATTTTGGATATTGCCTGTGGGTCCAATACGAGTAAAGCGCCAGCCTCACTTCATATTGACACACCTTTCGGCGAGATGACGATTGGACGGAAGAGCAATGGCTATACTTCCCAGTTCGAACCGTGGTTCTGCCGCATCCTGTTTGAGTTGGGGGCAATTCCTGTTGGGATTGATTTTGGAAACCTGGACCGTGAACTTTTCACACATTATCGCGTTGATCTTGGGCAGATAGGCGCTTTGGATTTTTTGCCCGATCATTCATTTGACGCCGTTCAGGATAGCAGGCTTTTCGGCTCGCCTGAATTCACTGCTCAATTTCCGAATCAAGCAGACCGCTCGAAGGTCGCGCAGGAAATCAGGCAACAAGAACAACGCTTATTGAAAGCTGATGGAATTATCATCCATTCGGACGCTGAAGCGTTATGACGATAAAAGATTCTAGAACGAGGATATTCAATGTCTAATACGGAAAAAACCGCTGAACAATTCATAGAGCTTATGCAGAGATATATTTGTCTGCGCCCAAAGATGATCCTGCCCGAGCATGTTGTTCAATTCAAGAAAAAAATGGAAGGACTTAAAGGCGCTGGCGGCAGCCCTGAGGATCATTCTTCCCTCTTCCGCATTTTGATTCTGTTGGACCAAAGTGAAAAGCCTGTGACCATGAGCGAGTTGAGCACCGAACTCAATGTACCGATGAGCACCGCCACACGCATTGTGGATTGGCTCGTGCGCGGTGACATGGTGGAACGCGTCAATGACCCCAATGACCGGCGTGTGGTGCGCGTGGGCATGAGCAAGAGCGGGCGTGATTTATACGAAACTGGCATGACCTATAACAAGCAGCGCATCGAAAAATTGCTTAAGGATTTTTCAAGCGATGAACAAGCCCAATTATTAAAACTTATGCACAAACTATTCAACTCATTAGTCAGTGAAAATGAACAGCAAAAATAAAGGAGTAGGCCATGAGACGTTTTAGAGCATTGATAAAAAAGGAAATGATCCACATGCTGCGCGATCCGCGCACGCTGATCTTTATCTTCATGATGCCGATCTTGCAACTGGTCTTGCTTGGTTATGCTAATAACAATGAGATTAAGCATGTGCCCACAGTGGTCTTTAACCAGGATAACAGCAAAGCCAGTCGCGCCTTGTTGGATTCATTTCAGGCGACGGATTATTTTTCGTTCGATTACGCCGTGTACAGCCAGGCGGAAGTCTATCGCCTGATTGATGGCGGCAAGGCAAAGGTCGGCATTATTATCCCGCCCGATTTCAACCAGAATGTTGCCACACGCAAAAATGCGGATGTATTGGTTTTACTCGACGGCGCAGACCCAACCATTGCAAGCGCGGTCATGTCGGCGGCGGCATTGGTAGGTCAGGCTCACGGGTCAAATATACGTTCACAGCAGTTATCTCTTCAGGGTCCAACAGGAGGCGGTTCGTCGCCTGTCGACATACGCACGAGCGTTTTATACAATCCCGATCTCCGTGGAAGTTACAACCTCGTGCCAGGTCTGATTGCGATGATTCTGTTCCAAACCGCCACGAGTCTTACGGCACTTGCCATCGTCAAGGAACGTGAACGCGGAACCATCGAGCAGTTGATCGTCACGCCGATCCGCAGTTGGGAGTTGATCCTTGCAAAAATCATTCCGTATATACTGGTTTCATTTGCAAATACAGTTCTTATTATGGCGGTTGGGACATTCCTCTTTGGGGTCCCATTGCGTGGAAGTCTTATCCTGTTGTTCGGGCTGGTAGGTTTGTATTTGCTCCCAACACTTGGGCTTGGGCTCTTGATCTCCACGGCGGCAAAAACACAACAACAGGCGCAGCTCATGACCATGCCCATCATGTTGCCATCCATGATGTTATCAGGAGTCTTCTTTCCGATTTCAGCTTTCGCGTGATCGCAAACAAGGATGATGGAAAACTGCGTGCATCTGGCACCATCGAAGCCGTTGAAGTAAATGTTTCCCCCGAAAGCTCAGGGAAGGTAAAAGAAGTACTGGCAGATGAAGGCCAAACGGTCCAAACTGGTGACCCACTTCTTCGGCTGGACGACAGCCTGCTGGCTGCACAACGAGCCGTCGCGGTCACCCAAATGGATGCAGCAGGGGCGGCTGTGTTGACTGCCCAAAACGCTTTGAATACGGCAAAAGCCCAATATCAAGTTGTGCTTGAAACAGCACTGGCGCAAGATAAGAAGACGCGGCTGAAAGATTGGTTCTCGTCAGACCCGAAGCAATTTGATCAGCCCGGCTGGTATTTCAGCCGCACTGAACAAATCCAGGCCGCACAGGCTCAGGTGGATGAAGCAAAAAAAGCATGGGACGAAGCACAGGCAAGCCTGGCCAAGGTCGGCGGTTCGTTAGCTCAGACTGATTTCCTGAAAGCCGAAGATCGCCTATTGAATGCACGTCTGGCGTACCTAATAGCCCGGGATGTCAATAATCGAACCCAAAGCTCGACCAGTTCAAATGTACCCGTGGGCACGTATAACAAAACTCACTGTGGAACTAATAGTGGTTATCGCGCCACAAATGCGCGGCTGACCAATCTGGTTTACGACTGCAACAGCGATCCACAACTCTCCGATGCCGGTCAAACATCATACGATAATGCCCAGGCCGAGTTGAATGTTGCCCAACAGGCCTATAATGATCTTTTATCCTCACAGGCAGCCGATGAAGTGCTTGCAGCACGCGCAGATGTATCGGTAACACAAGAGCGCTATTATTCAGCATTGGACTTTCTGCGTTCATTGCAGACTGGCGACCAGTCACCAAATGTGACTGCCGCGCAAGGCACCTTGGATCAGGCTCAAGCCGCGTTGGATCAGACACAAAAAGCAGTTGCGCAGGCGCAAGCTAACCTTGATCTGCTTGACGCACAAGCAGCAAAATTAACAGTCTACGCGCCGATGAACGGTGTGGTGCTACAGCGCAATGTCGATCCTGGTGAATTCGTCCAGCCTGGCGGGGCAGCGATGACGATGGCGGATCTAAACGGACTAACAATCACGGTATATGTCCCTGAGGACCGGTATGGCGAGATTTCTCTTGGCCAATCCGTTAGCGTAAGTGTAGATTCGTTCCCTGGAGAAACTTTTACTGCCAAGGTCTCATACATATCAGATCAGGCCGAGTTCACCCCGCGCAATGTTCAGACCGCGGAAGGAC
>WNGA01000719.1_pt1 | contig 52023 bp, 46 predicted proteins | sample 5400061 | NCBI WGS metagenome assembly WNGA01 (sample SAMN13153366, study PRJNA577476) | soil metagenome | isolation source: 100 cm soil or saprolite under grassland replicate 2 | place: USA:California | collected 2016-06-15
TGTGAACGATCAGGGAATTCACCAGGGGGTCGATCAGAGAATCCGACACCCCGACCGGTAACGTTCTAGCCTGTGCCACCTCCTTGTGTCGAGTGGGCCCGGTGGGTGCCGGGGCGCTTGTTGGGGCGGTAGCTCTTGCCCTGCATGAGCACGTGATGGGCGCAGTTGACCAACCGGTCCAGGATGCCCTCGGCGATGACCGGGTTGGGGAATAGCCCATACCAGTCAGTGGGTGCCCGGTTGCTGGTCAGGATCATGGAGCCGGTCTTGTGCCGCTCGCTGACCAGCTCGAAGAAGTCGTCGCCCTGCTGGGGGGTGAACTCGCGCAGGCCGAAGTCGTCCAGGATCAGCAGGTCGACGCGGGTCAGCTTGCGGATCCTGGCCTCCCAGGTGTGGTCGGCGTGGCCGCCGGCCAGCTCGGCAAGCAGCCGGCTGGTCTTGGCGAAGACGACCGAATGGCCCTGGCGGCAGGCGGCATGGCCGAGGGCTTGGGCGACATGGGTCTTGCCGACACCGACCGGGCCGTAGAGGATGATGGACTCTCCAGCCTGGAGGAAGTGGCAGGCGGCCAGGTCGCGGATGGTCGCTGTGGGCAGCTTGGGGTTGAAGGAGAAGTCGAAGTCCTCCAGGGTGGTCGGCTCCTCGAAGCGGGCGCGGCGGACCCGCTCGCGTAGCGCCTTGGTCTGGCGGCGGTTGATCTCGTCCTCGCACAGGACCTGGAGGAATTCCAGGTGGCCGAGCTCGCCGGCGCGGGCCTGGGCCAGGCGCTGCTGGAGGGTGTCGAGCATGCCGGAAAGCTTGAGCGTGCGAAGCGTCGCCTCGAGTTGGTGGGTCCTGGTCACCCGGCCACCCCCTGGGGGTCGGCGCTGTCATGGGCGTCACGGTCGGGGGTTGCCAGGTCGCCGATGAGCGCGTCCGGGCCGCGCAGCAGCGCCGGGATCTGCATGGGCAGTTGCGGCTGGATCGCCAGCGGGGCGTGCTCGGTCCCGGCGGCCAGGATGCCCTTGACGGTGCGATAGCTGGGATCGCCGACCGCAAGCGCTCTGCGGCAGGCGGCGTCCAGCCGCTCTGGGCTGTAGCGCTCGGCAAGGCGCAGCACGCCTTGGGCGGCGCGCAGGTGGTGCAGCGCGTTGCCGCTCAACAGCTCGCCGACCAGCCGGCCGACATGGGGGCCGGCCTCGGCGGCGCGGCTTCGACACCACGCCGGGGTGCGCTCAAGGAAGGCGACCTTCTCGGGTGGGAAGTCGCCCCAGTCGGTCCGCTTGCCGCCCTTGCGGGCACGCACGTGGGTCTTGACCAGCTCCCCATCACAGAACACCTCGACCAGCCGGCTGGTGGCGCGGGCGTCCACCCTGCGGCCCACATACCGCCAGGGCACCGAGTACAGCGCCCCCTCGACGGTGATGTGGATGTCGGCGTGGACCTTGGGATGCGACCAGGCCGCCAGCTCATAGGGTTGGGCCGGCAGCGGCAGCAGCACCGGCCGTTCGGTGGCCTGGAACACCACCAGTGGCTGCGCGCCGCCCAGCGGGCGACAGGACCTGCGCCCGGCGATGTGCAGGCTCCAGGCCACCGCGGCGTCCTGCATTGCGCGCAGGCTGGCGAAGTCCCGCCCGGCGAAGAAGCTGTCACGCACATAGGGGATCGGCCGCTCCACCCGCGGCTTGTCCTTTGGCTTTCGGGCGCGGGCCGGGTCGATCAGCGTGCCGTAGTGGCTGGCCAACTCGGCGTAGGTACGGTTGAGCTTGGGGTCGTACAGGTCGGGGTCGATCACGCTGGCCTTGAGGTTGTCGGTCACCAACCTGCGGGGTGCACCGCCGAAGAACTCCAGCGCCGCCACGTGCGCCTCGACCCACGCGGCAAGCGGCATCGCCACCACCGGGCGCACGAACAGGTGCCGTGAGCAACTGAGCACCATCACAAACGCCCACACCCGCCGCCGCTTGCCGCTTGCCGGGTCGGTCCACTGGCCCAGGTAGCCGTAGTCGATCTGGGCCTCCTGGCCCGGCGGCGGGTCGGGCTTGCGGACGGTCACCTGGCCCCGCAGGCTGTCGCGGTCCGGCATCGTTGCCAGCACATAGCGGCGGAAGCTGGCGATCGAGACGTGCAGGCCCCGCTCATCGCGCAACCGCTGATGCACCGTGGTCACCGTGTTGGTGGTGAGCATCTGCTCGATCAGCTCATGGAACGGCGCGATCTCGGCGAACTTGGGATGGCGCAACTCGGTGGTGTGCAGCTCGGGGAACCACTGGTGCACCAGCTCCGCCCATCGCAACGCACTGATCGGCTCGCCACCGGGCACGATCCCCGCCGCCACGGCGGGCGCGACGTACTTGCGGACGGTGTTGCGGTCCACGCCAAGGCTGTGGGCGACCTGGCTGATGGACCGGCCCGCGTGCCAGTGGGTCAGGATCTCGGTGATGTCGACCATCTGGAAGGTCCTCCTTGCCAAACCTGGCCCCCTCATCGGTTGGTGCGATGACGAGGAGGGTGTCGTCAGGGCTGGCCAGGGTGATGAATTCCGTGATCGTGACCCCTGGTGAATTAGCTGATCGCCGAAGCCCTCAACCTGCGGCTTTCCGTGATCGCCCACACCCCCACACCGGCTCACCCCCACGGGCGTGGGGAGCACACCGGTCGGGCCGCCGTCATGCTCCAAGGCAGCGGCTCACCCCCACGGGCGTGGGGAGCACCCGGTCGCAAACGCCGTCGCCTCCTCCACGTCCGGCTCACCCCCACGGGCGTGGGGAGCACTTGATCTCGCATGCTCCGCGAAGTCGGAACGGCGGCTCACCCCCCACGGGCGTGGGGAGCACTGCACCTCGCCGTCCAGGACGGCTCGGACGAGCGGCTCACCCCCACGGGCGTGGGGAGCACGTGTCGACGACGAGCGGCATCCCGGCCTCGAGCGGCTCACCCCCACGCCCGTGGGGAGCACTGCAACGGCCGCCCGATCGTCAGCATCGTGTACGGCTCACCCCCACGGGCGTGGGGAGCACGCCGGATCTGGCTCGAAAAACTGGTGGGTGACCGGCTCACCCCCACGGGCGTGGGGAGCACTGCGGGCCCGGCGGCCGGATTGCGAGGTATAGCGGCTCACCCCCACGGGCGTGGGGAGCACTCGCCCGGGTCCGGCGTGGGGCTCTCCCTGGCCGGCTCACCCCCACGGGCGTGGGGAGCACTCGACCACCTGCGCTGGGAACGGCTGCGCGAGCGGCTCACCCCCACGGGCGTGGGGAGCACGTCACCACCATCGCCCGCAAGGCCGGCGTCCGCGGCTCACCCCCACGGGCGTGGGGAGCACCAGCCCGGCCCGGTCCTGGCCCGCAAGGACAGCGGCTCACCCCCACGGGCGTGGGGAGCACGACCCCGCGCCACCTGGCACGCACCGGCTAGGCGGCTCACCCCCACGGGCGTGGGGAGCACGCAGCCTCGGCCTTGCGTTGGGCTCTGGCCAGCGGCTCACCCCCACGGGCGTGGGGAGCACCACACCGCCACCGGTGAGGGCACCGACGGGGACGGCTCACCCCCACGGGCGTGGGGAGCACGCCCTCGTGGCGCTTCGGCGCTGCGGGGGCCGCGGCTCACCCCCACGGGCGTGGGGAGCACAGCTGCTCGGTGAGCTGCTGCGTGGCCCTGGCCGGCTCACCCCCACGGGCGTGGGGAGCACCGGACCAGATGCTCGTCGTACTCGGCGGTGTACGGCTCACCCCCACGGGCGTGGGGAGCACGTGTTCACGGCGACCGCGACGGGCAGCCATACCGGCTCACCCCCACGGGCGTGGGGAGCACATCGAGTCCTCCTCCGCGCCGGTCTGCGCCTGCGGCTCACCCCCACGGGCGTGGGGAGCACCGGGACCTGTACCGCGACGCGCTCGGCCCCGCCGGCTCACCCCCACGGGCGTGGGGAGCACTCGCACGCCGGCCCAAGGCCCGCGACCGCGCGCGGCTCACCCCCCACGGGCGTGGGGAGCACGCCGCCCAGTCGGCCGACGCCTGGCTGCGCCGCGGCTCACCCCCACGGGCGTGGGGAGCACGTCATCCACGGTCGCGTAGGCCACGCCTCTCCCGGCTCACCCCCACGGGCGTGGGGAGCACTTCCAGCCGGCCAGGGTGAGCGCGCCGGTGTTCGGCTCACCCCCACGGGCGTGGGGAGCACGGCGAGCATGGTCGGCGGCAGGGTCGGTTGTACGGCTCACCCCCACGGGCGTGGGGAGCACGCTTCTTGAGCAGGAAATTTACTGGGGTGGGTACGCGTTGAGGTCTGCACCTGGACTGTCCTCGTCGTTCGCAGGTGCCTGTGTGGGATTCTGGCCGGGTGCTCGGAACTTCACGAGCGTCAACCCGTCGAAGTCGACGGTTTCGCGGCGGCGGTCGCCGGCAGTGCGCAGCCCGTAGCCCTGCTGTCGGCGACGCGGGGCAGCATGGCCAGTGTGGGGGCGCCGAGCTGCTTGGAGAGCCGGCGCACTCAGACCCTCACGCCGACCAGGAGGCTGAGCAGCCCGCAGCCGTGGGACTTGCCGCGTCCGATGCCCTTGCGGACCGCCGTCCGCAGCGCCTCGGCGTCCTGGACCACGGCGGCCCCGTCGAACTGGGTGATCGCGTGACGCAGCGGGGCGCCGTCGTGGCGGCCCCGCGCGTCCGGCAGCGGCCGAGCGAGGGCCGATTGCAGCGCCAGTCCGGCACCGGCGGCGCGCTGGTGCCACCACTCCTCGGCCGCCGCACCGCGCAGCGCCACCACCTGTCCCGGCTTGCCTGGGCCGGTCCAGCCTGGGGGTCGCCGCAGCGAGGTGTTGGCGGCGAGCCGGTAGTGCACCGCCAGCCCTGGCCGCAAGGCGTCCTGCAGGGGGTCGAGCTTCCCGGCGCGGGCGTGCCCGTAGCCGGCGGGCAGCTTGGCGAGGTCCGGCTCCACCAGGCTTTGGACCAGCAGCCGCGGGCGGTCGCGGCTGACCTCCAGGCGGAAGAGCACGCCGGCCTGCTGCCGCGCGTTGGGGCCAAGCCCGTCAGGGATCAGCGACATGACGCGGCGGTGCAGGTTGTCGACGTTTGCGAGGTCGCGCCGGACGGCGGCGTTGCGGGTGTCAAGGGCCAAGCTGGTCAGCCACACGCTCATCAGCGACCTCCATCCCGCAGCGACGCGGCGAAGGTGTGCAGCGCACGCAGTTGCTCGGCGCCGTAGCCGGCGCAGAGCTCGGCAGGCAGTGACTCGGTCGTGATACAGACCGTGCGGCGGTCGTAGCGTCGGTCCAGGCGCGCGAAGCTCACTGGGAGATCCCACAGCTCGGTGGTGGCCTGGCCGGTCTCTGGCAGCCCCGAGGTCGCCTCGTACACGAACCGCACCCCCACCACGGCCTGCCCCCGCGGTGGTCGGGGACGGGCCAGGGGGACCTGGGTCCGCAGCCTGCCGACGGGATCGGCGACATCGGCGGCAAGGAGCAGGACGCCGTCTGGCGGACATGCCCGCCGGCCCAGGTATGGCGCCCAGACCGGTTCGGCGAGCGCGCCAGCCACCAGCGCGACCAGCGGGTCAGGCCCTTGGATGGCGATGGTGAACACCGCGTCGGCAAGGTAGCCACGGCGGGACACGATCGTGCCGCTGCCCGCGCCGCGATGCTTGCCGGCAGGGGTCGGTACGGTCGCTTTGGTGGGGAGTCCGCCGCCGACGGTGTGGAAGTCGACCATCTGCTGGCCTGGCCGGTCGATCCGCACCGTGATCGACAGTGGCGCCAGGTCCTGCGGTGACGCGGCACGGTCCCGGCCCAGCGCGCAGGAAAACAGCCCGAGCAGCCCGGAACGGGTCGGGAACGGTTGCGTGTCACGTTCGGCGAAGGCGCTGTGGGCTCCCCAGGATTGCAGCGGCCCGCCCAGCCGCAGCAAGGCGCCACCGCTGCCCATCACGACCCCGCCTGCCCTGGCGGGAACGCGGCGTGGACGGTCGTGTCGATCAGATCCGCGAAGGATGCGACCTGGTCGCCCAGCCCGGCCAGGGGCTTATCCTCGACCGAGGCGTACGTGGCGTGTCGCGTGCCGCCGGTCCCCCACAGGCGGTTGATGGTGGTGGCGTACTCGGCCAGGGCACGGCGGGACGGCGCCGACCAGCCGCCGACCTGGTCGGCTCTGACCGGCGCCTCGAACGTGCCTGCCAGCGACAGCGGCCGGTCCGTGCGGACGGCGGCATACGCCAGGTCGGGGAGTGTCTGCGGTGCGGTGGCGGTGCGCTTGCCGGTCGGCACCGAACCGATGAACGCACGCAGGAACGCGGCGGTGAGCTCACGTGCCGCTGCTCGGTCGCCGCCGAGGTTGCGGGTCAGGTCGACCAGGTCGACGTTGGCGTACCGGTAGAAAACGCCGGCGCTGAACTCCAGGCTATTCATGTGGCCGCTGCCGGTCTCACCGGCCGGGTTGAGGTCGTCGACGGCGGTGAAGAAGTCCAGCTCGGTCTCGGTGGCGTGAGTGGTGAACGCGTGGGCGACCTGCACCGCCCCGTCGACATTGGCCTGGGGCAGCTGGGCGAGCATACGGCCGAACAGCGCGATACTGCTGTTGCTGGCGGCGAGCAACCCCTGGACTTCCCCGGTTGGCAGCAGCGAGGGCTTCTTGCCGTCCGTAGGCTTCTTTGCGCTGCTGCGCGCATGGGCCTGCTCCAGGACCGCACGGTGGGCCCGGGCCAGATCGCTGAGCCTGTCGAGCGCCGCGGCTGGCAGGTACAGCAGGACCGACGTGGTGATCTCGTCTTTCTCGACCTTGATGCCGCTGCTGCCGGCCGACTCGATGAGCTGCTGGCCGGCGAAGACGGCGAGCGCCTCCGGCCAGCCGTCCGCGCGGAGCCGGTCAGCAACCTGCTGGATGACACGCCGGGTCCGCACGGCCGGATCGCCCAGGTCGGCTTCGATCGCCAATCGTGTTGCGCGTTTCCAGCACTGGCTGGAGACACGGGTGCGCGTCACGCCACCGTAGATCAGAGTCTTGGGTGAGCCGAGGTCGTCCCGGTTGAGGTTGGCGTAGGGGACGGTTTGGAGCAGATGGAGATCGACGAAGCGTGGCTGGGTGGCACTCACTGGTCCTCCTCGCTGTTGGTCGTCGGAACTATGGCGGCTTGGTGGTCGTCGGGGCTGGCAGCACGCAGGCGGTGGAAGGTCTGCAGCCAGCGTTTGGCGATCTCGTCGTGACGGGCTGCCCAGCCGGCCAGGTCGTGCAGCAGCTGAGCCCAGTCGATCGGGACATCGCGTTCTTGGAGCCGCCGGACGATCCGGGGCAGGTGTCGGTGCAGGCCGTCGACGCGCTGTCGGACCAGCAGGTGCAGGTAGCGTTCCGCGCTGTCTTGATCCAGGACTTCGGTGGCCACGGCGTGGGCGAGGGCAGCGCCGAAGTTGCCGGTGTAGCGCCGCTGTGATGCTCTCGCCGAGGTCACGGTCGTCCCGGCGGCCCCGTCGGCCTGGTCGGCGGACTGCGACCGGGTCGTTTGGTCGGTTCGTGGCCTGGGGCCGCTGGCGATGAGCGCCGCGACCGCGTAGTAGGCGCGTTCGGTGGCGGTCGCCGCGCCGTCGGGCAGCCATGGCGCGACGACCGCGTGCATCCGCACCGCCCGCTCAGGGGTTCGACCAAGACCGCTGCGCAGCGCGGCGCGGATACCAGGGTCGGCGATCAGCTGCTGGACCCGGGCGACGAACCGGTCCGGCTTGTCGAGTGGAGCGGGCCGCTCGGTGGTCTGCGTCATGCCGCGTCCTTCCTGTTGGGCGGCCGGTGGGAGGCGAACAGCAGCCGCCGCGCCTCCACGACCGCCTTCGCGCTGCGCGGACGCGCCAGCGCCTGGTCGGTAACCTCATCGAAGACGCTGACGGCCAGCCCGGTGAATGCGCCAGCGGCGTCCGCGAAGGCGCGGCCGGTGACAAGGCGCCAGAACAGGGGCTCGGCTTGCGGCCAGTAGCGGGCGGCCGCCTCGCGCGTCCAGGGGTTGTCTGGCTCGCGGCGGGCCGACCGGGACTGATGATGGTCTGCGGTGCGGTGGAGACGCACCTCGTTGGACGCGACGCCGAGCGCCCGGGCGAGCCTACTGTTGGCCGCTTCTGCCGCGGTCCGTGTCAGCTGGATACCGTGGGCGGCCTGGAAGTCCCGCTCGCTGAGCCAGCGCAGCACCGGCGGCGTCACGCCGCTGAACCACTGCGCATCCCTGGTCTGGCCGTCCTGCACGAACCCGATGGCGCGTAGCCGCAGCCGATCCTGGACCGCAGCGGGCAGCTGCGCGGCCTGCTCGATGACCAGCGGCCGGCGGCGGCTCGGCCGCTCGGCCTGGTCGTCCAGGAGCAGCCCGTCCAGGTCGCGCCAGATCGTGCGGGCCGCCTCAGCGCGCCGCGCAGACCATTTGTCCCGCTGTTGGTTGCGCTCATAGATCAGGTACGGGTCCTCCGCCGGCGGGGAGTCGCCAATGAACGCCCAGGTCAGCCGCGCGTCCACAACCTGCTCGCCGTCATGGGATGGGGTGAGCAGCAGCGCGTGCCGGCCCCGCCGGGTGAGCAACGAGCACGGCCCGGTCGGCGCCGGCGGCGGATCGAGCGGGTTGGAGAGCGTATCGGTCTCCCACGCGCACAGGTCCGGGGAGCCGGCGGCGTCTGGCCGTACCGCACTCGGCTCGACCAGCCCGGCGACCAGGGACTGGAACAAGTCGGCGCCGAGCGGGTGGAACGACAGCGCGCGGCGCAGGGGACCGGCGCGGAGCGTCTTGGACGGCGCGGCACCCGGGACCGTCCGAATGGCCCCGGTGCCCGCTGGTCCGTAGCCCAGTTGGGCCAAAAGGTGCCAGGTGGCCTCTGCCGCTGGCAGCGGCTGTCGGGTGCCGTGGTGGTGATGGTCGAACCAGACCTGGTTGTTGCCGGCCGGGCGGCCAAGCACCAGCTTGTCGACCCCCGCGCTCTTAGGGCTCTCGGTGCGTAGCCGCGGATTCTGCAGCCAGGGCCGCTCAGGGTGGAACAGGTCGAAGCGGTCGGCGACCCCGTCCAGGTGGGCGCCGACCCGCTCGGGGTCGAAGCGCCCCTCGGCCAGCACCTGCCCCCGCCGGACATGCCAGGCGTCGGCGCTACTGTCGGGCTCGGCCAGGCCGGTCACCCGCGCAGCCAGCGCGTACAGCACCCGCCACAGCATCGCCGCGGCCGGTGGGACCGGGACGGCCAGGTCCTGCAACTGGTGCGCGTCGGTGAGCAGCGCACGCAACCCGACGCGAATCGTGACGCCATCGCGGGCCACCGGGATCCACGGCCGATCAAGCAGGTCGAATGCGGGACGCTGGCTCACGCACCGCTCCTTTCCTGGCGGGCATCGCCACCGTGGGCGTGCCGGGTCATCTGCAGCCCCAGTTCGGGGTCCAACAGGAACGCGGTCGGGCCAAGGACCGGACCGGTGACCGCCTGGCCATCCACTCGATGCGGCAGCAAGACCAGGTCAGCCAGTCGTGGCTCCTCACGCCACGCCGCAGGGACCGCGTGCTCCGCTCCGCACGCCTGGACCCACGCGGCCCTGCGGACGGGGATCGCGTGCATGAGCAGGTTATGGGTCTCCGCCCGGGTGAACCTGCCGCCGGGTCCGCTGCCGCGGTCCGCCAGCGGCGTCGTGCACGCCCGGTCGATGAACCGATGCCCGCTCGGATCGGTGAAGCAGCAAAGGACGTCAACGCTGTCGACACCCAGCCGGGTCGCGATGAGTTCTTCTGCGATCTCGCCACGGCTGAGCTCTGCCAGATCACCCACAGCGGCCGGCCGTTGTGGGATCGCGACGAGCTGGGCGATGGCTGCCTGCGCGGTGTCCTTGGCAATCCGCTGCATGGTGAGCTTCAGCAGCCGCTCGTCGTCGGTCTCGTCGGCGAACCCGGCGTAGACGCCGTCGACCAGCGCTTGCACGTCATCAGGCACCCGCACCGGCCGTCCCGCTCGGGCCGACAGCAGCCGCTGCGTGCGCAGCAACAGGTCCTTGTCGTAGATGTCACGCCACTGGCTGGGCGCTGCGCAGGCGCCGTCCGGGCCGACGGGGACAAGCACCTCCAGGCGGGGCCGCCCCAACGCCGCGGGTCGCGGCCGCCGGTGACGGTGCCCGCGACCTGCCCGTTGCAGCAGCAGGGCCATGGGTGCCAGGTCGCTAATGACCAGGTCGAAGTCAAGATCCAGGGACTGCTCTGCGACCTGGGTCGCGACCAGCACCGCCGCATGAGGTCGCTCCTGGCTGTCCTTGCCGAACAGCCGCTCGACCCGACTGGTTGTCTCGGCCCGCTGCCAGCGCGGAAACCGGGCATGCAGCAGCAGCAGCTCGGGCCGGCCGTCGGGCGGGTCCTCCGCGAACGCACCTGCCAAGACCTCGCGGGTCTCCTGGGCCTCTCCTACGGTGTTGCAGACCACCAGGACGCAGCCACCGTGGGCGCGGACCGCTGCCAGCAGCTCGAGCAGACGCGCGGCCCGTTCATGATCGTCCCCGTAGGGGCGCAGGCCGATCTCGAGGGCACACGCTCTGGTGGACGGCAAGGAGCGGGCGGTCACCGTGCGGCTGGCCGCGTCGACGTGGACCCAGCCCGGGTAGCTGACCGGCACCTCGGGCAGCGGCGCATCCGGATCCGCACCCGTGAGGTAGGCGCGGATGAGCGTCCGGGCGACGCGGGCGGGCAGCGTCGCCGACAGCAGCACGACCGGGACGCGCAGCTCGCCAAGCCAGGCGAGGACCCGCCGCAACAGCGCCTGCATGTACGCGTCGTAGGCGTGCGCCTCGTCGACGACCAGCACCTTGCCCGCCAGTCCGAGTAGCCGCAGCGCGTTGTGGCGGACCGCCAGGACCGCCAGCAGCACCTGGTCGATCGTGCCGACAGCGATTGGCGCCAGCATGCCTCGCTTGCCGCCCCGCAGCCACGACGCCGCGATCACCTGGTCCATTGCTGACCGGTCAAGCCGCTCGCCGGTGAGGACTCGAGCATCGACGCCGGCCGGATCCAGGCGGCCGGGCGGGTCGGCGGTCAGCGCTGCAAGGCGGTCGTCGAGCCAGGCGCCGCCATGCACCAGCGCGAGCGCGGCCCGGTCCGCCAGTCGCCGCCGGGCGTAGTCGACCACCCGATCGAACATCTGGTCAGCGGTCGCCATCGTGGGCAGCGCGAAGTGGATGCCCGTCGCGCCGGCCGCCTCCCCCAGCACCCTGGCGGCGTCCAGCGCCACCTCGGTCTTGCCGTCCCCCGTTGGCGCCATCACCAGCAGCAGACCCGGCCCCGAGGCGAGCTTGGGCAGCTCGGTCGCCACCGACGCCTGCAGCGGGTACGGGGCAAAACCGAATGTCTCCTCGAACCCACTGGGCACAAACGACGCACGGCCAAGGCCTGCGCCTGCCAGCAGGTCGCGGCCCAGCCGCCGTGAACCTTCCAGATGCGCCGCGAGCCGGCTGCGGTCGCCGGCTGGCGGCAAGCCCCCCTTGATGCGCTCGTTGAGGAACCACTCCTGGGAGACCAGCCAGTCGGCGACGACAATGACCCCGGTCGCCAGGACCGCGGCTGCGGGGGTCACCACCGGTGGCGGCTTGGGGTGCTGGAGGGTCGAGCAGACCAGATCCAGGTGGGCCACCCGCTGCTCCTCCCACACGCCCCCGCCCAGCGCCGGCGTCGCCCGCGCGCCCCAGCGCCGTTGATCCCGCGTGCACGCCTGATGGAAGGTGCCGTGATGGCCCCCGAGCAGCTGCGCGACCCGGTGGGCCGCGCACCCAACCGGTGTGCCAACCGTCGGATAGCCGTGCACCGCAAGCAGCGGCGCCAGCGCCAGATGCGCAGCCCGCTCGTGCCTGAGCGGCGGCTGATCCGGCGCCACCGTCGGGTAGCCTGCCGCGACGAGCACGGCCCAGGCCTCGCCGTCCATCGCCTGGAACCTCGGGATGAGCTTGCCGAGGTCGTGCAGCCCCGCCCACAACCCGACCAGGCGGCCCGCATGCGCTTCGTCCTGCAGGCCGAGCCCTTCGGTGATGACGCGCCGTTGTGCCGCAGCGAGGTAGTCGCGCCACAGGCACTCGGCCGCCGCCGCCGCATCCAGCAGATGCAGGATCAGCGGGTACCGTCGCTCAAGGCCGCGCGACTTGCCCCACAGCCGCAGATCCACCCTGGCAACAGTGTCGCGCTCCGTCCGGTGCTCGCCCATGTGACTCTCGCCTCGGTCTGCCACCCAGACCACATCCCGGCTGCAGACATCACCTTCAAGATATTAGGGATACAAGTCCCGATCCGGTCAGTCCGCGCTCTTGGTAAGCATAGTGCAGCAGTGTGACACGAGCCCGCGACCAATGACCTGAATGCCGACCTCGCCCGAATGTCCACCACTGCCCGGAAGATGAGCGACGGCTCGCCACCCGGTCTCCAGGAATGGCGGCTACGCGACGACGATGACCGGCGGGACCGTCATCTGTCGTCAGCTTGCGGCGCGCTGCTCCAGCGCGGACCTGGCTGCCCGGCTGCACCTACAGTCCGGCAGCATGACGTCGACCTCGCCTCATCACCCACACCGCAGCCAGCGTGGCCGGGACCAGCGGCACCAAGCCGCTGACCAGCATCTGTGAGCAGTGCGGTGAGCCCGCTGTCAGCTCCTGCGAGCGCTCTGAACGCGAAACGGACGGCACGTCGTCGGCAGGCCGGTCCCGGGTGCGGCCACCATGGCCGCAGCTCGAGGGTGCGACTGGCCCCGCAGTGACCACGTCGCCGTGGGCCATGCCCGAACGGGCGCGCCGGCTCGGGCGGTGATTCCTGCCGAATCAGCGTTCTGCCGCAAATTCCATCGGCTGCTAATTCGCGACGACATGCGTGCGGCCCGACCGGGTCGCCTGTCTGGTGAGCGCCGCCAGGCCGTTCACACCGCTTGGATCGATGTCAGCGCCTACGCGAAGAGCTCCCAGGAAGGCCAGCACCGATCCCACCGCAGCAGGGTGACCTGCGGACATAGCGCCCGCGGTCGCATCTGATGCGAGAATCCCTCGCCAAACGCGAGCGGCCGGAGGTCCCAAGCGTGGGCACCGAGGGACTCATTCCAGGAGCGGCCGGGCTGCGCTTGCTCGTCGGCGTGCCGCTGCTGCGGCCCGACGAGCAGGTGTTTGTTGCGATGCTGGCAGGCTGGCGCAACCAGCAGCTCGCCCCGCAACCTCGCCGTCAGCCGATCTGCCGGGACTACGCCAGCATCACCCGCAGCTTTCTTCTGCGGACCGCAGTGGGGCAGGCGGCCGTGGTTGCTCGGGCGTGTGCCCAGATGCGCACGCCGTGTTCGACGTGCTGGACCCGCTCGACCGCAACTACGCGCGACGGCGACGGTTTCAAGGCATTGTGTGCCACCAAGCCCGCAGCGCCCCACCCACGATGTGCTTGAACGTGTGGAGGAGCATATAGGGGCATCCTCGGCGGCCCAGGTAGTCCTCCCCGAGTGAGTGGCGAGGGCTCCAGGCACCTCGCCAGGATCGCGGGCCTGGTCGTCCTCGGCAACCACTACCCACCCAGGCCGTCCGGACCGCCACACCACGTCAGCGCATCCTCCAGGCCCCGCACCAGTCATCGCCCAGTCGTTCGGCTTCCACGACGAGACTGCCACCCCGGTTGCCGCTGAGGCCGGCACACCCCTGGAGCCGCTACATGCGCGTCAGCTCAGCCGCCCGAGCCAGCGGGAAACAGGTGGAGGAACTGGTTGAAGCCGAAGTAGCCGACAGTGAATCCGATCACCATTCCGCCCCAAAAGTCCTCGACTGAGACGAGCGGTTGTGCCGAACTCTTGCGGGCGAACGCCACCACCACCACCACCGCGATGGTCGCCATTACCGATACCGCCAGTGCCTGGAGCGTCCCGAGTGCCGTCACGCCAGAGGTGCCTGTTTGCGGTTCATGCGTGAGACCCTTGACCAGGGTGCCGAGGGCCGCCCCGAGCACGGCACCCCAGGCGATCGAGCCGAGGGCCGCCTGGATGCTGAGCTGATAGGGGATCGTTCCCCTCTGTGTGATCCGTCCCGTCGACCGAATAGTTGATCTGGATCTGGAAGGTGTGGCTCAGCGGGTGGAACAGCAGCCGCGAGTGCGTCCGTAGGACGAACTGACGCACTACCGAGTCCCCCGGCTGCAGTTGCACGGGCATCACGCCCCGCTGGTAATCCACCACCCGACGCATCATGGCGTCGAGGTCGTCACTGGAGGCGTTCGGGGGCAGGTGGAAGCTGAGCGCCGAGATAGTAGCTGTACTCTCACTGAGAGTACCGATGATTACCTGGCTCTTGAACAGCTCGGCGGCCTCCTCAGGAACGAATTCGGTGCCCACAGCGATCGCCACGCCAGGGTGCTCTCGGCGGAGCTGCCGGCGCCATCGGAAAAGACGCCAAAGCCGCATCAACGCCCTCTCTCGAGTCCCGTCCGGTGGCGGCGCTGGCCCCTTGGAGAGCTTCACACGCAGACGGTTGACATCGATCAGCTCGACTGGGATGTGCGTCTGCACCTGGTGGATAGTCATCGGCACATCGAACGGGTTCTGCACCAACACGAATATCGAGAAGTCCGAGCCGGCGGTGATCTGCGGGCTGGTGGCGGCGACCGTGAGGCCAGGAAAGCCGCGGACGGGATTCGAGGTGCGGGTCCGGGCCAGGCCAGTTCTGGTGCTCTCCCCGTCCGACCCGCTGACCTCAGCTGCGCGCGGCTTGGCATCGGCCACCAGCCGCTCCAGCTTGCTGGCGAACACATCGTCCATGACGATCACGTCGACGAGCGCATCGCGAAGCCGCTGCTTCCGCTGGGGGTTGTCCGGTTCGTGCTCGACCTCGGCAAGCGTCGGCGCGTGACTCGGGTCGTTGGTGAGCCGCTCTCGAACGAGATCGGCGACGGCGTCGCCCTGCGTCCGGTCCGCTACGAGCGCCTTGGTGAAGAGACTGGCAGTCAACGTGCCAAGGGCGACTGGGTCCATCGTCTGGCGCTCCCGTGGTGTCGCAATGCAGAACGCATGATATCTCATGCTGTTCGCGACGGTCGGACTGTGGGTTGGATTCTAGCCGGCCCGCAAGCTGGCCGTGGCGCTGAGGCTCCTGACTCTCGGCGTGGGCCGAAGCCATCATCCACGGCAGCATGGGGAACTCAGGGCTGCACTGGAGCGGTCCACTCACGATGGTGGCGAGGGCCCGCCCAAGTCAACGAATACGTGACGGTCGATCACGCGACTATGCCAGTAGTACAGCCTGCCGGACTCAACCCGTCAACAACCTCGGCGCCGGCGGAATCATCACCGCGGCGAGTGACGTGATCGGTGGCGTTGATGGCGCTAAGCGCCGGCAATGCTACCTGGCAGCAGCAGGATCAGGTCACACCGATGACGAGCACCTCACCGGCGGCGTTGAGGACATCGACGTTGAGGTCGGGCCCGTCGATCTTGGCGATGCTCAGCGATGCGCTCAGCGTTGGATGAGCAGCCGCGTGACATGACAAGCCGAAAGTGCCGCGCCTGGAGCTACTGCCACCTGAACTCGACCCGCGAACCCTGACCGCGATCTTCGGCGACGCAGGTCATACCGCCTTGATCAGCGCGTTGCCGACCGCAACCAGCAGCGCAGCCGCCGCAGCGATTTGGGCCCAGAACGCCACCGGTAGCCACCAGGCCTTCTTGTTGTTACCCGCCCGCAGCGACACCAAAGTGACCTGGTTGCGGTAGGCGACAACCCGGCGGGCCTGCTCTTCAGGGTCACCCCACTGACCACGGACCATCTGGTCATAGACTGTGCCGGCGGTGACGTCGTAGGGGACCGTCCGGCTTGCGGCCAGCCCACAGCCCGCCGCGGCGGCGAACAGGCCAAGGCCGAGCAGTAACGCGACGACGGTCACCGCATCGGGGGTGTACTTCTCGGCCCCGGTCACCAAGGCGCCGATGGCAAACACCGCCGTCGCAAGGCCAGTGGCGGTGCCGACGATGCCGGCGCCCCGCGCGTCAAGCGCCTTGCGCCGCTCCCGTTCGGCGTCCAACTCGGCCTCGATGAACGCCGCGTACTGCTCGCCGCAGTGCCCATCCATCCTTCACTTCCGCTCAGTTCGGGCACGGTCGGTCTGCCCGGTGTCCCGCACCGGCGACTCTCCGGGGCGGACATTGCGGACCTGCTCGGTTGGCATGGCCCACTCTGGAACGCCACTATCATCCCCAGACCCAGACCCTGGCGTCCCACCCTGGCTCGGCTGCTGACCCTGCTGCGGTTGCGGCCCCCCCTGCTGGCCTTGCGGTTCGGTCTGATCACCATCGCTCATGGATGTACCCCCAAGTCGCTCGTTTGCCCGCAGTGTATCGAGTCGGGTCCACGCCGGCTCCGACAGCCCCCAGATGCTCGCCGCCTACCTGGGAATGCTCGACTTCGACCTCGACCTCGAGGTCGCCGAGCCTCCCGAGCTGGTCGAGCAGCTCCGCAGGCTGGCCAACCGCTACCGCCGCGCGACCACCGCGGCGGGCGCAGTATGCCCCTGACGCTACGGGATACGCGACGGTCGAACACGCGACTCTGCCAGCACAACCCGGTGGGTCGCGGCCGGGCGGCCTGCCGCCGCCCACCCGGGGCGGCGTGTCACTACGGCCCGCGCCGCCGACGGCCGGGTCAAGGACGGCCGCAGGCCGGTCCGAAGGACCGCGAAGCGCCCTTGACGCGGACGGCGAGCGGCGCGGTATCCGCCGCCTGGCCGCGACAACGGCCGGTCCGCGGACGGGTGCAGGGTCCCGGCCGCGGCGCCGAAGGCGAGGCCGCTCCCTGCCTGTGAGCTGTCCCGGCGAAGCCGGACAGCGTACCGCGTCTGCCGAACGGGTCTTCGCCTTTGCTTGGGTTGCTGCTGCCTGGTGGTGTCGGTGGTGCTGGTGTGTTGGTTCGCTGCTCGCTTCTTCCTGTCTTGCTGGCGGCTGCTGGTTCCTGTTCGTCCTTGCGGCTGGTGCTGCTGCGGGTGGCTCGGGCCTGTCAGCTTCGCGGTGAGTGCCATGCGGTTGGCTTGGGCGAAGCCTCGGCCGTGGCCGGTGCCGGGGCTGAGCGGTGGTGATGCTGATGTCCAAGCGCAGCCGGGAAGCCTTCGCGCTCGCCAAGGCCCTGTGGACCTCCTGGGATCTGGGGGCGGGCGCGGTCGAGGTGCGCTGGATCGACGGCTGGTTCCGGGGCGGCGTGTACCGGCAGGGCTGGGAGATCGCCTGGGACGACGGCCCCACCGTGGCGCGCATGCGCCAGGCCGCCCTGGGGGTCCCCGCCGGCCCGGCCATCGGCGAGCTGGTCCGCGGCGACCTGGTGCGGTATGAGCGGTCGCTGACGCTGACGGCGTGGGCGGCGAGCCTGGTCCGCCACGTGCGCGGCGGCGGCCAGGTCCCACAGCTCGGCGACCCGCTCACCGAGGAGGCGTGGCGGGCGGAGCTGGAGCGCACGGAGTTCCCCGAACGCGCCCGCACCGCTGAGGAGCAGGCGCTTGCCGGGGTGCTGCTGCGGCGGGGACTGCGCGACTACCGCCAGGGCCTGGCTGCCGCCGAGCAGACCTGGCGGCAGGAGCGCCGCACGGTGCCGGCGCCGCCCATGCCCGAGGTGCTGATGAGCCGCGCGCTGGCCACCTTCGGGCTCGACGCCCTGGTGGCGCTGGAGCGAGCGGGCAACGTCGTCGAGCTGCCCTACCACGGCCTGGGCCGTGGCGACGGGCTGGGCCTGTCGTAGCCGGGGGGTCGAGGTGTTCACGCCACGCAAGTTCGACCCGGTCGCTCTGGGCGGGCCGGGCCGGCTGTGGGGCTACCTGCAAGGCGGCCAGGAGCGGGCCGACTACTACCTCGCCCGCGACGGCACCCCTGGCGAGACGCGGGTGGAGCTTCACGGCCGGCTGTTCGCGCGGCTGGGGCTGGAGCGGTTGGACCGGCGGGCGTTCGACCGCCTGGCGGCCGGCTGCCATCCGCTGACGGGTGAGCGGCTTGTCAAGACCTCCCACGCCGCCCACCGCGACCGCACCACCGGTGAGCTGATCACCCAAGGCGGGGCGCACGTGCCCGGCATCGACTGCAACCTCTCGCCGCCCAAGTCGGTCTCTGCGGTGCTGCCGTTTGCCTCCGCCGCCGACCGCGCAGACCTTGAGGCCGCGCACCTGGCCGCGGTCAAGGTGACGGTCCTGGAGTTGGAGCATCGGGTGGCCGCCTGCCGACCGACCATCGACGGTGAGCAGATCCATGCGCCTGGTGAGCTTGGCATGGCCAGCTTCACCCACCACACCAGCCGGCCAAGCCCCGAAGTCGCCAGCGAGGCCAACCGGCCGCCCGACCCGCAGCTGCACTCCCACGTGTTCGTGTTTAACCTCGCCTGGTGCGAACCAAGACCGGGACAGGGCCGGTTCCTGGCGGTGGACTCCCGGCCGGTCTTCCAGTTCGGCGCCACCGCCGAGGCTATCTACTCCTGCGAGCTGGCCGCCCAGCTCCAGCAACTCGGCTACCGGCTGGACTGGCACCAGACGCGCAAGGGCAGGAGCTGGGAGCTGACCGCGGTCGACCAGCAGGTACTGGAGCTGTTCTCCAGCCGCCACCGCCACATCGACCAGTTGGCCGCCAGGTTCCAGGCCGAGAAGGGCCGCCCGCCGACCAAGCTGGAACGCCGCCGCCTCGCCCAACACGACCGGCTGGCCAAGACGCCAGGGTGTCGGGTGCCGCACTGGCCCGCCTACCGCCAGGTCCTCGACCGGCACGGCCTGGCGCCACCGTGTCCTAAGCGCACGCTGGTGCACGCCGCCGCGCCGCGTGGCGAGCGGGAGGCGACGGTGCGGGCGCGGCTGCTCGGCCCCGACGCGCTCACCCACCAGGACGCGACCTTCGACGAGGCCATGGTGACCAAGCTGGTGTTCGAGTCGGCCACAGGGCTGCTCACCGCCGAGGAGGCGGCCGGGTTCCTGGAACGGTTCCTCAAGGGACCGGACCTGGTGCCGGTGGTGGTCGGTGGCCAGCCGCGGCTGACCACCACCGTGCTGCTGGCACAGGAGCAGGCGATCGTCCGGGCGGCCACGGCCAAGGCGGTCAGCGTGGTGCCGGCGCCATCCGCCGCGATGATCCAGCGGGCCGCGGGCGAGGTCGCCCAGCAGGCCGGCTACCAGCTGTCCGTCGAGCAGCACCAGGTGGTGGCGCACCTGTGCGCGCCGGTCGGGTGGGCGTCGCTGGAGGGCTGGGCCGGCACCGGCAAGACCACCGCCGTCCGCGCCGTGGTCGGCGCCTACCAACAGAATCGCCAACCCGTCGTGGCCGTGAGCACCGCGGCCGACACCGCCCAGCGAACCGCCCGCGAACTCAACCTCGGGCAGGGCTACACCGTCGAGGCGTTCTGCCGTGCCGTCGAACAGGGCCGGCTCCATCCGGACGGGCGGATGATAGTGATCGTGGAGGAGGCCTGCATGGTCGACACCCACCGCATGCACAAGCTCCTCCAGGCGGCGGGGCCGGCGATCGTGCGCACCCTTGGCGATCCCGAGCAGGCGCAGGCGGTCGGCGCGGCCGGCTGGGACACCCAGGTCGACCAGGCGATCGGCGGGCACGCGGAGTTGGCCACCGTCGTGCGCCAAAAGGACCCCGCCGACCGGGAGGTGTGCCGCCTCATCCGCCACGGCCACGCCGACCAGGCGCTGGTCAACCTCAACGCCCGCGGCCGGGTGCACTTGGCCCCGCACGCCTCCTCAGCGGTCAAGGAGGTCGTGCACGCCTGGGACCGTTATCGCCAGCAGCGTGGCCTGGACGGGGTGAAGATCGTCACCGACACCTCCAACACGACCATCGACACCCTCAACAGCCTGTGCCAAGCCCGGCGCCGCCGGGACGGCGAGCTATCATGGCCGAGCACTGAGCTGGTCGACCGCCAAGCCGGCCGCCGCGAGCAGGTCTATGTCGGCGACCGGGTGTGCTTCATCCGCCCCTACAGGACGGAGGATGGCGAGCGGGTCGCCAACGGCACCGCCGGGACCGTCGCCCACGTCGACCTTGGCCTCCGGCGCGTCACGGTCGCCTGTGACGATGGCCGCCAAGTGCCAGTGGCGCTGGCGGGGCGGGAGTGGGCACAACCACTGCGGCTTGGCTATGCGGGGCATGCGCTGCGGCTGCAGGGTGGCCAGGCGCCGGTGGTGCTGATGCTGCCGGGGTCGTGGCAGACCTCGCGGCAGTCGGCCTACTCGATGGCGACCCGCTGCGTGGAGGAGCTGCACGTCTTTGTCGACCGCGACAGCCAGTGCACCGGCGAGTACGCACTGCACGAGCCGCTGGCGGCGCTGGCGCAGCGCTGGACCCGCGACGCGCGCAAGCACACGGCCACCGAGCGCCTTGCGGACCTGGAGCGCGACGACGAGCCCGCCCCCGTCGAGGATGCGGCGCGTCGGGCCGGCACGCTGCTGCAAAGCGGCTGGGAGTTGCTGTGCAGTGCACATCCTCATGAGCGTGCGGGCCTCGAGGACGACGGCCGTGCGCGCCGGCCGCTGCGCATACCGGAGGAGGCTGCGCGCATGCGTGCACTGGCCCAGGAGCTGGCGGCACTGGGGACGCCCGCGTCGTCGCCGGAGTCGGCTGACGGGCGCGAGCTTGGCGACGGCTTGGGGCTGGAGTTGTAGCCACGCGCGCCTCCAGCACCGTTCGGTTCGCGGGCACCATACGCTCCGCCCTTGATGATGGACGCGCCAGCGTTGGTCCGTGGCCGGCCACCCTGTGAGCAGCCCAGCAAGGATGTCAGTCCTGCGGAAGCCACGGCGACAGGGCGGTGATTGCATCGGTTATCCTTGACCGTCGCGATAGACCTTTATTGGTAGGCTGGCGCACAAGGCATAATCTTCCATCATCAATGCACCAGGTATGCGGATGGAGGGAGTGACTGGGTTGGGGGAGCAGCTTCCGGAAGATCAGCAGGGAGACGGAAGATCCGCGCACGGCCGCGTCGCCGAGTTCGTTGCGCTCCTCGCTGAGCACCCGGGCGGATTGACCCGTCCGCAATTGCTTACTGCGGTCCGCTCTCGCTGGCCGGGTACGCAGCCTGGCCAGGTTGAACGCCTCATCCGGCGTGCTAACACGGCAATTGTTGAGCACAACGGGCGGATTCGCGTGGCGCGCACTGCTCCTGACCGTGAGTTGGCCGGTCGGCAGCCAGCGTGGGAGGGGCGACCGCTGCGGGCTGTGGCGGTCGATCTTGAGTCGGTGGTGCGGCTCACGACGACCGCTCCTTACACAGAGGCCCGCCCGTTCCAGCTCGGCGCTGTCCGGTTCGGAAGGGACCGAGCTTGGGTAAAGACAGCGCCCCAGTCATCCTGGTTCCTGGAGCTGCCCCCGACGGACTGGCAGATCCACGCTGACGTCGCGCGAGCGCGCTGGGAGGCAGAGCGCGAGCCAGTGGAAGAGGTCCTGGAGGCGTTTCGCACGTTCGTCGCCGATGCTGATGTCCTCGTCGCCTACAACGGCACCACCGCGGACTTCCCGATGCTGGAGGCCGCGTATGACCGTGCGGGTCTTTCCGGCCTGGACCGACTCTGGCTGGTCGACGGGTACTACCTGGCGCTGGCCTTGTGGCCGACGCCGCCGCGATCGCACCGGCTCCGCCAGATCGCCGAGCGGGTTGGGATCAAGGTCGACCGGTTGGTGTGGCATGACGCGCTCGACGACGCGAAGCTGCTCGCGCTGCTCATGAGCGCTGGCGGCCGGAAGGTACGGGCGATGGACTCCGCCCTGCGACGGCTTGTGGCATCGGCGACGGTCGACTCCAAGGCGTGGGAGCTGGTGTTCGACTTGGCCGGCACCGGGGATGAGCCCCGCGCTCACAGCGACACGGAGGTCGGCCGTATTCTTGGCCAGGTGCTGGCGGCTAAGCCGCGGTTGCGTGACGCACCTGCCGAGCCTGACCTGCCACAACTCGTACCACCACGGCCAATGCCCATGATGACGGTCCCCGGCTTTCTGCGTGGTGAGGACGGCGGCGTTGACCCCTTCGAGTTGGCGTGCGCAGTCAAGGGTGAGCGGGGAGAGCCACGGCCAGCGCAGCGGGAGATGGCGGCCGCGATGCGCGGCTGGATCGCCGATGGGGTCAGCGCGTTGGTCGAAGCGCCAACTGGGACCGGCAAGAGCTACGCCATGCTGGCCGTCGCAGTCGACTGGCTTGCGGCGAACCCCGCCCATCGAGTCGTGATCTCCACCTTCACCAAGCAACTGCAGGCCCAGCTAGCTGCTGACATTGAAGCGCTCGGTCGAGACGAGACCCTACCGGACCTCGCGGCCACTGCCAACCTGGTGAAGGGCAAGACAAACCGGCTGTCGCTTCGCGCGCTCGTCGTTGCGCTGGCCGATTGCACCGCGCCGGTTGCACGGCGACGGCCTGGTGCAGTCAGACGAACCGAGTTTGCCGGTGACGTCCTCTACCGGGAGCTGGTTGCGTTCCTCGCCCTCCGGCTGGCTGCTCCCGCGGGCAGCCTTTTGGTGGAGTGGGAGTCACGCAGCATCGACCAGGTCGATGTTCCCGCGTTCTTCGAGAACTACTGTCGCGGCCGACGTCATCTGTATCTGGCCACCTTGTCGCAGGCGGCAGTCGGCGAGTACCCGCCGTCTGGCGAGGAGGTGACGCTCCATACCGCCGACGTGAGCGAGGTTATTGCCACGCATCGGCTAATCGTCGCCAACCACGCTCTACTGCTGGCCAATCTCTACGACTTCGGGGATCTTGGCGCAAACACCCTGCTGATAGTCGATGAGGCCCATGCGCTGGAAGACGCGGCGACTGCGGCGCTGAGCCCCAGCCTGGAGTACGGGTCGGTAGAGAAGCTCGGCAGCGATCTCACCGACTGGCTGGCTGGTGCACCTGATCACCCTTTGCGCGGCAAGCTCGCGGCGATCGGAGCCGATCTCGAGCGATTCCTGGACACCCATCGATTTCCCAACGCCGCCATGGCCGTATTCGATACGGCTGCAGCTGACGCGACCAAAGGGAACTTACGCAAGGTCTCCCTCGCCAGCCCATACGGCGGTGCTATAGGACTTCGCAGTGTCGATACGCTGCGTCAGTGCCTCGAACAACTCACCCGGCAATACCTGGATCCGCTGCGTCGAGTCCTCGGCAGTTATGCCGCCAGCACTGCGCTCGCCGGCGCTGACCGGTTCGAGCAGGAACGATTCTGGGCCGTGTACACCCGGGCCGCCGACGCTGCGCGAACCGCCGGTGCGATCCTTGCCGACACCGATGCGATCCTCGGGCCGCTGCCTCGCCGCCGGGCGCCCGGCGGCGACGGTACGACGCCGGGCGGAGAAGCAGCCGAGAGCGCACAGCCGGATGGGGGGACAAGCGACGCGGATGTCGCTGAGGAGGACACACCTGTCGCCCAAGCCGACGAGGCGGCCCACGCAGACGAGCAGGACGTAAATGACAGCACGACGGCAGACCGGTCACCGGCTCCGCCGCCACCAAACCGCGCGGTGTGGGCGGAGCAGCGGCCAAGCCCGGACCTGTCGCGTAACCCGCGCTACTACCGGTTCCAGCTGACCACCTCACCGATCGAACTCGGCGCCGAACCGGTCTGGCGGGCATTTCTGGCCGCGTTCGCGCGTACGTATTTCGTCTCGGCGACCCTGCGTGTGGCGGGCGAGTGGGAGTTCATCCGTAGCCGGCTTGGCGTGGGCAGCCAGGTCGCGGCGATCGCCTTGCGCTCTCCCTTCGACCTAGCCACCCAGGCCCGGCTGGTCTGCTTCTCAGACTTTCCCTCCTGGGGGGAGCAGGCCGAGGGGGCAATGCGCTTGGCTGCCCACCAGTTGGTCGGGTACGCCCGCGAGGTGACCCGCCGGCCGGCGCCCAACACCCCGTACGCGCACGGCGCGATGATGCTCACGACGGCCAAGGCGACCGCTGCTGGGATCGCCGACGCGGTCGCCACTGGTCTTGCCGCAGGGGGAACGCCGTTGCCGGTCTGGTCGACGGAACTGCTCGGCAACCAGCGCGCCGTGGCGACCTTCGCCACCGACGGCGGCATCCTAGTCGGCACGCGAGGGCTCTGGCAGGGCGTCGACATCGAACTGCCTGAGCGCCTGTCGTTGGTGTGGGTCAATAAGCTGCCGTTCGCACCGTTCGCCGATCCTCTGCTCGTCGCGCGTCGCGCGCTGGTCGCCCGCCGTGCCGAACAGGCCGGCGCGGACGACCCCGAGCAGGTTGCGACAGAGTCGTACTACCTGCCATTGGCGGCGATCGCGCTTCGCCAGGCGGTCGGCCGCCTCATCCGCACCCGATCCCACCGTGGCGTCATCGTGATCTCCGACCGCAAGCTGGCTGGTCCGACCAGGCAACGGCAGACCTATCGTCGGGTGTTCCTCGGCTCTCTCGACGACGGTCTGCTGGAACCTGACGCGGAGGCCGGCGAGCCGGGCGCCGGCAACGTCGTCAATATGGCGGAAGGCTGGCGGCGGATCTGGCGATTCTGCGCAGCAGGCGGCCTGCTGGACCAGCGGAAAGCCGACACGCTGTGTAGCCAGGCGGCGATCGAGGAGCACACACTGCTGCCCGAAACCCGGTGGATTCGCGCCGAAGCGCTCACCGTTGAGGCAGAGGCGGTACTGCGCTCCCAGGGTGTGGCCGCGTTCACCAGCGAGTTCTTGGCGCGGTGCGCCCGTGTTGGCGGGCACCTAAAGTGCCGGCCCGCCCCGGTCCATCTGCGAGAAGCCCAGGTTCGCGCGCTTGCCGCAGTCTCGCGCGGTGACGACGTGCTGGCCCTCTTGCCGACCGGCTACGGCAAGAGCTTCGCCTTCCAGCTACCAGCGCTGGTGCTGCCTGGGGTCACGTTGGTAGTGAGTCCCTTGGTGTCGCTGATGCACGACCAGGCACTGGAACTCAACCGCACGATCGGCGGGGCGGTCCGCGCGCTGGTCGCGCCGCTCCGCGAGTCCAATAGCCGCATCGGCAAGGCGGAGGTCGCCGAGCAACTCACTGGTGCCGTAGACCACGGCATCCGGCTGGTATATGTGTCCCCTGAGCGGCTATGCCAGCGTCAGTTCCAGGACCTCCTGCGCCGCGGCGTCCACGCGGGCGTGGTCCGTCGTATCGCGGTCGACGAGGCTCACACGCTGGTGCAGTGGGGTGACGACTTCCGCCCGAGCTTCCGCCGATTCGAGCAGTTCCTCCGCGAGCTTCGCGCGGCCAACCCGGACCTGCAGGTACTCGCGCTGACTGCCACGGCGAACCGGTCGGTGCGGATGGGCCTGCGTCAGGCGCTGTTCGACCTGCCTGCCGAGCCGGGCCCTACGGGCGATCCAGCCGGGTTCACCGTCGTGAGCGTCAACCCGCTCCGCCCCGAACTTGCCATCTACCGACGCACGTTCGGCTCCGGCGCCGGCGGTCCGTTCACGGTCGCAGGCCTGGTCGAAGCGGTGCTTGCCGCGTTGAACGATCACGCGATTTTTTACTGCTTGACGGTCCGGGAGGTGGACGCGCTGTACGCCCAGCTACGCGAGGTCCTCGGGCCCGAGAACGCGCACCGGGTGCGGCGCTACCACGGCCGGCTCCCAGAAGCGGAGAAGGCGGCCGTCACCAACGACTTCCGGGAGGCGCCCGCCAAGGGCGAGGATGGGTTCATCCCCATGCTGGTGATCGCCACATCCGCGTTCGGGCTTGGCATCGACCGGCCTGACATCCGCTGTGTGTTCGCGGTCAGCCCGCCGACCGACCTGGCCGCGCTCTACCAGCAACTCGGCCGAGCAGGCCGAGATCAGGCGGGCCTTGTTCCAACCGACCAGCCAGAGGCGCCCGCGAACTACGCGCTGGCGCTCGGCACTTCACGGGGTTTCCGCATGGCTCGTTGGATGGCCAGCCAGGACCTGCGGTCATCGCTGCTGCTTGCCGCCGGCCAGGCGCTGCTGGCGGCCGGCGCCGCCGGCGTCGTCGACACCCGCGAGATCGCTCGGGACCTCATCGCCGAGGACTACCAGGCCGGACGGCTAACCGACCGGCAAGTCCTGTCCAGCGCGGTCGAGGACTCTTACCATACCGGCGTGGTCAGGGTCCTGACGACGCTCGCCGCTGTCGGGACTCTCGACGACCTTGGTGACTTCCCTGAAAGAGTGAAAATCGCACGGGGCGAACGGCCGTGCGTGGATGCTGCGCTCGCCGTCGTGGTCGATGTGGTCACCAATGACACCCCCGCGCGGCTCGCACGCGTTCGGGTGCTGGACCTCCACGCCCGCCTGCTCGCCACCATCCCGGACTACGCCGACGTCGCGGCCGACCCAGGTGCGACCTGGACGCTGCTACTGGACCTGCACACGCTCGGTCACCTGGATGTCTCGCAGGCACCAAACCGCCGGCAGTTGACCGCGGTGGCAGTGATCGACACGTCGCTGCCGGAAGATTTCGCCGAGCGGCTCGGGACCCGACAGGCTAGGGCTGCGGACGAATTGGCGACGCTTGCAGCCTGGTATCGCGACGGCGCCCGATGTGCTAGCGAAGGGCTCCGCGACTACTTTCTCGCGGCGGACCTGCCCGACGGCACCTGCGCGACGCCGACGGTCCGCTGCTCTGCCCACTGGGATGACGTGACCACCACTGGCCCCGGGGAAACATTGCCACCGGTTCTCGCCGCGTTCCGTACACCACGGCCGCGCCCGGCCTCCGCGACCACCGCTCGCGCCGCGTTTGAACGGCGCTTGGACGACCACATCGCCGCGCTGCTGTGGGACAACCATCGCGGGCTGTCCGCCGGGTTTGTGCGCATGGTCCTGCGTGGAGCCGACAGCTACTTCGACCGGGACCGCAACCGTCGGGTGACGTTTTGGCCGCGGCTGCTCCACCACCGCGTCCGAGGGGTTGCGCCAGGCGTGTCGGCGGCCGAGGTCGACGCGTCGCTTGCGCGCCTAGTCGCCGCAGGCGTCGTTCTGGCGACAGAGCAGGGGCGGTGGCGGCTGCGGCGGCATGTCGAGGCCGAGGCGGCAAGGGCGGCCAGGGTGGCGGGAGCGCCGAGGTGACCTCGCACCAGACGCTGGCGGCCGGCAAACGCGACGAGCCTGGCGAGCTGTTCCTGCCGGAGTTGGCCCTCGGCCCCGCCGCCGTCGGCGACCAGGACCGACGTGCCATCCAGGCGTTTCTTGTCGCGGTTGTGGCTCAGCGGGGCATGCCGCTGCACACCGCGACCTTGTGGAACGCCCTGTACTTCGGCTGGGACCTCGATGATGCCGGCTATCGCGGCGTGGCGGACACCGTGATCGATGGGCTGCCTGTCGCGGCGATGAGTGCCCGGGCTGCGGCGTTGCCTGTCGGAGCGTTTGCCCGGGTCACCATCGGCGGCGGCGAACTGTGGGCCGAGGTGGTCTACAAGGAGGGCGCGCACTCGAAGGTCGACGAGGGGTTCGTCCCTGCGTGGATCTCCGGCGCGCCCGCCGAACCTGCCGACGGCGACGACCAACCTGGCGTCGCGGTAGTGCGGGAACGGCTCGTGCTCGACCCCGACGCCTTCGGGCCGGGGTTCTCCGCGTCCATGTCGCAGCTTGACCGGTTGCGCCGCCATGCCCGCTGGCTGGACGAGCGCGGTCATCTGCAAGTCGACGCTGTCTACGACGACCAAGAAGCGGAACTTGACGACCCCAGCTTCTTCGCCCGCTGGCTGTTTCGCACCCACCACGCCGCGCTCGCCGAGGGCCGCTTACGGGCGGCACTCGGCGACGACGCTGGCGACGAGGACCTGTGGGACGCGCTTGTGACCAGTTTGGCAGCGGTCGGCGAACTCGCCGGCGAGACGTCGGGAGTGCGGGTATGGCGCAGCTACCACTTCCTCCAGCGTCGCTATCAACGCCAACTCGCGGACGCCGAGCAGCCACTGGGCGCGAGCGACCTGGACCACTTGGTCCGCAGCCTGACCCGCGTCCCGCGCGGGCAGCAGGTTGGCTTCGCCGCGCTTGGACCACGTCTGGCCGAATACGCCACCCGTGAGCAGCTCACCGGCCCCGCGTACGCCGAGGCGATCTGTCACGCCACCACGTTCGTGCTCGACCACTTGGCCGCCCTGGCACCCGACGGGATCCTCCAACCCACGACGCACCTACGCATAGATGACAACTGGCAGGCTGGCGGGATTTGGCGATCCGAGCAGCTCACGAGCCGCTCCACGCTGTGCGACCTGCCACCGTGGATCCCGCTCGGCCTCGGCTACGCGTCCAGCGTCGGCGCCGGCACGACCGACGAGGCGGCCATCGCAGCCAAGCCACTCGCGCAGCAACCCGAACCCGAGCCGGAGATCGTCGAACTCACCACGAGCCTGGCCGTATTCCGCACGCCGCTTCGGTCGCTCGACCTGAACGAAGGCCGACTACGTGTGCCCGTTCCGGTCGCGACCGGCCTGGCCGCCACACTGGCCGGTCGCGGTGACGACCGCTTGGGCCTGCGCGTTTCCCACGATGGCACAACCCTCGACCCCGAGGAGGCGTTCCACTGGGTACGCCTCGACCCGGATGATCTCGCGCTTCTCGGCGTGGACTGGCCAGTCGGCTTCTACCCTGGCATCTTCGTGACTGTCAGCTGGTCGGTCGGCGCAACGATTCTGCAGGCGCACACCACCCTGGCGATCCCCCCGCTCGAACTCGACGGGCGCACGTTCGAGCACGAAGCCGATCTCCAGCTGTTGGCCCGCAGCCTCGGCCTCGTCGTGCCCCAACGTCGCGCGACTACCTTGCGGGACTTGATCATCGGCGCGCTTAGCCGGCACGGCCGCCGGGCACCCGACGGGAGCCGGCGCGCAGCACGATCAGTGGTGGTCGCCGTACTGCTCGGCCCAGTCGCGCCACCAACCGCGCTCGCTGCTGTTAACCGCATCATCGACGAGCTCATCGCCGACCAGCTTCTCGGCACCGCCGACGGCGAGCTGGTGTGGACTCCCCGACTGCGCCGCACCACGCGCGTGTTGGATATGGAGGCGCTGCGCGCCTACCAGGACGCCGGTCAAGGCCGACTCGTGCGGCTAGTGCGACGCCATTTCGTCGCGATGTTCCTGCGCAAGCTGCCCGCTGGCCGACGCGCCCGGGATGAGAAGCGGGCTGGCTACGCGCACGCGGTCCACGAGCAGGGCATGGCCGGCCAACTTCCAGCCGAACTCCCGGACGGGTGGACCTGGGTGGAGGGCCACGAGCGAGGCAGCCTCCCAGCTCTGGACCTTGCCGAGATGGACCGATCCGATGAGCGAAGGCCGGCCCGGTGAACGCACATCCCCGTAGCCCATGCAGGCCGCCGAATGGGGCATTGACCGCTCGCCGCAGCTACAGGTCACCCGCACAGGAAAAGGAGCGACGGTGACACCAGGACATCAGCCACCCCACCATGAGGTCGAGGCGGCGACCTGCCCGTACTGCACCGCGCTGGAACCACTTCGAAGGGCGGTGCAGGAGTTGCTCGGCGATCCGATCACCGAGGCGCTTGCCCTCGTGGACGCTGAAGCGTTCAAGGAAGCGTTCCATGCGTGCGCGCCAGCCGAGCGCACCAAGCTGCTAGCTGACCTTGGCACTCCGTCGATGCGCAACCTGCGCACGCTGCCGACTGCAGCCGCAACCCACGCACTGAGTCTGCTCCGGCACGCTGACCCGGCGTTCCGGGAAGAGGCCTGCCGGTTCCTCACCTGGCCGGTCCGGTCAAGCCTGCTTGCCGACGATGCAATCGACCAAGCGGATGGTCCGACACTCACCAGTGAGCAGGTCCGCGACGCCCTGACCCGGATCCTGCAACATTGGAATCAGGCGCTGGTCCGTCTCGCCCTGGTCACTGCGTGGGACGACCCTCGTACCAGGGCCATCCCGGTCTTCTTGGAGGTCGCACTTACCGATGAGCGGCTCTCCCTCGGCGCATGGGCACCACACGCTGCCGAGCTGGCCGGTCAGTGCCAGCAGACGGCCGCCAGGCTCGCGACGCTGGGCACTGGCAGCAAGGACGAGGAGACCGATCACCCTGACAGGCAGTACCAAGCCGGCCGTTCAGACATCCCGACACACCAACAGCCCGACCAGGGCGAGCCCGCTCGTGCAGAGCAGCACCAGCCGCCGACGACCGGCTCGACCTCCCCCGTCGCGGGTGACGCGAGCGTCGAGGGCGATGCACTTACGCGCGCCCGGACCGCGCTCGCCAGCAGCCACACCGCCGCGGAGCGCGTGATGGACCGTCTGGCGGCCCAGTTCCGACCCCGGCCGGCCGATCTGGAGGCGCTCGCCACGCTTAGCGCGGCATTTGCCGACGCGGCGGCGACCCTGCTCCCCGACCATGCCGACCCATCCCTGCCGGAACTCGAGGCGGCGGCCGCGGCACACGCCCGCGACCAGCGACAGGCGCTTGAGCGCATCACCGAGCTCACTGGCCCTTCCCCGCTCGACCAGCTGATCGCCGACGCCCGTGCGCGGGCCACTGCGCTGCTCGCGGCCCCAACGTGGGACCCAACCACCACCAACCTTGCGACCGGGCTGAGCGCCCTAGCCGAACTGGTCCACCTGAAGAGCGATACAGCCGTGCAACGAGTCATCGAGTTGGACGAGACCGCCCGACGCTACCTTCCCCCCGAGCTAATCCCCCTCGTTGTCACCGCCGGGCGCGGCCAACTCCATGTCGCCGACTCACCCCCCGCGAGCCAAACGCCTGCCCGACCTGCCCCGGGCGAGGGAAGCCAGCGCCAGCGGGAAGCGCCGGATGCTCCCCCAGGAGGCGAAGCGGGCGCGACCGACCCTGCCGCGTCCGAGCCGGACACCGCCAATGCCAACCTGGCTCCTATCATCACGACCACCGAACCCTCCATCCTCGACGGCAGCGAGCCCGCCGCGCTGACGACCAAACTCGCCGTAAGCGCGGCTTCCACGGCAGTCGAGCAGCAACAGCACCAGGCCCCAGAGCCCACCGTTACCGATACGGCCAATAAGGACGAGGACCGCCAGGCAGCTCGCCTCACCAACTGTCTCGGACGGCTCCTGGCCGAGCGCCGCTTCGGTCTGACCTACTGGATCACGACCGCGGCCGGGCGCAGCGACGGGCACCGGCGGGTCATGCGCGCCGCCGCCCTGATCGACGCGACACGACAACCCACTGGTGCGTGCGCGGCAGCGTTACGCGGCGCACTCGACGGGATCAGCCGCAAAGAACTCGAAGGCGACCGACCTGCCCAGGTCGTCGCGCTCGTCAGCGCGCTTCGCGCCGCGCTGGTGTCTCCTTACTCGGAAACCGCCAGTGTGATCACCGACCTGGTGGAAGCGTTTGGTGACCTACCCGAACTCGCCGAGGTAGCCGACGCCGTCCACCAAGCGGCGCTGCGAGGGCTGGTGATCGGCACTGACGTGTTGACTTCGGTGTCCGACCTCGCGGAAGTCGAGCGCGCCGTCCATGACACGTGCGAAGCGGCAGCGGCGATGCTCACTCGGCCACGGCACTTCACATTCCCGCGAGCTACCCTCGCCTGGCAACGCTGGATCACTCCCGACGGACTAGTCGGCGCTCTGCTCACCCCTGCCGCCCATGATGATCGCGCCCGGCGCGCCCAAGTTGCCGCCCGCGTCGTTCGGCTGCGCAGTCGCGGCGAGCTTGAACGGGCAATCACCACGATCGACAGCCAACTCCGCAGCCACGGCTCGCGCCGACTCGAGGGATCCGCCCGGCGGAATCTGGCCAGCGCGGCCGAGGAGGCTTTGAGCGTTGCGTCCGGCTGGATGGAGGCCGTCACTGCACTCGATCACCACCGCGAGCAGGCCAGCGGCCCCACCTGGCAGCACAAACTTCTCGACCAACTGCGAACTACCGTCCATGAGCGACATCAGGCGATCCTTACCCAGCTCGATGCGCTAACCGACGGTGGGCCCGCTGAGCGCGTCGGCGCAGCCCGTGCGGCAATCGCGAGCCTACGCGAGACGTTCGCGCTGCTCGACGGTGAGCCGCTCCCTGGTTTCGAGTGGCCTCCTGCGTTAGCCGTCAACCGGGAACTGGTCAAGGTCGCCGGCCTCCGCCTCGACACCGATTTGGAACCGCATGGGGACCTGGACGTCGACGCACTGCTCGATGCAGTCGACCGTGATTGGATCGATGCGTTCAACGACCGCTCTGCGGCCGGTGACCACGTCGGGACCAAGCACATGCTCGCCATCCTCCACCAGGTCGCTCCCATCGAGGTCGCCACGCTCACGCAACGGCGGCATGCCGAGCTGACCGCAGGTCAACAGCGCGCTGCCGAGCGTGGCAAGCAGCTCGAGGTGCGCCTTGACCGAGCGCGCCGGCAAGGCTTTCTGCTGGAGGACGACTGGCGAGACCTCACGGTGCGTCTGTTGGCCACCCGGCCGCAGCGCGACGACCTCGACCAGGTGACCGAGGAACTCGACCAGATCAGTATCGACTTCGACCATGCCCGTTCGGCCGCTCGCGCCCGATTCGAGACGCTCCTTGACCAGCTGCGCACCACCTCCAAGGAGGTAGCCGCTCGCGCCGCCGACCTCCAACGACTCGTAGAAGCGGGGGACCTGGCCACGGCGGAGGAAGCGCTCGTCCTTATAGCCGCTGGCGAGGAGCCGCCCGTGGCTCCTGGGACACGACACGATTTGCGCGCGTTCTTTCCTGCCGTGCCGGCCGCGCTTGGCGAAGAACTGTCGGATACAGTGATTCAGACTGCGGCCAGCGGCGGACGCTTCGGGCCGTTGGAGTTCTCCAAGCTCTCCACCGCTCAGCGCGAAGCCGCCGCGCGGGGATTGCGTGCCTGGCAGCACGCCACCGGGGTGCGCGTGGCCCAGTGGCTGCCGGAGTTGGCGCCTGCGCTGCGTCTTGCTGGCGTCGAAGCTGATAGCGCGCGGCGCAGTCCCATCCAAGGCGCCTCCGACCGCGTCTGGGTCGACCTTGGCGGTGTGCGACGCACCGGTAAGAGCCTGGTATCCGCCTTCGGTTCCGCTTCCGGCTCGGAGCTACGCTTACTGCTGTGCTGGGGCAACCCGAGCGCCACGACGCTGCTGGAATGGATTGCGCACGATCCAAGCCAACATCCGGTCGTCGTCTGCCACTTCGGGGTCATGGCACCGGAGCGGCGGCGCGACCTGCTCGCCACCATCCGTTCGCGTCGTACCCGACCTGTTGTCGTCGTCGACGATGCGGTTATGGCCTACCTGGCCGCCCGCGGGGTCAACCGCTTCGACGTGACCATGCGGCTCACGCTGCCGTTCTCAGCGGTCAACCCCTTCATGCCATTCGCCGCCGGTGACGTGCCGGTCGAGATGTTCTACGGCAGGTCGTCGGAACGATCCTCGATCATGGACCCACTGGGCACCTCGCTGATCTACGGCGGCCGACAACTCGGCAAGTCGGCTCTGCTCAAGGCCGCCGCGCGCCACTTCGAGGAAGTGGCCCACTACCGCGCGCTATATGTCGACTTGCGGCCCGCCGCGATCGGCGCAACACAGCGGCCCGACGCGCTATGGACCTTGCTGTGGGAACGACTCGGCGACGCCGGCATCGCCCAGCCCCGCCGCGGCGGCCGGCGCGGCGACACCGCCGGGGCGGTCACCGAGGCAGTTCGCCAGTGGCTCGACGCCGACACCGGCCGACGGCTCCTGCTGCTCCTCGATGAATGCGACGACTTCTTCGACGCGGACGCCACCGCTCACTTCAACAACACGACGCGGCTGCGGGAGTTGATGGACATCACCCAGCGGCGCTGCAAACCCGTGTTTGCGGGCCTTCACCAAGTTCAACGGTTCTCCGGCATCCCCAACCAGCCGCTCGCGCACCTCGGCCAGCCACTCCCCATCGGGCCGCTGCGCCCTCAGGCGGCGTTCGACCTAATCCACCTGCCGCTCACAGCGCTCGGCTACCACATCCCTGACGATCTCGTGGCCCGCATCCTCGCCTACTGCAACTACGGGCCACTCAACCTGCAGCTATTCGGCCACGCTCTTGTCAACGAGTTGCTCAGCCGCCGAGGCTCCGACGAACTCACCCCGCCGCTGATCGTCACCGAGGCAGACGTCGAGGCCGTCGCGGAGTCCCGACCCCTACAAGATGAAATCCGCAACCGCTTCGAGCTGACCTTGCGCCTGGACCCCCGCTACCGGGTGATCGCCTACGTGGTCGCCTGGCGGCGCCATGAGTCGGGCGTCGACGCTGCCCTGCCCGCCTACACCCTGCGGGAGGAATGCACCCGCTGGTGGCCCGCAGGATTCGCCCAGCTCGGCACCGACGAGTTCCGCGCCCTACTGGAAGAGATGGTCGGCCTCGGCGTTCTCGCAATGGCGCCAACGGGCGGCTACCACATGCGCTCCCCGAATGTGCTGCGCATGCTCGGCACCATCGAGCAGGTCGAAGACACCCTGCTTTCTGCCGAAACCCTGCCGCCCCCCTCCGGGTTCGTCGCGGCCCAAACCCGCCGCGTCTTAAACCCGAAGACCGGGATGCGCTCCCCACTGTCCGAGGCGCAACTTGCCGAGCTTGTGGTCGAGCGGCGCAACCAGGTGCGGGTCGTCCTTGGGACGGCAGCCACCGGCGTCGAGCGGGTCGTGGCTGCCCTCAGCGTCGCCGCCGAGGGAATCGGGGTTGGCTCCACCGTGTTCACGGCGTCCAAGCGCCGCCAGTTCGAAGAGGCGCTGCGCGCTGGCAAACCTGGCGAACACCGCGTGATCGTGTCCGACCTGCGGGAGGTGAACCTCGACCAGTGCGCGGCGAGCCTCGCCAAAGCCGACACTTCCCTCCCCCCAGCCGGGACGACTCGCTCGGTGATCCTGATCGCCGGCAGCGAAAATCTGCCCTGGTGGCCAGCGGTGCTTGAGCGGACCACCGGCGGGCTTGGGGTCGTCGAGTTGCGGCGGCACAGCCCGCGCAGCCTTTGGGCCTGGGCCGTGGACGAGGAACGCGCGTTCCAAGACGATCGCAGCCGCGACGAGCTCCTGCGGGCCACCGGCGGCTGGCCCTATCTGATCGATCGGGTCGTAGATCTGAGCCGCAACGGCCTCGGTCCGAACGAGATCCTCGACCAACTCGCCGAGCACCTTGCCACCGACGAGGGCGCCGCAGAGCTACTTGGTGCGATCGGCCTGAACGCCGACAGCGGGCTGGCCGACTTGTGGGACCTGGCTGTGGACCTGCTCGACGAGCCAATCGCATCGGACGACCTCGTTGACCTGGCAGCAAGCAGCCAATCGAGCCCGGGTGCGTCGATCGCCACGTTACGAGCTCTCCAGCTGTTCAACGTCGACACAGAGGGGCGGCTCACCCCTGAACCCACGGTCGCGGATGCGTGGCGACGGCGGCAGAGCTGAGGGAGTCCAAGTGCCGCACCAGACCTGTGCGCTCGTCATCCTGAGACCAAGGTTTTTGGCACCAGAGGCACTGTGTTGAGCCTCAGGTGAGGCGCGTGCGACGTTTGATCTCTTCCTTGAGGGCGTCGAGCAGCGCGGCAAGGTCGCCATTCTCGAGCCGAAGCGCCGCGCGACGGACACGTTCGAGTGGCGGTGCTGTCTCGGATGGCCTGCGGCTGGTCCGCCCTCCTGAGTTTCGGTATCGGCGCGTTGCCGAACCGAGCGGCTGACGATTGGTGAGGACGACGTCCTCACCTTCGCTAAGCAGCGCTTTTGCTTCAGACCTTGAGTATCCGAATGGGAGGACTGGGCGCCCAGGACGCTCTGGGTTGGCCCTTCTTACCTGCGCTAGGTGGCGGCGGTACCCATCCTCCCCCGTGCGACGTTCGTCCATCGCTTCTTCGAGGAGTGCCTTGGTGTCGATATCTCGAACGCCGTGCATGACCTCATCACGGGTGACGCCTTGTTGGGTGAGAAAGTAGTCGAACTCGCCAGGCAGGTACCGGTAGGTGCCGAGACCGTCGTGGAACTCTTGCCAGGCGCCAGATTTCAGCATGGAGACGAGCAGGTCCGTCATCTGGGCATAGCCGATGTTGACCATGCGCTGCGCGAAGGAATGGACCTGCCGGCCGTTGAGGTCCAGGAAGTCGTGCTTCTTCGTCGGGTCGCTCATTCTCCCTGCTCCTCATCGCGCGCCCAGGTCGGCGGGTCCTCGTGGTGAGTTTCGCAGTGCTCGCGGATCCGGTCGAGCATCCATGCCTCCATGCGAGCCAACTGTTCGGCACTAGCATGATCTCGATGTCCGGCGCGAACTCCTGCATAGCGGTTGGCCATGCCCTGGAACACGCCGACGGTGGCGAAGCGGTCCTCATGGTCGATGTGTGCGGCAACGAACTTGGCGGCGAGTTGAACTCGCGCGCGGCGTGCGACGTTGAGGCTGCGCGGGTCGGCCGGAGTCGTGCTCACTGTGGGTTGCTGCTCATCGCTCGCGTCGCCGGTGTAGTACACCCGCACCTTCGGGCGGTGGCGGCGGCTGACGACGGCGACGCGGGGCGCGTATGGCTCCGGGATCCCGACGTCGCGGCACTGGTCGATGACGAGTGCCAGCTCGTCGGCTTCGACGTCTCCGTCGTCTTGGTTGAGCACGCTGGCGCGTCGGAGCGCTGGATCGGATAGTTCGAGAAGCTGGTAGCGCATCAGGTGGGGGGTCCCTGATCCGCTTCCGCCTCCGGGGCCGGGAGGGGTGTCGTCGGGCACATCGAGCACGTGCATGGCACCGACAAGCGCAGAGGCGAACGTCCGCCTCAGGTCCGGGTTGTCCGGGATCAGGATTTGGGCGGGGAGCATCATGCCGTTGGCCCGCTCGGTGCGCGTAATCCTCATTGCGCGCGCCATCATCTGGGCGATGAACAAGTCGGCGATGATGTTCGACGCGTAGGCGATAGTGGAGACCTGCGGGCAGTCGAACCCTTCGGTGACCATACGCACAGCGATGATGGCGCAGGAGTGCCGCTCCCGGGCCGCCGAGCGGAGGGTGCGAATCGCAGCGGGTTCATCCGAGGTGACCAGCCGCGAGAAGTCCTGCTGCGTGACCGCGTTGATGGCGTCGGCCGCGCGACGGGCAGCCCGGATGCCAGAAGCGACGAACAACAGCTTGAGCGGCTCCTCTTCATTCATCGCCAATAGCTGGTTGCGAAGAAGGCGTACGGACTCGGCAGCAAAGCCTTCGACCCACTCTGGAGAATCCAGCGCGCCGCGCATCACAGCCTTCCTTTGACGGGTATCAAGGTCAGCGATGTCTCCGCTGATGATCTGCTCCGATTGGAGGTCAACGAGTTGGGCCTCACCGCCGTAGACGTACAGGTCTGGTGCTCGCAGCTCGATACCAATCAGGCTTGACGTGGTCACCGAGTAATCGGCGACCGCTTGCAGCTTCTCGGCACCGGACTCGTCGACGATGTGGTCGTAGCGAACGGTGCTGATCCGCTTCGCACCGCTTGAGCGAAACAGCGTACCGGTCATGTTCAACACGCCGGCGGCATGCACGGTGCCGTTCACGATGTCGCCGACCATCTGTGCGACCGCACGTCCCCAACTCGCCGTCTCGCCGACATGGTGCACCTCGTCAAGGATGACGAGCGTGGGTACTTGCTCGATTCGCACCTTGTGTTGACGTGCGGTGGTAGGCAGCGACTGGTAGGTGACGACACAGCCGACGGTGTCGGGAAGCTCCAAGTAACCGTCTCTGGGCTCCCAGTCAAGATGAATGCCGAGCGTGCCGAGCGCCTCGTCCCATTGGCGGACGAGCGCCACGTTCGGCACCACGATGATCAGACGGGACACAAGTCCGGCAGCGTTGAGCCGTTTGAATAGCATCCCGGCGAACAAGGTCTTGCCCGCACCAGGCGCCGCATGCAACGTCGCAGAACCTAATGACCACAGCCGATCGAGGATTGCTGTGAGGGCCTGGGCTTGCCATTCGCGGGGGACCACGCCGTTGGAATCCTCGGTGTCCTGGGAACCCTGCCGCAGATTGCATGTCGCGCACCACGCCTGCATCTGGTCGATGGTCGTGGCGCCGCCATTCGTCCATGCGAGGAGATGCGCGTTGTGGTAATCGGGCTCGAGGTCGATGCCGCAGTTTTCGCATCTGCCCTGGGCACGCTCGTACAGCACCCGACGCTCCTGTATCGACAATCGTCTCCTGCGATCCCGTCCATACAGAGCCACGCATGCCTCCTCTGCGAGGGTGCAACGCTTGCCACGATTGACTCAAGCTGCTCGGTTCGATGAATCGTAGCGGGCGGTACTGACAATGAGAAACTGGGCCACCTCGGGACGCGCCGTCGGTGGTCCGAGTCCCGGCGGCCAGGCGTATCCCAAAGTCGCACACTCCAGGTGTAGATGGTCTGAGCCGGTCGCCCATGCGGGGCACCAGTGGCCCGCCCAGCGGGGCGGCATCACGGTCACGGCGACCCTGGCCGAGGCTGGACGGCTACCGCTGTGGGGCGCCGTGCCGTGAGCCGGCGGCCGGCTGGATTACATCGTCGTCGCTGCCGAACCGACGCCAGCGGTGCAGGCCGGGCACGGCCAGCCCGATGGCGGCGACAAGGATGCCGATCGCGCCGGCGGTGAGCAGCACCAGCTCGGCGCCGGCCGACTCGACCAGCAGGGCGCCGAAGGCAAACGAAGGCCGGCAGGAACAGGAACGAGCCGAGGTGGTCGACGGCGCTGATGCGGCCAAGCAGCCGGGATGTTGTGTTGCAACCCGGTGGTCCATAGCAGTTCGGCGAGCTGCTGGCCGAAGCCGAACGCAAGGCCAACCATGGCCGCGGCCAGGATGCCGTGGACCAGCCCGAAGGTGAGCGTGGCAAGGCCGAGCAGCAGGACGCCCGCGTAGGCCTGCCACCATGGAGGTCTGCATGGACACCGCAAGCAGCGAGTTGGCCGAGGCGAGGCGATCCGACTGGACGAGTTCGGGGAGGTAGGCGACCAGGGCGGGGCGAAACAGCGCGGTGAGCACGCCGTACGCGATGACGAGCAGGGCCAGGGCGGGCACGGGTGGTGGTTGGTGCAGCGCGGGGGCCATGCCGAGCAAGAGCGGCGCGCGGCCGGCATCAGCGCCGAGAACGGTGCTGCGGCGTGGGAGCCGGTCGATGCTCCAGCCGCCGAGCGCGAGGGTGGCCAGCTCGGCGAGAACGCGGGCGGCGAGCAGCAGCCCGAGCAAGGCGGGCTGCTGCCACCGGACCGCGAGCTGCCAGGTGAAGGCGACCAGGAACACGCCGTCGCCGAGCATGCTGGTGGTCTGCCCGGCCCACAGCAGCCCGAACGGGCCACCGAGCACGCTGGTCAGCCCGGGTGCGGGTGTGCTGTGGGCCGGGCATCAGTTCGCCGTCGCCTGAGTGTCGTCTGTCAGGTGCAGCGCGGGCAGGTACCACACTCGGCCGTGGTGGAGGGCCTGCGCCTCAACGCCGGTGATGACGGCGTGGCCGACGCAGTAGCAGCCGACCGAGCCGGCGCGTGGCCACTTGCCCGGCACCGTGATGAAGACCTCGACTGGGGCCAGGTGGCCGCAGCCCGACCAGCCACACTCGCTTGCTGGTGGTGGCGGCATGGGGGTGGACAGGGTCATCGCGGCTCCTTGCTGGTGGTGGCTGCATCCAGGGGTGGGCGCGAGCGGGTCTGGGAGGGCTGGATGGGGTTGCCGATCTTGGCGCGTTCGGCGGTGTACAGGGCCTGGTACTCCACGGGATGGGCGAGCTGGAGGCGGCGCTGGGCGCGGCGGGTGAGCTTGTAGACCAGCCTGGCGCCGGCGAGCCGGGCACCGGCGTAGCCGGTGAGCAGCTCCAGGAACTCCTGGCGGTGGGCGCGGCGCTGCTGGTTGGTGGCCACAAAGAACACCCGTCCCGAGGGCCAGGTGGGGTGGGCGGCGCGGAGCTGCTGGTAGCGCTGGCGCCACTCGGTCTGGTGGCGGCGGGACAGCTCGGCCAGCGCCCGGGCACGCGCCCGATCCCAGACCGGGGCGGGGGCGGTATCTGGTGCCAGCTCCCGGCGGGCCTGCTGGCGGTGGTGCTGGTACTCGGCGGGGTAGCGGGCGGCCAGCTCGACCAGGGCGCGGTTGCGGCAGGCGGCGTAGCCGCCGCGGGTTTGCCGTTGGCGGCGGCACGCCTTGCATTGGGTGGCGCGGCCGTCGCCACCGGGGTGGCGGTCGAGGTCGAACAGCTCCACCCGCTTGTGCTGGCGGCAGTCGTAGCCACCATTTGGTCCGCATCCCCGCGCTCCCTGGGGCCTGTCGGTCAGCCGCGGCCGTCGCTGCCGCTGCCGCTGCCGCCGACCATCCAGGTCGCTCCGGCGGCGAGGTGGGCAATGCCAAGCTGACCGTTGCCGTCCATGTCGACGTCCTGGTCGGGGTCGGGGTCGGGGTCTTGGCGGAGCTGGAACCTGGCGGCAAGGCACGGCGGGGCGTGGGGTGGGACGGTGGTCAGCCAGTTGCGGCCCACCAGCTCGTGCAGGACCTGGTCGAGGTGGTCGCCGACGAGCTGGCCGACGGCGGCCAGCTCCTGGCGGGTATAGATCTGGTCGGGGTGGCTGAGGACGTACAGCAGGGCGAGCGTGGCGGGGCGGGTGAGGTCGGGGTCGGCGAGGACCAGTTCGGCCAGGCCGGGCTCGATCCGGTCCAGGGCGATGGTGGCGCGGCGCATCGGGCACCTCCAGGACGGCGGCGGGGGTGGCTCGGGTGGGCTCCTTTCGGGTGTGCACGTGCGGTGCGTACATGCCGTGCGCATCTGCTAAGCAACGTTACCTAGCATACTGGGTGATGCAAGCCCCTATCCGACCATCCCAACGAGGTCACCCAAGATGCCCCAGGACCGGCTATGGTTTGGCCCATGCCCAGCCACACCAACCCGCCATCCCGGCAGAAGCTACTGGCCAGCGCCCTGGAGCTGTTCCAACGCCAGGGCTTCCAAGCCACCACCGTGGCCATGCTCAGCGAGCACTCCGGCGTCCCGGCCGCGCCGATGATGTACCGCCACTTCGGTGACAAGGACGGCCTGATCGTGGCCGCCACCGACACCTGGGAGGCCGACTTCCGCGCCCACCTCGCCAACCACCTCCAGACGCAGGACAGGCCACGGGCGAAGCTGCTCGCCATCTTCGACTTCGTGGAGGGCTGGCTGGCCGAGCACCAGTGGCGCGGCTGGCTGGTCGCCGACGCCGCCATCGAGCTGGCCGAGGCCACCACCCACGGCGTCCACCAGGTCGTTGCCCGCCACCGCCAGGCTATGCGCATCCTACTCGGGGAGCTGACCGCCGCTGCTGGCGCCCGCGACCCGGTCGCGCTCGCAGCGCAGGTCCAGGTGTTGTTGGACGGGGCGATGATCGGCGCCATCATCGACCAGGGCGCCAACCCGATCCGCGCCGCCCGCGCCCAAGTCGAGATCCTGCTGGCCGCCGCGGGGGTCCCCGACCAGTAGCAGCGATGCCCGGCCGTTGCGCGCTACCTTCCGCGGCCGAAGACGAGACTGCGGCGCTGCCGTGGGGTGGCGGCGGGTCATCTGCGGGTGCCTTGCTTTCGGATTGCTCGTGCACGGCAAGAAAGCGGTGTGGTCAGGCGGTCGCGCTCGATGGCCGATGGGCATGTCGAGGTGGTGAGGTGGCGAGCAGCTCACGATACGCCTGGCGGGCCTGGTCGAGGCGCTGCTGGCAGCCGCGGATGCGCTCGGGGTCGCCGCGTGCGTGGGCATGGTCGAAGGCGTCCATGACGGCCTCCCACTGGTCGAGCAGCCGCGCTCGCTCCTGGAGTACCTCTTCCTGATCTCGTAGGCGCTGGCGGGTGTGGTCCAGCGCCTGGCCGATGGCGAGCTGCTGCTGGAAGATGCGCTGCAGCCGCTCCAGGGTGTCGGCCTTGCGGCGCGGGGTCATCGTTGCCGGCGGGATGGGAGGACCGCGGCCAGCAGCATCCCGATGGAGAAGCCGACCACGGCCACGACCATGACGACACCGACCACGAACACGACCAGGCCCAGGTCCGGGTTGGCGAAGTGGAACGCCAGGGCCGCCAGGCCCGCGCCGGCCGCCAGCACGGGCGCCAGGGTTGCTCCTGGCAGCCGGCCGGCGCCGACCGCATTGAGCACCCCGATGAGCAGGCCGACCGTTGCCAGCATGGCGGCGGACAGGCCAGGCCCTTGGCGAGCCACAGCATGCCGATCACCTCCTCCTGCTATAGACCGAGGGGTGCGTGGACGTGGTCGGCGACCAGCTCGCGGTACTCCTCGCGTGCCTGGTCCAGCAGCCGCTGGCAGCAGCGGATCTGTTCCGGGTCACCCCCCCTCCGGGCCGCCTCCAGGGTCTCGATGGCGGCGATCAGCTCGCGTGCGGCCTCCAGCTCGGCGAGCAGCTCGATACCGATCTGCGGCACGCTGGCGATCGGGCTCGCTGACAGCTCGCCCATCCGATCCAGCGCCCGCACCAGCGCCCGCTCCCCCTCCGACAGGTCGCTGTGGCGTTCCAACGCCTGACCGGCGCTGCCGAGCAGCTCCCAGACCAGCGCGGCCGTCAGCGCGGTCATGGCGTGCTCGCCGCTGAGCCGGTCCAGGTAGGCGCGCAACTGCTGGTTCTGCGCGAACGCGCCGGCACCCTGCAACAACGCGTTGTAGACCTCGACCGGGTCAGTGCGCTCGTCGAGGTCGTCCAGCGCGATGGTCAAGGTCGGCTTGCCGTCGGCGTGGCCAAGCTGGTCCAGCAGCCGCTGCGCCAGCCGGTCGAGCAGCCGAGCCAACGGCGGAAACCGCCCGAACGGGCCGTCAGGATCGGCGGCGGCTGTCGCGGTGGTCGGTGCGATGGCAGGGTCGAGACGCGCCCCGGTGCGGACCAACACGGTCATCGGGGCACGCCCGCACGCCAGCACCTGGCACGCCGTGCACGCCACCGGGCGCAGAAACCGCTGGTGCACCACACAGACCAGCTCCGCCTGCGCCGGCAGCCTGGCCGTGCCGTCGATGCCGACCAGCACGCCCAGGATCGCGACCTGGTCGTGGTCCAGCTCGACCGGCAGCACGGCCGGGTCCGCCGGCACCAGGCGGACCCTGGCGCCGGCGGGGTGGTAGTGCTTGAGCGTCAGCCACGGCAGGCCAAGGCGCTGATGGTGGTAGTGGGCGGCGACGATCTCGCCGTCTTGGGCGTGGTCTTGGCGGCGCACGACGGCCAGGTCGCCGTCGAAGATGCCCGCCGCCGTCATGCAGGTGCCGCTCACGGCCAAGCCGAACAGCTCACCCTCGGCAAGAGCACCGATGGCCTGCACCGCGCTGGGGACGGGCGCGGCGGTCGGGTCTGACGGCAATCTTGATGTCGGCTGTTGGAACATGCGGTGCGCTCCTTGTTCCTTGTGCGGGGGGGGGCTGTCGGCGACGACGGGGTCACGCGGGCCGGGCGACGGCGGAGAACCCGCGCCAGCGCACCGGGACCACGCGCACCGGGATGCCAGGCGCGGGCGCCTCGACCATGCGGCCGTGGTCGATCGCCATGGCGAGGTGGTGGATCGTGGCGGGGTCGTGGGGGTTGTCGGCGTAGAACAGCAGGGTCCCCAGGACCCACCTGCTCCACGGCCACGTCGTGGCCGCGCTGGTGGAGCCATTGCCATTGCCACTGCCCGGCGGTGCTCATCCGCTCCCACGACAGGCCGGCGTGCTGCCAGGCCAGCCAGGTCAGCCCGGAGCAGTCGTCGGCGTCGGGGCCTTCGGCGCCCCAGTGGTAGGGCTTGCCCCGCTGGGCGAGCGCGAACGCGCTCGCCCTTTGCCATTGAGGGTGTCCGTGATGCTCCTGCGCCGGACATGCAGGGCCTCACCGACCCGCCCACATGCGGTAGTACTTGGTTACTGCGATCTGGTCCTCGAAAACGAGTTGACTCCAGATTGGTGCATCGTGATGATTCGGACCGTTTGGCTTTCTCGCATGCGATCCGGGCCGGCGGGGCCAAGCCACGCACCGTCCAGGCAAGCAGGAGCCCCAAGCGTTGGAACCGTTGGACCTTGTGGTCAGTATCGCCGAGACTGGACGGCTCGGCCCGCTCCGATGTGGGATGACGCTGGCCGAGGTGCAGGAGGTCCTCGGCCCGTTCCACGATCGCCAGCCCCAGAGTAAGCCTCGCCGCTGGAAGCCTCGACTGCACTACTGGGATGACCTTGAGCTGCTGATCTGCCACGGGATGGTCGTCGCGATCGGGCTTCCGTTGTGGCGAGACACCATCGAACTGCCCCTCACGGTGTGTGGCTGGGATGCTCCGCGGCCGGCGATGGTGCCGCTCGCGGAGGTGCTCGGCGCGCTAGAGGCGGCGGGCTGTGGCTGGCGTGCGGCGCCCGAGGAGGTGCTGGACGTCGCGGCCCGCGCCGTCCGCACCCTTGACAGCGGTGTCGTGCTGGCCTTCTGGCTGGACGAAGGCGGCACTGAGGTCATGCGGCTCGGCAGGATCCACAAGGCCGACCACGGGGTGGATGAGAACGATCACAGCCCTCGGCAGGGCCGTGCCACGGTCCACTGACCCGCAAGCCCAGACGTTCCAGGGCGATCCGCCAGTCAGCTTGCCTTGCCGGTCAGGTCGTTGAGACGCGGGCAGACCCCAACGTGCGGATTGGGCCCACTCAAGTGAAGGGTGCCCGCGATGCTTGTCATGTGGGTATCCGGTGGAGCCAGCGGCCCAGGCACACCAGCGCCCCGGCGGCGCGGAAGACGTCCCGGACCCGGTACAGCAGCCCCCGCCAGCGGCGCAGCGCCCACGCGTTGGCAAGATGGGCGATCGCCTGCTCCACCAGCGCGTGCAGCCCAGCCTGCACGCGGTTGTAGGCCCGCTGCCCATCGGTGAGGCGGTCCTTGGTGCGGCGGTCCCCGACCGGCGCATGCCAGTGCTGGCGCGTCTTGGCCATGCCCCGAAACCCGCGGTCCAGCAGGCTGGCGACCTCAATGTCGTCCAGCGCCCCATCCAGTCCTGCCAGTTCGATGAGCTCGTGCTCGTGGCAGCTGCCCGGCCAGCCCCCGTCCAGCCACAGCAGGTCGCCCCAGATGGTGCTCACCGACACCCCCTGGGCGGTGTGGGCATGACGCTTGGCGTCGTAGAGGACCTTCTGGTTGGCCCACCCGCTGGGCCGCTGCACCCGGGTGGCCAGCCCGTCCACGCACACCGCCTCGCCGACCTCAGCCATCTCCCCAAGCCGCTCGCCGAGCTCGGCCAGGGTGGTGATGAAGGTGCCGTCGGGCTGGCAGAAGCCGAGGTCGGCCAGCGGGCCGAGCAGCAGGTCCAGGCTGTCGCCGACCTCGGTCTTGGAGATCCCGATCACCCGCCCGGCGCGCCGGTACGACAGCCCGTCCAGCAGCACCGCGGCGACCGCGTCCAAGCGGACCTCCAGCGACAGCGGCCGGGTACCGCCCTGTCCGGGCGGGGGCGGCGGGGTCAGATGAGCCAGGCGGGCGGCCAGCCAGGCCAGCACCTTGGCGGGCAGCGATGAACGCGGGCAGTATGACGGCACGGGGGCCAGACCTCCATGGCAGGCTTGAACACCTTGCCTATGGTCTGGTCCCCGTCAACGTCCGGACGCACGGAGCATCACGGACACCCTCATTGAAGATGGCCTGGTCGCGAGCCGCTGACCTGGTCGGGCCTGATTGAATGGCACGCCAGTACGCGGGGAGTTGGTGCTCGGTCTCGAGCCGGATAGGCAGCTTGACCAGCACTTTGGCACACGGGCCAACTTGGATGACACCCGGTCAGACTTGGATGGCAAAGGACAGCGACCGCCCGCGCCGCCGCCTGTGAGGTTCCTGCTGAGGTTGGCGGTGAGTTGTCCTTTCTCATTCGACCCGGGCCATGAGGACGACTCTGACCTGCATGGCTTCGATGGATGAGAAACGGAGCGTGGCAGATGTGCTCATTCGACCTGGGCCATCTCGGAGCGGCGACGGGCGACGTAGTCCTCAACGCGAGGACGGCCACAGTGCCCGACGCCAATCCGCTGTTCACCGCCATTCCCGCCGACGGCGCTCTGGCTTACTCCCGGCAAGAACCCGCTGCGTGGCCCGGATTCTCTGCGAACACCGTTTGAATGGCCCAACTACACGAGAATGGCCCAACCTCCGAGAGAACGAACATGAGTGCTGACTCTGCGTTGAGGTTCCCATTGACTGCTGTGTTGAGGATGGCTGTGAGGTCTGCGGGTGCTGGGCGGGCGGGTGCGGGCGGCTGCCGGTACACGGAGGGGCGCCGGGCAGCCCGGCAGTGAGGTCGAGCTGGATGACGGGCTGCCCGGCGAGCTGCTGGCCGAGCAGCAGCCAGGCCAGGCCGATGCCGAGCGACCACGCGGCCAGGGACCGCAGCCCACCGGGCGGGCGGGGCTGCCCGATCATCGCCGTGCACCGCCACGGCCGCGGCTGGGGTCCACCACGGTGCCGTCCGGGGCCACGGTCGTGATGCGGGTGGGGGTGACGGTCAGGACCTGCCAGCCCTGCTGGCCAGCGAGCGCTGCGAGCTGGCTGGTGGCCGCCGTGTCGACGGCCAGGGGCGCGGCGTCGGTGGCCAGCAGCGCGTCGGCCTGGTGGTCGGCCAGCAGCGCCAAGGCCTCCCGGAGGCCGGGACGCTGCAGGGTGGTGCCGCACTGGTGCAGATCCTCGACCCACGCCACGACCGCCCAACCGTGCACGGCGACCTCGGCTTCCAGCTTGGCGCGCTGGCGTCGCAGGTGCCGCTGGCCGACCGTGCCGGGGTTGGCGGTGCGGGTGTAGCAGACCACCGCCCGGACGCCGACCGGGGCGCCCTGCTGGGCCGCGGCGGTGGTGGGGCTGGCGAGGCTGCCGGTGGTGGGGCTCATTTGGGTCCGCTCGCGGGGGGCGGGTCGCTGCTGCGGTGTTGGTCGAGGGCGGGCCAGTGGATGGGGGCGTCCAGCAGTTGGGTCGCCAGCGCGGCCTCGGCGAGCACGATCGGGTGCAGGTCGCTGGGAAGCGGGCCGAGCAGGTCCAGGATCTGGCCCACGAACGGCTCCATCAGTGCCGCGAGGATCACGCGCTCCTGGGTGGACTTGTGCGCGAATCGGTGCAGCTGCTCGGGTCCGGTGAACAGCTCGGCGTGCTCGCCGTCGAGGTCGAGGTCGAGGTCGAGGTGGTGCTGGCGGATGAGATGGCGGGCGGTGCCGGCGGGGCTGGCGTGGTTGCGGTAGGGGTGGTCGGTGGCGGCGGGCACGGCGGTGTGCAGCAGCAGCGTCACCGTGGGCAGGCCGGCGGGGTCGACGGGCGGCGGGGTGTGTGGCTGGCGCATGCGGGGTGGTCCTCCCGGGGTTGCACGGTGGGTCAGGTGGCGAGGGCGACGAGGTTGGCCAGGACCAGCGCGGCGATGGCGATGCCCAGGTGGATGCGCCGGTCCACTGGCGGCGTCCAGGAGTGGGCGGTGGCGGCCCAGGCGGCGAGCTTGAGGGTGTCGGGGACCAGCCGGGCGAGCAGGCCGAGGCAGAGCATGATCGGTGTCGCCCAGCCGTGGCTGGCGCTGGCGGCCAGGGTCCAGGTGGTCAGCACCAGCAGGATCGTCTGGCCGCCGAGCAGGACCGCGGCCAGGCTGGCCCACTGCCAGCCAGGGACCGGCCAGTCCGCCTGCTGCTGCTCGTCGGGATCGGCGGGCGCAGCGGTGGGCTGGTCGGCGTCGTTGTGCTGCTGGTGGTCCTGGTCGGTCTGGGTCACGCCGCCGGCCCCGCTTCGGCCCGTAGGCGCCTGGTGATCTCCGCCCGCCAGGCGTCGGCGAGTTCGGCGGAGGCGTCGATCACGTCCCGCACGGGCGTGTTGATGTCGAAGCCGTGGCCGACTGCCCACGAGGTGGCGGCCGGGGTCAGACTCCCCCAGGCGCCCAGCGCGGTGGCGCCGGTTTCGGGCTGGTACAGGCTGCTGATGGCGTGCTGGTCGTCGTCGCCGTAGAGCTGGGTGAGCACGTCGAGGTGGTCGTCGCGGCGGGCGTCCAGGCGGTGCAGGTTGATCTGGCGGTGCCAGCCGGGCTGGTGCTGGTCGAGCAGGGCCGCGCCGCGGGCCACGCTGGGGTGGTTGGCGGGTGGGCGCATCTGGCCTCCCTTGGAACGACAGAGCTGCTGAGTCGAGACTTCCGGCCGGTTGGGTGCCGGCCGGTGCGGCGGGGTTGGTGGGGCGGGTGGACTACTGGAGGAAGAGCGGGCAGGGAAGCGGTCGGCTTGCGACGCGCTTCCCTGCCGGGCTGGTGCAGGGCATGGGCGGGGTTACTGGTGCAGCAGCCAGTCGAGGAGCAGGTAGGCGTAGGTGGCGGCCAGCACGATGGCGATGACCCGTTGCAGGCGTGACAGCTGCTGCTGCGCGGCGGTGTCGGGGCGGGCGAGCCAGCGGCCCAGGCGCCAGGCGTCGCGGCCCAGCCACATCGCTGCGGCGATCATCGTGACCATGACCAGGGAGTTCAGGCGCAGGAACGCCAGCACCGCCAGCCAGGCGCTGCCGAGGCTGGCGAGGGTGTAGGCGCCAAGCAGCAGGGCCGCCTGGATGCGGCGGGCGCGGCTGGTGGGGCGCAGCCGACCGCGGTCAGCCTCGGCCGGGTCGTAGGTGAGGTCGGGGTCGTGAGGATCGATGATGGCGGGGACGGGGATCTCGGCGGTGTCGTCGTCGCGGGGCTGGCGGCGTGGGGGGTTCTCGCGGTCGAACAGCGCGCTCACGTGCGCTCCTTTGCTGGTGCGGGCCGGGAGGTGATGCCGGCGGAATCGGTGGCTGGTCAGGCGGCCGGGTCGCAGGGGTCGTCTGGCACGCTGGCGTGGCCGGGTCGGGTGATGGCCCAGTCCTGGACGGCGAGCTGGGCGACCACCGCCCGTCCTAGCGCTGCCTGGGGGTCGTGGCTGTCGCCGCTGGCGGGCTGGCCGAGTTCGGCGGCGAGTTCCTCGACCTTGTCGGGGTCGAAGCGGCGGTGCCCGCCAAGGGTGCGCAGGCACTCCAGGCGTCCCTCTGTGGCCCAGCGGCTGACGGTCTTGGGGTGCACGTGCAGCCGCTGGGCGGCCTGGCTGGCGGTCAGGAAGCCGCCAGGGTTGCTGGGGGTGGTCATGGGGAGGTTCGCCTTCCTTTGGGGTGCTGTGGGTTGTGGCCAACGCGCATCCCACGCGCTGGAAGGTGCGAGGGCCCTGGTCAGCCACGGCCGACCATGCCGGTGGCGGCGGGCGTGGCTGGTGGGACCGGCTGGGGCTGGGGATCGTGGAGGCCGTACAGGTCCAAGACGCGCTGGAGCGTGCTGGGTGGGACCCCCAGCGTCCTGGCGGCGGCGTCCAGGCCGTCGCGGTGGGCGAGCTGGGCTGCCAGGCCGGCCAGCCGACGGCCCTGCTCGTTCTCCCCCACCGGGTGGGGATCGTGGGCGGCCCGGCGGTAGGCGGCAAGGCGTTCGGCCTGGGTCTCGCCGCCCCAGATGCCCTCCAGGCCCAGGTCGGCGTGGGCGAAGGCGCGGCATTGCTGTTGGACGGGACACAGCCGGCAGATCGACTTGGCGGCCTGGTGCCGGTTCCGGCTGGCGCGGCCGGCAGGCTTGCCGTCGTCAAAGAACAGGTCCGCGGTCTGCTCGGTGCACGCCCCGCGGTGGCGCTGGGCAAGCAGGAAGCCGCTCATCGTGGCCGACCTGCCGCCCGCCGCGCACCGTGGCTACCGAGCGGCCCGCCCGCGCCGACACGGGCCGGGTCGGGGCTGGCCAGCGGACGGCGCAGCCGGTCGGGCACGGGCGGGCTGGTCGGAATGCTGGTGGTGGTGGTCATCAACGTGCCTCCACGGACGAGACAGGGCGGGGCCAGGGAGCCAGCGAGCAGAGCGCCGCGGGCTCCCCGGCCCCATGGCGGCGCTAGCCCCAATGCCGGTCAGATAGGCGGGGAAGCACCCGTCCTGACCTGGGCAAACGTCGTGTGTTTGCACGGCGGGGTCGTCGTAACTGACCGGCATTGGCGCTAGCCCTGGCCGGGAGCCTCGGCCGAGCCGACCGCGGCCAGCGGTGCTGCGGCGGTCGACGTGCCGCTGCCGTGGTTGGCGACTGGGGCGGGCAGGGCTTGGCTGTTGGTGGCTGGCGGGGTGAGCGGGTCGCGGCCCATCGGGTGGTCGAGGTTCACCTCGCCGACCGGGGTGGGGCAGCCGGGCGGGTTGGCCAACGCCAGCAACCGGCGGGTCAGCACCACCACGGCTGCCGCACCCACCGCCAGTTGGTCCTGCTGCTCGGCGAGCCAGGTCTGCCGGTTGGTGTCGGCGGCCTGGATGGCGTCCAGCAGCGCCTGCTGGTGGACGATCTCGCCCTGGACCTGGTCGAGCTGGCGGTCCAGCTCTCGCAGGTCGGTGTTGAGCTGGCGGACCCGCCGCTGCGCGAGCAGCCCGAGGAGGCCACGCAGCCGCGCAAGCTGCCGGTTGAGCTGCTGTTGGTCGTCGACCAGCACGGCCTGCTGCCGGCAAGCGCGCTCCCGGTCGGCCAGCACCTGCGGCGCCAGGTCGGCGTAGAAGCCGGCCTGGTCACACAGCAGCAGGGCCAGGGACTGCTCGCGGCGCCGGTACAGCACGGTGTCGTTGTGCTGGTCTGCCTCCCCCAGCAGCCGGCTGGGCGGGTGCATGCCCGCAAGCTGCTGGTCGGCCTGGTGGCGGCGCTGGTCGGCGACCCGCCAGCCGGCCGCTTGCTGCAACGCGGCCGCGCTCACCCTGCGGCCGGTGGCGGTGAGCTGGTCGGTGAGCTGGCGGGTGTGGGCCGGTCGATCACGACCGTGCTGGGGGGATAGGCTTGCTGCGGGTCGACGATGGTTGCTTGCGTGGTCATCGTTGCCTCCAGTACCAGGCTGCTGGTGCTGGCCGGGTCCGGGAGCGGGACGACATGCTTTGCGAGGGCTGCGTCCCGCTCCTGCCCGGCGGACACTGGTTGTGGGTGGTCTGGGGTTGCCTGCAAGGATCGGGGTAGGGCTGACCGTTTCGGGCTGCCGTTCTGCCCGCACCGGGTCACGGCATCCCGGCCGGAGGTGCCCTCCGGCCAGCCCCTTGGCCGCGTGTCGAGCGCGTCAGGCGACCGCCTCACCCCCTTCCCGCTGCTGGGGGTCAAGGTCGAAGAGCCCTTGGGCGGTCTGGTCCCGCGCCTGGTTCCCCTCCGGGCGCCGCTGTGCGGCCGGACGCGGGTTGGGACGGACCGCGAGCACCTCGACCGGGCCGAACGCCGCCTCCAGGCGGGCCAGCGCCAGCGCAAGGTCCTGGTCGCGGTGGCCGTTGCGTCGCGTCACGACCACCGACCCCACCCGGTCAGCCCCAGGCGACAGCTGGCCTTGGACGATGCGCTGGTGGTCACCGCTGCCACCGCTCCACCTCGCCGCGGTGCCGCTGGGGCGGCAGCAGCCATCCTGGCGGCGACGCGCAGTCGGTGAACTCCCACGGCTCGTCCGACTGGTCGTCGGGCTGGCTGAGCTGCCGGGTCAGCCGCGTGAGGCCTCGGACCTGCACCAGCACCAGCCTGGCCAGCCCCAGCAGTATGGCGGTGCCGGCCAGGCTCAGCATCCCGACTACGAATCCGGTCAGCAGCGTGTGCATCGGTCCTCCTTGCAAGCGGTGCTGCGGGGCCGGAGGGGAGCACGACCCTCTTGCTCCCCTCCGGCCGGTGTGGGGTCTTGCGCTTCCCCTTCCCCGGTCCGGCTGCGAGCCGGGTACTTCGCAAGGCCCCGCGTTGGTGTGAGTGGTGGTGGGAGGTTCCGAGGTGGTGGTGGCAGCCCGTCTTGTCCGGTCGCTCTCCCTCCCGGCGGGCACGGACCACACGCGCGGTGTGGTGGTGAGGGGAGTTCTCTGGCCCCATGCAGACCGTCGTTTGGGGGTTGTGGGCTCGCTGACGACTCGGAGACCGGCCAACGCCAGCAGCTCGGGTGAGGTGGCGGTCAACCACCCCCCTTGCGGCGGATACGCCGACCGCGGCCGAACACCACACCGCCAGCGGCACTGTCAGCAGCACGACTGGACGGGGTCGTTGCGAGCAGGCCCGTGTGGACCAGCTGGGCCACCGCCCGCTTGACCGCGGGCATCGTGTCGGCGCTTGCGGCAAACAGCTCACCGGTGCCGATGACCGCGCCGGGCGGGCGCGACAGCACCAGTGCCAGCACGCCCTTGATCCTGCTGGTTAATTCGGGGTCATGCGGCCAGGGCCAGCTCGAGGCGGGCGAGGTGGCTGGTGCGTGTCCGGTCCAGCGGGTGGCCGTTCCACCAGTGGTCCAGGCGGATCAGGTTGAGCGCGACGGCCGAGTAC
>WNGA01001941.1_pt1 | contig 52011 bp, 49 predicted proteins | sample 5400061 | NCBI WGS metagenome assembly WNGA01 (sample SAMN13153366, study PRJNA577476) | soil metagenome | isolation source: 100 cm soil or saprolite under grassland replicate 2 | place: USA:California | collected 2016-06-15
CCATGCCTGGCAGCTCCTGGCGCCAGTAGTCGTAGTGCTCCGCGGGGTAGGCATAGATGGCCTTCTCTGCCCCGCCGTGTACCGTCAGGTCGGCCTGCCGGTCGCCATCGAGATTCAGCCGGCGCGCCACGACCCGGCCGGCCACTGGTTCCTTGAAGATGCCAGTGCTGACGCGCTTGCCTTTCCAGTAGACTTCGCGCGGCAAACCGACATTCACAGAGATGATCTGCATCACCCATCTGCCCTTTCCCGCTTGTACGGCCAGTGCATGCGCTTATCGCCGTCCCAGTCCCCGCGCGGGCCCGGCGCCCCTCAGGCCCAATCTGGCCGACTCTGGCATGTGACTTCTTGCCGCGTACCAGTCGGGGTGAGGACCGGCGAGCCCGCAATCCGAATGAATGGGCTGTAGCCCGCGCCGGCCACGGCGCCTGGCTGGATCTCGGCGAGCGGGAAGCCGTTCGGCCCCGGCGTCGCCACACGAGTGGGACTGAAGTCCGGCGCGCCCTCGAAGTTGACCACCGCCTGCCCGAACGGATTCTGGGCCGGGGTTGGCGCCGCGAGGGTCACCGTCTGCACGCACGCCGCGCAGCCGATCGCCAGATTAGCCAGCTTGGGTGCAAAGTTGATCCCCAGGCTCCGTGCCAGACCCTCGTCGGAGGCGTCCAGCAGAACGAACCAGACGGTCTGGCCATTCGCCGTGCCCTTGTAGAGCGGCAGGCGCACGGTTTCCTTGCTGAGGTCGACCTGGATGGCGCTCTCCAAGGTCAGATGATCGCGGGGCAGCAGCCCACTGAGTTGTCCGAGACCTTGGGCCGCACCCGGCCCGTCGCTCTGGGCGTTGGCCACTGCTGGCCCTGCTGCATACCCCGCACTACCCAGCGACACGACCGCAGCCGACGCTGCCACAAGCAGGGCGAGCAGGGCGAACAGGACACGCGTGTGGGCGCGTAGCGAGCGGAAAAGTCGATGTTCTATCTTGCCAGTCTCCTTAATGATATAACTCGAGAGAACAGACCCGAACTGCTTCGTCGACAACGTCTCTGTGTGAGCAGGAAACGCCTGGCTGCCGATTCCGCCCAGTGGTACTGCTCCTGCTGCTACCAACACACGCGCATCGATAGCGGCAGCGTGACGTTCCTTGAATGATCGCACCCCTATGCCATACGCGGCGGCGGGCACAACGGCGGCGGCCTCGGCACCTGCGACGATGGGCTGGTGATCGACCTTTCGGGCATGCGCAGCATTCGTGTCGACCCGGCGGAGCAAACGGTGCGGGCCGATGGCGGCTGCCTGCTCGGCGATCTCGACCACGCCACTCACGCCTTTGGCCTTGCCGCGCCGTTCGGGATCATGTCGACCACTGGCGTCGGCGGGCTGACGCTCGGCGGCGGCATCGGCAACCTGACCCGGCAGTGCGGCCTGTCGATCGACAACCTGCTGGAAGCCGATGTGGTGCTGGCTGATGGGCAACTTGTCACCGCCAGCGAGCGCGAGCACTCTGACCTGTTCTGGGCGCTGCGCGGCGGCGGCGGGAACTTCGGCGTGGTGACCTCATTCCTGTTCAAGCTCCACCCGGTCAGCACAGTCTATGGCGGGCCGATGCTCTGGCCGATCGAGCAGGCGAGCGAGATTCTGCGCTGGTACCGCGAATTCATCACAGAGGCGCCCGAGGAGTTGAACGGCTGGTTCGCGTTCCTGAACGTCCCGCCCGGGCCACCCTTCCCTGAGCAGTGGCACGCGAAGAACGTCTGCGGGATCGTCTGGTGCTACGCTGGCCCAAGCGAGCAGGCCGAGAAGGTATTCGAAGCGATCCGGCAGCGCTTCCCGCCGATCATCGACTTCGTGGGCGCGCTGCCCTACGCCGCGCTGCAAAGCATGTTCGACCCGCTGCTGCCGCCGGGGTTGCAGTGGTACTGGCGGGCCGACTTCGTCGACGAGTTGAGCGACGAGGCGATCGCGCGGCATATCGAGCACGGTTCGCAGCTGCCGACGCTGCTCTCGCAGATGCACCTCTACCCGATCGATGGGGCGGCGCACCGTGTTGGCCGCAACGATACCGCGTTCAGCTACCGCGACGCGCGTTGGGCCGAGGTGATCGTCGGCATCGACCCCGACCCGGCCAACGCCGCGAAGATCAAGGAGTGGACGGTGGGGTACTGGGAGGCGCTACACCCCTACTCGGCCGGCGGCGCGTACGTCAATTTCATGATGGACGAGGGGCAGGAGCGCGTCCAGGCGACCTACCGCGATAACTACGCGCGCCTAGTGGAGGTAAAGAACCTCTACGACCCGACCAACGTGTTCCACGTCAACCAGAATATCAAGCCAGCCACATAGCAGGTAATCGAGCGAGCAATGCGAGGAACGCCGTTCTGCTACTGTGTGGGCGGGACGGGGTTCCTCGCGCGGAATGCTCAAGACCATCGCCGCCGTAACGATGGACTGCATTGGCGGGCAGTGGACGGCGCTAGAATCTCACGAGGTATGAACCACCGGCACCTCGTCGTCCTATCGGCTACATTGCCGGTGTTGAAACCAGTAGGAGCGAACACCAGGTTCGCCCCTACAGTTAGGGCCATCGCGGGGAGCATGATTTATTCCTTGGGCACGCGCGCCACAGATTCGGGGATGTCGCGAGGGGGCGTAGATATCCGGATCGACCGCTGTGCTGGCACGAGCTGCCCGGCCGCCGGGTGGCGCTGCCAGCGGATAAGCGCGTAGGCACCGCCACCAGCAATGAGCAAGCCAACCAGCGGCCCGCTTGCAGTACTGATGAACGCGCTGATGGATTCCCACTGGCTGCCAAAGAGGTAACCGATAGCGCCATAGCCCAGCAGCCAGATCAACTCCCCGCTGACGTCATATGCCGCAAAGCGCCAGACCGGATACTTGCTGCTGCCTGCCACCAGATTGACTGGGACCGCAATCGGCATCAGTACGCAGCGTGTCAGCAAGATCGCGATCCCGCCGCGCCGCGCGAAATACTCCTCCGCCCGCTGCCATGTCGCTGATTGTCCATACCGAGCGTGCATCGAGCGACTCAGCGCGCGGCCCATTCCATAGCTCAGCATATCACCCAGCACCACACACACCAAACTCAGACCAATGGTCGTATAGAGATTGAGTACGCCCTGCTGGATGAAGGCACCAGCCGCCACGACGAATAGCGTACTTTGAAGCGGCAGGCCCAACGCGGACAGCAAGAACACCAGACCGAGCACCGCGGCACAATAGGCCGCGATCGCGCTCAGGGGTAGATTATTGAGATCACTCAGATTCATTGTGAAACCTTCGCCTTTGCTCGCTCACGCTTTCCCACGAGAAGCGTTCTCGACAGAATGGTTGTCCTGATTTGCCATATGATTGACCTCCCCATAGTGCTATTGGACAATGATCTGCGCGGTCATCGTTGGGTGGATCGAGCAGTGATACGCGTAGGTGCCCGGCGTCGTGAACTGATGCGAGAACATCCCGTTAGTGTCGATCGCCCCTGAGTCAAAGCTCTTGTCGGTGGCCGTGACGGTGTGCTGGACGCCGTCGTGGTTGGTCCAGGTCACGGTCGTGCCGGCCGACACTGTGACGGTCGCGGGCATGAAGCTGAAATTGTCGATCGCGGTCTGAGTCTGCCCCGGCTTGCTCGCCGCTCCACCGTCTGCCGCCGGCACACCGCCGCTGGCAGCCGTTGGCGTTTGGCTGAAATCGAAGGCATTGGCGAGCCCAGTGGCGGCGGCATCGCGAGTGCCCAACGGCGCCAGGCTCCAGCGCTCCTCGATCAGCTTGAGGATCGAGGTGCTGTCGTACTGGGTGTGGTCGACGAAGCCCTTCTTGGCGTAGGGCGAGATCACGATCGCCGGGACGCGCGTGCCCGGCCCCCAGCGGTCGCCCTTGGGCGGAGCCACGTGATCCCAGAACCCGCCACTTTCGTCGTAGGTGACGATGATCGCGGTATCGGCCCAGGCCGGGCTCTGCTGCACCGCCTTGACCAGGTCGGCCACGTGCTGCTGGCCGCGCGCCAGGTCGGCATAGCCGGGGTGTTCGTTGTCGGCGCCGGCCGGCTTGACAAACGCGACCGCCGGCAAGGTGTTGTCGTGTGCCGCGCGCAGAAAATCCTGCTCGTCGTGCAGGTGCGCGGCCTGGCCTGGCGTTCCATTGCCATACTTGGCGAAGTAGGCGAACGGCTGGTGATTGAACTGGAACAGCGGGTCAGGATGCCCGGCCACGGCGTCGTTCCAACCGCCCGAGAACCAGCCCCAGGAGATGTTTTTCTCGTCGAGGCGCTCACCGATCGTCGGCAGCGTGAGCGGCGGGACGAGCTGCGCCGTATCCGTCACGGTAGCGGGATGTGGCCCATTCGCGGGGAAGGCCGTGTTCACCAGGTAGCCATCCGGGGTCACAGCGCCGTCCTTGACGAGCGCGCCGTCGGGGCCGACCTGCGCGACCATGCCGGCGGGGGCGTTGGACCATTGCGGCGTCGCGGCGGCCACCAGCCAGAAATGGTTGAGCATCGAGCCACCGAAGGCGGCGTGGAAGAAGTTGTCGGCCAGGGTGTACTGCTTGGCCAGCTGGCCTTCGGGCAAGATGGTGGCGTTGTAGTAGCCCAGCGTCAGCCCGTCGGTCTGGTTCTCGGCCACGAACTTATCCATCTTGCCGCCGTCGATCTGCTGCTGCTCCTGGTAGAAGCGCTGAGTCAGGTCGCCAATCAGCTGGTTGGGGGCGACGTATTGGTCGATGTCGAAGGGCCGAACGGGCAGGTTGGCTGGGAAGCGACCGTCGGCGGCGATCGGCTTCTGGTTGGTATCCTTGGGCTGCGGCAGTGTGATGTAGGGTTGATTCTGTTTGTCGAGCTGCTGGATCGGCGGGCCGTCCTCAGGTATGCCGTTGGCGCCCGGGAACTCACCGTACAGGCTGTCGAAGCTCCAGTTCTCCTGCAAGATCACCACGACGTGGTTGAGTTTGTTCAAGCCGCTTGTACTCGCCACGGGGGCCGACGTGACCGCCGGCGCCATCGCGGTGGGGGCGGCAGGGACAGCGGGCGCTGTGGGTGCGGCCGCCTGCGGGCTGCCGGCGCACGCCGCCAGGATGGGCAGCAACAGTGCGAGCAGCAGCAGCGGCGAGAACATATTCCATCGAGTGGACCGGTTCATGAGATCGTTCCTTTCGAGCAGCGTGTCTTGGGACAGCTGCTCCTGTAAATTGCCTACAGCTTCCTTAACCAGGATCCCCGCGCAAATATTCCCGTGGATTGTGTTTGTGGAGCAAAGGGAATAAAATGGTCATGCATTCGGTCTTCTGGAGCAGGGCGAGCCAACGGTCGATCGCACGGTGACGGGGATGTGCATCCGTAGCACGCACCACACGTAGGAAGGCAGGCGAGTGCAAGAGAAAACCCAACAGGTGCGCTTTGAACAGATCGTCTTACCCCATCTGGATGCGGCGTACAACCTGGCCCGCTGGCTGACACGCAATGACCAAGACGCGGAAGATGTGGTCGTCGTCCCCACCAGTGACAAGCTCACGCCATTAGCCGAGATTGGCAATGGCCGTACCGCACCCCACGCCCTCGATCCAGGCGTTCTGGACGCCCGGCAGGTCCGGCGCCTCATCGACGGCGGAGACGAACATGTGCGCGGTGAACGACTCGTCAACCCCATCGCCTTGCCGGTAGAAATCGGCCAACATCACGACCGTATTGTCATCGGTCTCCACCGTTTTGCGCGCTTCGCTCGCGGCGCCGGTGCACTTAAACGTGAACGATTCAAGGAGTTGGGTCGCCCCGTCCTTCGCATCCCAGCGGATGCCTTCGCCGGCTCGGCAGCCGTTGAGGGGGCCCTGCGTAATGTCCTCCAAACAGCGGAACCCGCCACCCGTCTTCAGAAACGCGCGCTCCAGGTTGTACGCACCGCCGCCCGTCAGAAAGGCCGCGCCGGTGGGAAAGCCGCTAATGCGCGCCGCATTGAAGCCAAAGGACTGCTGGTCTGCCTGACCGTGCACGCTTGCCAGCGGCAGCAATGCGAGCATAAGTGCGAACACCGTCATCCTGATCTTAGCCATTGTCTGTTTCTCCTTTTCGAGATATTCCGTTGACCAATACGCCATCGCCATGCCAGCTGTACCACGGCGCTATAGAAGATCAGGGGACAGCCGCGTTTTCTCAGGCTGCCCCTGAAGAGTACCCCCAATGGACTACAACCCCTCTTTGACCTCAACAATTTCATCGGCAAGCAGACCATGGGCTTCGCGATGAACCGCAATTGCCGCTTCTTTATTTGGCGCTTCTATCAGACAGAGCACCTTGCCGTTCGTCTCGTCGAACCAGTAGCGTAGATACTTGACACCGTACTTCGCCTGCGTCTTCAGGTCGGCTGCATGGGCCTGGACCACCGCATCCGCGGTCAGCCCTTCGATATGGCTGTGCGTATCCATAAACAATGGCATGGTTTTCTCCTTCCGCGGGTGCGCGTCGTGCGACCGCACCATCCCCGAAATTGACCGCAATGTGAGCAGACTGAACGAGGCAAAGGGCCACTGCAGCGGATGCGGAGAACCGGACGGTCGTGCCGTCCGGCTCTCCCACCGCCCGTGTGCACAGCTCCTCGCTGCCCTCGGCCTTGTCGCTTTAGGTGGCCTTGTAGAAGAAGTAGTCGGCCGTGTACGGCACAAACGCCTGATTACCGGCGTCTGTTAACGAGCTACAGCCCGTCGACGGTGCGAGCCCTCCAGTGGTGTTCAGCCGCTGGATGAAGGTGGTCTTCGTCAGCGTGTCGCCACCGGTCGGTCCGTTCTGGACTCCAACCTTATCGAGTAGGAGCCAGGCAACCGCCTTCCGGTCGACGGTGACTGCTCCATTGCCGTCTGGGCCAGATTGGTGCAGCTTGGCCCAGACGGTGCTCGTGTCCCGGTGCTGCCACGTGACGCGAATCGCGCCATCGGCCACCACCTTTGGATCAGTGTTAGGATCACGCGCGTTGGGGTCGAGGTTGGGGCTGAAGTAATGGGTGATGACTTGCCCACCGTCCTCGCTGAACAGGGTGGCCTGCGGCGTGAAGAGTACGTAGGCGACGCCAGTGCCTGAGGGCCGGCAGACGTAGTTCTGGGTGCCGACACCGTGAGTCCCCAAGAACAGCTTGTTCCCCGCTGGCACCGGCGCAAGGCCGGCGGGCAGCGGCGGCGGTGTGATATCCTCGGCGCGGGCCGGCTGCGGCAGCGACACGACCGCAGCCGACGCTGCCACAAGCAGGGCGAGCAGGGCGAACAGGACACGCGAGTGTGCGCGTATCGATCGGAAAAGTCGATGTTCCATCTTGCCAGTCTCCTTAATGATATAACACCAGAGAACAGACCCGAACAGCGTCGTCATCACGTCCGCCTCATGCTCGACGTGCTGAGCAGAGCGCGTTGTCCGGGCTACCCTGGTTATACCACTGTCTACCCCGACTGACTGTTGGCAGGACAACACTTCCGCATCGATTCGTTCACGCCTCGCCACAGCCAGCGCCTTATTCGAGTATCGCGAGGCCCGCCTGCTCCAGCAGCGCCCGCACCGGCGCCTGATAAATCTCCAGCAGCCGCCCGCGCCCGCCCAGTACCCCGCCACGCCGATAGCGGTTGATCAGCAGGCTGGTGGTGCTGCGGTCGAGGCCGACCAGATGCGCGATATCCTCCTGCGTCAGATCGGCAGCCAGCCGATAGCCAGCCGGGATCGGCTGGCCGTAGCGCTGGCCCAGGTCGAGCAGAACCGCCAGCAAGCGTTCGCCGATGTCCGCGTTGAGCAGAGCTTCAACCCGCAGCGTGATCCGGCCCTGCTGATCGAACAGGTTTTGCACCAACTCGCTGTAGAGATCGGGACGCAATCGCAGGAAATCGGTCAGCCGGCCATTCGTGGTGGCCTGCACGATGACGGGCGAGAGCGCCTGCGCGCTGCTGACGCGCCGCTGGTCGCGGCTGAGCCAGAGCATGCCGAAGAAATCGCCCGGCCAGAAGATGTTCAGCAGCCGTTCACCGCCCTCCAGCGTGGGCGCGCTAAGCTTCACGATCCCCTGACAGACCCAGAACAATTGGTCGGCGACCTCGCCGGCCTGGAACAGGAACGCACCGCGGCGGTAGCGCTGGGTATGCAGATATGGTGGAAGCGTCCGGCGATCATCATTGGACAGGCAGGCACGCAAGGGCGGTGTGCGCTCAGGCTCGGTTATGTACGGGCTCGTTCTCATCTGTGGTAAGCTCTCCTTGGATATCGCCGGACTCACCAGCGGTAGTAGTACGGCCGGAAATCGGCAAAGCCATCGTCGAGGTAGTACGGCACGATCACGCCACCCCACGGGCTTACCCGATCAAGCTGTGCCGCATCCTCGGGTGTCAGTTGCACGTCGAACGCACCAAACTGCTCGTTCAGCTGGGCCACAGTGCGCGCGCCGAGTACCGCGCTCGCCACGGCCTCGTGCCGTATCACCCAAGCCAGTGCGAGCTGTGCGGGCGTGCAACGCTTCTCGGCCAGCGCTGCGAGCAGTTCTGTTACGGCAAATGCGCTGTCGACAAAGTGGCGGTCGACTCAGGCGCTCTGGTCCCTGGTCTCGTGGAAGCGCGCAGCCTCAGGCCGCGCGCTTCCGGGGCGGTATTTGCCCGTCAGGAAGCTCTCTGCCAGTGGCAACCAGACTGTCAGCCTCATCCCGTAGCTCTGCGCCATCGGGATCAGCTCCCGCTCGACCTGTCGGTCCAGCAGGTAGTAGGGTGTCTGCTCGACCACAAAGCGATTCAGATATGCTCCGTCTAGCGACCGATATGGTTGGTGTGATGCATCCTGATAGCACGGACAAATGCATCCAGGGCTGCGTGTAAACATTGGGTAATCTGCGGGTCAGCCAGCATACCCGCCACATCCAGGCCCTTGCGTGGTAATGAGATCGTGAAAGCTGGATCTGCGATCAGGGACGCGGACATCGTGGTGAGCGTTTCGCTGAGCGACGCATGGACAAAGGTTGAGCGGGGTGAGATGTTGATCAAGGCGACCGGCTTGCCAGGAAATTCCAGGCTACTCACTAACCAGTCGAGTGCGTTTTTCAGAACGCCCGGCACACCGTGGGCATATTCCGGGCTGGAAATCAGCAGACCATCCGCCTGGCCAATTTGGGTGCGCAGCTGGCCAACCGACGGAGGTGGCGTGTCGGTCTCGCCATCAAGATCTGGATTGAAGTAGGGCAGATCGCCCAAGCCATCGTACAGGCTGACGATAACACCGGCGGGTGCGGTGGCCTGCAAGGCGTGCAGTACGGTCGTGTTTGATGATTCTGACCGCAAGCTGCCGGAAATCGCAAACAGACCAAGCGGTTGGTCCATCGGTAGGTTCTGACTCATCAGGTTCACTACTCCAAAGGCAAAAAGGCAAAAGGCAAAAAGTCAAGACGAGCGAGGACGGCTCGGTACGTGTTGCCGATGCATGCCGCCTGCGCTGCGTATGCGGTACCCATTCTTCCCCTCAATAGTTCGTGTCCTCGCCAAACAACTGGCCAAGGAGCCCACGGAGCTTATCCATACCCAGGCGCAGGCGGGTGCACACGGTGCCGAGCGGCAGGCTCAGTTGCGCGGCAGCTTCGCGGCGCGTCAGCCCGCCCCAGAAGATCAGCTCGATCACCTCGCGCTGGGGCTGAGGCAACGCCGCCAGGGCCACGCGGATCTCGCCCCGCAGCAGCGCGTCGTCGATCGCCGGCTGGTTGGCAGTGAGCAGGTGCATGTAATCCGCGGATATCTCGCGCCGCTGGCTCTTGCCGCGCCGGCTGCGCAGCTCGTCGATCGCGCGGTGATGGGCGATCGTCAGCAACCACGACACCAGGCGCACGCGCTCGGGCTGGTAGCGGTCGATGCCGCTCCAGCAGCGCACGAAGACGTCCTGCGTGACCTCCTCGGCGGCGCCGTGATCCTGCAGGATGCGCAGCGCCACGCTGTAGACCAGTCGTCCGTATCGATCGTATAGCCGGGCGACCCCGATACCTGGCTGCTCGCGCAGCTGCTGCACAAGCTCGACGTCCTCCGGCGTGGTGAGTGGCCTGATCATCAGGTTATTCAAGCCTGCTACTCCTAACGGAACCGGCACATCAAAGCCGGGCAATCTGTCTCGCGCTTAGATATGAAGTTACATTAACGAAAAGTGCTGTCATTAAGAGTGACCTAAAACTGAGCTGTTGGCGACTGCCTCTCAGTCGCCAAAGGATTATTTGAGATCAGGGGACAGCCGAGTTTCCTCAGACTGCCCCTGATCGGTGACGCCCAATCGCCTACGCTCCCTCTTTGACCTCGGTAATTTCATCGGCAAGCAGACCATGTGCTTCCCGATGAACGGCAATTGCCGCTTCTTTATTTGGCGCCTCGATGAGGCAAAAGACCTTGCCAGCATCCTCGTCAAACCAGTAGCGCAGGTACTTGACGCCGTACTTCTCCTGCGTCTTCAGGTCGGCTGCATGGGCCTGGGCCACCGCATCCGCGGTCAGCCCTTCGATATGTCCGTGCGTATCCATAAACAGTGGCATGGTTTTCTCCTTCTGTGGGTGCGCGTCCTTCCAACGCAGCATCCCCAAAATTGACCGCAATGTGAGCAGACTGAACGAGGCAAAAGCCCAGTGCAGCGAACGTTATGTCTTCATTGAACACTCCTCTCTGTTCGTGCGGCTGTGTTCAGGATAGCAGGTCGCCGCTGCGCGGGGTATCCACCACCTGGCGGATTCGCTGGTGGATTTGTGTGGCTCAATAGGTGGAACTGATTCCGATGTGTTCAGGATAGCAGGTCGCCGCTGCGCGGGGTATCCACCACCTGGCGGATTCGCTGGTGGATTTGTGTGGCTCAGTCGCCCAGTAATCCTAATTCCTGAGCGCGGAGGATCGCCTGGGTGCGGTTGGCGACCTCCAGCTTGCGGTAGATAGTGAGGGTGTGGGTTTTCACGGTACTTGCACCGATCACCAGCTGCGCGGCGATCTGTGGATTGGTCATTCCTGCGGCCATCAGGCCGAGAATCTCACGTTCACGGGCCGTCAGGATCTGTTGTTGAGCTGCTTCCGCGACTGCCTCTGATGCAGCGCTGAACTCATGGTGGAGATAGGTATGGATGGCGTCAGAGGTGAGTGCTTTCCCGGTTTCCCAGTGCATCTGATACGAATCACGATCCATCACCGCTTGCAGTTGCGCCTGCAGACGCTCGAACAGCGGCCACTGGCGAACCCACTGCAAGGCGGTATCAGCAGAAGCGAAGACCCAGGCGAGCAGTTCAACGGCTGTTTCAGGATCTGTTGCTGCGAACGCATACGCCATACAAGGAACAATCCAAATGGTTGTTACAGAGTGTACGTCAGGATCAGATAGCTGAAGCACGTTTTGGCTATACATGCGGACATCCGTTGGGCTACCTACGCCACAAGCTAATGCAGCAAGCGCCCAATAAAGGAGTTGGAACCCCAGTGTGTTGGTGCTGTGACGTTTCGCCAATTCGGCGAGCCGGACAGCTTCGGCGTAATCCTCGCGCAGACAGGCCAAAAGAATCAGCACAGAGAGATTATACGCTTGGACGACAAGAAAGTTGATGTCTTCAATGATCGCCTGTGAACGCTCGGCATAGTCCTGACAGGTGGTGTAATCGCCTTGACAGAAGGCACACAGGGCTAACAAACTTAACGCATGGGCGATTTGGCCCTGATGTTCTGACTCGGTGGCGAATTGTAACGCTTCCGCACAGTACTGCTGCCCCTTCATGTAGTCGCCATTCAAAATGTAGACTGAGCCGAGGGTATACAGGCAGGTGACGAGCGCGAACCGATCATGTGTAACTCGTGCCAGTGACAAGCTTTGTTCCGTGTATTCGATCCATTTGCCAGTATTGTTGAGATTGTAATACACATAGCCCAGGCGATGCAGAACCCAGCACACGTAGTACGGCTCGTCAATTGCCTCGAACAGCGCTTGACTGGTTTCCACATGTGGCAACGCTTCGGCGTAGCGCTGCATTCTCATCAGGGCATAGGCGGCCATGAGGTGACAGAATGCGATCTCAAAGGTGTTGTTTTCCGCACCAGCAATCATCAGCGCCTGCTCAATACTCGTGAGTGCTTCCTGATAATCGGCCAGATACCACCAATGCAGATAGCCCCACCGACGCGCCAGCAGCCGGCCCAGCAGCGGCGTGTCAGCGACGGACTGTTCAAGCGTCTGCTGGAAGATCGCGATGGTTTCACGGTAGCGGCTGCGTAAGAACCCAAAAAGATACAGACCGTTGAGCATCGCGTGCAGGTGCGTCATCTGTTGATTCTTCGCCGACCACTCCCAAGCCAGACGGATATTGTCGAAATCGCGTTCAATCGCCCGCACTGTTTCTAGCTGCTGCGGTTGTTTCAGTGCCGCTTCGTGCTTGAGCATCAGTTGGGCAAAGTAGCGGCTGTGTCGTGCATAGGTTGCCTCGATTTCCCCATATGCTTCCAATTGTTCCATACCATACTGACGCAGTAACTCATGCATGCGGAAACGGCCAGCGGAATCCATCTGAACCAGCGATTTCTCGACCAACGAAGCCAGGCTGGAAAACGATGCATCGGCCACCTGCTCGGCTGCGTCACGATCAAACCCGCCAGCAAAAACCGACAATCGGGCGAAGATCAGGCGCTCGTTGTCCGACAGGAATGTCCAGGATTGGTCAAAGACAGCCCGCATACTGCGGTGTCGTTCCTCGACATTGCGCGTGGTTGTCGACAGAAAATCGAGATTGCGCTGTATTTCCTGCGCAATGTGCGTGACACTTAATCCTTTCAGCCACGAGGCGGCGAGTTCAATCGCCAGGGGCAGTCCTGCCGTCATCATACAAATACGAATAATGGACTCGTGTTCGTTCGCCAGGTCAAAATGCGGCTGGACGCGACGCGCATGGGAAAGAAAAAGTTGGACCGCTTCGTAGTCTTCCAACGACGTTGCGTAGACACTGGGCGGCGTGGCCAGGCCTTTGAGCGGATAGAGCCATTCTTCCCGTAAGCTCAACGCCTGGCGTGATGTGGTCAATACCTTGGCGCCCGGAGCATACGCGAGCATGGTGCTGACAAGTGCTGCCCCATCAAGCACGTGTTCAAAGTTATCGAGAATCAACAGCAGGGTTTTGTCACGGAGATAGTCGAGCAGCTGATCTTGCGGCTCACCTTCACCGTAGAACGTCAAGCCGACCGCCCGGGCGATGGTCGGAACGAGCAAATTACTGCGAGTAAGGGGTTGTAAAGGCACGAAAACAGCGCCATGCGGAAAATCGGCTGCGGCGGTGTTCGCAGCCTCAAGTGCCAGGCGTGTCTTGCCGCTGCCACCCAGTCCAGTCACCGTGAGCAGTCGACATTCAGGATTCAGGAGACGTGCGGTGATGTCCGCTACCTCCTTTGTCCGACCGACAAAGGGAATGGAATATCCTAAGGAATAATTTCTGATCATGACAGTTGCACTCAGCTCGAGTTAGTCACGTTTGGGCATATTATAACCGCTCGGCGTCGTGGGTGCGGGATGAGCGCTAGCGTCGTCAAGGCCGACTGAGGTTCTCCCGCCGTGGCGCATGGTTTCGAGCGTGTGCCGTACCACCGCGAGTTGCGAGCGGCGTGAACGTAGGCGCAGGAGCGGGGTGGGTGAGCGTTGCACTGTGCGCTCCGTACGCCGCAGTGCGAAGATCAACAGTAGCCATGCTTGGGCGGGCTGTTCAACATGCGCGGTACAGGTGCTCGCTCAGGGCACAGACGTTCGGTGCGCGTGCGGCCAGGAAGTCTCCCTAGTGCAATTCCAAGTGAGCTTTTTGGGCGCCAAGAACAATGGTATACTTGGTGCCTACATCCTGCTATACCTGGAAGAAGTCAAGCACGGGATCTTGGTACCGCCTGGCATAGAAGGAAGCAGCGCTTATGACATTACGCGGCATGATCAGCAGATACCTCAACCAGGCATCGACGCTCGTTGGCGTGGTCATCCCGCTCGTCGCAGTGATCGTCGCTGCGGTCATGACCTGGGAACGACTGACGACGTGGCGCGACATCGCAATCCTGGCCGGGATGTATGTTCTCGCCGGACTTGGGATCACTGTAGGGTTCCATCGCATGCTGACGCATCGCAGCTTCGAGGCGCATCCGGCCGCGCGCTTTGTTCTTTTGGCGCTCGGTTCGATGGCCGGACTGTCCGGCCCCATCCGCTGGGCCGCGATCCACATCCAGCATCACGCCCATTCCGACGATGATGGCGATCCACATACCCCACTGAAAGGGCTGTTTCACGCACATATGGGCTGGTTCCTAGCGGGGTTCGACGACGATCCACAGACTTACGGCTCGTGGTTGCACAACGATCCGCTGGTGCGCTTCTTCGAGCGGACCTTCTGGTGCTGGGCCGCGCTCGGCTTTATCATCCCTTATCTGCTCGGCGGCTGGACCGGCGTGCTCTGGGGCGGCTGGGTGCGCGTCTTTCTCGCGCATCATGTGACCTTTAGCGTGAACTCGATCTGCCACACGTTTGGCCAGGCGCCATTCGAGACCGGCGACCGCAGCCGCAATCAGTGGCTGGTGGGCCTACTGGCCTTTGGCGAGGGGTGGCATAACAATCACCATGCGTTCCCGCGCTCGGCCTTTCATGGCTTGCGCTGGTGGCAAATCGATCTCTCGGCCTATCTGATCGTCGGGTTGGAGCGGATCGGGTTGGCCTGGAATGTCTACCGCGTTGCGTCTGCTGCGCAGGAAGCACGCCGTGCGAAGCCCGCTCCAACCCTCTGAAGGCGTCTATGAAGAACAACCCCTGGCTGCGCTTCTTCTTTCTACTTGTAGTGGTACAAGCCTTCACGATCGGCAGATCGCTGATTTGGCCGGAACTCATTGGCAACAACTTGCCCTGGCCGGCTAGTCCGCTGAACGCGCGCTTCGTCGCGGCGCTCTACTGGATGGGTGCAATCAGCGCGTTGCTGAGCATGGTTGCCGGACGCTACGCCGAGGTGCGGATCTCGCTGATCGAGATCGGGGTAATCACCGGCGGCCTGCTGCTGCTAACGCTGCCACACCTCGGCGAATTCACTCCCGAGACGTTCCCATACCGCTGGCTGATTCTGTATACGATCGATCCGCTCGTTGTCGGGCTGATTCTATGGCGGATGCGCAAACGCGAACCGACGCCGGCCGCGCGCAACCCGCTCGCGACCCTCTTTATCGGCTATGCCGCGACGCTGGCACTCATCGGTACCATCCTGCTTGTGGCGCCAGCGCTTGCCGCGCAGCTATGGCCGTGGGCGCTTCCGTCGATCCTGAGCCAGGTCTACAGTATCTTCTTTCTGACCTTTGCGCTCGGCGGGTGGCTAGCGGCGCGCGAGCCAGGGTGGGAAGGAGTCTGGATCTACGTGGCAGCCAACCTGCTCATGCTGATCCTAATCATTGCGGTTTCGCTCATCCATGCGGACCGTTTCAAGGCTGGCCCGGAGACAATAATCTGGTATGGCCTTTGTCTCGCCGGTGTGGTAGTGCTCATCGGGGCGCTGGTCTGGGGGCCGCGCCGGCTGGCTGCAAGAGGAGCAACCTCATGAATGGAGCGCTGTCTCGCGGGCTTCGCTGGTATCTGTGGGTGCTGATGACTGGCCTATTCCTACAAGGGCTTGGCTCGCTGATCTTCCGAGTTGCGCCAGCGCTGCCCGCCGACGCGCCCTACCTCATCCGCGGCATCCTGGGGATCGACTTCTGGCACGCCTGGATTCATATCATCTGGGGCATCACTGGGGTCGGGGTGTTGGTGGCGCGGTCTAGCCGCGGCCCGGCGATCTGGCTGGCGCTGATCTTCGGCGTTTTCTACACCGCGCTGGGCATCCTGGGTGTCAGCATACATCACCCCTTGGGCCTGGAACTGGACTGGTTCGAGAACAGCTTTCACCTGACAGCTGGCCCAGCGACACTGCTCTTCGGAGCGCTGGTTGCGATACGGCCAGCGCGTGAAGGCCTGGTTGCGGCGCACCGCTGAGACAGCGCGGAAAACTTTACCCATGTGGCGGAGGCGAAGACGTTGACATGCCCGGGCGGGGTCAGCACGCTGCGGCGCACGCGCAATCGCCTTGACACGGGCTGGAAATATGTCTTCCCGCGTTCCGAGCGTGTTGTCTACATCATTCATACGGACGTTTCAGAAGCAGGCGGCCTAGCACAGTTTTTCTGTACGGTCGTGAAGGCACCCCTATGATTGCGCGCTGGGGAATACGATCTTGCCTGTCTCAACCTAACAGCAGTGTAGGAGCAGCCCAACCGACTACAGAAATTCAACGAATCGTTGCCGCATCCCCTGTCGATCTGGGCCCAAGCCGTTCGTGTAGATGGTGAGAAGGCACTCATTTCAAAGGAAGGAGTTACAATGAGCAACGTTATTGTGCTCATGCACCTGACGCTCGACGGCGTGATGCAGGCGCCCGGCCGGCCGGACGAGGACCGCCGCGGCGGCTTCGCGCACGGCGGCTGGGCGCGGCCGCGCGGCGACTCGGTCGTCGAGGCGTTCGGAGGCATTGCCGAGGTCGGCGGCCTGCTGTTCGGGCGGCGGACCTACGAGGACTTTTTCTCCTTCTGGCCCAACCAGACTGACAACCCCTTCACCGCGGCGCTCAACACCAGCCAGAAGTACGTTGCCTCAACTACACTGGAGGAGCCGCTGCCGTGGATCAACTCGACCCTGCTCAAGGGCGACGCCGCCGACGCCGTGGTCAGGCTCAAGCAGCAGCTGGACAAGGATCTCTTGATCATGGGCAGCGGTGAGCTGATCCAGTCGCTGATGCGGCGCAACCTCGTCGACGAGTACGTGCTGCTCATCCATCCGCTCGTGCTGGGGACCGGACGGCGGCTCTTCGCCGAGGGCAGCCCGGCGACCGAGCTCCAGCTCGTCGACACCAAGACGACACCCACCGGCGTGGTGATCGCGACCTACAGGGCGACCGAACCGACGGCGCCGGCGGCAACATCAAGGAGGAACACCAGATGAAGCAGTACCTGCTCAGCATCTATCAGCCCGACGGAGATCCGCCTCCGCCCGAGGTCCTGGAGCAGGTGATGCGGGACGTCGGGGCCCTGAACCGGGAGCTCAAGGCTGCCGGCGCGTGGGTCTTCGCCGCGGGCCTGCACCCCCCGAGCACGGCCACCGTGGTGCGGCTCCGCGACGGCGATCTGCTCATGACCGACGGCCCGTTCGCCGAGGGCAAAGAGCACATCGGCGGCTTCACGATCATCAAGGCACCCGATCTCGACGTGGCGCTCTAATGGGGTCGCAAGCTCGCTTGAGCGACCACCCTCCCGATCGAGGTGCGGCCGTTCCAAGGCGAGGCCGAGGACTGAGAGCTGCTATGCCGGCCCTGCCCACCTCGGAGATCGAACGTGTGTTCCGCGAGGAGTACGGTCGCGCGCCAGCTCGGTGATGTAGAGTGCAACCGTTATCTAGGTCTGCTGCCTGGCATGCTCATAGAACATGACCTCGCATCTGGGTACAGGTGTTCCTTCTCATTGGCTGGGTAGACAACAGCTCAGCATGGTAGTAGCATCCCTGCGCTGAGAAACCCAAATGAGGAGATACCCATGTCCACACCTGCAACCGCCGAGCAACGGCTAATGCACGCCGCCTGGTACGAACGCAAGGGAGCCGCGCGCGAGGTGCTCCAGATTGGCCAGATGGCGCAGCCAGAGCCTGGCCTGGGCGAGGTGCGCGTGCGCGTGGCGGTCTCCGGCATCAACCCCTCCGACACCAAGAACCGTGGGGGCTGGCTCGGCCAGAGTGCGATGCCCTTTCCGCGCATCGTGCCGCACCAGGACGGCGCGGGCGAGATCGACGCGGTCGGCGCGGATGTGCCAGCGTCGCGCGTGGGCGAGCGGGTCTGGATCTACGATGCACCGCGACATGCCGTTGGCGTTCCAGAGACCGAATGATAGAATGAGACGCTGCAGAGTACGACGAGTTCGGAAAGCGCGAAGATATGGCACCCGAACGAGCACCAGCACCGGGGATACACGCCCAGGAGTGGCCAGGAGCCCGCACTGGTGATGCGGACGCGCCAGATGCGATCATCCCATCCAGCGGGATCTCCCTCCGGCTCTGGCGGCTGTACGCGTATTTCTGGCTGGTGTGCCTCGTGTTTCCCATGCTCGCCCTCGCACAGACGCATCTCCCACCCGTACGGCTGCTCCCCGCCCTTGCCGGGCTGCTGATCTTCGTGGCCAGCTACGTCTGGGTCATGTGGCCGCACCCGCTGAGCCGGGCTGGGCGCGCACGCGCGCAGTCTCGGACGGCGCTGCTGCTGTTTGCCATCCTCACAGTGCTCGTGCTCGTGCTCAGCCTGGCGTATGGGAGCGCCTTTCTCTGGCTCTTTGTCGGGGTAAGCGCCGTCGCTGGCATCACGCTCCCATCCCGCCGCGCCTTCTGGGTCGTCATGATCTTGACGCTGCTCACGCTCTTCACCGGTGTGGGCGTCAGTGGCGGCATTGTACAGACGGACTGGCTGCACATCATCCCGCTGGTGCTGCTGATCCGCGGGCTTGGCTTGGACATCGCCGGTCTGGCCCGCCTGGCCAGCGCGCTCAGCGAGTTACATGCCGCGCGGCGCGATCTGGCCCGCCTGGCGGTGATGGAGGAGCGGCTAAGGATGGCGCGCGATCTCCACGATCTGCTGGGCCATACCCTGTCCTTGATCACCCTCAAAAGCGAACTCGCCGGGCGCCTAGTAGAGGCGGCGCCCGCACGTGCGGCCGCAGAGATCCAGGAGGTCGAGCGCGTGGCCCGCCAGACTTTGCGCGAGGTGCGTGAGGCCGTCGCCGGGTACCGGCAACCGACGCTGCGTAGCGAACTGGACGGCGCGCGGCAGTTGCTGGAAGCCGCCGGGATTGCATGCCAGATCGAGCATACCGCTGGAGCGCTGCCGCCGGCTACGGACGCCGTGCTAGCCTGGGCGGTACGTGAGGCAGTGACCAACGTGATCCGGCACAGCCGCGCACGGCGGTGCCGCATCCAGATCAGTGGTGCGGACGGAACGGTCCATACCGAAGTCATCAACGACGGGCACCGGGAGTATGGACAGGATAGGGAGGGTGCGCACGGGCGAACCGGCAGTGGGCTGGCCGGCCTCGCTGAGCGCGTCATGGCTCAAGGAGGGCAACTTGAGGCAGGCCCGCTGCCCGCTGAGGGCACCCAAAGCTTTCGTCTGTGGGTGGAACTCCCGATCCGGAGCAGTGGGGCAGCTGAGCAGGAGCGACGACCATGATCCGGGTGTTACTGGCGGAAGATCAGGCGATGGTGCGCGGGGCACTGGCAGCGCTGCTCAGCCTGGAAGGCGATATCGACGTGGTCGCCCAGGTCGCACGGGGCGATCAGGTAGTGCCAACCGCGCTGACGACGCGCCCCGACGTGGCGCTGCTGGATATTGAGATGCCCGGCGGCGACGGCCTGAGCGCAGCGCACGCCCTCCGTGCCGCTCTCCCCTCCTGTCGCGTCGTTATGCTAACCACCTTTGGACGCAGCGGCTATCTGCGCCGTGCGATGGAAAGCGGGGCGGTCGGCTTCCTGCTCAAGGATGCGCCGGCCGCCGACCTGGCAGTGGCCATTCGCCGCATCATCGTTGGGGAGCGAGTCGTCGATCCGAATCTCGCCCTGGCGGCGCTGAGTGAAGGCGATAACCCGCTGACCAGTCGGGAGCGTGATGTCCTCGCGGTATCGCTGGAGGGCGCCAGCATCACCGAGATCGCGGCACGGCTATCGCTCTCAGAAGGAACGGTGCGTAACCATCTCTCGACGGCGATTCAGAAGCTGAATGCGCGCAATCGGATGGACGCGGCACGACTAGCACAGCAGAAGGGCTGGTTGTGAGAAAGCATTCATTGTGTAGGTAAGCCGCTTGGCGGTGTGTGAACGCCGCTCACGGAATGAGCCGTACTATTGCGGTAGGAGTGGCTCCAGCCGTCGGCCCGCGGATTGAGCCGCTTGTCCACCTTGGACGGCGCAACGTGATGAAGCCGCCTACGCGGAAGCGAGACCACGATGAGCACGCATCACGGTCTCCTGCTCGTGCGCATTGCCGTATCTACCGCAACCTACGCTGGGGCTGGCTTCTAGGAATTTTAATCGTCGGCGCCGAGGTGAGTTACGTGGAGCGCGTCAATGGCCAGCTACCTCCCCAGCCGCTCTCGCCGGACCAGTTTCCACCGTTCGCGGTGCTGAAGGATGCGGTGCGTTGGGCGGGCGACGAGCTGCTCCAGTTGGCGCTTTCGGCGCGGAAGGACACCAGCGTTCGGCAGCGCCCGCCGCGACAGCTGATCGAGTACAAGCTCGCGAGCCTGATGGTCCAGGCAGTCAGCCACTCGACAGAGCACCGGACGCAAATCTCGGCGATCATCACGCAGCTGGGACTCGAGCCGCCGGCTATGAGTGGCTGGCAGTATATGGAGGAGATCGGGGAGCTACAGGAATTAGGAGCAGGGGCGGAAGGAGCATCATAGCGGCTCCCGAAAGGGAACAGCGCTAATGGACTTCAGCTGCACCGTCGCGGCCATCAGGACCCCACGGCCGGCTCGCCATTCGGGCCGGGTACCGCCGCGGTGATGAAACGCGCTAGCACGGCAGTGGATCGCCGTGAAAGCCGTAGGGTGTCGCGGCAGCGGCGCGCAGCTCGGGCGTCCAGGCCCAATCGTAGCCAGCCATGCCTAAGGGCTGCTTGACGGCCTGCCGCATGTAGTCGGCGAACGGCTCGCCGGTGACATCCTCGATCAGCAGCTGCAGCACGCCGTAGCCACCGCCCGCGGCGGCGAAAGGGTCGCGGTCACCAGCCAGGGCGCGGGGCGTGAAGCCGAGCAGCAGCAATCCGACGAGCAGGCAGGCAAGCGCTCGAGTCACACGTTGCATCGTCGGCCCTCCTCCACCATTGCTTCGGGATCGACAAGTTTCATATCAGCTGCGTTTCTGCCTCGTCTGAATGGTGACATCACCGAATTCGACCTCGACCGGCGCGGCGAAGCGCTTGCCGTTGATCTTGTCGTGGCGCATAAAATCAGGTGGCTCGATCCGTACGCGGAGGGTGTAGGTACCGTCACCCGGAACGCGCCAGTTCCGCTCATAGTGGTACAACCACGGGTGCCAGAGGAATGGCTGCTGATGAGTGCCGATCTCCGTACCCGCGCGGTCGAGCAGCGTGGCGTACACCGTGAGGCCAGGGATGAAGCGGCCATCCGCGGCGTCACGCACGACGACCTCGATGTGGGCATTCTCGTCCTGAGAATCGTGCCATTCCAGCTGTCCATCGCGCAGGTGGTACATGCCCTCCGCGTGCTACGAAAGCCGCTCGGCGGCTTCAGCGATCAGGTCGAGCCGATCCGTACAGATCGCGGAGACTCCGAGCCGCAGCAGCGCATCCAGCACTGCCGGCCGCTCTTCATGCCAGCAGACAATGCCGAGGCCAGCGTTCCACACCTGTGCCAGCCATTCCGGTGTGAGCAGCGTGTGTGGTGCCTCATGACGCTCCCAGCACGGGTGGACGTAGCGCGCTCCACAGCCGCGCGCCAGGGCGACCGGGTCGGCATCAAACGCGCCGAATAGAATCGACGTGGCGATCTGCGGGGCGCGGTCGGTCGCGCGCGCCACCCAGGCCGGGTTGAACGAGCCAACGACACTGTACTTCGCCAGATCGCGGCCGCTGAGCGTCGCCACAGTCGGCTCGACTGTTGCGCCTTCCTTGATTTCCAGGTACGGCCCCAATCCCAGCTGCCGGCACAGGTCGAGCGCGTCGTCCAGGCGCGGCACCGATCTCTCGTAGTCGCCCGTCAGAGCGGCGAGCTGCACCGCCGTGAGCGCCTGGATCGGCAGACGGCCGCGCCCGGGCACGTCCAAGTGGGCGTCGTGCGCGAGCACCGGCACGTCGTCGGCGCTCATCCGCACATCCAGCTCGACCAGGTGGGCACCTAGTTCGGAAGCCTTGCGGATGGCGGCGAGTGTATTCTCGGGCGCGTGCGCGCTGGCCCCACGATGTCCAACGTGCAGGACATGGCGCTGCTCGTATGGGATCGCCCCCTCGAGCTCGGCCACGCGCGCCGCGACGATCGATGGTATGGCGGCGTCGAGTAGTGGCCAGGGCATCAGCGGCAGCCCGCCCACCTCGACCCGCTGGCTCCACTCGAAGCGCGGCTCGAAGGCCAGACGGCGCAGGTGCGTGCGCACGAGCTGGTCGGCAATTGGATTCTTGACGGCGATACGCCCGCGGAACAGCGGCGTGATCCACACACCGCCGAAGCCAGCGCGCGGGCCGCACTCTAGCGCCGTCCGCGACTTGCGCTCCAGGAGGCAGGCACGGTCGGAACTGAGCGCATGCTTGCCCGGCTCGGCGTATAGCACGGGGCGCCCGTCTTCCAGCGCAAATTCGCTGGCCGCCGACGCGCCGTGCTGGCTTGACTCGACGCTGACCACCGCACCTGCGCCGTCCACGAAGACCCAGGCGTGCTCCAGCTCGTACAGGTGCTGGATATCCCAATCCCACCAGATCGCGTACTCGATCGCCAGCACGGCCGGCTGCTCGAAGCTAACATAGCGTGGAAACGAGGGCGATGGACCGGTGGATCGAAAGACCGTGTAGCCAGCATACAGCGGTAGGAAGGGCTCGGCGGCGTCGAAGTAGATCACCGGCGCATAGTGGCGGGCCAAGTCGAGGTCAGACGCGCTGCAAGCGTGATTCCTTGTTTGCATGTTGCTCCAAAGACGGAAGACGGGAGACGATAGACGAGAGACGGCCAACATCTGTCATCCGTCCTTCGTCCTCAGTCTTTCGTCAGCTGTCTATCAGCGCCACAGCAGCGAATCATCCGTCGTGGGGTCGAACAGGTGGATGCGCTGCGGGTCGATCTTCAGCCGCACCTGGCTGCCCGCCTCGATCCGCGCGGTGGCCGGAGCGAGCGCGTTGATCTGCATCTCGCCAGAGCGCACGCTCAGCAGGTCCTCACGCCCCAGTGGCTCGACCAGATCGACCTCGCCGGCGAGCTGGCCGTCGGCGGCAGGCAGCATATCCTCTGGGCGGATGCCGAGAAACACCTCGCGGCCCGCGCGGCCCTCGCCGTTGAGCCGCTGTGCGATCGGCGGCGGCAGCGGCAGCGCAGCACCGGCGAACCGGACGGACAGATCGCCGCCATCGCTCGCCAGCGTCGCGGGCAGCAGGTTCATCGGCGGGTGGCCGATGAACGCGGCGACGAAGCGCGTCCTGGGCCGCTCATACAACTCGGCGGGCGTCCCGTAGGCTTCGAGCTTGCCGCCGCGCATCACCGCGATCCGGTCGGCCATCGTCAGCGCCTCGGACTGGTCGTGTGTCACATAGACGCTAGTGATCCGCAGGTCGCGCTGCAGCCGCTTGATCTCGCTGCGCGCGGTGAGGCGCAGCCGCGCGTCGAGATTCGAGAGCGGCTCGTCGAACAGCAACAGGTCGGGCTGCTTGATCAGCGCGCGGGCCAGCGCCACGCGCTGCTGCTGGCCACCAGAGAGTTCGCCCGGCTTGCGGTCGAGCAGCGCGCCGATCTCCAGCCGCCCGGCCACCTGTTCGACGCGCCTGCGCATGTCGGCCTCGGGCGTACGACGCAGCCGCAGCGGGTAGGTGATATTGCGGTAGGCGGTCATATGCGGGTAGAGCGCATAGCTTTGGAAGACCATACCAATATTGCGGTCCTGCGGCGGCACGCTGTTGACGATGCGCTCGCCAAAGCGGATCGCGCCGGAGGTTGGCCGCAGGATGCCCGCGAGCATCAGCAGCGTGGTGGTTTTGCCGCAGCCGCTCGGCCCGAGCAGCGCGACGAATTCGCCCTCGCCGACGTGCAGGTTCAGGTCATCCACCGCGATCACCTGGCCGTAGTGCTTCGATAGCCCTTCGAGACCGATCTCCATCACGTACCTCCCTTTACACCGCCGGCATAGATGCTGAGCAGATACCGTTGTGTGAACAAAAAGAACAGCAGCACCGGCAAGAGCTGGAACAGGCCGATTGCCGCCACCTGCCCGTAGTTCACGAAGCGCGAGTCGCCGACGAGCTGCTGGAGGTAGACGGCCAGCGTCGCCTGCTGCCGGTTCAGGATGAATGTGTACGGGATGAGGAACTCGTTCCAGCCCGAGATGAATGAGAAGATCGCCAGCGCGGCGATGCCCGGCCGGATCAGCGGCAGCATGATCTGCCACCAGATCCGCACGCGGCTCGCACCATCGACCATCGCCGCGCGCTCGATGTCCCAGGGCACGTTGTCGAAGAAGCCTTTCATCAGCCACATGCCGAGCGGTAGCTCCAGCGCGACCTTGACCAGGATGACGCCCTGGATCGTGTTGTAGAGCTGGAGCGCGCGCAGCACGAAGTAGATTGCGATCAGCAGCGTGACACTCGGGAATGCGTGCAGGATCAGCGTCAGCGACATAAACCCGCGCCGGCCGAGGAAGTCGAGCCGCGACAGCGAGTAGCCGGCCAGCGCCGAGAGCACGACCACGACCACCGCCAGGCTGAGCGCCAGCACCATCGTGTTGAGCGTGACGCCCCAGATGCTCTCGCGCCAGCTCGCGAAATTCCACAAGAACTGCCAATTCTCCAGTGTCAGGCCCTCCGGCGTGAGGCCATAGGTGCTCCGCGAGAAAGTCGCGATCACCAGCCAGCCGTAGCCGAGCAGGAGCGGCGAGGTGAGCCCCAGCAGCAGCAGGTAGGGCAGTATGCCGCGGGCGCGCAAACGTTCTTCGATCACGACAATACTCCCGAGAACAAAGAATAGAGAACAGAGAACAAAGAAAGCCCCACGTTGAGACACTTCATTTGTTCTTTGTCCTTTGTTCTTTGTTCTTCAAAGGGTTTCGATCTTCGGCTCCTGCACCAGCTCGCCGAAGCGGAACACACGCAAGTAGACGATTGCCAGAATGATGCCAATCAGCACCAGCACCGCCGCCAATGCTGCGCCAAAGCCGAAGCTCACGTTGCCGAAGTAGTTCGAGAGCGCGCGGTGGTAGGCCTGCAGCGCCCATGTTTCGGTCGTGAAGTAGCCGGGGCCGCCGTCGGTCAGCAGCAGAATCTGCTCGAAGCTGGTCAGCAGCGAGAGGGTCTGGTATGTCATCACGAACAGCAGCGGCCAGCGCAGCAGCGGCAGAATCACGTGGCGGATAGTCTGGAGCGCAGTCGCGCCGTCGACGCGCGAAGCGTGGATGTACGACGCGGGTATCGACTCGATCGCGGACGTGAAGATAATCATGCCGAACGACGCGCCGATGAATCCATTCACCAGGATGACCATGACCCACGGCGCCGCGAGCACCCAGTTCTGCGGCGCGATGCCGAGCGGCGCCAGGAACTGGTTGAAGACGCCGTAAGGTGCGTCGGCAGCCAGGTACTTCCAGATCATGATGTAGACCACCGACGGTGTGATCCGCGGCATCAGCCACAGCGCACGAAATAGCGCACCGTTGCGCCGCGGGATATGTGTCGTCAGCAGCGCGATCACCAGAGCCATGCCAATGTTAAACAGCGAGAGCGTGACGCCAACGTAGAACACGGTGTTGACGACAATCTTTGCCACGCCGCCGCTCCGAAACATCCGGCTATAGTTCTCCAGGCCGATGAAGCTTGGGTCGCTGAAGGTCGACGTGCTCATGTCGGTCATGCTGATCCAGATCGTGATGATCACGGGCGCGACGAAGAACACCAGCACCAGCACGGCCGCCGGCAGCAAGAACAGCAGCGCGGTCGATGAGGCCCGCAGCCGCCGCGCGAGCGACGCCTGCGCAGCGGCTGACTCCAGACGAATGGTGGATTCGGCCATGGTAGGTTCCCCTGAGATGAGAACAAAGAACAAAGAACAGAGAACAATTGCTCTTCGTTTGTTCTTTGTTCTTTGTTCTCTGTTCTTTGTACTTACTTGATCACGATCTTGTCACCCAGTTCGGTCTGCAGTTCGTCGGCCGCTGCGGCCACAGCCTGCTGCGGCGTCATCTCGCCGTTCTCGGCAGCCGACATCATCCGGAAGACGATTTCGTCGTACGCCCCGAAGTCTGGGTTGTTCGGCAGGAACCGGGTGTAGTCGAGCATGTAGGCGGTTCCCTGCAGCAACTTGTTGGCCTTGTAGTCGGGCTGATCGAGCTGGGTCTTGAGGATGGCCAGGTGCGTGCTGCCGAGCGCGTGCAGATCGTTCAGCTGAGGTGTCGTCGCCGCAGTGATCGTCTTGAAGGCATCCTGCTGCTGCTGCTCGCCCGAGGCCTTCTCCGCGCTAACCATATAGATCAGCGGGTGCGAGAGTGTCACGCCCGGCTGGCCTTTCACGCCAGTCGGCTGCAGCGCCCAGCCGATGAAGCCGTACAGGTAATCCTCGCCACCCTTGTCCTTGACGTAGTTCTTAGCCCAGTCGGCAAAGTTCCACACGCCGCCGTTCCAGAACAGTACGTTGCCGCTGGTGACGGTCTCGTGCCAGATCTTGCCCTCGGTGCCGATGTACTTTTCAGGTGTAATGCCCTCGGTGACGACGCGACGCTGGAAGTCGAACCACTTCTCAGCCGCCGCCTTATCGAACAGCAGCTTGTTGTTCTCGTCGGCCAGCGCGCCGCCATAGGCGAAGTAGTACTGGTAGAAGTCGCTGCCCTTGGTGGTGCGGTGCCAGTAGCCGTAGCCCTTCTTGACCACGCCTTTATCGACCGCCTGCTTGGCCGTCGCGATCATGTCGTCGAGGGTGAACTCACCGCTCTTGATCCGATCGGGCAGGCTGTCGATCTCCTGCTGCGACCAGCCCAGTTCGGCCAGCTTCTTCTTGTTGTAGAACAGTGGGCGCGCCTCGGTATCCTGCGGGATTCCCCAGCGCTTGCCATCCCAGGTCACGGCTTTCCAGAGCGCCGGGAAGATATCTTTGTAGGTATCTTGGTTCGCGTTGATCATATCGTCGAGCGGGATGATGTAGCCGGATTTACCCCAAGGTGCGATATCTTCATGACCCGACAGAATAATGTCCGGCGCCTGGCCCGAGTCCGCTGCCAGCAGGAACTTCTTCTTGTAGTCGCCCCAGCCGGTGGGGTCGGCGATCGCCTCGGCCTTGAAGCCCAGGCTCTGTGCAGCCGTCTCGATGTTCTTGGCCCGGTAGACCTCGACATTGTTGGCCTGGGCCCACGCGCTGATCGCGCTCTTGTCGCCCTTGCTCGGCGGCGCGATCGCTGTGGCATTTGCCGGCTGTCCGCCCGTGGCCGGCGCCGCGCTAGTGGCGGCCTGTCCGCCCGACGAACCCGCGTTGCCGGCTGGTGGCGCGGGCGATGTTCCGCCGCAGGCTGCCAGCAGCAGGACGACGGCGAGGAGCAGGGTGCCGATGCCTTTGTTCCACATGGTATCCTCCCTTTTGTGTGCCTCGATTGAGCACAGTGAGCGAACTGGGATGCAGGCGATATTCTAGACGTGTTAGGTTAAGCTGCAATCGTGTGCATACGAACATTTTGTAAAGAAATGCTCGAATGACGAATGGTGCGTTGCAACACGCGGGCACAGCCGCACGGCCGACATGCGGCTAGCCCTCAAGGATTATAGATACATGCGTCGGCGAAAGGTGCGTGGTCATGCTGTCACCATCGACAAAGCGTCACGTCTTCATAAACGCGCGGAACGACGATCCTTAACGAAGGAGTGGAATACGACGCCGCCCGGTTCGGATGGGCCAACCGATCCATCGATCGAAAGACGGATCGGAGGCTCGTATATAATATGGAGTTAGGGCTGACAGACCAATAGTGTATGCGGAGAACGATCCATTGTCAAGATCTCGTCGTAGTTTACAGTCTCTAGTTATCGCGAGCCGACGTCCGTTACGCACACAGCGCCCTAGCGCCCAATGGCCGTTGCTGATTCGTTACGCCGTCCTGGGTGTCTGCACAACCGCTGGCGTGGTTGTTTCTTGAAGATTGAGCCTGCGCAACGTCTGGGCGTTAATTGCTACGATGATGGTGCTGAGCGACATCAACACGGCCCCGACCCACGCCGGTAGAACGAAGCCCACGCCGGCCAGCACACCCGCAGCGAGCGGCAGCGCAATCGCGTTGTAGCCGACCGCCCAGGCCAGATTCTGTACCATTTTTCGATAGCTCGCACGGCTTAATCGGATAATGCGGGCAATATCGCGCGGGTCGTTTTTCACGAGCACAATGCCTGCCGATGCGCGTGCCACGTCAGTTCCCGCACCGATTGCAATACCGACATCGGCTTGCGCCAGTGCCGGCGCGTCATTGACCCCATCACCAACCATCGCTACCTTTGCGCCGCGCTGCTGTAGCTCTTTAATTTTGGCGGCTTTGTGCTCCGGCAAGACTTGCGCGAAGTAGGTCGTAATGCCCAGCTCATCTGCAACCCAGCGCGCCACATCCTCACTGTCGCCGGTCAGCATCGCGACCTCAACGCCCTCTGCTTTCAGCGTAGCCACCGCCTCCCGCGACTCGGGACGAATGACGTCAGCAAGGGCAAACGCCGCTTTTACTGCGCCGTCTTGGACCAAATACACGACCGTCTGACCACGCGCACCCCACATACGAGGTTGCTCCGCGAGGTCACCGGATAGGCTCACTGCTTGGCTTTCCAACAGACGTGGTCCGCCGACCTGAAGTGTCCGGCCATCAACTGTTGCTTGAACACCTCGGCCCGGAAGGGCTTGGAAGTCACGCACCAACGGCAGTTCGAGCTTGCGCTCCTGTGCAGCAGCGACCAGCGCACGAGCAATAATGTGTTCGCTGTCGCCTTCAATGGCAGCGACAGCGGCCAGCGCCTCGTCTTCCGAAATATCCGCTGTCGTGGCAATACCAACCAGTCCCTGCTCACCCTTGGTCAAGGTACCGGTCTTGTCAAACACTACCGTGTTCACGTTTCGTGCCTCTTCGAGCGCCAGCCGGTCACGGACCAGGATGCCATTGCGAGCTGAGAGCGTCGTGCTGATGGCGATAACCAGTGGGATGGCGAGCCCCAAGGCGTGCGGACAGGCAACGACGAGCACTGTCACCACCCGCTCCAGGGTGAAGCTATCGAACCCACGGGCGAATAGCCACACCACAAATGTAACGGCCGCGACACCGAGCGCGATAAAGGTGAGCCAGTACGCTGCGCGGTCAGCAAGAGCTTGAGCGCGACTCCGGCTGGTTTGCGCTTCCGCGACCAATCGCATAATGCCCGCGAGCGCGGTCTGCTCGCCGGTTTTAGTTATACGAACGCGTAGTGAGCCGCTCCCATTGACCGTACCGGCAATCACTTGATCACGGGGACGCTTGTGCACCGGACGCGACTCGCCGGTAATCATCGCCTGATTGACCTGGCTGTCACCTTCCTCAAGCGTTCCATCGGCAGGGATACTCGCGCCAGGGCGCACAAGGACCACATCACCCACCCGCAGCGCACTGACAGGGACAGTCTCGGTCCGGCCATCGATAATGCGTTCGGCCGTGTCCGGCAGGAGTTTTGCTAATTCGTTGAGTGCGCTTTGTGCGCTGCCGACGGCCCGCATTTCCATCCAGTGCCCCAAAAGCATAATCGTCACCAGGGTTGCGAGTTCCCAGTAGAAGGGCATCCCTTCAACCAAGCCGAAGGTGACGGCGACGCTGTAGAAATATGCCGTACTAATCGCCAGTGCCACCAGCGTCATCATACCGGGCGTGCGGGCACGCAATTCATCAAACGCCCCGCGCAAGAATACCCAGCCGCCATACCAGTAAATAATGCTACCAAGGATGACCTCTAGGTACTGGGACCCTGGGAATTGTGGTGCGGTGTAGCTAAGCAGCTCTTGAAAGAGTTCAGCGTAGAGTAAGACCGGAATAGTTAAGATGAGCGAAATCCAGAAGGGACGCTGAAACATCGCTTCACTATGGCCGGCGTGTCCACCATGACCCGCGTGAGCTGCGTGTGCATCGTGACCAGTGTGGTCGCTACCGTGCATCTCGTGCTGTGCATCCGTTGCGTGAGCGACATGAGCGCTCCCATGTTGCGAAACCTCCTGCGCCTCCTCAGTAGTATGATGATGCATTGCAGCGTGGTCTGTATGATGCGGGATGTGCTCGTCGGTATGTTTTTCTTCCTCAGTCATGGCCATATCCTTATATTCTCCCCTCCCCCCTGGGAGGGGATGACAATGGATGTATTATAGTCACGGGAAGATGCATGTCAAGTAAAACTTTAGTAAGCATCAGGATAATGGCGTAGATTTGCCACAGACTGTTCGTGAGGAGTAGGGCGAGCACTAGCACCGTTCGTGCGAGGTCCGCACCAACCAGAACCGTTTTGCGTGGCAGCCGGTCAATGACGACACCGGCCACGGGCGCCAGTAGTATCACCGGTAAGACCTCGAAGAAGACCGCCAAGCGAAAAGAGTCCCATCTTTGAGACAAAAGGTGTAGCGCAACATGCCACTTTTGGCGTGGGAGTCAGAGCAGGATTGGAGCCGCTCAGGTGCTCGGCGCTCGTCTGCGGGTTGTGTGATCAAGCAGATGCTGTCCGGGGAGGCAGAACTGGCAAGTGGCGCAGGTGAACGGATAGCGTGCCGCTTGGCACCAGCCGTCTGATCACTGCGGATCGACGCGGAGGTTGAATATAACCGGCTCGCTTGGCCGCTCCGACGGATCCTCCAAGCGCGCGACAAACGATGGGACACCATAAACCGCTGCTCCTGATAGCAGGGTCGATGCGAACGCCTTCAGTTCCTTCGGCCAAAGAGGTAACTGCGGGATATCATCCAACCGTACCCAACAGGGTGCCGGGGTCGCGGGGTGTTCCGATCGCAGGACGGCGCGATCGCTGAGTGGGTATGCATACAGGTAGACTTCGAGGCCAAAGCCGACTTGGTCCTGCCCATCCGGCACGGCACAGTATTTCGGCACCACCCACTCGCGCAGAAAGGCCACGCCGGATATGCCGACGAGCAGACCCGTCTCTTCCAAGACTTCGCGGATGGCACACTCAGCCAGGCTCTCGTGCGGGGCCAGCCCACCACCTGGCAGCTGCCACCCTGCGCTCACATCCTGTGGTGGCAGGAGTAACAGACAGCCCTGGTGGACAACAATGACTCGGGTACGAATGTTGTCGTAGATATTGTGATTGAAGATCGACATCCTGTTCGTCCTCACCGCGGCCGCTGATTGATCGCCCACAGCCCCACCAGCACTTCAAATGCCGAGGTCGTGACAATGTAGCCCGCTTTCAACGTATCACCGCTGTCGCGCGCGGCGGCGACTTTCAGCTGTATGAGCCGGCTACAGCCGTACCTCCGGCCGGTACTCTCCCCACACCTCGCGCAGCACGCCACAGACCTCACCGACGGTCGCCAGGCGCGCCAACGCCTCGCGCAGCGGATAGAGCACATTCTCGCTGCCCTGCGCGGCGCGGCGCAGCGCGTCCAACGCTTGGCCCACCGCCACGCCGTCGCGCTCGGCGCGGATGCGTGCGAGCGATGCCGCCTGCTCCTGCGCCACCGTCTCGTTCGGCTGAAAGATCGGTACGTTGGCAATCTGATCGTCGGCAAAGCGATTCACCCCAACCACGATCTGCGTGCCGGCCTCGACCCGCTGCTGAAATTGGTAGGCCGACTCGGCGATCTCGCCCTGCATCCAGCCTTGCTCGATCGCCGCGACTGCGCCGCCCAGGCCGTCGATCTGCTCGATCAGCGCCCAGGCTCGGGCCTCGACCGCATCGGTGAGTGCCTCGACCACATACGAGCCGGCCAACGGGTCAGCCGTGGCGGCCACGCCGCTCTCGTAGCCAATGATCTGCTGCGTACGCAGCGCCAGCGTGGCGGCTGCCTGCGTCGGCAGGCTGAGCGCTTCGTCGTAGCCGTTGGTGTGCAGGCTCTGCGTGCCGCCCAGCATCGCGGCCAGGGCCTCGATCGTGGTGCGGACGACATTGTTGAGCGGCTGCTGCGCCGTGAGACTCGCGCCGGAGGTTTGGGTGTGGAAACGCAACATCATGCTGGCTTCTTTTCTGGCCTCAAAGCGCTCCTTCATGATCCGGGCCCACATGCGCCGCGCCGCGCGGAACTTGGCCACCTCTTCAAGGAAGTTCGGGTTGCTGACGAAGAAGAACGACAGCCGTGGCGCGAACTCATCGACCGGCAGCCCGGCCGCAATAGCCGCGTCGACGTAGGCGATGCCGTCGGCCAGGGTGAAGGCGATCTCCTGCGCGGCAGTGGCGCCGGCCTCGCGAATGTGGTAGCCGCTGATCGAAATCGTATTCCACTTCGGGATGCGCGCGCGGCAGTAGGCAAAGGTGTCGGTAATCAGCCGCATGCTCGGGCGCGGCGGGAAGATGTAGGTGCCGCGCGCGGCATATTCTTTCAGAATATCGTTCTGGATTGTGCCGCCAAGCAGCTCGGGCGCGACGCCCTGGCGCTCGGCTACCAACTCGTAGAGCAGCAACAGCACCGAGGCCGGCGCGTTGATCGTCATCGAGGTGGTAACTTTGTCGAGCGGGATGCCGTCGAACAGCGTCGCCATATCTTCCAGGCTATCGATTGCCACGCCAACCTTGCCGATCTCGCCTTCGGCGCGCGGGTCGTCGGAATCGAGCCCCAGCTGCGTCGGCAGGTCGAATGCAACCGACAGGCCGGTCTGGCCCTGCTCCAGCAGATACCGATACCGCAGGTTACTCTCGCGCGCCGAGGCGAACCCGGCATACTGGCGCATGGTCCAGAGCCGGCCGCGATACATCGTTGGGTAGACGCCGCGGGTGTAGGGGTACTGGCCGGGGTCGGGCTGCGGCGCACCGGCGTCCTCGGCGCGGTAGACCGGCTTGATCGGAATGCCGGAGTCAGTGGTAATGTCGCTCATAATAGACCTCATGTGTCGCAGTTTACAAGTTGCGGGCTACAGGCTCTATCGCCGATTCGGTCAGCCTTCCACCATTCGGGCTTGCTAACGTGCTAACGATTTGGTGTGCCGCAAGGATCATAGAGCAGCGCATCGGCCCGGCAAGAGAAAACATGGCTATTGTGAGAGAAGAAATCTTCACGATGCCTGCCTTTAGGCGCGGAAGTCCAGGAACTTTAGCAGTGGGTATCTGACTTTGTACGTGCGTTATTGTACATCATGCGGAATTGGAATGGTTACAGGGTGCAGCAAGTAGCCCAATAGCAGATAAGGAACAGTTCAGACCTATGGATATTGAAGGTGGACAAACGCGGACCAACTCGGTGGCAACCGATCGTTCGCCCAAGTCGCGCTGGCGATCGGGCATCAGGGGATCATTCTGAAGTTCGCGTATGAGGTGCTGGGAGAAAGTAGCGATTGAGGTGAGCTATGCGAAGAGACTCAGGGTTGGTCGTCGGTTGTCGGTTGTCAGTCGTGAACTCCACAACTGACAACCGACAACTGACAACTGCGGCGATTATCTCACTCCGCACGCGCCGCGGCGCCGTTAGCGTCCACCGCATGCTGGCCACGCATATTCAGCTCGCCGTCGATCGCGCCGCCCTCCTGCACGACCAGTAGGGTGGTCTCGACATGGCCCTGGATCTTGCCAGAGCTCGTGACCTCCAGGCGACCGCGGCAGGCGATCTTGCCGGTGAAATCGCCCGCTATGGTGATCTCCTCGGCAGAAAGATCGGCCTCGACCTGCGCGCCGGCCTCGACGTAGATATACTGGCGCGATTCAATTGAGCCACGCGCATTGCCCTGGATGCGCACACCACGCTCCGAGCGATAGCGACCATCGAAGAAATCGTCGGGGCCGATCACGCTCTCGGCGACGCTGCGGGCGCGATCGACCACCGCGGCAGGGGCGGGCGCCGCCACCGGCTCGCCGATCGCCGGCGCAACCTGGCTGGGCGCGGGCGCTGTGAATGGGTAAGCTGGCGCTGGCTCGGCCTCGAAGCCCGGCTCGACCTCGTGCTGACCGGCCGGGATGTACGACGAAAGTTGGGTGGTGATCGCCGGAGCTGGCTCGTACAAAGACGATGCTCCTTCATCGGTCGGCTGCCGCTGCGGTACGGTCTCGGCCTCGCGCAGCAACTGAGTTACGGAAGGGCCTAGTATTGCTGGTGCGGCAGCCTGCCACGTCAGATCATCGGGTGACTGATCGGTTTGCGATGGCGCGACTGGCGGTGCGGCTGGCGTGGCTGGCTCGTCGGCCAGAATATCCGGCAGGTCATCGAGCATATCGAGGTCGAGATCGCTCTTCAATGGCATAGTCTGATTGTCGGATGGTCGGTCGGGGTTGCGGTGTCCGAACATGCGGGTTCTCCTTCACTCGCGGTGGTGATGTTATCAACAACTGCCTTTATCGTATGCCGTGCCGCTCATGATATCAATGCCGATAGCTTACAGTTTGATTTCAGTGGATCGGAATCATGTGAATTGGCTCTATTCCCGGCCTGAGTCTAATCAAAATAGCCCTTTTTCAAGGGCTATTTCTCATACCAGCCGATATTGCTACAGGAAGTAGGATTTGTCGCTTCTTCGAGCGGGCGCGAGCACCGGCCGCGGCACACAATGAACGATCGGCGATCAGGCTAGGCTCTCATCGCCAATCTCTACTCGCGGTGCCAAGGCGTCAACTTTGAGCCGGTAGGCGAACCGGGCCTGTATATTCTCGATTGGAATGCGGCAGACATTTGAGGCCAGTCCGGTCCATTCCAAAAGGCGAATGACATATGCCGAGAGGTCGAACTGCCACCAGCGCATACCATGAAACGCCGAGCGCGGGAAGGCGTGGTGATTGTTGTGCCAGCCCTCGCCGAAGGCTAACAGCCCTACCAGCCACTGATTCTTACTCTGATCGTTCGTTTCGAACATGCGCCGCCCAAAGGTGTGACAAACCGAGTTCACACTCCAGGTCACATGATGCGTCAGAAACATGCGCACCAACCCGCCCCACAGCAGGCCTTGCCAACCGCCAAGCAGGTAAGCGATCACAAAGCCAAGCGCGCCCCAAAGGAAGAACGTTTTACTCATAAACACGACCAACCGGTCTTTGAGCAGCCATTTCCCGTAGGTCCCCGGCTCGGCATGGTACACAGTCAAGAACCAGCCCATATGGGCATGGAAGAAGCCGTGCAGCGGGCTATGCGGATCGTCTTCCTCGTCGGTATTGGCGTGGTGCTTGATATGAATCGAGGCCCAATCGAGCGCCGGCCCCTCGAGCGCCATCGAGCCAAGCATGAGGAAGAAGAAACGCACCGCCGGATGCGTTTCGAAGCTGCGGTGGGTCAGCATACGATGGTAGCCGATTGTAATACCAAGCGCTGTAAAAAAATACATGCCGCCAAGGATAGCAACATCATTCCAGTTCACCAAGCGCTGCCACAACAACCAGATCGCGAAGATCGTACCAGCCAGCGGGGTAATGACCATGACCAACAGGAAGGCCTGTTCAAGTCGATTTCGAACCATCGTTTTGTACATCTTTCTGTGTTGAAGCCTGGCCTGTTGCAGTAAAAAGGTGCGGTGCGCCGAAGCATGGCCGGCGCACCGCACCTCTCTGATTCAGACAAGGACAATCGTTGTTCGTAACTGGAGTATACCACACCTCCAGGGTTGGTCGCAGTTGCGAAATCGCTTCGATCGTTTAGCGGTATAATCTGGAATGCAGCGACATGTCCCTCTCCACTCGGCAATAAGCGATTAGAGATTCGAGATTGCGTCGCCACGGCCAATCTTGAATCTCTCATCTCCAATCTCAAATTGATATGACCTAGATATCATTTGCAATCTGCAATCATAAGGAGCGAAGACGATGCTGAACGGCTACACCGGCAAGATTCTCCATGTCGATCTGACTGCCGAAACGATCACCATTGAGACTCCCAGCGAGGAGTTCTACCGCACCTATGTGGGTGGAAGCGCCCTAGGCCTCTACTACCTGCTCAAGCACACACCGCGCGGCGCCGACCCGCTCGGGCCCCAGAATACGCTGACGCTGGCGCTGAGCGCTGCCACCGGCTTCGCCATCTCGGGGCAGAGCCGCTGCACCGCTGTGGCCAAATCGCCGATCACCGGCGGGGCCGGCGATGCCCAGGCCGGCGGTTTCTGGCCGGCCGAGCTGAAGTTCGCCGGCTTCGACGCCATCGTACTGCATGGCCGCGCCGCGCGCCCGCTCTATTTGTGGATTCACAATGGCCAGGCCGAGTTGCGCCCGGCCGAGCATCTCTGGGGCAGGCTAACCGCCGACACCGAGGTGATCATCAAGCAAGAACTGGGCGACGACAAGATCGAGATCGCCGAGATCGGGCCGGCAGGCGAGAAGCTGGTGCGCTTCGCCGCAATCATCAACATGGCCAACCGCGCGTTTGGGCGCACCGGCATGGGTGCGGTGATGGGCAGCAAGAATCTCAAGGCAATCGCAGTGCGCGGCACCCAGCGGCCGACCGCCGGCGATCCTGAGAAGATCAGGTTTTATGGCAAGCATGGCTCCGATCAAATGAAGGTCGACGTGGGCATGGCCGACTTCGGCAAGTACGGCACCGCCGCGACAGTGATGAGCAACAATAGCGTTGGCGGCCTGCCGACCCGCAACTGGAGCGCCGGTTATTTCGAACATGCCGAGCCGATCGACGGCGTGACGCTGTACGACACGATCTTGAAGGAGCGCGACACCTGCTATGCCTGCGCGGTGCGCTGCAAGCGCGTGGTCGAATCAGAATACAAAGGCCAACAGATCAAGCCGGTGTATGGCGGCGCCGAATATGAAAACCTGGCGACGCTTGGCTCGTACTGTGGCGTGGGCGATCTTGGCGCGGTGTCGCTGGCCAACCAGCTCTGCAACGCCTATGGCGTCGACGCGATCGCCGCCGGCGCGACGATCGCCTTTGCGATGGATTGCTTCGAGCGCGGGATCATCAGCGAGGACGACACCGGCATGCCGCTGCGCTTCGGCGATGGCGACGCACTGCTGGCGATGCTCGAGCAGATGCTGAATCGCGCGGGTTTCGGCGATGTGTTGGCCGAGGGCTCGGCCCGTGCCGCCCAGCAGATCGGGCGCGGCGCCGAGGAGCGCGTGAACGCCGTGAAAGGCGCCGAACTGCCAGCACATATGCCACATGTCAAGCGCAGCCTGGGGCTGATCTACGCCGTCAATCCATTCGGCGCCGACCACCAGAGCAGCGAGCACGACCCCGGCTATATGCCGCAGTCGGATGCCCGCAGCCTGGATCGGCTAGCCGCGATCGGCTTGACGAACCCGCAGAAGCCCAAGGTGCTGAACGAGGCCAAGATCGAGTTTGCTATCACGACGCAGTACAGCTACAGCGCCGCCGACACGCTCGACCTCTGCCAGTTTGTGTACGGCCCGTCGTGGCAGCTATTCGACGTCGCCGATATGGCGGCGGTGCACCAGGCTGCCACAGGCTGGCCAACCAGCATCGCCGATGTGCAGCAGATCGGGCGGCGGCGGCTGAATATGCTGCGGGCATTCAACGCGCGCGAGGGGCTGACCCGCGAACACGACACGCTGCCGAAGCGCCTGTTCAAGGAGCCGCTGAAAGGCGGCAAGTCCGACGGTATCGTGCTCGACCAGGCCGAGCTCGATGCAGCGCTCGACCAATATTACGCAATGGCCGGCTGGGATGTCGGCACCGGCGTGCCAACCCGCGCCACACTCGAATCGCTCGATCTCGGCTGGATCGCCGACCAACTCGATCAGGCCGGCGTGTAGCACCAGATGGGACTAGGCCATAACGGAGAATCCTTTCAGCAATCAGCCCTTGTCAGAATGAACATATGGAATTCCACCGCAGCAATGAGGGGCCGCATGATTTGTTTGGAACGCCACTACTGACGATGGCGAAGATCGTAGTATCTTCAGATTAAGAGCATGATTTGAATGTGGCCCATGCTATAATCAGCCTCGCACCAGCTAATCAAGATAGCGACGGAATCGTATGAACAAATTTTGGCTGCTCAAAACTGAGCCTGAAGCGTATTCCTACGCCGACCTCGAGCGCGACGGGTCGACTGTGTGGGATGGAGTGTCGAGCAACGCGGCGCTGAAAAATATCCGCGACATGCGGCCGGGCGATCTTGCGTTGATCTACCACAGTGGCGACGAGCGCCAGGCGGTCGGGCTGGCCGAAGTGACGCGTGTGCCCTACGCCGACCCGAGGCTGGGCGACCCCAAGCTGGCAGTTGTCGACGTGAAGGCGCTGCGCCGCCTTGCCAAGCCGGTGACACTTGCCGAGGTCAAGGCCGATCCGGCGTTCGCCGACTTCGCGCTGGTGCGCCAGAGCCGCCTCTCGGTCGTGGCGGTGACTCCGGAGCAGTGGCACAGGCTCCTGGCGATGGCGGAAGAAGTCCAGTCATAACCAGCTTTTTACAGTTTTTGACAGCTTCAGCCCTGGATTATACAGCCCACTAGCTCCTATACTCCTTCCACGGCGCGGCACTGGGCCCGTCGCTACCCCTTAGCTCTTGCTAGAATAAGCGCCGACGAATGCCGAGGAGCTCTTTGTGCTTTCGCACAGATCGAGGTTCCCTGCGCAATTCGGCCGACCCGAAATCTGGCAGGGGCTCTGGGACACAAGGAGGTATAGCGTATGGCAAGCCACACCATGGGGCTTCCCTCGATATCGGGCGACGCTGAGAGGGTCGGCCAGCCCATTCAGGCAGCCGATCAAACGCCGGCGCCAAGCCGGTTGCCGCGTCTCCGCGAATCGGAAGTACCCGCCGACGGCCAGAGTGTGATCGTCACCGCTCGCTGGGTGCTCGTGCTCTCTGGGCTGATTCTGGCGCTCTGGAACCCAGGACCGATCGATCAAATCCGCCTGCATGTCTTGGCGCTGCTATTGCTGGCGATTGGCAACTTCTACCTGCACGCCCAACTGCTTGTGCGCCGCCCGGCGGTGAACCTGATTGCGTACACCGCGAGCGCCGCTGATATCGCGGTGATCACGCTGCTGATTGTCTCGCAGGGCGGCTTCGCATCCCCGCTGTATATCTTCTACTTTCCGGCCTTGCTGGCCTTCTCAGTCGCGTTCTCGACATCGCGGACGGTGGGCTTCGCGAGCGCAGCCGTAGGACTATACGCCTGCGTCGGCCTCTTCACCACGGCCACTGAGAGCGACATACAGACGATCATCCTCCGGGTGATGATGCTGATCGCCGTGGTGGTCTGCGGCAATATATACCGGCGGATCGAGGACCACCGCCGAGGTGCCCTTGCAGATAGCTTGGCAAATCTAGCGGCGCCGTCATAGACAAGGATGCTCGGCGTAATTGAAATCATAGCTCGAACTGAAAGGATACGGTCATGCATTCGACCCGCGATACAGCGCAGGAGGCCGCCGAGGATATCTTCTTCGGCCAGGCTGTGATCATCTGGGCGCGCTGGTTCGTCATTCTCACCGGTGCGATTCTAACGCTCTGGACGGCTACAACTGTCGCCGAGATCACAATCAACACACTGTTAATTGTGACCTTGATGGCAATGAACTTCTTTCTACACGGCCGTTACCTCCTGGAGCGGCCGGCTAATCGCGCTGTGTTGATCGGCATTAGCGTGATCGATCTGCTGATTATAACCACGATTGTAGTGGTCTGGCAGGCTCAGATTGGTCTCCAGAGCCAGTTTTTCGTGTTCTATTACCCGATTGTGCTAGCCTTTGCTTTCGTGTTGCCGCCGCGCCCGACTATGGTCTACACAGCCATGGCGCTGGTCGCTTATAGCGCGATCTGCCTGCTGACTGGCGATAGGCTGGCCAGCACGGCGGATATGAAGTTGCTGGTGATGCGCCTGATTACATTGGCCTCGATGGGAGGGCTGGGAACCTACTATTGGCGCATCCAGCGGCGGCGGCGTCACGCCGCTCGTAGCGGCGCATCCGCGCTTGACGAGCTGCAGGCGCGGTTGCGGCAGGCGGCACCGGCGGAATGAGGAGACCACGATGAGCAAGCTGCTGCGCCGCTACGTTGAACTGCTGAAAGCAAGTCTCGATACATTGATGGTCCCGGCTGTGGATCCACGGCGCGCGTTCACCGGCACCTATGAGCGGCAGCGCGAGCTGCTGGCGCTGGCCCGCCAGGCGCTCCGCGACATAGCGGCAACCAGAGCGCAACTCGAAGCCAGGATTGGCGTGATCGAGGTGTATTTGCCCCAGCACGAACAGCAGGCGCTGCACGCGCTCGCCGCCGGGCAAGAAGATCTCGCACGGCTGGCCCTGCGCCGCCGCCACATAGCCGCCGGCGAGCTGAGCGAGCTCGAGCAGCACGTCCAGGAGCTTCAGCGCAAAGAGCAGGCGCTAGCGCTGCATGAGGAGCGCTTGGCGGGACAGGTGCAGGCGTTCGAAGCCCGTGTGAAGCTCATCGCCGCCTCCTATAGCGCCACCGAGGCACAGGCGCGCATTAGTGAGGCGTTCGCCGGGGTCTCTACGGAGATGGGCGACCTCGGCCGTGTGTTGGAACACGTCGAGCAGCAGGCCGAACATTTGCAGACGCGCGTGGCTGGGATCGAGACATCTGTCGAAGATGAGCTGATCGAGGCCGAGCTGGCCGCACTCAAGCAGCAACTCGACGTGTCGGCTCGCCCCCGAGGAGATTAGAGACTGACACGCCACAATCAATCTCCAATCTCCAACGACGAGCAGTACTTCGCTAAAAACCTTGTATCCGCGCGCTCAACCGCCCGAGACCGCTTGAAGTACGTCGATCCGATCGCCGGGATGGAGTGGCACGTCGAGCCGCTCGAGCCAGGCGATGCTTTCGGCATTGTAGAAGATCAGCACATGTGGCCGAAGCTGCCCGGCCTCATCATAGAGATGATTGCGCAGCAACGGGTAGGTTTCTTGCATGTGTCGCAGCGCCTCGTCGAGCGTCTCGCCGTCGACGGCGAAGGTCGTCTGTCCGCCTGTGGAGTCGCGCAGCAGCGCGGGTACCGTTACCATGATCTCTATCAAAGGGCACTCCTTTCGTATTGATGTGACATGCCCACGGCGCGGGTACCGCCTCCTTCAGGTGGCGGGGGAAGCGCCGGTAGAGTTGTCTGTAGCGCGTAGGCGTATCCGTCTGTTCGCTGGATCAGCGTCAGCGTTCGAGGATGCACGTCGATCCCATTCAGCCGAAAGCTCGGCCGCGACCGGATCGTTACCCGCCCGACGTGGGTGCCGGCGTATTTCCCGCCCGACACGACCGCTTTGACCAGATCGCCCGTGCGAAAGCCAAACCAGCGCTTCTGGCGCGGCACGTGGCGGGTAGGTATGCCGTACTTGTCCGTCCGGCACATCTGCCTCGTCCCGTGGCCCTTCGCTGCAATCAGCAGCACGCTGCCGACTCGTGTATCCAGGTGATCGGGTGTTGATGCGCCCACGCAGGCTGCATCTGCCCAATGACTCTTGGCCATACATAAACGACTGCGGTTGCATTTCGTCCGGCCACCCGAGCCGCTCTCCAGTGGCACACCGAACGCCAAAACCCCCTGCCAGAGTGTCCATCGCACACTATTCACCACTGCCGCATCTTTCAGCGGTGCCTTCGCCTGGGCCATCAGCTGCGGATATCCGAACTCGGCGGCGGTCTGAGTGCCCTTGCGCTGGTTACACGCTTCGCACGCCAGCGTCAGGTTGCTCACGCGATCACTGCCCGCGCGCGTCTTCGGGACCAGGTGCTCGATTTGGAGCCGGACATCCTTTGTGCCGCAATAGGCGCACGTCCGGCCCCACTTTTCGAGCAGGTACTCACGCACCTCGTACCCAGCCAGTTCGCCCTGCTGGTAGGCCACGCCGCTGATCTCCGCATTCTGCATGAGCTGTGTATCGAACCGCATCAATTCCAGGCTGATGGCTGTGAGCGGGATGAGACGCTGGAGGCGCCCGACCCACGTCAGGGTCGTCTGGACACGGTGCGCCAACGACGGTGCGAGCCAGCCTGTCGGCCTAGTGCGGTTGAGAAAGCGCGCCGGCCGGTAACGGGTCTTGCGTTGGCGGCGGCTGTGCCGGATGGCCCGCCGTGTGAGTAAGGCATGACGAATAGCCTGGCCTCGGTGCGTCAGTTCCGCCGCGAACACCACCCGAGCGGTGCGCTCCTGCACAATCGCGATGCCGGTGGTCTTGCTGCCGGGATCGAGCTTGAGGCGGTGGCTGGAAACGTAACCGCCCTGCCGATCTTTGAGAATGATCGTGAACGGGTAGCGACGAAACACCGCTGCCCGCCCTTTGCGCAACAACTCCCTGGCGCGTGCCTCGTGGCAGGGGTCGAGCGGCTGCTTGGTGCTATCAAGGACGAAAACCATAGGTTCCTTTTGCCCGTTACCGGGCGCTCCGCCGAAAAGGCCGGTAAGGTGGGCCTCGCCCATGCGCGTCGAGCTTGTCATGCCGGCCAGATGCCTGCCTTACCCCAGCAGGGCGTTCTGACAAGCGACAGGGCTACGGACTGGCCCGCGCATCCGCAGGTGTCGTGACTCGACGGGCGTAGCGGACTGAATACCGCTTGGGCTGGTCAGCATGGGCTTGACCCGAAGATCAAGCCGCCTCGTTTAGGGGCGGTTACTGACGTTACGCCTCTAGCACCCAGGTCTTCACCGTGGTGATCCGTGGCAGTTGAGCCGGCAGTTGCTCCCAGCGCTCGCCGGCATCGGGCGAATAGAACAGCTCGCCCATGCTGGTGCCAAAGTAGATGCCGGCCGGCTCCAGCGCGTCGACCGCCATGCTGTCGCGCAGGACGCCGCTATAGACCGGGTGATCGGGCAGGCCGCTGCCGGCCACTTCCCAGGTTGCGCCGCGATTTTGCGAGCGATAGACCCGCAGCTGCCCCTCGGGCATGTAGCGCTTCATATCGCTATCCATTGGGATAACGAATAGATCGCCCGCGCGCGTCACTACCATCGGGAAGCCAAAGGTGCTGGGCACGCCATCCTCAATCGGCGACCAGGAATCGGCGCCGTTGGTGGACTTAAACAGGCCCCAGTGAAACTGCAGGTACAGAGTGTTCGAGTCGGCCGGGTCGAGCACCATTTTGTGGACGCAGCGGCCGACCTCGGGGTAGGGCTGGCCAGTTGGCACCTCGGGCAGGCCCTGGTTGCAGACCTTCCAGCTTTCGCCGCCGTCGTCGGTGCGGAACACGCCAACCGCCGACATCGCCACCCACATGCGGCGCGGATTGTTTGGGTCGATCAGAATGGTATGCAAGCACAGCCCGCCACCACCCGGCGCCCAGCCGGGCCGGGTTGGGTGCTGCGTCAGCCCCGACACCTCTTCCCAGGTCCTGCCGCGATTGCGGCTCACGAACAGGCCGGCCTCTTCGACGCCGGCGTAGAGTGTGTCGGGCTCGGAGTGATGCCCAGGGACGAGCTGCCAGATATGCTTGAGTGTGAAGCCACTGTCTTGCTCGTAGCGCGGGCTACTCTCCACCTCGGTCCAATTCGCGCCGAAATCGTCGCTGACTCGCACGGTGGTACCATAGACGAAGTGGCCTGTTCCAGCGTACACACGTGGGGTATGCCGGCTATCGCCAAGCAGGCTGTAGACTTCCCAGCCGCCGAGATGCGGCCCGGTCATACGCCACTCGCGCCGACGCTCATCGGAGTGGAAGAAGAACGCTCCTTTGGTAGTTCCAACCAGCACGATCACCTGGTTCGCCATTACCAACCTCCTCGTAATTTCTGCAAATCAGAACGCAAGTTCGTATGACGATAATACACCGAGCCGAGGCCAAAATCAAGAGGGAATAGCGGAAGATGCTATAATATAGCCGCATGCTAGCTTTCGCACAAATTGTATTTTCGCATATAGAGGAGGACGCGATGACGCTTCCCGAGTTTCGTAATGAGCCATTTACCGATTTCAACAAGCCTGAGAACGCCGCCGCGATGGAACAGGCCCTGGCCAATGTCAGGGCGCAGTTTGGCAAAACCTACCCGCTGATCATTGGCGGCGAGCATATTACGACTGACAAGACGATCGACTCGCTCAACCCCGCCAATCCGAGTGAGGTGATCGGGCGCGTGTCGAGCGCCACGGTGGATCTGGCCAACCGCGCGATCGAAGTGGCCAACGAAACCTTCAGGACCTGGCGCAAGGTGCCGGCCGCCAAGCGTGCCGACTACCTGTTCAAAGCGGCGGCCGAGCTGCGCCGGCGCAAGTTCGAGCTGGCGGCTGTGATGGTCTATGAGGTGAGCAAGAGCTGGGTCGAGGCCGACGGCGACATCGCCGAGTCGATCGATTTCTGTGAGTTCTACGGCCGCGAGATGCTGCGGCTGGCCGGCCCCCAGAAGGTGTACCCGCTGCCCGGCGAAGACGATCAGCTCCAGTATGTCCCGCTCGGCGCCGGTGTTGCGATCCCGCCGTGGAACTTCCCCGGCGCGATCATGGTCGGCCTGGTGGTTGCGCCGGTGGTGGCCGGTAATACGATTGTGCTCAAGCCGGCCTCGACCTCGCCGATTATCGCCGCCAAGTTCATCGAGGTGCTGGAGAGCGTCGGCCTGCCGCCGGGCGTGGCCAATTTCCTGCCCGGGCCGGGGGGCAGCGTCGGCGATGCATTGGTGGATCACCCGAAGACTCGTTTTATCGCCTTCACCGGATCCAAGGAGGTTGGCCTGCGGATTTTCGAGCGCGCCGCAAAGCTTCAACCGGGCCAAAAATGGCTCAAGCGCACGGTGCTGGAGATGGGCGGCAAAGATACGATTGTGGTCGACGAGACCGCCGACTTGGCGTCGGCCGCCGAGGGCATCGTCGCATCGGCGTTCGGCTTCCAGGGCCAGAAATGCTCGGCCTGCTCGCGCGTCGTGGCCGTCGAGCGCGTCTACGACGAGCTGCTCGACCGCGTAGTCGAGCGTGCCGGCGGCCTGACAGTCGGCGACCCGGCGCAGCGGGGCACATTTATGGGCGCGGTGATCGACGACAAGTCGCTCGCCAAGATCCGCGGCTACATCGAGGCCGGCAAGCAAGAGGGCCGGCTGGTGCTCGGCGGCGAGGCACAGACCGAGGGTGGCTACTTCGTGCAGCCAACGATCTTCGCCGACATTGCGCCGGAAGGTAAGCTCTCGCAAGAAGAGATCTTCGGCCCAGTGCTAGCCTTTATCAAGGCCAAGGACTACGACGAAGCGCTGGAGATCGCCAACAACACCGAGTTCGGCCTGACCGGCGGCGTCTACTCGCAAGATCGCTCGCGACTGGCCCGCGCCCGTGAAGATTTCCATGTCGGCAACCTGTACCTCAACCGCAAGATCACAGGCGCAATGGTTGGCGCGCATCCCTTTGGCGGGTTCAATATGTCCGGCACCGACTCAAAAACCGGCGGGCCGGATTACCTGCTGCTCTACCTGCAGGGGAAGAGCATCGCCGAGAAAGTATCGTAGCATCACGCTTGCTAAAAACCACCAAGACGCCAAGATGAGCACAGAGTTTCTCAATCTTGGTGTCTTGGCGCCTTGGTGGTGAGATATTCTCCGCCGGTAGCTTACTGCTGAACTGGCGTAGCGACAAAATCCAGCTCCAGCGTCACGTCTTCGCTGACATTCGCCACAAACGGCACATTGGGAATTGTTAGGTTATAATCGGAGCGCTTGATCACGGTCGATGCGTTCCCCACCAGCCGGTCGGCCGATTCTGCCTGCGCCGTGGCCTTGAATACCACCGGGCGTGTGACATCGCGGATCGTCAGGTTGCCCGCCACCTCAAAGTTATAGGGCTGGCCGAGCGCAGCAGGACCGCTCAACCCGGTGATCGAGGTCGGCTCGAACGAAATCAGCTCGTAGTTGTTGGTGTTGAGAATATAGTTCTGAATCGCTCGGTTCCGGCGCTCGTCATCGGTCGCGAGCGTGCGCGCATTGATCTGAATCTTGCCAAGCTGGGTTGCGCTCAGATCTTTTGGCGAAACCGCTAGTTGGCCGGCTATCTGATTGGTCTTGCCGACAACCGTATTCGGTTGGCCACGCAACACTTCCGACAGCTGGAAGCGCGCCTCGGACTGATCCGGCACGATCTGGAAGATCAATTGATCGGGCCCAGCCGCTGCTACCGGTGCTGCCGCGCCAGAAGATTGCGGCCCTGCCGTTGTTTGCGCCTGCGCCGCCGCCGCGCCCGGCGTAGTAGCAGCGCCAGAAGTAGCAACCGCGATCGGAACAGCTGAAAGTGGGCCGCTGGCCGCTTCCGGCTCGCGAAGCAATATACCGAAGATCACCGCTCCCACAATCGCAACCAGGGCAAGGGCGCCAACCCCGATCAATATGAGTTTTCGATTCAATTGTTACCTCCAATCATTCATAGCCGCGAATGAAACCGTTGTCTGTAGAGCGCGCTATGCCCCATGGATCACAGCATACAACGAACGACTGCTCTCCGCTGAGCAATGGTTGGAGTGGCGCTGACCTTAGGAATGCTACGGCGCTATGGTGGGCAGAGCATACGCGGCCACCTTCCGGGCCAGAAACTGGGTGGGCGCACCGCTCACGCCCTCGCTCCGTATAAGCTCTGCTATTGTACTATAGCGGGAAAAACTTAGAATGTTGAGAGAAAAAGATGAGAAAGGCGTGAGAACATAGTTCAATTGTGAGTATGCTACAATACGCCGATTCTTGCAGCAAAAGATTGTAGCATTATGACGGCATCACCTACCTCAGGACTCGACTTCGCCCCCTACGGAATCGACACGCTGTGGCTCGACCGGGCGCCACGCCCGCGCACGATCTTGATCGCCTACCCGCACCCCGACGACGAGAGCTTCGGCAATGGCGGCATGATCGCGCGCTATACCGCGCAGGGCGTAGCAGTACACTACGCCTGCGCCACGCGCGGCGAGTGCGGCACGGTCGACGCCCCAATGCTCGAAGGCTATGCCGACATCGCCGAGCTGCGCACCGCCGAGCAGACCTGTGCGGCGAAGGCGCTGAACCTGGCAGCGGTGCATTTCCTTGGCTACCGCGACTCGGGCATGCCTGGCACGCCAGATAACCTGCACCCCAACGCGTTCATGCGGGTGCCGCTCGAGCGCGTGACTGGCCAGCTCGTCGCGCTGATCCGCGCGCTGCGCCCGCAGGTGGTGCTCACGTTCAACTCCTACGGTGGCTATGGGCACCCCGACCATATTCACATTCATCACGCCACACACGCGGCCTTCGTGGCCGCCGGCGACCCGGCGCGCTACCCCGAGCAGATCGCTGCCGGGCTGGCGCCCTGGCAGCCGAGCAAGCTCTACTATCCCACCTTTGGCACGCGCTTTTTCAAGCTGGTCGTCGCTGGCATGCGGCTGTTCGGGCGCGAACCGCGCCGCTTTGGGCGCAACAACGACGTCGACGCGGTGCGGCTGGTCGAGGAAACCACGCCAATCACCACGTCGGTGGATTGCGGCGATTGGATGGAGCAGAATTTGCGAGCTCGCAGCTGCCACCGCAGCCAGGGCGGCGGCGTGCCGTTCAATGGCCGCCTGCCGCGCTTCCTATTGCGCCAATTTCTTGGCGCCGAGCACTTCACCAGGGTTGTGCCGGCATCGGATGGCGGCGCGCGCGAACGCGACCTGTTTGTGGGGATATAGCCACAGAGATCACATACAATCTACGCGTCTCTGTGCCCTCTGTGAGATCTCTGGCTAAAGCGGTTCTTAGCCCCAGCGGGTCGGCCCACGCCGGTGGGATTTCCTCCAGCCTTAATGGCCTCCCTCGGTATAAAATGTTAAAGGGGTTCGCCCCTCTCATTAGAACACCACTTGAGCGGCGACCAACTACAAAAACACCGACTGCTTGTCGGTGTAGGGCAGGTTATGATTATGGGGAAGAGAACCCAGTGAGGCTAGACGCTTCAGGAAAGGTAGCTTGCTTGGGTCGGGGGAGTTATGCCCCCGACCCATTTCCCTTGTTCTCGGTGTGCAGCGACGCGAAGTGTTCCATCAGCAGCCGGTGGACGAAGATGTATCCGCCGCCGACTTTGCGGAGGAAGATACGCTCGGCGCAGTAGTCGAGGAAGGGAACGAGGTCTCTGAATGGGAGGGAGCCGTTGCGGTAGAGCAGCCAGCGCAAGGTGTAATGCTGAAAGACAGCGCGGCCTCCATAGTCTATCCCGAAGCCCAGCCCGAAGACCAGCCCCCAGACCAGCCCCCAGACCAGCCCCCAGACCAGCCCGCTGACCAGCCCGCTGACCAGCCCGCTGACCAGCCCGACAACCAACATACTTCGGGCTGAACGATGGATGCCTTGGTTCGGCGTCGTTCTACTATTCATCTCGTTGCCACCTAACCCAGCGACCAGCCCGCCGACCAGCCCCAAGACCAGCCCGAAGACCAGCCCGCTGGCCAGCCCGCTGGCCAGCACACCGACCAGCACACCGACCAGCACATCGCGTGACCACGACCAGCCCAGTGTTTCGATGACTTTGATGTTCTCAAAACGGCCGGCCAGCGTGCCGCGCAGCCCGCCGCGCAGCCCGACGCCCGGTCCTCCGCCCAGTGCGCTGGTCAACCCGATGAGCAGCCCGCCGAGCAGCCCGCCGAGCAGCCCGCCGACCAGCACACCGTCAGCACGGAGCTGGTCCTTGATACGGCGGATGACGTTTTGGGTCTCAGCAATGCCGTTGATAATACCAGGCGGGGCCAGCACGCCTAGCTCAGCCTGTTGGCGCAGGTAGACCGCCAGCGTGCGGCGGTGGGCCGCGAGAAGGGCTAGTTGTTGGGTGATGGCTTCCTGGTCGAGCGACATATGAGCGTCTTTCAGGATGGATGTCGCTCAAATCCTATCGCCCGCAAGGAGGTTTGTCAACAGGGTGACAATTGGCGGCGCTATCAATCGAGGTTAGGCAGCGAGAATTGGGTGCTGGCCGAGGCTGACCCATCCCTCCGCCGAGAAGAAGCTTCCATCTGAGGCAATCCACCCGGCAGAGCGGTCTGGCCCGATGGCGGTCGGCGGGAAGTCCTTTACAAACAGCAGCGACACTTCACCACAGGTCAGGCCAAGCGGATACACCTTCACAACCTCGAAGTCATCTTCTCCGAGCACCGCCGCGCCTGGCTCATCCCAATAGCGGAACCGCCTGTAGTCGCGGGTCGAGACGAGGGTTGGGCCGACGAGATAGCCGTTTTCGCGGGTGCCGATCCGAAAGTTGATGACTAAAAACCGTCGCAGTTCTGGTGGAGGGTCTGGTTGGGATGCCATATAGCCTTTCCTTGTCGTCCAGGAGAGACGACAATTACGCATATTATAACAGATAAGCACTGCGCTTAGGGGGCGGCGCTATTCGTGCTTCGTGCCATCGGGCATAGTGGCCCCTTCGAGGTTGGTCGCTCGTAAATCAGCCCTTTCCAGTCTAGCCCCACGCAGGTTGGCCACTTGCAGGTTGGCCGCTTCTAGGTTCGCTCCCCTCAAATCTATAATAGGTGTGGGTTGTCCGCGGCTGATCGTGTCTGTGCTTATCTCGCCTCTCCTGCGTCTCCTCCAATCTCTAATAGGTGTGGGACCGAGCTGACCTGCATCACGCAAGAACTGGATAAGGATCTGATTATGCTCTCCATCCAGTCGCCGCAACGCTGTCAAGGTACGTCGCCTTGCTATATTCCGCATCGCATCGGCAGGCTGCGATTTAAGCCAGTTCTCGTTAATCAACAGTTCATCCATCTGTTACATATAGGTATTCAGTACAGCGTCCAGGGCACGCTGGTCTACACTCTTGCGCTCGGCTTCCGCTGCGGCAGGAGGTGTTGCGGGTGGAGTTTTCTCGTTGCGTTCATCCTCAACCGGAACGCCACCTTCGCGCAGCGCCGCCTTGATACGTTCTATCTCCGCGCGAGCCTGAGCGATCCCGTTGGCGGTCTGTGGCGGCGCAAAGACCTCACCGCCATACTGCGCGGCTTGCTGTAGCAGGTGCGCCAGCGTGCGGCGATGCACCGCAAGCAGGTCGAGCTGCGCGTTGATGATTTCTTGGTCGAGCGACATACTGCGCCTCAGACGGGTACTTGGCGGTCAAGAGAAAGCATCTCACGAAGGAGTGGGGGTTGTCAAGGGGTTCGGTAAAAGAACGAAATAGCGTGCGGCGCGTTCATCGACATCCGCTATAATACAGCGAGCGGTACAGGGAAATTTTTTACAAAACAAGCACAGCCGGCTTCCCGATAGCTAGTTTGAAAAAGACGCCCCGATGGTTCACGCGTCTTCTTGCAGCGAAGCGAAGTGTTCCATAAGTAGTCTGTGAACAAAGATATATCCCCCGCCGACTTTGCGCAGGAAGATGCGCTCGGCGCAGTAGTCGAGGAAGGGCACGAGGCGGAGGGGGAGCGAGCCGTTGCGGTAGAGCAGCCAGCGCAGGGTATAGTGCTGCAGAACAGCGAAGCCGCCGTTTCTCAGCGCCAAGAACAGCCCGAAGGACAGCCCGCTGCCCAGCCCGACGAGCAGGCCGACGAGCAGCCCAATGAGCGGCCCAGTGAACAGCCCGACGAGCAGGCCGACGAGCAGCCCAGTGAACGGCCCCAAGCCCAGCCCGCTACCCAGCCCCAAGACCAAGGCACTACGAGCTGAACGGCGAATGCCCTGGTTCGGTGTTGCTTTCAACACAAGTTCGCCCTGCACCAGCCCGACGCCCAGCCCGCCCAGCAGCCCGCCGAGCAGCCCGACGCTAAGCACCAGACGCCACCTCGACCATACAGCTTCCCAGGACCAGCGGAACGTCTCGACAATCGCTATCTGGTCGAGCCGCCCCACGCCCAGCCCGAGGATCAGGCCCACGAGCAGCCCGTAGCCGCGCCCGGCGAGCAGCCCGAAGACCAGCCCGCCGAGCAGCCCGAAGACCAGCCCGTTGAGCAGCCCAGTGAACAGCCCGAAGACCAGCCCCATCAGCAGCCCGAACCCCAGCCCGCCGAGCAGCCCGGCGAGCAGCCCGTTGATCAGGCGCATACGTACGACATATCCTCGCTGCCGTGCCTGTGGCAGCCATTCCGGCTGCATCCGCTCGATGTAAAGCATCGTCTGATGGTGGGCCACCATTTGGGCCGCCAGCCAGGAGAGCGAGTGTACAGCCTGGTGTTGCGTATAGGCGGCCGTTCCTTTGCTTCGTCCCGGCCGTGCGAACATCGCCGCGATGTAGTCGTCGAAAAGCTGGCGTCGCCGCTCCTCTGGCGTTGGCGAAGCGGGGCGCTTCGCCGCAGAGGTGTCCTCGTAGGCCAGTGCGACGATACTGAGCATCAGCGGGCTATCCATCAGTTCCCAGAGCGTCGGGTCATCGCGGAGCGCCGCGCGCACCGCCGCCAGCGGGCGACCAACCCCTTTGAGGTACTCATCGACCTGCGGCTTGCTGAGCGGCTGAATAACGATTGCCCCCTGAAGTCGCAGTTTCCTTGTGAGCGTCCGATACTCAGCGATGCGGCTACAAACGGCCAGAGGAACGAAGCCTTCCGCCTCTGTGCGGTAATCGTTGATCGCTGCCACACACGCATCCCGATGCTCCGCCGCAACCTCGTCCAGCCCATCGAGGAGTGGCAGAAGGGCGTTTACTGCTACCCAATCCTGTGCCAACTTGCGGGGCACATCGTACCGCTGGTTCAGCTCCTCGGTGAGCCAGTTCCCAAGCGGCTGCCGTTTGGTGGCCCAGGTCGAGAGATTAAACACGACGGGAATGGGGTGCTGTTCGTTGTTCCGAGCGCGGGCAATTAAGTCACGGGTCAACTCCAGTAACATCGTTGTCTTGCCGCCACCAGGGGCGCCCAATATCAGCAACTCACCGAGGAGGTCGTCAAACACGGCGATGACGGGCTTCCCGACAGGAAGGGTCTGGTTCGGCTGATTGGCCTGCTGGAGGATGGTCTCCCAGGGGTGGCTGACCTGTGCTGGCGCGTGCTCGAAGGCCAGCTCGAGGCGGGCCATCTGGTAGAGGGATTGATCTAGCACGCCCTTGACCCAGAACGCCTCCACCTTGTCGAGCATCCGGCTACGGTTGCGCTGCTCTTGTGGGGAGAGATGCGAGGGGACTGCACCAGCGGTAGGGATAACGTCGTCGTTCGGTTCGTCCTCGACGGCGACATCAGCAGCGCGGAGATGTTCCTTGATACCACGAATGGCGCTTTGGGCCTCTTGGATATCGATGAGAACATAGGGGGGCGTATACGCGCCGAGTTTGGCCTGCTGCTGCAATAGGAGCGCAAGTCGCTGGCGG
>WNGA01000671.1_pt1 | contig 51921 bp, 50 predicted proteins | sample 5400061 | NCBI WGS metagenome assembly WNGA01 (sample SAMN13153366, study PRJNA577476) | soil metagenome | isolation source: 100 cm soil or saprolite under grassland replicate 2 | place: USA:California | collected 2016-06-15
GTTTGAAAGAACTGCGCGGCTGCGGATCAAACTACAACTCGGCCCTGGCCTTGGGCCAGGACCAGCCGCTTCGAGGATCTCGCAGCCGCACTGTTTTGCAGCACATCGGCTCAAATGCCAAGATACAAGCCGCTTCGCTCTGTCGCCGTGTTGCTGGCACACGCCCTCGCCTGCCAGCAGCTCCGAAAGCCTTCGCAAGTCGTGAACTTTCAATCGCAGTGCACTTGCAATTGCGGTAAGAATTCTTACCATTTAGGTATGACGACCATCATTTCGGAAAAGGGCCAGGTGACTATTCCCAAGAAGTTGCGACATCAGCTTGGCCTCGCCGCTGGAACGGTACTTGATTTCACGGCAGAGCGCGGCGCGTTGATTGGCCGCAAGAAAATTCAGCATGATCCAGCAGCGATCTGGACTGGCAAAGGTAAATCGTTCCTCCGCAAACTGAAATTGAATCGCACCGACGACTACCTCTCGGCAATTCGTGATGGTCACCGCCGTTGATTCTTCAGTCCTGCTCGATGTCATTTTCGATGATCCTGCTCACGTGCGGGCATCGGCAGCAGCTTTGCGCGAAGCACGCGCCCAGGGGAGCCTCGTCATCTCGGAATGCGTCGTTGCGGAAGTTGGTCCTGCACTGAAGAGCGAAGAATTCGCGAGGTTCCTGGCCGATTGGGAGATTCACTTTTCACCCTCCACTCTTCCAAGTGCAACGCTGGCGGCGGAAACGTTTCGAGGTTACCTGACTCGTGGAGGCCGCCGCGGTCGCATCGTCCCGGATTTCCTTATTGCCGCTCACGCTCAACTGCACGCTGACCGATTACTTGCGCGCGATCGCGGTTTTTATCGCGACTATTTTACCCGGCTCGAGCTTTGGGATCCGAGCAAGCCCAAACGCTCAGTTACGTAGATGCGTGATTTCCGCCGCGGAATTGATCGCGACTGAAAGCGGCACCTACGGGTTCAGCGTCCGCGTGGTGCCCACGCATCCATGCCTGATGCAAGCGCACGAGCTGCGACTCATCACCTGGTCATAACTGTAGCCACGGCGCTGTGTCGCCGTGTGTTAGTGACACGCGCCCTCGCCTGCATGCGACGGTGCTCTCGCCATCGCAGCAATTAAAACGTGCGAGCCACTCTGTCTGGTTTGGTTCTCTTTACGTTGTTCGAGTCCAAGCTATAGTCACTGCAATGAAACAGTTCACGCTCGAATACTGGAAGGACGAGGGTTGGTATGTCGGTCGATTAAAGGAGATGCCCTCGGTGATGAGCCAAGGGGAAACTCTGGAGGAACTTCAGGAGATGATTCGTGACGCCTACCAGTTGATGACACAAGACGCGAGCGACAGCGCCTTCGTCCCAGCCGAGCGAGAGGAAATAGCAATATCCTTGTGAAGCGGCGCGAGTTTGTACGCGCTTTGACCCGACAGGGCTGCCATCTGAAGCGACACGGTGCAAAGCACGATCTCTACGTAAATCCGGCCACTGGGCAAACGGCCCCAGTCCCTCGTCATCCAGAGATTCGCGATACCTTGGCTCGAGGCATTCGCAAGCAACTCGTCTGGACTAACGCTGGCAAATTGCGTGCACGTCGTGCCTACGCACCCCTGCCTGATGCAAGCGCACGAGCTGCGACTCATCACCTGGTCGTGAAGGGATTTTGTAGGGCGTCTGTGTCAGACGCCAACCCGCTCTTTCGCAGAAACGCCATGTCGGTTATTCGTCGTCGAAGAATCCGTAGCGATAGGGCCACTGTTTCCAATATTGAACCAAGCCTGCGCGCACCGGGTTTTCGCGAATATAATTCCACTTCTCCCGAATAGATTCCGAGGTTCGAAGAAGACGATCGAATCCGCCCGATTGCCATCGGCACTCCTCTGGAAAATCATAAGCCTCGTTAAACCAGCGTTTCAGCCATTTTAGAAAGGCTGCGACACTTAATTCGCGCTCAAGGGGTGCGCTGAGCAAATGAACGTGGTCCGGCATCGACAGGACACAATAGGTGTTCCATTTGTTCAGGCGCTTTAACGTTTGGCAGAGAGCTCGCCAGGCGGCATCATTCGCCAGCGCATTGCATTGGGGAACGACACAGATGGTGAAAAAATAAATCACCCTGCATTCCCATGGTAGCATTACCGGAATGCGTGGCGGTCGAGCCATACAAGATTTCCATTGTAGGGCGTCTGTGTCAGACGCCAATCGAATTGTACGAGGTCTGTTCCAAACCCCAATCAAATTTCCGGCCTTTGCCGCGGCGAACGCTGCAATTTTTGCGGTTTTTTTAGAAACGCCTGGCGTCTGACACAGACGCCCTACAACATCTCTCTATCGGCACATCGCCCGCAGGGCGACGGCTACAATCAGAGCTACGGAAACAACGAGGGCCCCACGGTTGCCCGCGAAGCCCTCGCGCAGCTAGCAATCTTCTACGTTTCGGCTGTTGCTGGTACGACGGGTAACAGCTTGAGCTGGTCACCGGCGCTGTGAAAAACAGGCTCTTCTGCACCGAGCCTTTGTTCCATCCATTTGGCGGCGCGCACGCGCAACTCCCCGCTGGAGCCCACGTGCAGCTTATGTTTAATGTTTTCCCGGTGGCTCTCGATCGTTTTCACGCTCAAGCCCAACGATTGCGCGATCTGCCGGGTGCCAAGCCCCGAGCCGAGCAACTGGAAAATATGCATCTCGCGATTGGACAACTCTTCCAGAGAAGTAGCTAATCTCGGCGCGTGATCTTTTTTTCCCGCCCGCTGGAGCGATTTGCGGAATGCGCTCAGAGCCACCTCCCGGCTCACGTAAATGCCGCCCTTCACGATTTCGCGAATGGCGATCGCCAGCTTTTCGCTGGGCGCTTGTTTCATCACGTAACCACTCGCTCCCGCGCGCATGGCGCGCTCGGCGAAAATGCTTTCCTCGAATGCGGAGTACACCAAAATGCGCAGCGCGCGGTTTTGGGTTTTTAGCTCCTTGATCAATTTCAAGTTGTCTCCCGCGCCCAGCCGCAGCGCGGTCACCACAAATTGCGGCTGGCACTCGGCAACCTTGCTCCGCGCGTCCGATACGCTGCCCGCCTCGCCGCACACCATCATGTCCGGCTGCGAATTCAGATACGCGCTGATCCCTCGGCGGAGCAGCGGTTGCTCGTCCAAGACCAGGATTCGTATTTTAGCCGGCTGCTCGGCTGAATCATTCATGTTCGCGCTGTTTGGTTGAAAAGCAGCAGTTTGGAGTTCCGCCTTCAGGCGGTTCTCGTCGTGGGGCCGCGTAAACGCGGAACTCCGAACGGACAGCGAGCCAGCTATCGCCTCTGACCCAGCACCTTCGACCTCCACATTGGTTTTCATTAATGTTTATCCGTGGTTAGGTTTTGGTGCAGCCCAGCGCTATTACCGAAAAAGCGCGGGTAGACCCTTCCTGTTGTTTCGGTTTTCTTCACTATCTTCTTCGGATTTTTTGGGGCGAAGTTTCGAAAAAAGTTGAACAATCTTGAGCAGTGTCCGGCGGTTCGGGGAGCCGGATTCGTGTCCATTGGCGTTTGCTCTGTAGCCGCTTCGCTGCGCGAAGCGTGCACGTCGCCCACAGGGCGACGGCTACAACCTATCGGATTCGTGCTTGTCGCGCCGTAGCTATGAGAAGGAGGATCCATTGGCATTTTTCCTTCGCTAGATTTTGCTAGCGCTACGAAGCCCAAGTAGGGCTCCGCGGTTTCCCGCGGAGCCCTCATGCTGGGTTGGGCTTTAGGCTTTCGTTATTACGATAGGCGCGTTCCAATTTTGAATTCACACAAGACTGCACCGCCGAAGCGGTGCAGGTTGAGTGTGAACTTAGTTGCAGTGGCCGGGGCCAGTGTCACCGTTGTTATAGGCGTCTAGGGCATTCGTAAGCGCGTCTGTGGCTGACGGATCTACGGAATCAGTGCCAACCGGAGGTACAACCAAATTACCGATTGCAGCGTCCGCGGCGGACACCGTCGATGAGATGGCTGACGCGTCTGCGCCATTGGCGATGTTCAGCTTGGCTGCGATGAGTTGGTGAGCCAGGGTGATCAGGCCGTTGCCTTGCGGGTGTGCATTCAAGATTGTGCACAACTCCGTGTCGGTATAACTGCGATTGCCTAATAGCATCGGTATAGCTGCAGCCGGCCAGGTGTTTGTGTTGTTGCCCTCCACGCATCCGTCCGGTCCATGCGTTTTCCAGAAGCCTTGCGTGTAACTGCAGTTAGTGGGGGGGGTGCAAGGTGTTGTCGAGCAGATTAGGGGGCTGCTGAACGCACTACGATTATACGAGCCATTTCCGTGTGCGAAAACGCGGATCGCATATGTGGTGCCGCAGGCTAGGTCAGTGGCGCAGTTCAGACTTGCTCCGAGGTGGCTATTAAGTGTTCCGAACGCCTGATCTGACTCCCCGCTGATGGCGACGTTGGTGCATCCAGTAACACCCAGGGTGTAGGTGCTGTCGGAAGGCACGCCGGAGAAACTAGCGCTGCAATAACTTGGTGCGTTCGAGGGCCAGCTGCCATCTGGGTTCAGGTCGGACGCCAGTATCCACTGAACGGAAAAGCCAGCAGGCGCTCCGTACGTTCCCGTGCCGCAGACGTGCACGGTTATGGAGGTCTGTGTCGAGCTACCGCAGCTGATGGTTGGCGTACTCAGCGTCGGCTTCTGAGTAACCGCGTAGAGACTGCTACACGCCACCAGGGCGAGTGCTATTTTAATGTATGTTTTCATATTTATCGATTTTTGCTTTCTTTCTTGTTTTTTGGTTGTCTGGGGGAGCCCACTCCCTGGAGCGATCCAAGACGTGTGTATTGGTGATTCAGACGGCCGCGCTCGCGATCGCCCGGGGAATTCTTGATTTGGAAAAATGGTGTTTCCACCTCACCATCATTCTACGGCAATTCCCTCGCGAAGTTCCTCAGGCTACCGTGCTGATTGAGCGTCAGGTTTGACCTAGGCCGGCGAACACAAACTGCCCTAAGGAAATTACGCGAGTTATTAACACGCGAATGCTGTAGTGTACGCTGTCCTCAGCGCACTGGGACTCGGGGATGTAACGTGTGCCGCAGCGAAGATCCGCTGAGACAGCGGACGCTGCGCAGCGACGCTATAGTAAGTTACACTCGGTCGATTCGGACAATCTCACCGGCGTACGACCACTCTTCGGGGCGGCTGACGAATCCTGCGCGAACCGGATTCTGAAACACGTTCTCCCACTTCGCGGCGTAGCTCTCGTCGCTGCGCAACAGATGATCGTTAAAACCCGGCTGCCAAAATGAAGAGAGGTTTTGGCCCGGCAGCTTCACCGGTTCGTGTCCCGCAGAGAACAAAACTCGGTCGAGTTGGCGTTTGAGTATTGAATGTCACGAGATAAATCGGCTCATTGGAACGCTGGAAGACGAGCTCCAAGCGGGGCGGCTTATCTTTGAACACTCGCTGCACAAATGACGTGTAGCGTGCGTTGCGGCAGCTCGCAAGCCTAGAGCTTTGGGGAACCAGAGGGGCTGCAAGAAACTCCGCTGAGACAGCGGACGCTACAGGGCGCGGGTTTTTCAACAGTCCGTTACTTTTTTCCCCGACTGTTATCCGATCCAGATGTCACCCAGGGTTCAGATGGCGTCATGTTCTCAACGGCCCATTTCCGCGCGAATTGTTTCAGTTCAGCCGCGTTGTGGAGACTTAGCTTGTGCTTAATTTTTTCGCAGTGAGTCTCGACGGTCTTGCGGCTCAGGTGAAATTGCTCGGCAATCTCACGCGGGCTGTATGAAGCGCCCAGAAGTTGAAGCACCTGCATCTCGCGATCGGACAGACGCTCGACGCCGGCACGGGAAGGAACCGGTTTTTCGCGCAAGGTTCGCTGCACTATCGCCGATGCGACTCGTTCGCTAAAATACAATTCTCCTGCGAGAACCTTGCGCACTGCCCGCAACACCTCCTCGGTGGCGTTCTCCTTCATGATGTAACCAGAAGCGCCGGCACGCAGCGCGCGCTCAGCGAAAATCAACTCGTCGTACTGCGAAAGTACGAGCACTTTTACTTCGGGACGCTCAACCCGTAAGGTCTTAATCAGGTCAAGCGCGTCGCCGCCCTTCAGCCGCAGATCGAGAACCATTAGATCGGGATTGCATTGCTCCACGAGTTGTTTGGCGTCCGAGGTGTTGTTCGCGACTCCCACACAGGCGAGGTCCGGTTGACTATTGATCAACTGTTTGAGCCCGTCACAAAGCACCGGGTGGTCCTCGACCACAATGGTGCGCGCTTTCTTATGGCTCTCTTCCTCGGGCGTCATGGCAGGCCAAAAACAGCAGACTGTGCTTCCAGCGGCACGCGGCAACTGACGATTGTGCCTTCGGCGCGACCCGATTGCACTTCGCACGAGCCACCGATGCACTGAGCGCGATAGCGCATGATCCGAAGACCCATTCCATTACCGTTCGCGCTCGGATCAAATCCTTGTCCGTCGTCCTCTATCGTCAGCACCAGGTCATTACCATCGAAAGCAAGATTGATCTGCACCTCGCGAGCAGCACCGTGCTCAATGGCATTACGCAGCGCTTCCTGAGCAACCCGGTAGAGTTGAGCTGCCACAGGCGGGCTAATCGGGAGAGACGCAGAATCCGCTTTAACCGTGATCTTAACCCCGCAATTCTCACTCATATTCGCAGCCAGCGACCCGAGCGCCGTTTTCAAATCTCCCACTCCGTCGGCACCTTCGAGGGTGCGCGCAGTAAGCCGCACTTGTTTGGCTGCTCCATTGGCGAGGTTTGCGATAACACCCGCCCTGTCGGCTTCGGCGGATCGTTCGGTGCGGAGTTGTTCCTCGAGCAGTTTCGCGCTTAAGGCGATGCCCACCAACTGTTGTCCAACACCGTCGTGCAAATCGTAAGCAATCCGCCGTTCCTCGCGCGCGCAACTTTCAATCACCTCACGTTCGAGACGAGCGCGCTCGGCAACTTCCATCTCTAGCAACACTGTCCTTTGCTGCCTCAGCCGTTGGGCCTCCAAGCGTGCCTCTCTTCGAGCAGTGACGTCCATGCTGATTGCTAACAGGCGCCTCGGTTTTCCGTGTTTGTTTACCTGCACGCGGCCACGCGATTCAATCCAGCGCACACTTCCGTCAGCAAGCACAATGCGAAACTCAACATCGTAATCTTTTCCGTTTTCAACGGCTTCCATGAGCGCCAGCCGGACTTGTTCGCGGTCGTCAGGGTGCCATCGAGAGACGAGATCTTGAAATGTGATCTTCCCGGATTCAGGGAAGCCCAACTGAGCGCGTCTTGTGGGCGTGACCCAGATTTCATTTTTGTTTAAGTCCCAGTCCCATAGTCCGACTCCAGCCGAATCGGCGGTCAAAGTCAGTCTCTTCTCGCTCAGTTCCAATTCACGCGCGAGTCGTGCCGCTCGAATCAAATCGTGGCTCAATTCGTAACCAAGCGCGGCGACAATGCCCAAGTATGCGAAGCTCGAGAAGAATGGGACACTGACCACTCCCCATACCACCAGCGCCACTTGGGCCGCCACGATTGTACCGAAGAAAATTATGCTGCCGCCGACGAACAATGCGCGCTGCCGCTCTCCGCGCCGCCAGGCAGTAATCGTGGCATCAATGAAAAAGACAAGAAGCAGCAGTGATGTTATTTGACTGAGTAAGCTCCAAGGATTGGCAGTGCCCAATGGAATCGAAGCCATCTCCCCGCCCCAGGAAAGCTGCCGAAGAGCAGTTATTTCGCGGTAGTGGAGATTGGGAGTGAAGACAAAATGGAGTATCAATACCAGGGTCTTCATGCCGCAGGCAGCCCAAGCCAGCCATGATCGTCCCGCGCGAAGATAAATGCGCGTGAAGCCCACCAGGGAAACAACCAGCATCCACACTGGAACCTGACGCCAACGTAAAATCACGCCGTATGCCTCAGGCGTATTGACGTAGATTAGTCGCAACTCAAACGCGGCGATAGCGGCCGCCGCCATCGCGATACAGGAAAAAAGTAGATGCACCGAGTTCTCGCGCTGTTTACACCAAACCACGAAATAAATGCCGGCAAGCGTCAAGCAGGCCGCTGCATTCATTGACCAGGCGACGGTGATCCAACTCATCGGAATATGGCGACTGAGTGTTAGTCACCATCTTCTTCGGATTTTTCGGGATGAAGTTTCAAAAAAAGTTGAAAAATCTGATCTCAATCCGTGTGTAACTGTAGCGTCCGCCGTCTCAGCGGATTCCGTGTCGCTGCTCCCGGAGCCAATGCGCTGAGGACAGCGCACACTACAGTATTCTCGGCGCACTGGCCCTACGCGATGCGGTGAAAATAGCGCAGACTGCAGCATTCAGTACGGCCCTTAACATCAGACTTGCGTAACAAGCGCACCAATGAGATGATCGGCCACTTTGAAACCGGACACCCCCGTCGACGGCCGCCACGATGGTCAGTTCAAGACGACACGCTGGAGCATCGTTTTGTCCTGCGCGGACTCTGGAAGCGATGACGCGGAGACGCAGGCTGCAATTGCCGAGCTTTGCAAAATTTACTGGCGACCAGTTTTCGCTTTCATCTGCCGCCAGGGTCACTCCGTTCCCGATGCGCAGGATTTAACTCAGGACTTTTTCGCCCGGGTGCTCAAAGGCCGTCTCCTTCAATCTGCAAATCGAAAAAGAGGAAGGTTCCGGTCACTTTTGCTCAAGGCGTTGCAGCGTTTTTTGCACGACGAAGTCGATAAGCGTTCCGCGCGTAAACGCGGAGGCGACTTGCGTTTCGTTTCCTGGGACGATTGGATGGCGGAGGCGCCATCTCACTTGTCGATTCCGCAGCTGGAATCGGACAACTGGTCGCCAGAAAGAATTTTCGACGTGCGCTGGGCAGCGACGGTGGTCGAGCGGGCGCTACGGCAATTGGGTGATGAGTGTGAAAAGCGCGGCCGACGACGCATCTTTGACGTGCTAAGTAGTTGTCTCGCTGCGGAGCGAGAAGATGTGTCGTACGCAACATTTGCCAGGATACTCGGCCTTGAGGAAACGGCAGTGAAACGCCTCGTTTACCGGTTGCGTGACCGTTATCGCAGTCTGCTCCGCGAAGAAGTCGCCCAAACCGTAGGGGAAGCGAAAGAGATCGACGACGAATTGCGCTATCTCTGCGCGGCGCTCGCTGCCTCCGAATAGCACGTTCCCCAGAAAAACTCTTCCGCCGTGGCGGCGCGTACAGGAGTGACACGCCCTACCTCGATCGACGCGCATTGGTAGGGCGGGCAGTCCTCTGCACGCCGTTTCATTTGCAATTCACGCGGCAGCGCGGACCCATTCGACTTCGCTCAGGGCAAGCTGTCATGCGCCCTACCAAGGGAAGCAAAGGTACGCGCAAATTTGGCTTGCAGGACTTTGACCGATGAGATAATCATCCAGCGCGCTGATTCTGTATTTCGACGCAATGGTTAAACTAATCGTTCGCACGCAGGAAGGAGCTAATCGTCGAGTAAAAAAAGTCTAAAGATTTCTCAATTTAGACTTTGCAGCGATTTAAACTCGACGTACCATCGCAACTTCGCATGAGTTCGCCTGGTGTTTCTCTTTCCCTCCATCTCCAGAGCGAGTCTGGCAGCTGTGCAAAGTGTGGGTTGGCATCGCGCGTCGGTCGCGGTCTTTGTCTGAACTGTCTTCTTTCCGCAGGTTTTGACGGCGACGGCGACGAGCCGCAGGCCGAGGAAACGTTAGATGATCTGCTTAGCGGAATTCACGGATCTGGCGCGGACTGGCTGTTAGGCAATTATCAGATTCTGGAAGAAATTGGGCGCGGCGGAATGGGCGTAATTTATCGGGCGCGCCAACGGCATTCGCGCCGCATTGTTGCGCTGAAGCGCATTTTATCGTGCCACGCCGATTCGCGCGAGACGCTGATGCGCTTTCGGCGCGAAGCTCAGGCTGCGGCCAAGCTCGATCACCCGAACATTTTGCCCATTTATGAAGTAAGCGAGAGCGAAGAGGGGTTGCCCTTCTTCAGCATGAAGTTTGCTGGTGGCGGCAGTTTGCTCGAAGCGGCCCCCGCATTGCGCACCGAGCCGCGTCGCGCTATTGCGTTAATGGTCAAGGTGGCGCGCGGGGTGCAATACGCCCATGGCCAGGGAATCCTCCATCGCGATCTCAAACCGGGAAACATTTTACTGGACGGCCACAGCGAACCGCTGGTCAGCGATTTCGGATTGGCAAAATGGCTGGAGCCAATGGGCGATTTGACGCGCACACCGAGCATTTTCGGAACGCCAGGCTACATTGCGCCCGAACAAGTGAACGGATCAGCGGGAAACCTCACGCCCGCGGCTGACGTATATAGTTTGGGTGCGGTTCTATTCCACCTTTTAACTGGCCGGCCGCCATTCACAGGTAAGCACGCGCTGAATGTTATTCAGCAGGCGACTGAAAAACCCGCGCCCAAATTGCGCAGCTTGGCGCCAGCGCTGGATCGCGATCTGGAAACAATCTGTGCCAAATGTTTGGAACGCGAGCCACAGGCGCGTTATCGCTCAGCTGGCGAGCTGGCCGAAGATCTCGAGCGCTGGCTCCACGGGCATTCCATTGTCGCACGGCCAGTTTCGCCGCCGGCGCACCTCTGGCGGTGGTCGCGACGCAATCCAATTGTTGCCGGAATGGCCGCGCTTTTGCTGACGCTGGGGACGGCCGTAGGCGTGCTAATTTGGAAGAACCAAGTTGCGGCGGAGAACGGTGACCCGCCAGCTGGCATTGCCGTGTTGCCCTTTGAAAGCCTCAGTCCGGACAAAGAAAATGCGTTTTTTGCCGGCGGCGTTTACGATGGCGTTTCGACCAAGCTCGCGAAAGTTGCCAATCTAAGGGTGATCAGCCACAACAGCGTGGCAAAATATCGCGGCGGACGCAATACGCAGGAAATCGGTCGCGCGTTGAATGTGGCTTACGTGCTCAGGGGAAGCGTGCGCTGGGACGCGGGCAGGATCCACGTAAACACCCAGTTGGTCGATACGCGCAATGATTCTCAGATTTGGGCGGAGCAATATGATCGGGATCTCAATAATGTGTTCGCGCTCCAAAGCCAGATCGCGCAAAAAGTCGCAGATCGGCTCGGAGCTGAGGTCTCATCCACCGAAAAAGCGGCCATCCAGGAGCCGCCGACCAGAGATCTTATCGCTTACGACGCGTACCTTCGAGCCAAAGACCTCATCGATGGCGTTTCGTTTAGCGCGCGGGCAAAAGAAGATTTATTCCAAGCCGTGCAACTGCTCGACCAAGCTGTTGTGCGCGACCCTTCGTTCTCTGATGCCTATCGTGAGCTCGCCGGGGCGCATGACCGCATTTATTTCGTCGGTTTCGATCACACCGATGCGCGCCTCAGATTGTCTGAAGCCGCAATTCAGTCGATTCGCCGTCTGCGCCCGGACTCTGGGGAGACCCATCTTGCGCTCGCTCAGCATCTGTATTGGGCCTATCGGGACTACGACCGTGCCAGCGAGGAACTGGTTGCCGCCCGGCGCACGTTGCCTAATGAATCGCGAATTCCCCTGATGGCCGGCTACATCGAGCGGCGGCAGGGTCACTGGGAGAAATCCCTCGAGGAAATGAAACAGGCGCTGGAGTTGGACCCGCGCAATTTTTCAATACTTCAGCAAATCTCCCTTACTTACCAAGCTTTGCGCCGCTACAAAGAAACGGCTGCGACGCTTGATGACGTGCTGGCCATAGCTCCAAACGATGTTACGATCAAAGTGCGGCGCGCCTGGGTTGATCTTCAATGGCGCTCAGATCCAAAACCGCTACACACGACAATTGAGACGCTCCTCGCCCAAGACCCAAACGCGGCGCCCGCTATCGTTATCCTGTGGCTTGACCTTGTCTTAAGCGAGAGGGACCCAGCTGCCGCCGAGCGCGTACTGGCCGCAATGCCGCCCGGCGGGTGCTACGAGGAAAACATCCCATTTCCTAATAGTTGGTGCCAAGGTGTTGTCGCCCGGCTTCGCGGCGATGAGGCGGCAGCTCGTGCCGCGTTCACTAACGCGCGGAAAGAACTCAGCCAGACGGTGAGCGATCAACCCGATTACGCAGCGGCTCTTTGCGCCATCGGTGTGGTCGATGCTGCTCTGGGAAACAAGGAGGACGCTATCCGCGAAGGCGAGCGCGCGGTCGAGCTGATGCCGGCCAACAAAAGCGCCATCGAGGGCGCGATGTTGATTCAATACCTCGCTGTCATTTATGCTTGGACAGGCGACAAGGATCGCGCGATTGAACGCCTGAATGAGGCAGTGAAGCTGCCAGGGAGCCACGTTACTTACGGCCATCTGCGTCTCAATCCGCTCTGGGATCCGTTGCGGGGCGATCCGCGCTTTGAAGCGATAGTCGCTTCGCTCGCACCGAAATAACATTCCGCATTGCCGGACACATACTCAGAAGCGTGCGCGAAACCGCAGGCACAAACCTGGATCGGTTTTTCCAAGGGACGATGGTAGAACGCGTCGCTGAAAGCGGATGATTCCACCGACTTGACTGACGCGGCGGTAAACCTCCAGATAGCGGTTTTTTGCCTTTCGGCTTGACAGTTATTCACAATATCTGTAAAGGCCCGTTTATGAAAAAACACTTAGCTAGCATCACCGCACGGTTGGTCGCGGCAATGCTCGTAATTGCAGCAGTTATCGGCGTTAGCGCCCTGGCAATGCGTGCGCCCACTCAGAACCAAAACTCTCTGGCTCGTTCCTTGAAGAGGATTCAAACTGATAAAGCCACATTGTTTTACGCCAGCCACGGGCAGAATGGAAGTTGGTTCGTAGAGTTGGTCCTGCCAGGAACCGCTGAGAGTGAGGCCGCGACTGAGAACTTGAAATTAGTTGCAGCGACTCTTTAAGCGCTGGTTGGCTAACGAGTAGATGCGCCAGTCCCGATGCTCCGGGACTGGCTGAGTTGTGTACGGCAGCCACAACGGCGCGCACAGAGTGACGCGGCCTGCCAAAGAAACCAAACGCACATGTAACGGTAGGGCGGGGATCCTCTGCACACCGCTTGGGTCTGCAATGGCGGCGCAGATTCGACCCGCGTAAGCGAAAGCGATGGACGGCGTGGCCGTCCGTCCCTACCGTCCCATGAGATGTTTTCAAAACGCATCCACGTGGTCTGGTTTGGGATCCATTTTTTCCTAATAACGGCAGTTTGTCTTGCCGGACTGTTCTCGCTTATCGCCGAAGGCGCTACCATGTTGCCGTCAGCGCTCGAACCGTACGCACGTAAGGCTGAAGTGGCTGCCGCCTGGTTGCTGGGGAAGCAGGCCGGCGCTTCGAATCCGGTCCGGCGAGGCATCGCGACCTATCTGCATGCCGCCGGTATCCAGGCGGGCTACACTTTTTTTGCTCCGAATGTTCCCGGTTACCACAGGTTGACCTTGGAGCTGTTTTACGAGGATGGCCGGGTAGAACACGAGTCGCCGCGTCTGCGCAGCAAGGCCGCTGCACTGCGTCTGGACAGTTTGCTGGACAGGTTGGCGGAGGAGCGTTATGAGCCGATCCGCGAGGTCCTGGTGAAAATGCTCGCGTTCTCCGTCTGGCGGGAGCATCCCGACGTGAAGAAAATTCGCGCCGTGTTCGGATCGGTAACTCCACCTGGCATAACCGAGTTCGAACAAGGCGAGGCAGAAACATTTCAACCAATGTTCAGTTTCGATTTCAGCTTGCGTGACGAAGAGAAGCAGTAGAGGAAGCGACTGATTACCCAAGAGGCAGAGGCAAAGCCACAGCGAAAGTTGTCTTCCGCGAATAACGCGAATGGTAAAGAACTTCCGCTCATTTTCGCAAGGCTTTGGGAGTGCGACACCTTCGCGTCTCGCTTTGCATCAAACCAGTGCGCGCGGAAGGCGGTGCGAGGACGCTCCGCACTTCAGAAGCACTTCGTGCAAAACGCTTTTTCTGATTTGCGTCGATTAGCGTGATTCGCGGGCAGAAAAATCTTCGCATACGCGCTATGATTTCGCCTCAAGGACGGTGGGAACGCTTGATGGGCTTTCTGTTTCCCCCTGAAAACGACCTTTGGCTTTCAATGTTGCGGATCGGTTTGGGGTTGCAAACGGCCGTCTACGCGCTCTTTCTAAGGAGCGACTGGCACTATCTGTTCGCCAGCAGTGGCAAAGGTCTTGTCGGTCGCGAAGTTGGCGACGCCATTGCCTCTTTCGAGAGTCCATTGATTCCGAAGTTCGGCTGGTTGGTCGCTCTCGGTCGCAGCGTCAACATGAGCGAAGAAGCTGTGCTAAGTGTTGCCTGGGCTTGCTTGCTTTGCGCGGGCTGCTTTTTGTTGCTGGGACTCTTCTGCCGACCAGCCGCAATTGTGGCCTGGTTTCTCCACCTTTGCGCGGCTGAAAGCGGAGGGTTACTCGCCTACGGCGCCGATAACTTTATGACGACGGCACTCTTCTACTTGATGTTGTCTCCGCTGCCCGACCGCTGCTCTTTTGATCAGTGGGTGGTTAAAACAAAACCGAAAAATCCGCAGCTGTTGGGTTTTTGGCGGCGGGTCCTGCAGGTGCATCTCTGCTTCATTTACTTCATCGGCGGCCTCGCAAAATGTCTCGGCAACGGCTGGTGGAACGGTTCCAATCTCTGGCGCTCTTTGATCCGGCCGCCTTTTAACCTTGTTTCGCCGGACATTCTGGTTCGCTTCAAATACGCTCTGCCCGCGCTTGGAATTTCCATCTGCGTGCTCGAGGTGAGTTATCCAATTTTCATTTGGATGAAAAAAACGCGCCGCACTTGGCTGATTTGTATTTTGGCGATGCACGCTGCGATAGGATTACTGATGGGGCTGTACCTCTTCGCGCTCGTCATGATCGTCTTGAATCTGGCAGCATTCGGCGTCCCCCCTACGAGCACGAGCGCGCAGGCGGCTTCAAGCGGTCGGACCCAGTGACAATGAGTGCCTGCGGAGTGAACGGCGCGTCGAAGTTTTGCAGACAGGCGTTCATTCGTGGCTAGATCTCTTCTCAAATTGGCCGTTGCCTTCGTCGAGATAAAGGGTCGCGCCGACGCGGGAGATTTTGAGTGTCTGTCGCCATGTGCCGGATGGAAAATTTCGTGTAGCTTCGATCGTTGTTGTTTCCGGATCTCCCGGGAGCACCCGTTCGGCGGACTGGAGACCGCCGTTCCTTGAAGTCGCGTTGCTGTCCCTCCTAACCATCGCTGCGGATAAAATTCTGCCGTCTAGCTTTTCCGGCGCTTTGATCCCAAGAATCTGCAGAATCGTCGGAGCAAGATCGATATTGCCCGTCGGCAAATCATCCGTTTGGCCACGTTTAAAATCCGGGCCGGCTGCAATCAACATGTTGTGCATATCGAACCGGCTGAGCGTGGCGTGTGTCCCCTTGCCTGCTCCTCGCTGCCAATCGGCGTCGATCATTCCCGGAACGGCGAATTGATTTTTTGAATCGTTCCAGCGGAAAGACATCATCACGTCTGGGGCGTGATTCGGCTCAGGCCGACCGATCGTCGCTCGCTCCAGCGTGAACGTCCCTTCCATCGGCCCCTTCGTAAAAATCACTCCGGCAAAATCCGATTGCTGCAAAAATTCAACGAGACGACGAATCAGCTTCTCATCGTGCCCGACAACATAGAAAAGGACGCTACCGCCGTTGCCGGCTAGCATGATATCTCCAGGCTTCGGCTCGCCGCTGAATTCAGTCTTCGCAGCGAAACCGGCGTCGTTCAAAATTTTCCGCAAATCGATCGAGCGTTCTATCGTGGAGAAGCCGTGATCGGAAACGACAAAAACGTCCGTTGTTTCGCGCGCATTTCGCTGATCTAACGCCGTGAGCACCGCCGCGAGATTTTCATCTGAAGCTTTGATTGCATGCATTGCCGCTGGTGCGCCCGGCGCAGATTCGTGTTGCGTAAGATCCGGCTCACCGAGCCAAAGAATCGAAAACGGTGGCAGCCCATCTTTCCAAAAAAAATCAATTAATGCTTTCCTTGTCCAGGAGTCTTGTTGCAGATGAGCGGATGGAAACGGACCAAGCGTTTCACTAATCGAAGGTAGAATCTCTCCCGGCAGCGAGTTGCCTGCGAAAAGCGTGACGCTGTTGTTCGCGCGTACATTCCGATTCAATAAAAGCCCAACGGTTTTAGCAGTAGCAATTACCGTGCGTCCTCCTGCGCGCTGGACGAGTTCAGCGATGGTTGGAACTGAAATGTATTTGCCACCCGATAATTCATCTCCCTTGGTCACTAATGCTGGAATCTCAACATCGATCGCGTGGTTGAGATCGATTTCCGGGCGATACACATGGTTTGCTATGATCCCGTTCTTGCCGGGATAAACGCCAGTCGCGAGCGCCGTCCCGTTTACCATCGTGGCACTGGGATAAACGGCATGGTGATTGCGAAAAGTGACTCCGCCACGCGAAAGCTTCCAAAGCGCGCGCGTGTTTTGTTCGTTCACAAAATCCGGTCGCATCCCGTCCCACACAACAATCACTACATGCCGCTCGGGCTTCGCGGCCTCGGCTGCGATGGCGGACGCACAGATAAGCCACAAGAGCAATGAGATGATCCGCAGCATTTGCGAATCATATAGCAAGGAGCGGCGGTCTCCAGTCCGCCAACCAGTGATCTTGGGTAGGTTACACCCTCGTTGTGGAGGTCGCACAATCGTGCGAGAGGGTTTCTGTGAAAAAGATTTCCGCGGCACTTTATTTTTTCACCATCGCTTCGGTATTTGCGGCTCCGCTCATGCCCACTGCGCCGGGGACGGCGTGGCGATACAACATGACAGAAGAAATCGGCAAAGGCCTTAATATTCCCGACCTCAAACTGGACGCCGATGGCAAGATTCACTTGCCAGTTTTGTATCGCATCAATGGTACGGAGAACGTCGACGGGCAGGATCTTCTCAAGTTCGAAATGCACCGGGCCGGCGTGATTACCAACACGGACCTGCTCGCCGTAAATGAACATGGCATTATTTGCCGGGCACGGATCAATCTGGACGGCGAGCTGGTCAAGTTTGATCCGCCACAGACGATGATCGCCGCTCCGCTAAAGAAGGGTGTTAGCTGGGATTTCAATGGACAGGCCGGCGAACTAAAAGTGGAGCAGCATTACGACGTCGTCGGGGACGAAGATATAAAAGTGCCGGCGGGCAAGTTTCATGTTTTCCGTATTCACGGGGAGCAAACGTCACCCAGCCCGATGACAATCGACCGCTGGTTCGCAAATGGCATCGGGATCGTTAAAGACGTCACAACGATGCGCGCGGCGAATGGCGATTTGCTCCAGCGTATTTCCCTCGAGCTGGTGGAACGCCCCAAAATTACGGAGCGACCTGAAGTAAAATCCGACACGGCACCGAAGCAGCTTTCTGTCAGCTTTGCCAAGGATTGGTTCGGGAAACCGATGACGACTTTTTCATCGGATACACCGGAGATTTACGCGCGCTGGCAGGGACAGCGGTTGCGAACAAGCGCAAAGGTCAAGGCCGTATGTATTGCAGAGAACATCGGCGAAGATTTTCCTCAAGATTACAAGGTGGACGAAGCCTCCGCTGTCGCCGAAAGCCCAACCGCACGCGGCGCGTTCACGCTGGCACGACCCGAAGACGGCTGGGCGCCTGGCGATTACCGCGTGGAATTTTATGTCGATGACGTTTTAGTGGACGCAGTGAAACTAAAGATTGTGAAGTGAATATTCCTCGTGTAGCGGTCGCCCTGTGGGCGACGCGAGCGCTTCGCACAGCGAAGCGGCTACAGTTGTAGATTTTCCTGAATCCAAAGCGATCCATCGCCGCATCGTAATAGAAGAACATGAAGAAGATCACGATTGTATTTCTCGCCGGATGTTTCGCTCTCGTTGCCGGATGCTGGTGGGTTGGAATTCGAGGCAACGGCAAAATCAAAATCGACGAACGCAAAATTGACGCGTTTGCCAACATCGACGCGAGCGGCGCATTTCTAATCAATTGGGAAAATGGAGCGCCTAACCTGCGTATTAAGACAGACGAAAATCTTTTCCCCTACATCGAGAGTCAGATTTCTGGGAACACACTTCACTTGCGCACCCGGGAGCAGATTCGACCAACGCACGGAATAACGGTGTCCGTTGCAAGCCCTGCCCGTGAAGCGGCCAAAATCAGGGGAGCAGTAAAGCTCGCCGCAAGCCAGCTGACGGGGCCCAAATTCGCTTTGGAAGGCACGGGCGCATCGCGTATCTCGCTCGATGGCGGTATCGACCAACTCCTCGTTGATCTGACCGGTGCAAGCGACCTAAAAGCGGCTGCTCTCCAGACCAAGACCACTGAAATATCCATCCAGGGCGCAGGGGACGCTGAGGTCGCGGTTGCTGAAAAGCTAAAGGTGGCGATTACCGGGGCGGGAAAAGTAACTTACTCCGGCAATCCGCCAACGATCGAAAAACATATCAGCGGCGCCGGCTCAATTCGGCACAAAGACTAGCCGCGAAATCTTTGTAGTGGCGTTCGCCGGGACGAACGCGAGAGCAAAATCAAGCGCTCGGCACAGAGCAGGGTGATCTTTGATTCACAATATCGGCGATATCCGTCTCGTTCGTGATTTTCCTGCTTTGCTGGTTTCCTGATTCGTAGATTGATTCGCGCTCTCCCGCGCGCTCTCCGCTCCCCAAGCGGCCTCGCAGTCTACCCGGCGGCGTCCCCGCTCGCCGTGTTCTTAGGTTCATGATTAACTCTGAACGTGGCAAAGTTTGTTCTCATTGGCAGTGGACTCGCAGGTGGTTTGCTCGCTGCATATCTGGGCCGGCGCGGGTACGATGTCGATCTCTACGAGCGGCGCGCTGATCCGCGCGAGGGCAACATTGTTGGCGGGCGGTCGATCAATCTGGCGATTTCGACACGGGGCATTCATGCGCTCGAACAAATCGGGATCGCTGATGAAGCGCTGCAACACGCGATCCCCATGCGCGGTCGGATGATTCACGACAAATCCGGCGCGCTGCACTTCACGCCGTATGATGTCGATCCGAAAAATTGCATCAACTCAATCGGCCGCGCTGCGCTCAACACAACTGTAATCCAAGCTGCGCAGCGGTATTCGAACATGCGCGTCCACTTCAATCACAAATGCATGGATGTCGATCTGGATTCAGCGACGGTTCAGCTATTGAAAACCAATGGATCTTCTGTAGCGGCAGGCGTGTCGCCTGCAAATCCTCAGAATGAAATCATCGAAGCGCGTGGCGACACTGTCATCGGAGTCGATGGCGCGTTTTCCGCCGTGCGCAAATCAATGCAGCGGGACATCGACAATTTTCAGTACGACGAAAGTTATCTCGCTCACGGCTACAAGGAACTGACCATACCACCCGGGCCCGATAGCGCATGGCGCATGGAGAAGAACGCGCTCCACATTTGGCCACGCAAAAGTTTCATGATGATCGCACTGCCGAACCCTGACGGCTCGTTCACCTGCACGCTGTTTTGGGAATTCGAAGGGCCGCGCAGCTTCGCCACTACCAAGAGCGATGACGACGTACGCCGATTCTTCGATGAGGAATTTCCCGATGCCGTCCCGCTCATGCCAAGGTTGCTTGAAGATTTCCTGCAAAATCCGACCGGCTCACTGGTGACCATTCGTTGTGCGCCGTGGTTTTATCGGGACAAGGTTTGCCTTCTTGGCGACGCTGCGCACGCAATCGTGCCGTTCTACGGCCAGGGCATGAACGCTGCATTTGAAGATTGCGTCGTGCTCGATGAATGCCTGGAAAAATTTCCAGATAATCGCGAGCGCGCGTTTGGCGAATATTTTTCCCGCCGGAAAGAAAACGCCGATGCGCTCGCCGACCTTGCGATTGGGAATTTCGTCGAGATGCGCGACAAAACCGCATCGAAAACATTTCGCGCAAAAAAGAAACTCGATCACCTGCTTGAAGCCGCGCTGCCGGGGATCTATCTCCCCCTTTACACGATGGTCACTTTTACGCGGATGCCTTACGCCGTGGCGGCGAAACGGGCTCGGGCGCAGGACTTGTTGGTTTACACAAGCTTGATTGTCATTTCCGCGATTCTGATTGGCGTGGCAATCTGGTTTGTCGCGCGCTGACTTTTCATATGAATTCCATCCCAATTTGAATTGCAGAAAGCCGGGCAGGTTTGCTACGGTCTTGTTATGCAGTCAAAACGTCTCCTGTATTCCATTCTCCTCATCGTCTGTCTCTCTTTTGCCGGGGCTCTGCGCGCACAGGACAATCCGCTGAGCGATCCCGATCTAAAGGAGATGTTGAAGGAAGCAGAAAAAATGCAGAAGGAGGCCGGCGAACTTCAGAAACAAAACCCGACGTCGTCAGACACAAAGAAGAAACTCGCTCAAATGGAAGCGCAGGCGAGAGAAGAGGCAGCGCGACAGGAACAAGAGGAAAAACGTGAGAAGGAAAAATTGCAAGCCGCACTGAAGAAGCAACTCGATGCGCCCGGCCACATCGTGTTCCCTGATTGGACTCCCGGCACACCGCAGTTCAAACCCGCTGGCACGCCTGCAAAAAAGATTGTGGATAACGAAGTGCGGATCGTTCAGACAGGCGCCTCTTCACTGACGCCCAAGGAATTGGCGGACGGCTGGGAAGCAGCGGCAGTTGCGGCAAAGAATCTCAACCACGGTCGGAACAACATTGACGTTAATGGCAAGCTTACCACGATCATGTTTCTCAGCACTCGCACAGATCCCGTGCAGGAGGTGAAACTCGAAGCCTCCCGAGAACCAGGCGGCAAAATCACTCAGGTCGAAATATCCTCGCCATTGCCCAAGCCGGAAATCGAGAGCGAATAAAACGCGCTCTGCAACACTACAAGCGATCTCATAATGTCATTCTGAGCAAAGCGAAGAATCTCTGGTCATTTCTGAACCGGTCGCCAACGGGAACAAATCGAGATGTTTCGCTTCGCTCAACATGACAGCCGAATTTACGAGATGGGTTCTGGGAAAGCAAAATGTCTCGTCACGGCGGGAACTTGCAATCTGACGCGAGATTAACAAGCTTATCGGTATGGCTGACACATATGTTCCAATGATTAGTTCCGGTGTCGCCGGACCGCTTGGCGTTGTGCATCTCCCGCGGCTTTGGCAGAAGGTTTCTCTCGAGGAAAAGGGCAAACTGGCTTCCGGCTATCCAGGTGTTGGCAAAGGCTTCGACGCGATGACGCTTGCCGCGCTCGGGCTCGAAGAGCAGTCCGTGAGAGATTACATCAAGCAGAACAAGCCGACCTATCCCGAATTCGAGGCCTGGGTGAAGAAGAACGCCAAGTCGCTTAATCGAGACGCGGTTGAGAAGCATAACGCTGCGGTGCGCGGCTATAATCACGACGATGAGACACGCAAGGGCATTCTGAGTGCGTGCGGCATCTCCGATGACGCTTCCGCTCCGAAAGATGGGGTGAGCCTGAACAATCTTGACGACTGGTATGAGTTCCACCAGGCGGTGCTGAGGTAGAGACCGCCGCTACAACTGCGTTGACGCAAACGTACGCCGCATACAGTTTGCGGGATGCCTCTCACGGAAACAAAACCGGCATCTACGTTTCGCAGGACTGCAGAAACTTTTGAGGCGGGCGCGAAAACCTTGCAGCAGCACTATCTTGTTTCACCGGAAATTTTTGCTCGGGAACGCGAGAAGATTTTTTCCAATCACTGGGTGCTGGTTGGCCATCAGAATCAGATCGCAAAATCCGTTGATTATTTTACCGCAGAAGTCGCCGGCGAAAGCTTAATCATCGTGCGAGATAAATGCGGCGAGATCCACAGCTTTTACAACGTCTGCCGCCATCGCGGAGCGCGCCTCATCGAAAACACGAACGGACAATTGTCCGCTGCGATTCAGTGTCCATACCACGCATGGACGTACGGACTGGACGGACGATTACTCGGCGCGCCGCACATGGATGATGTCCCGGGCTTTAACAAGACCGATTATTCGCTGCATCCAGTGAACGTCGACGTATGGGAAGGATTCATTTTCGTCAATCTAGCGGAGGCCTCGACCCAGCGAGGCGGTTACATCTCGCTGAAGGAATGGTTCGCGCCGCTCGACGGAAAATTTTCGCGCTGGAATTTGCCGGCGCTGCGCACCACGAGACGGATCGAGTACGATGTGCGAGCCAATTGGAAGTTAATCTTTCAAAACTATTCGGAGTGTTATCACTGCCCGGGCGTGCATCCCGAACTCTCGAAAGTGTCGCCGTCCGATTCAGCAGAGAACGATCTGACGGAAGGTCGGTTCCTCGGTGGATTCATGCGGATCGCGAGTGACAAGAGCCTGACGATGAGCGGCCATACATGCGCATTGCCGGTGGGCGATTTCGGCGACGAAGATTTCCGCTTCGTTTTCTATTACTCCATTTTCCCGAACGTGCTGCTGAGTTTGCATCCCGATTACGTGATGGTGCATCAACTTGAGCCGCAGTCGCCAGAGCGGACGCTGATCTTGTGCGACTGGTTTTTTCATCCGGAAGCATTCGGGCGAAAGGATTTCAAGCCGGATGACGCAATCGCATTCTGGGACATGATAAACAAGCAGGACTGGCACGTGTGCGAATTGAGCCAGCAAGGCGTTGCCTCGCGCGCGTATGAGCCTGGGCCGTACTCGACACGGGAGAGCATCCCCGCGGCATGGGACAGGGAATATTTGCGGCATATGGGTTGAAGAAAGTAATTAGGAAGGCAGGAACTCAGGAAAAGGAAACAATCTGCAATCCAGTAGTCTCGGGCGAGAGAATTTCCGCAATACCGTTTTCCTAATTCGATTTCAGTCCTTCTAGTTCCTGATTTCCTGGCTTCCTGATTCGCATCCTCTTAATCTGTGCAATCTTGTCACCATGCCGCCGCCGCTTACCTACGCCAGTTATCTCGATCTGGAGAAGCTGCTTTCGCTCCAGAGGCCGCGCTCCACTCCGCCAGAACACGATGAGACGCTGTTCATCATTATCCATCAAACCTACGAGCTCTGGTTCAAGCAGTTGCTACATGAGTTTGAGAAAATAAAGCGCGACTTTTCCGCAGGCGATCTTTTCGGGGCGATCCACACGTTCAAGCGGGTGCGCACAATCATGAAGGTGCTCGTCGCGCAGGTGGACATTCTGGAAACAATGACGCCTTCGTCGTTCTCGAGTTTTCGCGACCGCCTCGAGACCGCGTCCGGGTTTCAATCTGTGCAGTTTCGTGAAATTGAATTCGCCTTGGGATACAAACGCGCATCAACGCTTCAATATCTGAAGCCGGATTTTCCCGGCTACGATCGACTGCAAAAGTTGCTCCACGAACGTAGCGTGGTTGATCATTTCTACCACTTTCTGGAAACACGCGGAGCACAGATCCCCGCGGAGTTGAAGAACCGCGACATGACGCAACCAAATGGACCCGACGTGGGTGTGCAGAAAGAAACCCTTCGCCTCTACAAGAAATCGCCGGAATGCTCGATCCTGTTCGAATTGATGACCGACTTCGATGAAGGGTTGCAGGAATGGCGTTACCGGCACATCAAGCTGGTTGAGCGGACAATCGGCGCGAAAAAAGGCACTGGTGGATCACCGGGCGTGCCGTTTCTGAAAGAATCGCTGTTCAAGCCAATTTTCCACGATCTCTGGGCGATTCGGCATGAAATGTAAGGCCGCAAAGCGGCCAATGACGAATGTCGAATGACGAATGACGAAATCAGATTCTGAGAAATTCGCGTGCAGTGCCGCTGAGCAGTTGCGTTTTTTCTTTCGCGGAAAGTTTCATCGATTCGATGAGTTGACCCGGTTTCGTTTCGCCCAGGGGAAACGGATAATCGGAGCCAAGCGCGATGCGTTGAGCGCCGAAGAGCTTGAGCAACATTCTCAGCGCATCGGCATCATGCACGAGTGAATCCACATAAAACCGCGCCGGTGCGCTGTCGTGAGCGAGATAGTTGCGTGGATTCGTGTCGTTCTCCGCCGCGACCAAATCCGGTCGCACATGAAACGCGCGCTCGATGCGGCCAATAGTGAACGGGAATGCGCCGCCGCCATGAGCAAATCCAACGCGGACTTTTGGGAATCTCTCGAAGACGCCGCCGAAAATCATCGAGCAGATGGCAAGACACGTTTCAGCGGGCATGCCCACCAGCCATGGTAACCAATATTTCGGCATGCGTTCCTTGCCTAGCATGTCCCAGGGATGAACAAAGATCGCGGCGTCCAGTTCTTCGGCGGCGCTCCAGACAGGTTGAAGAGACGCATTATCGAGATTCAAAGCGTCGATGCGACCGGAATGCGGATTCGGATCCACATGTGTGCCAATTTGCGCGCCGCGCAAACCCAGTTCTCGGACGCATCGTTCCAGTTCACCTGCTGCAAGATCCGGGTCCTGCATTGGAATGGTCGCCAGCCCCGCGAATCGTTTCGGATGCTCACGGACGATCCCGGCGATGTGGTCGTTTAGTCGCCGGGAAAGATCGAGGGCATCGGCTGGTTTTGCCCAATAGCTGAACATCACCGGCACGGTCGAGAGCACCTGCATGGAAACGCCGTCGCGGTCGCATTCCTCGATACGGCGCTCCGGGTCCCAGACGTTATCGGTGATCTCGCGAAAGACGCGATCGCCGATCATCATCCGCGCGCAACACGGTTTGTAGTGCTCCAGCCTCACGAACCCGCTGTAGCCGTACTTTCGGTCGAGGTCCGGCCACTCGCGCGGCAAAATGTGAGTGTGAATGTCGATCTTCACTCGTGAAATTGTAGGGCGTTTCGGTGAAACGCCAATCGGGCGGCGTCTGACACAGACGCCCTACAGCGCCTTCATCGGCTGCGGTTTCTCGATTTTCTTGCCACATTTCTTGCAAGTGCGGCGCGCATCGTCATTCCAAAAATCGAGCATCGCCTGGCTGAAGTGCTCAACGATATCCGCGCAGTCGAAGTGAATATCTTCTACCAGTGCACCGCAATTTTCGCAGTAGAAAATGACGTGTTCTTTTTCTCCAGGCGGCCGACGTCGCTCAACCACTACACCGATTGTGTCCGGGGGCCGCTGCGGCGAATGCGGCGCATTCGGCGGGATGAAGAAGGTTTCGCCTTCTCTGACGATATGGTCCACGATGCGGTCGCCTTCGCGAATGCGCACCTTAATGTCACCCTTCAACTGGTAGAAGTACTCTTCCGAATCTACGAGATGAAAATCATTCCGCGCATTTGGCCCCTTGATGACCATCACAAAAAAATCCCGTCCGTCGTAAAGATAACGATTGCTCACCGGAGGTTTGAATTTGTCGGCGTTTTCTTCGATCCACTTTTTCAGGTTAATCGGCGGTTGCACAGTCGTCATGGCAAAGATCGTATTTGGTACGGCGCGCAGCGTCAAACCGCGAGAATCCAGAGAGCGAACCTGCTACGAATTGTGAATGGAATATTTGAGTTGAAGCAGTCTGAGCACTGCACATAAGTATCCGCTTCCATGAACCCTCGTCGTTTGTTTCAGATTGCGGGCGCAAGCCTGGTGGCACTCGTTATTTGCAGTTGCGAGGAGTATCCACCTTATGCGCCGGGAATGTATCCCCGCGCTGCTCCGGCGGGTCGGTGGGATGACGAAGGCGCTTCTGGCCCTGCTAAGATCGTCGTGCATATCGGCGAACAGAAAGCGTACTTTTACAAGGGCAAACGTTTAGTCGGCGAATCGACCGTCTCCACTGGCAAACCCGGTTTTTCCACCCCGCCCGGTCACTATATCGTTCTCTCCAAAGATGCAGACCACGTCTCGACCGTATTCGGCGATTACGTGGATGATTACGGCAACGTGGTTAGATCAAATATCGACGCGCGAAAAGATTCCCGTCCTAAAGGGACGCATTTCGATGGCGCCCGGATGCCGTATGCGATGTTCTTCAGGGGCGGCTACGCGATGCATCAGGGATACGTTCCGCCGTTTGCCGCGTCGCATGGTTGCATTCGCCTGCCGAAAGGAATGGCGAAACCGTTTTTTGAAAACGCATCTGTTGGAACGCCGGTGACCGTCACAGAATGAGCCGGCATAGTGGAAGTTGTAGCCGGCATCGGTGAGGCCGGCCGTATTCAACGCGCGCTCGGGCCAGCCGGGATCACCGATCCCGGCTACAACTCCATCCTTTTGTGCTAGAATAAATCCAACGGGATGAAGGGAAGCGTCATCGATAATCAACGCATCAGCGCCGTGCACTTGAGCACTGAGGAACTGCAGCGCTACTCGCGCCATCTTATCATGCCTGAGGTTACAGCTGAGGGACAGCGCCGGCTAAAGGCGGCTCGCGTTTTGTGCATCGGCGCTGGCGGACTCGGATCGCCTGCTGCGCTCTATCTCGCAGCAGCCGGTGTTGGAACTATTGGGATTGTCGATTTCGATGACGTCGATCTCTCGAATTTGCAACGACAGATTCTTCACGGAACAAAAGACATCGGTCGCGGCAAGCTGGAATCGGCGCAGGACCGGCTGCGCGACATCAACCCGGAAATCGAGATCGAATTGCACCACTGCCGTTTCTCCAGCGAAAATGCTTCCCAAATTGTGTCGAAATACGACATCGTCGTGGACGGCTCAGATAATTTCGCCACGCGCTATCTGTCCAACGACGTCTGCGTTTTCGAGCAAAAACCAAATGTCTACGGCTCCGTATTCCGGTTCGAGGGGCAAACGACCGTGTTTGCGCCTCACTTGGGCGGACCGTGTTACCGGTGCCTTTTTCCGGAGCCGCCTCCACCGGAATCGGTTCCGAACTGCGCGCAAGCAGGCGTGCTCGGTGTTTTGCCGGGGATTATCGGCCTGTTGCAGGCGATTGAAGCGATCAAGCTGACCGTGGGTATCGGCGAGCCCCTGATTGGACGTCTGCTCCACTTCGACGCGCTCAAGCTTAAATTTCGAGAGCTGAACCTGCGGCGCGATGCGCAATGTCCCGTTTGCGGGGAAAATCCGACAATCTTTTCACCTATCGACTACGAACAATTTTGTGGCGTGCGGGAGGACGAGACCCTTCCTGCGATGTCCGCGCGCGAGCTGAAGTGGAAGATGGATGCTTGCGAAGCATTCGAGCTAGTCGATGTGCGGGAACCGTTCGAATATGAAATCGCGCGGATTGATGGCGCGAAATTAATTCCACTGGGAGAAATCGCCGAGCGGGCGGACGAGCTGCAACGCGAAAAGTTGATCGTTGTCCATTGCCACAGCGGCCAGCGCAGCGCCGAGGCGGTGCGACTGCTGCAGCAGCGCGGTTTTACCAATGTTTACAATCTCGAAGGCGGAATCGATGCGTGGTCGGACGAAATCGATCCGAGCGTGCCGAAATATTGATCCATTTCGCCATTAACACCGTGGCTTCAGCCCGGTGGTCAGATGCGACTTGAGGGATTGAACCGTTTTAACGGTTTGCCAGTGTGGGCCAAGCCGTTGAAACGCCTGCGAGTTTTGATCGCCACGCAATCACCGCGCTAAAGCTGCGGTGTTAATGAAATTACTTCAGCACGGCAGCCAACTGTTTGGCGCCGGGAACGCCGTGCCATTGCGCTAACACTTCTCCATTGCGCGCGAACACGAAGACGCAGAAATCCGTTGCCCCCGCTGGCTCGCCCAACTGCGACGATACCGTTCCATCGAAATCTGTTACAGTGAAGATATCCTGACGCGGATCACGCATAATTTTGTTTTTATCGTATCGGCTCTGAAGCCGCTTCGCCTCTTCAGTAACCCGGTGCTTCACCACCGCCATGGCAATCTTCCGCATGATCGCACCATGCTTTCTAATGAATCGAATGATTGTGATCATTCTGTAATCCGGGTTGCCCAAGCAATAATCGGGAACACGGTCGCCCACGGCGCGCGCCTTTTCCCAATCGGCAGTCGTGGCCAGCACCAATACAGTCACGTGTCCATCAGCGGTGGAAAGTTTGTTGCCGTCGATATCAACAAAACTGAGCGAATAGGTCGCTCCGCTCGAAAGTGCGCCGCGCAAAAGCGTAGCGGAAAGAAAAAGCGCTATGGCCGCAAAGCAAAAGAATTGAAGTGCGCGCTGGTTCACAAGCGAGAATAAATTAGACAATAAGTGATTCAATGAATTAGCGATTAAAGAAGTGAAATCACGGCTCGAAAGAATAAAAGAATTGCAGGATCGCACGAAACGCTTTGCCGTCGCTGTTGTGCGGTTTTTCTCGCGACTGCCAAAGACCGAAGCCGCAAGCGTGATTGGGCGTCAATTACTCCGTGCAGGGTACGTCCGTTGCGGCAAACTACCGGGCGGCTTGTCGTGCTCGATCCGCCGCGGATTTCATTTCGAAGATTAGTATCGTTCTGGAGGAAACCGATGAAACACTCTTTTGGCTCGAATTACTGGTGGATGCAGACATCATCGAATCACCATTGACATCAAGGCTCAGTGCCGAATGCGATGAACTTCTCAAGATATTCTCGGCGTCACTCGCCACCGCAAAAGTTAATCGCTAATTCACTGAATCGTTAATTCGTTAAATGATGAAACATTATCGCATCGCGATCGCTTGGGCTTGCTTGTCGCTCTTTTTCGCTTGTGGCCTGGCTGGCTGCGATCGGCTGGGGAATTCGCGCTACGCGCAGTTGATGCAGGATGCAGACAGCAAATCAGCCAATGGAGATTTTCCGCGCGCGATCAACTTGTACGAAGCCGCACTCGATGACAGTCCGCGTTGCGCTGAGATCCACTACAAACTGGCTCTTCTTTATGACGATAAATTGAACGATCCCGTCAGCGCACTGCATCATTTCAAACGCTATATCGCGTTAAGTCCAAACGGCCCTCACGCGAATGAGGTCAAAAAGTCGATAAAACATGACGAAATCGCCGCGCTGACAGCGTTGTCTGGAGATTCGGTTATCCCGCGATCGGAAGCGGTCCAGTTGCGCAATGAAAATCTAAATCTGCGCAAAGAGCTTGAAGCGCGCGTCGGGTCTTTGCGAAGTGCCCCGGAGAAATCGCAGACAAACGAAGCAAGCTCTAAGAAAACCGCCGCGAACAAGGCAGACCGAACCTATGTTGTGCAGTCGGGTGACACTCTCTTCTCCATTTCGCGAAAATTTTATAAATCGCCCAAGCGTTGGAAAGAGATTCTCGATGCGAATAGAAAAAATATCCGCGATCCGAAAAAGCTTACGGTCGGTGAGACGCTGGTTATTCCGTAGGATTTGCGCAACCTGTAGCCGGGATTGGTGATCCCGTCTGTGTTTAGCGCCAACGGCGCTCGGTTATTTTGACCTGGGGCATCGCCGCAGGAAATTCGCATGTCCCCTTCGAAAAGAAACTCTGGGGCGTTGCCCCAGGCTTCAGTTTGAATACGCGCCTTTGGCGCTAGGCTTGCCCGCTATTCGGTCAAGCAATTTTTACGCATCGCGCACTAAATTTTGCTACCAGCCTTGAAACCTCTCGTCTTCTGCCCAGAAACACCAAGCAATTCCTGTTGCCATGGAACCAATAAAGCTGTTGCGCGCGTTTCGTCCGCCGCAATCGCGAGAAGCGCGCTGCGCGGTGCTATGAAGGCGGGGTCCAAGTCGAGTTCCCTGGCCGCCCGATCACGCCGATGCCGCAATTCTTCCGCGCGACGAATCGTTTCCGAATTCGGTCGCTTTCCGAAGCGGCGACGCCAAACCGGCCATTCGGATTCAGGCAACTCTAACGCGCTTTGCGCAGCTTCTCGAAACGCCTGTCGTCGCCGCGGCGAAAAATGTTTGTAATCAGGCACGCTGCCTGAAGCGAAACTTGTCGCCGAATTCAAGAGTTTTTCATTTTGTAAGATGTGGAATGGCGGGCGATCAGCCATCTCCGCTTCTCTCTCGCGCCATTGCCAAAGCGCGCGCAGCACTGCGGCGGCACGCCCGTGAAGCGCGCCAGATCCGGGAACGCGCCAAAGCTCGTCCTCCTCGCGGACGCGCGCGACCGTCGCCTGCTCAATCGCGCGTTGAGATGATTGGCACAACCAATCCCGGCGTTGATGGCGATCTAAATCCGCTTCCAATTTTTCGGCAAGCGGTAACAGATAATGCACATCGTTAATCGCGTATTCCGCCATTCGAGCCGGCAAAGGCCGTTTTGCCCAATTCGCTTTCTGTGAACCCTTGGGAAGCGCCAAGCCAAAGTAACGTTTCACCAGCGCAGCCAGACTGAATTCGCGAATGCCAAGGAGACGTGCTGCGATCGTCGTGTCGAAGATTTTTTGCGCGGTGAAATTAAGGCCGCGTCGCAGCATGCGCAGATCGTAGTCGGCCCCGTGCAATACAATTTCCCTCGGCTCAAGCGCCTGGCGCAGAGGTTCCAAATCCAGACCAGCCAGCGGATCGACAATAAAGTCGTTGTAGCCGCGAGCGTTGATCGCAGCAGGCACGCTGATCTGGAGCAGACAAAGTTTCTCCCGATACGAATGCAGACTGTCTGCCTCTGTATCGATGGCAACGCGATCGGTATCGTCAATTTTCTTGAGCAGCTCAGCCAACTGGGCCTCGGTCGCAATAAGATCCGATCGTAATGCCGAATGCCGAATGCCGAAGCTCGAAGGAATGACGAAATCCGAATGACGATGACCTCGCTTTAAGAGCTGCTTCGTCATTTGCGCATTTGAGCTTCTTTCGTCATTCGTCATTCGTGCTTCGTCATTTTCAGGAAATCATTTCAATCCGCTGAGTAACAACTCGGCGTTGGTCTTCGTCGCGTGCAGATTGTCGATGAGTTTCTCCATCGCCTCGAGAGGCGGAAGCGCTGCCATCGTTTTGCGCAACATCAGGACGCGTTCCCATTCATCGGGATGATAAAGCAACTCCTCGCGTCTCGTTGCTGAGAGCAGCGGATGGATCGCCGGGTAAAGCCGCTTCTCCTGCAACCCGCGATCAAGATGCAACTCCATGTTGCCGGTGCCCTTGAATTCTTCGAAAATTAATTCATCCATTCGGCTGCCGGTTTCGGTTAAAGCAGTCGCGAGTACTGTCAGGCTGCCGCCTTCTTCCGCATTGCGCGCCGAGCCGAAAAATTTCTTCGGCTTAATGAGCGCCTTCGCTTCCACGCCGCCGGACATGATCCGTCCCCTCCCCGATTCCAGATTATTGTATCCGCGTGAAAGCCGCGTGATGCTGTCGAGCAAAACCACCACGTCATGTTTCATTTCGACAAGACGCCTGGCGCGCTCCAGCACCATCTCAGCCACCTGCACGTGCCGCTGCACGCTTTCGTCAAAGTTCGAATGATAAATCTGGCAATCGATTTCCCGCTCCAGATCCGTCACTTCTTCCGGCCGCTCGTCCACCAGGAGCAGGATGAGCACAATGTCCGGATGGTTTACGCGAATGGCTTTCGCGATTTCCTTGAGCAGGATCGTCTTGCCCACTCGCGGCGGCGAGACGATAAGACCGCGTTGCCCGCGCCCAAGTGGCGTCAGCAAATCCACCGCGCGCGCGCTGATGGAGTTCGTGTTGGGATTTTCCAGAATAATCCTGCCCTGTGGAAACTGCGGCGTTAACTTGTCGAAGTGCGTCGGTTCCGCCCACTCACCGGCCGGCTGGCCTTCGATGTTTGTGACATTATCGAGGGAGAGAAACTTTTCACGCTGCACAGGCAATCGAACGGTCCCGGCAATCTTTTGCCCGGGTCGCAGGTGATGCTGCTCGATGAGGGCGCGCGGAACGGCTACGTCCTCAGGCACAGGCAAAAAATTCAATTTGGGCCAGCGCAACATCGCAAAGGAATCGCTGACCTGATCGAGAAAACCTTCCGCGGTAACAGTTGCGCCGCCGGTCAACGCCGCGCGGACAATGTCGAGGATGTGCTGATGGCGCGACCGGGCCGGATGCAAATACAAATCCAAATCACGCGCCAATGCTTTTAGTTTTTTTTCTGAAAACTCTTGTAGCTCGTTTAGATCAAGCGAGCGCACTGCCGTAGCCGGGGTCGTGGACCCCGGTTCCTGAATAACGTCATTCGAAGACGCTAACGTCTCTACTTTTTCGTCCATGTTTGTTGTTGCCAAAGCGCGACAAGAAAACGTGCTTGCTCCATCAGCCCCGCACGACTGCCCTCATTCCATGCCGCGTGGTCTGCTCGCGCCATTTTCTCCTCGAGTGGCATTTGAGAGTTGATCATTTGTTTAGCTTCGGACGTTTTAATCGACATCCGCTCCATCAACCGGCCTAACTGCATCTTGCAGGAACAAGCCACCACCACGACTCGGTCGCACAATGTTTCACCGCCGGTCTCATAAAGAAGTGGAATATCAGCAAAGAAAAAATCGGGAGAATTGCGATGCTTTTTCGCCTCGGCCCTCCATTGGCGTCGAATCCGCGGATGGAGGATCCGCTCAAGCGCGCGTTTCCTAGTTACGTCGCTGAATATTATCGCTCGAAGTTTCGCTCGATTCAAGTTTCCGTCGCTTGAAAAGGTCCCGCTGCCGAACTTTTCTCGAATTTCCTGTTTCACTTCCGGAAGCTCGACGAGAGCGTGCGCTGCCTGGTCGGCATTGAAAAATTTCGCTGCGGGAAGGATCTCGCGCAGACATTCGCAGAACGTGCTTTTACCAGTGCAAATTCCCCCGGTGATTCCGATTGCAGGCATGAACTGGACCTCACCGTGGCATAAGTAACACGCAGAAAACTGAAAGTCGTGCAGTCATAAACGGGCAGAGTGTAGCGAAGACCGGCAGCTTTGCGATGCCTGAAATGCGGGTATCATGCAGAGCTTATGACGCAGCAAGTTTTGGCAGGAAAAATCGGACTCGTGTTCGGCGTGGCGAACAAGCGCAGCATCGCCTGGGCGATCGCGAAGGCGTGGGCCGCCGCGGGTGCGCGTCTGATTTTTAACTACCAGGGCGAGCGATTAAAGGAAAACGTCGAGGAACTCGTCGGCGAATTCGGGGAAAAAACGCCGTTATTTCCCTGTGACGTTTCCAGCGACGATGAGATCAAAGCATTCTTCGAAAGCGTGCGAGGCGAAACCGATCGCGTCGATTTGATGCTGCACTCGCTCGCGTTCGCGCCACAAGAGGCGTTGGAAGGCGATTTTGTGAGCACGACGCGCGAAGCGTTCCGTGTCGCGCACGACATCAGCGCTTACTCGCTGGTAGCGCTCGCGCGTGAAGTAGCGCCGCTGATGACCAATGGCGGAAGCATCGTGGCGATGACTTATTACGGGGCGGAAAAGGTCGTGCCCCACTACAATGTGATGGGCGTAGCCAAGGCCAGTCTCGAAGCCAGCACCCGCTATCTCGCCTACGACCTCGGTCCGAAAAAAATCCGGGTAAACTGTATTTCCGCTGGACCGGTTCAAACACTGGCCGCTCGCGGCATCAGCGGGTTTACCTCGATGTTAAAGCATTATCAGGAGCGTGCGCCATTGAAGCGCAGTTGCGATCCCGCCGAACTCGGCGCCACTGGAGTGTTTCTTGCGAGTGACGCCGCAGCAGCCATCACCGGGCAGGTCATCTATGTCGATGGCGGCTACCAAATAATGGGCATGTGACCGGCTCATGCTCTTACTGTTGCTCTTACTCCTACTCTTGCTTGTGCTCTTGCTCTTAATCGAATCGCGGAACGGCGCGCCCGGCGGTCGCGGCCTGTCATAGAGACGACGTATGATTGCTCGCATTTGGCGCGGGTGGACGAAACGCGTGGACGCGGACCCGTATGAAGAGATGCTGCGCACCGAAATTTTTCCGAGCATCGCTGCGCGGAACATTAAAGGCTACCACGGTGCGCAATTGTTTATCCGGGAAAACGGCGATGAAGTGGAATTCGTCACGCTACTACGATTCGATTCCATGGATGCGGTGAGGGAATTTGCCGGCGCGGACGAAAGCAAGCCTGTGATTTACCAGAAAGCGGAAGCGTTACTCACGCGCATGGACGATCGCTCACGGCATTATCGGATCGCGATCGCAAAAGAATTGTAGAGCAGGCGCATCGCCTGCCGTTGGTGCGCCTGGCAAGTGGGGCGCTTGCCCTACAACTCAGCTGCGCGACCTTCATTTATGAAACTCGCTTCGGGGCTCCGAGAAATCCTCGGCAACGAGATTGTCGTGGACGATCCGGAAGCACTCGCCGCGCACAGCGGCGATAAATGGTTCGCGGCGCACCAGCCAGAAGTTGTCGTTTTCGCAAGATCAACAGATGACGTGCGCAAACTGCTTCAGTTTGCGTCGCGTGAAAAAATTCCGGTGACAGCGCGCGGCGGCGGCTTTGGCTACGTAGGTGGATGCGTGCCGGCGCAGGGCGGTATTGCCCTTTCGCTTATGCGAATGAACCGGATCAAGGAAATTAGTTTTGCCGACGCGGCGGCGGTCGTTGAACCCGGGGTGTTTACGGCTGATCTGAAAGCCGCGGTGCGCGCGCAAAAACTGTTTTATCCGCCAGATCCGGCGAGCATGAAAGATTGCACGATTGGCGGAAATGTCGCGACGAATGCCGGCGGCCCCCGCTGTTTGAAATATGGCGTGACCCGCAATTACGTGATCGGGCTCGAAGTGGTGCTCGCCAATGGCGACGTGCTCCGCACTGGCGGACGCGTCCACAAAAACAAAACCGGATTTGATTTGGTCGGCCTCTTCGTTGGCTCGGAAGGAATGCTCGGCGTGGTTACCGAGATCACGTTGCGTCTGCTCCCGCTTCCGCCCGCGCGCGCGACACTGTCCGCTGCCTTTGCTACGGCCACACAAGCCGCCGAAGCAGTGCAGGCGATTTTTGCGGCGGGATTTCTCCCGTCTTCATTGGAGATCACCGACCATTTCACGCTCGAAGCTGCACGACGTGATCTGGGCAAAATGATTGTGCCCGACGGAAACGCACATCTACTGGTCGATCTGGATGGACAGGAGGAGAGCGTCCGCAGCGAAGCGTCAGCCATTCGCGAATTGCTCGAGCAAAGAAAGCCAAGTGCGCTCGAGATGGCGACCGGTGAACCGGATTGTGAAAAGCTCTGGGCGCTTCGCCGACAGTTCAGCAATTCACTGCGCGCGACTGGTCTGACAAAGTTGAACCAGGATGTGGTCGTACCGCGCAGCCGCTTAGTCGATCTCATGGAATTCGCGGAATTGCTGCAGGCAAAGCACGGGTTCCCGATCGCCTGTTTTGGCCACGCCGGCGATGGCAACATTCACGTCAACATCATGGCGGACCGTTACAACTGCGAGGCCGCGGTCCGCGAAAAAGTCGAGCGGGCGCTGGATGACCTCTTCAAGCAGGTCCTGGCTTGGGGCGGTGTGATAACTGGTGAGCACGGGATCGGCCTTGCAAAGAAACGCTGGTGGCCGGAGGCGACCAGCGAGGCAGTGCGGGACGTGCATCGTCGGCTCAAACAAGCTCTCGATCCAAACGACATTTTGAATCCGGGTAAATTTCTCGACGACGAGAATGCCTGTGATTTGTAGGGCGTTTCTGTGAAACGCCACGGCGTCTGGCACAGACGCCCTACAAGGCCACGCAGTACCTGCAGTTGCTAATTCTACTCATTCGGACGTATTCGCGTTATTCGCGGGCTGATCTTTTTGGTTGACGAATCCAAATTCGCATTGAGATTCGGCGAGCATTTTTTAACGGCGCATCTTAATTCGCCGCGACTGGCGCGCATCCGCGCCATCGTAAACGAAACATTAAAGGAGACGCATGTCTTCTTATCGCGTCGCCATTACAGCCAATGAAACCAGGAAAATTTACTCACACGATCGCGGTCATCCTTTCGTCGATCACTTCCCTTTTCGCGCACGGCACAGCTTCGAAGGCGGAGCCGGCGAAAACAAAGTTCAGCAAGAAATCTCAGAAATCGGCAGAGGACCGTTCGTTCGATGTGAGTTCAATCGCATTCACACCGGGGCAGCTGGCCGGAAATCAGCCCGAGCCTGGGCAGCGTTTTCCGTGGAGAAAAGACATTGTAACGACCATCTTTTGGATTGGCGAGAAACCGGCTCCTAACAATCCAGTTCCCAACCGGGTAAGCTCCTGGGACAAGGAATGGACCAAAAACTACGGTGGCCTGGATGATCCTGATCCCGCCCGTCGCAGCAATTACAGTCCTGTGAAATTCACGCCGCGACTAAATCCATTTTACTGTGCGCTTCCTTACAACGACAAAGCGAAAGAGGGCCATCGTCCGGAAGCGCCGCGCGTTGTTCCGTGGTTCAACGAAGCTTATCAAGGCCCCGCTGTTTCAACTTGCAAAGGCCGGTGGATTGCCATCCGCAAAGGCAACCGCGTCGCCTATGCACAATGGGAAGATGCCGGGCCGTTCCGGACCGATCACTGGCAATACGTGTTTGGCAACGAACGGCCGAAACCTAATCTGAACAAAGGCGCAGGCCTCGACGTTTCCCCCGCTGTGCGCGATTACCTCGGACTACAACCAACGGACGTGACCGACTGGCGGTTCGTGGATTTCAGTGAAGTGCCGCGCGGACCATGGTCCACGCTTGGAGAAAACAACACGTTCGTGATCAACGATCGCAAAAAAGGCTCGGCACTGGTCGAAAGGTTGGGTACGATCGCGCACTAAGCGCGCGCTGTCAGAAAGCGATTTTCTGTAGAGGCAGCCGTGTCGGCTGCATGACCCACTGGTTCGCAGGCGGCACGCCTGCCACTACAGTTGAGCATTTCGGTCTCGACCTATCCGCGCGAGCCAAGAATCGTAACCGATTCCAAGGGTAATGGAGAATCGTCCGTCATTTATTCCTCTCTCTTGCGCGATCTTCATCGCAGCTACTTTCAGCCTCGCTGTTCCAATCGGAACGGCTGCTGAGAGCGGCACCCTGCTTACGGGAAAGGCCGCGATGGGCGATTGGAAAAGCGATGCGCCCGGCGTGCGACGCAAAATCACAGTCGAGGATTTGCCTCCGCCGAGTTCAAATGTTCTGGCAATTAATCCGCCGCGGGTCGCGCAACGGCCTGCGAATGCGCAGCCGCAGGTGCCGCCCGGTTTCAAGGTCGACCTATACGCAAGTGGTTTTCGCGATCCGCGATTTCTGCTGACAGCGCCGAATAGCGACATTTTCGTCGTGGAGAGTCGAGCCAATCAAATCAAAGTGTTGCGCGACGCCAAAGGCATGGGAAAGCCGGACGTGACTGAAATTTTCGCAGAACAGGGTTTGAACAAACCGTTCGGGATCGCGTTCTATCCGCCGGGTGACGATCCCCAATTTCTGTATGTGGCGAATACGGATGGCATAATCCGATTTCCATATCGCAACGGCGACCTAAAAGCACGCGCACCAGCCGAAGAGTTGGGCCCACATCTTTCCGGCGGCGCAGCGCACCTGCGCAGCGGCGGACATTGGACTCGCGACATCGTTTTCTCGCCCGAGGGCAAAAAAATGTATGTGTCCATCGGTTCGCGCTCGAATGTTTCCGATAGCAGCGCGGAGGCCGATCGGGCGCGCATCTTCGAGTTCAATCCCAACGGGACGGATCGGAAAGTTTACGCATCGGGAATTCGTAACGCCGTCGGCATCGCGTTTCGCCCCGGAACGAATGAGCTTTGGATGAGCACTAACGAGAGGGACGAAATCGGCGAGGATCTGCCGCCCGACTACATCAGCAGCGTAGGCCCCGGCGGCTTTTATGGCTGGCCATGGTTTTACCTCGGCAATCACCCTGACCCGCGCCACAAAGGAAAACATCCTGAGCTTGCCGATAAGGTCATCGTTCCCGATGTGCTTGTGCAATCCCACTCGGCCACGCTCAACTTGTGCTTTTACACCGGCGACCGGTTCCCTGCCGAATATAACGGCGACATCTTCGCCGCCTTTCACGGCTCGTGGAACCGGATGAAACGCACCGGTTACAAAGTCGTGCATGTTCCCTTCAATCACGCGACGGGAAAACCGCTTGGCGAATACGAAGATTTCGTGACGGGTTTCGTTACACCAGATGGCAAAGTCTGGGGTCGTCCCGTCGGAATCACTGTCGCCAAAGACGGTAGCCTCCTGATTAGCGAAGACGGCAACGGCACCATCTGGCGCGTGAGCTACGGCAGATAGGCTCAAGCTTGCCCCATGCTGCGTTGCGCATAATCTGCTATAGCGCAGGATGAAGATCGGTTTTGCTCAAATTAATACGACGGTAGGAGATTTGAGCGGTAATTGCGAACTGATCATCCGCGAATATGAGCGCCTCGCTGCCGCAGGTGCTGAATTGGTGCTGACTCCGGAGCTGGCTATCACCGGTTATCCGCCGCAGGACTTGGTCTTTAAGTCGCGGTTTGTTCCGGAGAACCTTGCTGTTCTCGAAAAGTTGCACGCCCGCGTCGGAAAGGCAGCGCTACTCGTCGGATTCGTCGATCGCAACGAGGGGCGCGGCAAACCGTTCCGCAACGCTGCTGCTTTGCTCGAGCGGGGCCAGCCGATCCGCAAAACTTACAAATCGCTTCTGCCGACTTACGATGTTTTCGATGAAGACCGCTATTTCGAGCCGGCCAGCCGCGTGGAGCCTTTCGAAGTGCGAGGACAGAAAGTCGGCGTGACCATTTGCGAAGATATTTGGACAGAACATTACCTGCCGCGACCGCTCTACGACGTCGAACCAGTGGGCAGTCTGGTGAAACAAGGCGCAGAGATCATCGTCAATCTAAGCTCCTCGCCGTTTACCTTGCATAAACCGGCAATACGCTACGAGATGGTGGCGGGGCTCGCACGCGCTCATCAACGGCCAATCTGTTACGGCAATCTGGTCGGCGGCAACGATCAACTTGTGTTTGATGGCAATTCCTTCGCGGTAAATGCCGCTGGCAAGTTAATCGGGCAACTGGCTGCATTTCGTGAAGACGAAAAAGTTGTCGACACGGATTCGGCCGCCACAATTGAATTTCACGAAGGCAAAACGCCGGAGGAACTTTTCGCTGCGCTTTCGTTGGGCGTTCGCGATTATTTTCGGAAGTGCAACTTCCATTCTGCGGTGGTCGGCCTCAGCGGCGGCGTCGATTCGGCGGTTACCGCCGTCATCGCAGTCGATGCGCTCGGCGCAGAAAATGTGACAGGAGTCTCCATGCCAAGTCCCTATTCGTCGCGCGGCAGCATCGATGATGCGCGCGCACTTGCGCGCAATCTCGGGATCAAATTTCTCGAGATCCCGATCACCGACGCGTTCAGAGATTTCAAATCACAGTTCAAAGAAATCTTCAAAGGCTTGCCCGAAAACGAGACGGAAGAAAATATGCAGCCGCGCCTGCGCGCCATGACGTTGATGGCTCTCTCAAACAAGTTCGGTCATCTCTTGCTGACCACTGGAAACAAGAGCGAACTCGCCGTCGGCTATTGCACAATTTACGGCGACATGGCGGGCGGGCTCGCCGTGATTAGCGACGTGCCCAAGACGATGGTTTACGAGCTGGCGCGCTGGATAAACCGTGAGCACGAGATCATTCCAAGATCGACCATCGAAAAAGCACCGAGCGCCGAGTTGAAACCAAACCAAAAAGATCAGGATACGCTGCCGCCATATGAAATTCTCGATCAGATCCTGCAGCTCTACGTGGAGGAAAACCTGAGCGCTCGCGACATCATCGCGCGCGGGTTCGATGAGAAAACCGTGCGCTGGGTACAGCGACGGGTTGATCTCAACGAATACAAACGCGAGCAAGCTGCGCCCGGAATAAAGGTGACCAGTCGAGCCTTTGGCCTTGGCCGAAAAATGCCGATCGCGCAAAGATACGTTGATTAACAGATATGTCCCTGAGCGGAAAATACGCCCTGATCACGGGAAGCTCTCGTGGTATTGGTCGAGGGATCGCACTCAAGCTGGCCGACCACGGTGTCAATGTAGCCGTTCACTACTATCAAAACGAGGCCGCCGCCTTGGACACGCTTGCACAGGTGCGCGAGCGAGGCGCCGACGGTTTCGTGGTTCAAGCGGATGTGTTGGACGCGAAACAGATCACTCAGATGTTCGGCAAAGTTAAAACCAAATTCGGTAAGCTAGATATCTTTGTCAGCAACGCGCGACCCGAGGCAGCCGCGTTCTTCCATCCACCGATGGACATCACTCTTGAGCAGTGGAATGCCGCGTCCGATTCGCAGGCAAAAGCGTTCCTCGTCGGCGTGCACGAGGCGGTTCCTCTCATAGCTAAGGGCGGGAGAATCCTTGCCATCACTTATGCCTAGGGAAGCCGCACTGGCGGACTGCAACCCTGGGTTGGCATGGGTTCAGCCAAAGCCGCGCTCGAGTCCCTCGTGCGTTATTTCGCGGTGGCTCTCGCCGAACGCGGTATCACAGTGAATGCCATCAGCCCTGGATGGACGGAGGATAGCGTATTGAATTCGCTGCCAGAGCAGGTTCAGGAACTCATCCGAAATTGGCACGTGCGCGGATGGACTCCAATGGGGCGGCTGGGAACGCCCGAGGATGTCGGCAACGTTGCGTCGCTCCTTTGTTCGGAGCAAGCTGAATGGATAACCGGGCAAGTGATTTACGCCGATGGCGGCGCGTCGTTAATGAATCCTGAGGTCCCGCCAGAAATCCAGTTAGATTGACGCGGGGAACTCTCTAAAACTGGCGATCATCGCGCGCGGCTTCGACGCGGCACGGGTCTATTGCTTCCCTTTTCGATGAAACGTGCCGGAAATGCTGCAGGTGACGGCCCCGCGGCCGCTTCCGAAAGCGCGCGCTGAAACAATTGCCGATGCCGTTTCTGTCAAAGTGTTTCCGTCGGCTGCTAGCACGAATTTCCCCCGGGTTCGCCCATACCGAGGAGATCTTGGCCGCCTGGTTACTTCGAAGGACAGTGTGTTGTCTTCTCCCGATACAGAAAGCTCGTACCGTCCCGGCTCCAATCCTTCACCGACAGCGAAGATTTTTCCCGAATCAGCAAAACCAATTTCCGCGCGCTTTTGCAAAGGTGCACCTCCCCATAATTGATATCCTGGCCCGGCGTGGCTGTACACTTGATAGGTTTCCATGCCCACCCATACGCCATCAAATCGGGACCCGCGCTGGCAGATACAACGAGAGTGACGGAAAGCGTAATCGCTAGTTTTTTCATGAACGAGTCTCGGCGTACGTTAAGCTGGCTCTCAAAGTCGGGCTAGTGCCGTTCGTTTGTCGGCTCGACAGAGTGTCGCCCCACTGACGCTGGTTTCGCGTTCATTCGTGTGCATTCGTGGTGAGAGCAATGGCGACGCAGTCGGAAAATGCACCGTGCAGGAATCGAACCTGCAACCCAGTGATTAAGAGTCACTTGCTCTGCCAATTGAGCTAACGGTGCGAGGAAATTTAAGATTTTCGATCCATTCGACTGGCGCTCAGGAACAAGTTTTTCGATTGCCGATTTTAGCAGAATTTCGGGCAACAGAGAAATCGATCAAGCTCTCGTGTGGCGTACGTAATGTCTTTCGACGCCTTTCGGGAGCAATCGTTTGCGGCCGCGTTGGCGCCGGCGCGCTAGGATCGCGCGACCGCCTTTGGTACGCATCCGGGCACGGAAACCATGCTGACGTTTGCGTGTTCGCTTGGAAGGCTGGTAGGTGCGTTTCATAAAACCGGGAAATAGCGCCGGCCCGATTGGAGAGCGGTTACACTAGGAGTAAGCAAAGTGTTGTCAATTGCGTGCCACGCCGCGACCGTCGATTTTTGATTCCGTGATTGCCAGCGAGTCCAATTTTTGAGATAAACATTACAAACGATGAGCGAAAATATCGCGATCGAACCAGCGACCGACGCCGATCTGGACGAGCTGTCGGAACTGCTGGGCGAATTGTTCGCTCAGGAAAGCGATTTTCGGCCCGACAAGGACAAACAGCTTCGCGGTTTGCGGCTCATTTTCGAACAGCCCAGCCGCGGGCGCGTTTTCGTGCTGCGACGCAACGGCGCGATTGTGGGGATGATCAATTTGCTTTTTACTATCAGCACAGCCGAAGGCGGCTTCGTCATGCTGTTGGAGGACCTGGTGATTCATAAGGAATACCAAGGCAAGGGCTATGGCTCAAAACTTCTCCAACACGCCATCGATTTCGCGAAGCAGAAAAATTTTCTCCGCATCACTTTGCTGACTGATCGCCCGGAAAATGTGGCCCAGGCATTTTTCCGAAAACACGGTTTCGTTGAATCATCAATGATTCCGATGCGCCTGTGGATTGCGCCGCAGACCGAGGAGACGGAACAAAATACGTAACGAGCTGTAGTGGCAGCCGTGCCGGCTGCGATTCTCGGTCATCTTTGCAGGCGACACGCCTGCCGCTACAGGCCCTTGTGCCTGATCCAAGTATTCAATTGAGGCGCGAGGCGTTTTTTGAATTCCGCACGGAACTGAACTTCGTCCACAACCTTTGCTACTTCCGGCGCGCTGGCAGGAGGCAAGTTGGTTTTCGCGTAGCTTTTTAATTCATCGGCGCGCGAGTCATCGGAGAAAAAGGTAAACAGACTAGGCGCATACCGATTCGCGCCGGCCGCATCGGTCTTGGCAAGCAGCGCTTTCATATTTTCCTTTGCAAACTTCCAGGCAATCTCCAGGTGCCCGCTCTCCCGTGCGACCAACGGGACCAGAAATACTGCGCGACTAGTTGGCAGCTCATCGGTGAGCGCAATGGGCAGCGTCTTCTTTACCAGCTTGGGGTTGATCGCTTTGGCCAGCGCGCTGTAATAATTTTGTTTTTCCTCAATGCTCGTCGTTTTCAGACCGAGCTCGTGAAGTTTGCTCCAGGTCTTTTCATCTGCGTAATGGCCAATAACCGCAAGAACAGACGGACGCAGATCAGGCGTGAGCGATGCCGGATTTGCGAGATACTTTTGGAAACGCTCACGACAGCCTGCGATGATCTCTGGATCATTTAGATCTCCCAGAGCGTTGATCAGGCTCGCGCGCAAGTTCCCGGCGGTGGGCGGCTCACCTTCTTTCGGTTCCCAGCCCAGCGTCTCAAACGTTGGACGCAAAAGCGATTGGGCGTAGCGCTGAAATTTTTCCCGTTCCGGACTTCCAAGGAGCCGATTGATCAAATCCAGCACATTAATGATCTGTTCGCGTTCGGGGAGCTCGGTGGAGGCGGGCAATTTTTCTACCAACCCAAAATAGAGCGCGACGGGCGCGCGATCGGCTTGCACAAGCGCCCATGCGTCGCTCAAAAGATTGACGCGATCTTCAACGCCCAGCTTTGGGACAGCTTCGAGTAGCAACTTCCAGGAGGGAGCATCGTATTCGACCCGGTAGTTTCCAGCGCCGTTTACATTCAGTTTGAGCGCGCGATCTCCTGGAATGTTTTGCAGGCTCTCGAGTTTGCTGGTCATCAGCAAAGTCTCAGGCGCTTCTCCGACCACTGAGTATGTCAGTGGGATTTTCCACTCGAGTGGCGGCGCGTTCTTGAAATTCACCGTGAAGCGCTCCTGTGTGAGCTGAACCTTTTCATCTCCTTCTCGCTTAACTTTTACAACTGGAAATCCGGGCTGCTCCGTCCAGCCAGCCGCGATCTCGCCGATCGGTTTCTTCGAAGCTTCCGAGAGAGCGTCCCACAGATCTGCGGTGGTCGCGTTCGAATATTTATGCGCGGCGATGTAACGACGAATGCCATCGCGGAAAACATCTTCGCCGAGAAAACTCTCCAGCATTCGTAGAAACGACTGGCCTTTTTTGTAAGTGATATCATCGAAAGCGCTGTTGGCTTCCGCCTCCGTCGCAACGCGCTGCTGAATCGGATGTGTGGTTGATCGCGCGTCGCCCTCCATCGCGGCCTCCTTGGCGATACCGGCGCGCCGGGTAGGATCACGCGGCACACTTCGTCGGAACCAGACCTCCCATTGCGGGTTGAAATGCGCGGTGCATTTGGTGCCCATCCACGACGCGAACCCTTCGTTGAGCCAGAGATTATCCCACCAGGCCATGGTCACCAGATCGCCAAACCACTGGTGCGCCATCTCGTGCGCCAGCACCTCATAGATAATTTGTTTCGTTTCCGCGGAGGAATTTTTCGGATCAAATAAAAGCGCAGACTCGTAATAAGTGATTCCGCCCCAGTTTTCCATCGCGCCGCCGAAACCGCCGGGCAGAGCAATCTGATCCAACTTCGGCAATGGATACGGCACGCCGAAATAATCGTTGTAGTATTGAAGAATTTGCGCCGTCGCTTCGAGCGCATAGCGACCCAGTTCTGCTTTGCCTTTCGTCGCGATGACACGAATCTGCGTCGGACCGCTTCGTGATTCGATGAGATCGAGTTCACCGGCAACCAAGACATTCAGATAGCTCGACATCGGCGGAGTGGCGGCAAAGTGCACTTCTTTTCCGCCGGCGATTTTTTTCTCGCTCTCGACCGGCATGTTCGAAACGGCCAGCCAATTTCCCGGAACGACCACGGTCGATTGAAAGCGCGCGCGAAAGCCTGGTTCATCCCAGCAAGGGAAAAACCGGCGAGCATCAGTCGCTTCAAACTGCGTTCCGAGCATGATTTTTTTTCTAGCGGCTGCCGGACTCCCCTGCTCCTGATAACGCATGTAAAAAAGTCCCTGTCCTTGCTGATTGATTTTGCCAGAAAAACTAAGCGCGAGCTTGTGATCTCCGGACGCAAGCTCCGATGGCAATGCGAGCGTCAGCACTTCCTTTTCCTTGGCGATATTAATTGCAGATCGGGACAACGCTTTACCATCAAGAGACGCCTCTATGATTTCGAGCTCGAGCGCGTTCAGTACTAGCTGATGAACCGGACTGCGCACGTTCAGCTTCACCGTTTCTTTTCCGGTGAACGTCAACTTCTCGATGTTCGGAACTATGCGAATGGAGTAATCGGTCGGAACGACCTCTTTTGGCAATTTTCCCGGTGTGTCCTTAAAACTGAATGGTTTTTCCGCAGCCATACCGTCGGGGAACATGATGAAAAATAAAGCTGCGAAACAAAAGTACAGAGCGCGCATTTCTCGAATTAAACAACGGGCGCTAAGATTTGCATGTGCAAACCTCACTTCTGTAGCGGCAGCCGTGTCGGCTGCAAATCTTCTGACGCAGGCGACACGCCTGCCTCTACAGCACACAAACCATCTTCTACTGGACAACCAGCACCAGCAGCAATTGTCCGCCGCCGACCTGCGGGCCTTTGATAACCAAGGGGCTGCGTTTGCTCAGCTTTGCGTCCGTCTCAAGCAAAAGTTCTTTCTCTTTGTAAAGTTTCAGGTTCAAAACGTAGCCCGCCTCGGTTTCGCCTCGCGCATCAACGTGCAACCCGAAAAATTTGCTCGTTGCAAGCCAGTCTTCCTGGCCGGTCTTGAGCGTCTTTTGCAACTGGCCGATCACCTGGAATTGATTGTAACCGAAAAATTTTCTAAGCGAGCCCTCAATCCGGGTCAATTCCGGCGGAATCGGTTGTGGTTGGGCAACGTTCTCTGCGATGACAAGTCCGCTCCAGACCGTCTCCGCTGCCTGCAGCACGGGCGTCGCACCCATCGTCAGGGCGATAACAGATACTAAGAACGCCGGCGACCGAGCCATGAGCGGCTATTTAGCTGCGTAGTCGGCCGGCAAACTTTGTAATCCCTCCGTCCAAAGCACCGTTACGCGGTCTTGTTTTACCTCGAAGATCGAGACGGTCGCATTTGGGCTGACGATCGGATCGACGCGGGCGTTCAGAATTTGGGTAAGGTATTGCGACTCCTCGGCCGGATTTTTCTCGTGCATGACCAGAACGGTAAAAACCAAAAAGACAGCGAGCGACGCAGCGCCTGTCCACAACAGACGAGGAATCGTCCACCACGCCGATCTTGCCTCGCGCGCGTGCCGCGCCGGAGGTCGCCGCGGCGACCGAAGGCGCGCGACGCTTTCGCGGAGTTGATGGCCAAAAAACTCTTCATTGGTCAGTGGCCGGGCGCTTAGCTCCTGCTTCAAAAGCTCGCCAAGTTTTCGCGCGCCAGCTTTTTCAGCTTCAGCGTCAGCTTTGTCTGAGAGCGAGGCTTCGAATTCGGATAGTTCTCCTCCGCTGAGCTGGCCGTCCACCCAAGCTGTCCATTTTTCTTCAAATGTTTTCATAAACGTCCCTCAACAAATTTTGCAATTTCTTGCGTGCATAAAACAGGCGCGACATCACCGTGCCGATAGAGCATCCCAGCGCTTCTGCAATTTCGTGATATTGCATGCCTTCGATCTCTTTCATCAAAATGACGGCGCGCTGTTCGGGCGAGAGTTGAGCAATTGCCTTATCGATCCGGACACGGATCTCGCCTCGTTCCATCGTCTCGTAGGGCAACGCTTCCGTTTTAGGAACGGTTTTCGAAGCCGGATCAATTTCTCTTAACTGTGTTGCATCGTCGAACTCGGCGCCTGCGCCTTTAACATGCTTTTTGCGCAGCCAATCGATCGTCACGTTCATAACGATCCGATAAATCCAGGTGTAAAATGACGAGCGCCCGCGAAAGCGTTTGATCGACTTCCAAGCTTTAAGGAAGCTGTCCTGAGCCAGGTCCCAGGCGTCCTGCTCGCTGTGCACCATGTTGTAAATCATGCTGAATACTCGTGTCCGGTAGCGGGTTACCAACTCGTCGAACGCCTCGGTGTCACCGGCCTGGCATCGTCTTACCAAGTCCAATTCCGAGACATCGGCCTGAGCCAGAGTCGCTTCCGTTTGCATGATTGGACGGAACCCGCCCTTATTTCATTCAACGGCAATAACCTTCGGAACCGAACCGGCGACGCCACTCAGCGCGGTATTCGCCCATCAGGGTAATAATGCCGTCCCGCACTTGAAAGAGTCGCTGCTGCAGGACCGAATGCTGTGTGCGAGTGATCAGCTTTTCCGATGAGAGCTGTGCCGCTGCGTTCATGGAAATCGTGATCGCCTTCAGCGCCCTCTTTAAGTACGCAATCGTCATCCCAATTTCATCGACATCGTCGCCGCTCAGAGCGGCCGCTAGCTTGGCACTGGCCAAAGCAGAATGCGTAGCCAATTTTATCGCGGCCGGCTCATTTTGGAGTGCCGGCTTTTGATCGAAGAGCTGGTCGATCCAAATTGTCAGGGCAAACGCTGCTTGATACAAGCCGTGCTCCTCAAATGTCTCGGCTGCTAGCGGCACCCCGTCCGGGTCGAGAGCATCATCATCCTCTCCATCTTCATCAAAGAGCGCATCGACTTCCGCGCTCCAATCTTTCGCCTCCAGCAATTGCGTCCAGCCCATTTCGCGCGCGATGATTTCGTCCCGTTGCGGATCATCGAGGTAGGTTTCCACCAGCTGCATGTACTTCTCGGTCTTTTGATCCTGTTCCTGCAGAAAACGCTCCCAGTCGTACTCGTCCCACATGCGCTCGGACCCGCCCTCGTAACCTGCCATATTTGACTAAACGTCAGCTTCGCCGTGTACGCAAAAGATTTTGGTAGGCCGCGACCGCCCGCCTGCAACGCCCCGCCTATCGCTAGCATTGCGGGCAGGTGTAACAACTGCGAGCAGGCCGGGCGCGTCAGCGACAATTATCCCAAAGGTCGCCGGACGGCAGAGCTTGCATCAAAGGGGCTGCCGGTTACGTTCGCCTGCTGTGATCAAACGTGTTGCGAGCCCTGCGGTTTTGTTTCTCGCGATCGCATTCCTCATCTCGGCTTGTGTTTCACGCGATGAGGACGTGAGCGAGCGATCCAGCTCGCAATCCGCCGCGCCAGTTCCAGGCGAGAAAATCCCTGGTGAGGGTGCCTATGCTCCCGGCCCTCCCGGATCCAGTGGAAGCGTGCGCTGGTAATTTCGCCGAGGTTACACTTCGGCGCTCATAGAGCGCCGCTACAGGTCAGCGCTTACGAAATGCAACAGCGCTTCGTGTACGCCCGCGCCGTGGTCTTTCTGCGCAACGTAACCGCCTGCGTTACGCACCGCCTCTTGCACTTCGGGAATTGCATTGGCCGGGCACGACGGCATTCCAGCAACTTTCCCGTCCAACATCGAGATGTCATTATGATGATCGCCTGACGCGAAAATGTTTTCGCGTGGTATTTCCAGCAGACGCGCGAGCTCCGCGAGCGCCGCCCCTTTGTTGTAATCAGCATGGCAAAACCGCAGGTAAATTCCATTTCGCTGATAATCGAACTTCGGGTGCTTCGTTCGCGCTTGCTCGATAAATTCGGCGATGCGCTCCATCTCTGCCTCGTCTTCCGCTGCAAGCCCCTCAAGGCGTTTGGAATCGTAAATAAGACGCGCTTTCGTCTTTCGGCTTACGAAATCCACAACCTCAGCGAGAACCGAGTCAGCCGAAGAAAACAACTCGGTGTGGTCGCGGGCACAGCGCTCGTTCCAATCGCCAAACGGTTCCCATTTATCTCCATCGCACCCAGGACAAAAAACATCGCGCTCAGTGGTGAGAATAAAATCTGGCCGGATGGGAAGAGCGAAATCGGTAAGTCCGGATTCGAGAAGATCCACTGAACGGCCCGTGTTAATCGCCCAGATCACGCCGGCGTTCTGTAATTCGCGAATAAATTCCATGCACTGGGCGTCGAGGACTGGTTCGCTAACTCGCGACACGAGCGTGCCGTCGAAATCGATGCTGAGTAGTTGAATTGGCGAATGCATTCGAAACAATTTAAGAGTTGATTTCGCCGACGCAATTCACCACGGTTTTGGTAGGGCGCGACTGCCGGACGCGCCGCCTAGGCAACAGTAAGCTTTAAGATTGACAGGGAGAGGAAGAGTTTAAAATGAAATCGGCTTACGAACTCGCGATGGAACGGCTCGAAAAAACGTCGCCGTCGCTCTCGCTCACTGAAGACCAGAAGAAAGAAATTGCAGAAGTGGATTCCCTGTATCGCGCAAAGATCGCCGAGAAAGAACTTTTTCTAAAAGATCAAATTCGCAAAGCGCAGATTGCTGGCAAATTTGAAGACGCCGAATCCCTGGAAAAGCAGCTTGCCTCCGAGATCCGGCGGTTACAGGAAGAGTGCGAAGCGAAGAAAGAAAAGCTCCGCGCGAGCTTTGCGAAACTGTAGCCGCGTCTCTGTGAGACGCGCGGCGAGCGCGATGCAAACACCTCTACGCCTCGCACAGTAAGGCGACTATAACAGCTACCGCATCAGTGCAGGGGAACCCTCGCGCTCAGGTGCAGGCTCGCGTTCGCCACGTTTCGGCAAATCGGGATCAAGAAACCCGAGCATGTGCGCGCGCTTGATCGTGCGGACGCCTTCCTGTTTCTGCAAATTAGCAATGCTCTTGCGAAATTTTTCCATTTTTGTCCAGTGCACTTTTGGACGGAAATGGTGCTCCGCGTGGTAGCCGTTATAGAAGAAGAGCCAGTTGTAGATTTTTCCGTAACTGCTCACACCCCAGGCAATCGGTTTGTCCGGGTTCGCGCCATAATGCCGGTAATAGCCGTTTAAATAACTGAAGCAGTGGCCGAGATACCAAAACGGCAGGAAATAAAAAATCACGTAGCGCCAGTTGAACAGGAACATCACAAAGAGCGTCGTTGCGAACGCTGCCAACTCGATGTTGCCCCAGAAAACATCGCCATTATTGCGCTTGCGCAATTCCCTGCGGATTGCGCCGACATCATCGCGGAAAAAGCTCAGAAACACATATCTCCAAGGATTCTCCGCTTCGCCTTCGTGCCCGTGGCGGTAGATGGACAACCAATCGGTCGTGTCACCATTTTCATCCTGTCGATCCGAGTTCCCCTTATGATGCTGCATGTGGACCGCGTCGTACATCGTCTGCGAAAAACAGCACGCGATCGATTGCGTGATTCCAAACAGCCGATTCAGCAATTTTGAACGGAAAAATGGATTGTGAATGAAATTGTGCCCCACCCCGTTGATGTTCGCGTTGACCATCAGCGAGTAAATGAACCCGAGGATCAGCATCACCCAGAGCGGCGTATGCGGAAAAAGGAAGTAGAGTCCCAGGAAATACGCGAAACAAAAAAGCCCCGCTGCGGCCGGGACAGCATCCCAGCGCGTGTGCGCAAACAGCTTCGAGTTTGTCGTCGGACGTTCTGTTCGGATCGCGTCGGTACTCATCGGGGAAAATTCTCGAACACCAAACTATTCGCCAAGGAAAGGATGGTTGGCAAGTTTTGAAGATTGCCAACGCTTACTCCGCACAGCTAAGCTTAACGACTCAATGTTTGCGCTTCAGCCAGAATTAAAAGTGTTCAGCGGCTCGGCCAATCGCGATTTGGCAGAGCGGATTTGCAAGTACGTCGGTGTGCCGCTGGGGCAAGCGACCATCAGCTCGTTCCCAGATGGCGAAACCTATGTGAGGATCGAGGAAAACATTCGCGGGCACGACGTTTTCATCATTCAGCCGACTTGTCCGCCGACTAATCAGCATTTGATGGAGTTGCTGATCATGGTGGACGCGGCGCGGCGCGCCAGCGCGGACCGGATCACGGCCGTGATTCCCTTTTTTGGATACGCGCGCCAAGACCGCAAGGACCAGCCGCGCGTCCCGATTACCGCCAAGCTCGTCGCCAATTTGCTGCACGCCGCTGGAGTGAGCCGCGTGCTCACCATGGACCTCCACGCACAGCAGGTACAGGGCTTTTTCGATATCCCGGTGGATCACCTCTATTCGCTGCCCGTGTTGATCAGATATTTGCGCAAACGGCTTAAAGGCAAAACAACTGTGGTTTCTCCTGATCTGGGCGGACTGAAGATGGCGTCGGCTTATGCGGAAGCGCTTGGCGCGAACCTGGCAATCGTGGCGAAGGAACGCAAAAGCGCGACTGAGACTGAAGCGCTCTATCTCATCGGCGACGTGGAAGGTTCCGATGTGCTGCTGGTGGATGATCTCACTGAGACGGCGGGCACGCTCACCTCCGCGGCCTCCATCTTGAAAAAGCATGGCGCGCGCGACATCTACGCGGGGGTCGCGCACGCGGTGCTTGTGGACGTGGCCATTCCGCGGTTGCAAAAATCCCAAATTACGGAATTAGTAACCACCAACAGCACGCCGGTGCGTACCGTGGACGGATTTAAAATCGCGGTGCTCTGTGTCTCCGAGCTTCTCGGGGAAGGCATCAAACGGATCCATAACGACGAGTCCGTGTCGTCGCTGTTCAACATCGAGAACGAAAAAAATGGCAAAACAAGTTAAGCTTAAGGCAGAACCGCGAACGAACTTGGGACGCTCCGCTGTGCACAAATTGAGAGCGCGCGGACTGATTCCTGGGATCATCTATGGCGGCAACAACAAACCGCAGCCGCTGCAAGTCGCCGCGCGTGATATCAATGCGATGATGAGCCAGGCTTCCGGGGAAAACGTGTTGGTGGAACTCGAGATCGCCGGTGAAGGATCGACTCGCACCGCGCTTGTGCAGGAGGTGCAACACTCGCCCGTCGGCGGCGACATTCGTCATGTCGATTTTCACGCCATCTCGATGGACGAGATGATTCAAGCCGAAGTTCCTCTGGAACCGATCGGCACCGCCGTTGGCGTCAAGACTTTTGGCGGGTTGCTGGAGCAAAGTTTGCGTGCGCTGGCAATTGAATGTTTGCCGGCAAATTTGCCGGACCGGATCACGGTGGATGTTTCGCAGCTGAACATTGGCGATTCCATTCACGTTCGCGATATTCAATTCCCGCCCGGAGTAACGCCAAAGGTGCAGCCCGATCTCACTGCATTTTCGGTGGTCGCTCCCGTAGTTGAAGAAGAGCCGGTTGTCGCGGAGGCCGAAGCGGCGGCTGCGGGACCGGAAGTGATCACCGAGAAAAAGGAAGAGGGCGAAGCTGCTACTGCGCCCGCTGCGGCTGCGAAGGAAAAACCTTCAAAAGAGAAGGAGCAGAAGAAGTAATCCATTTTCGATTTTGGATCTTGGATCTTCGATTGCGTGACAGTGGAAGAAAAACCAATTCGGTTGGTCGCGGGTCTCGGAAATCCCGGCCCCGAATACGTGGCCACGCGTCACAACATCGGCTTCATGGTGGTTGATCAGTTCGCTGCGCAGTTTGGATCGACATGGGAAAGATCGGGAAAGTGGGACGCGCTCTCAACGAAATGCGGTGCTGTGCTTCTCATCAAACCGCTGAGCTTCATGAATCGCAGCGGCTATCCAGTTTTCGCAGTTGCGCAGTTTTACAAAATCGAGCCGC
>WNGA01000672.1_pt1 | contig 51901 bp, 42 predicted proteins | sample 5400061 | NCBI WGS metagenome assembly WNGA01 (sample SAMN13153366, study PRJNA577476) | soil metagenome | isolation source: 100 cm soil or saprolite under grassland replicate 2 | place: USA:California | collected 2016-06-15
GTAATGGCCTAACTGATTGGCTCGCGCATTTAATTCCGCGTACGTTAGCTGCTGCCCCTCGTAGACCAGCGCCACCGCCTCTGGTCTCTTTTCTACCTGCGCTTCAAATAGCTCATGAATACATCGCTCGCTCGGATACTCCGCTTTGGTGTCATTCCAGCGCTCCACCACCTCATAGCGCTCCGCCGGTGGTAATCCCCGCAGACTCTCAGTTTGTGTTGTCGGGTCTCTCACCAGAGTACCTCCAGCTAGCGATCGTGTCGCTAAATTGTCGTGACGTTAGGCGGCTTACCCACACCGCGCAAGGAGAAAATTCAGAGAGGCGTGGTCTTTTCTAGTCGCCTCGCTGGCGATGGCATGCAAAGCTTTTCTTACATTCAGCTAATCAGTTATTTCACTCGCGGCAGCACATTCCGCTTTCGGCAATTCTGCTGCACGTCGACAGACGGTGACGCAGTTCCAGCGCGTCCATTGACGCCTCGATTTCAGCCGATGGTTCCCTTCTGCTGCAACTGAGACAGTTGCAAGACGCTCGACAGTTATTCACATTCGACGCCACTAACCCATAACACGCGATTCGATCAAAAGCTTTGAATCAGTAATGTGTGGCCTTGTATCACGAGGCTGTGAGTTCGCACCGGACATATGAAGTCAGCGATCATTCGGCGTGTCTACCGCCGTTGCCCGAACATAGCCTCGGCAGCTGGATGCACGCGGACTTATAACACTGGTGTCGTAATTGCGATACTTCGCCGAGCACCTCAACAGCCGCGTAGACCGGACCGATAGGCTTCTATTCAATCCGCGAAGTCGCAGCTCACTTCCAACTGCCCGTATTGCCGCTGAAGCCGCCTTCGATCGACTCAAGATCGAAGTCCTTCTGACAAGTTGTTGGGAATCCCGGACGATTCTCCAGCCGGCGTTCGTTGATCGAAACTTGTAGGGCTCGATTTGCGAGGGTTGATAAGTTTGTCAGGTTCGTCCACAGGTCCAGGTTCGAGATCGCCCGATTGTTCATTCCGACGAAACTGGAACACCGCCACTTTCAACTGACCGGGATCGTGAAAGAATTCCGTCTGGATTATGTCCCTTGTCTCTTTCACTGACCGGCCCTCAACTTTTCACGGAGTGTGAATCCGCAGGTCAAACGATAAAAAGCTGGACATTTTCTGTCTCCGCGAAATGATAGAACGTATACACCTTAGCCGGCCGTCGAATTCAAATCTTCAGACAAGCCATGCGCCGATTTCCATATACAACTTTTCACAACGTTTCCTACCGAAAAGCCCTATCCACGGCCGACTGCGTGATGAGTGCCTCAACCTGCATCTCTTCTAGTCAGTTGCAGATGCACACGTTAAGCTTGAAGACTCGCGAGAGGATTATGAAACCGAGCGGAGGGAAAAACAACACAAGCAACACCACAATCGAGAGCTCCTACTGGTCGAAAACTAAACCCAGCGACTATCCAGAGATCGGAACAAGGTCACGTGACACAGCTGAAGACAAGGTGGTCGCCGACGATGAGAGGTTATATTTGAAGCTGCAATGAATAACGTGCCGCAGATTCAGTTCTGTTATTTGTTAGCCGCCGACTATGGCTCGCGGCTACACGAGCTAGAACCTATGCTAACATTCGAGGAGCGGGAGAGGGGACACCGCTTTTTAAGGTTGCAGGATCGTATTCAATTCGTGCTTGGCCGCGTTGTCGTTAGGCGAATTTGCGCAAATCAACTAAAAATCAAGCCTACGGCGGTCCAAATCGAACTATCCCGATCAGGTAAGCCTTACGCTGTCTGTCCATCCAGCCGATTCGAGTTTAACATCAGTCATGCTACCGGAATTGTTGTTATCGCCTGGAATGCCTCTCATCCTGTTGGAATCGACGTGGAGTCGACGGACCAATCGCTGCCATTTCAGGAGATCTCCCGGGTTGCATTCTCTGAGACTGAATGCGCGGTATTATCCACGGCAAATCTCGATGAAGTTCAACATATGTTTTTTCGAATATGGGTTCGCAAAGAAGCTGTACTTAAGGCAGAAGGATGCGGTATTTGCGAAACACTCCAATCATTTTCGTTGGTCCATCAGTACAATTCACAAGTGGTGTGGCCTTCAATTCTGCGTTTCCCGTCAAGTATGAGATTGTGGAAAATAGTAGATCTTTCTGTCGCATCTAAATACGTCATAGCGATAGCAATGCCGCCGACCGCCGAAATTGTTCTTTGCACACCAGAGGAGATTGGATTGCTTAGATGATAATCAAACGATAAATGACTGGATGGCTGCCTCGGCAATATTCACCGTCTCAATGCGTCGCGACTAACCAGCTCGATAAATCCGGGCGCTTCGCGGTTGATGTCCTCGAAATCCGTTTTCAACTTGGGATCGAGGAATGACCACTGCGGCGTCATGTAGTTGAACTCCACCGCCTGCACCGCACCGGTGACGGGATGCAAAATCACGCCCGGTTCCATTCCAAGGCGGGCCACATCGACAAATGCGACATCGCAACGCGGATCTTCGGCGATGACTTCGAGCTCGTGACCGTTGTGCAAGTCGACGCGCACCAGTCTGCCCTTATCGGAATGCAGCGCAGAAACAATCAACAAGCTTTTGTCGTCCGGATCAAAACCGACAATGAGCGAGCCGTTCACGACCTGCCCGGCAAAGAGTGCCCGCTCAAAAGGCATCACCACAAGATCACGCCACGGTTTGTCAGCTGCATCGCGCACCCGGATGATTGTGCGCCCGGTCGTTCCGTCAAATGCCGTGGCGGCGCGAAGAACGAAATTGTTATCGGCCCTCCACGTGAGGACATCGCCGGGATTTTGAGCTTCAATTGTGATCGCGCCCGTTTCGAGTTCGACGCGATACATTTCGAATTTCGTTCGGTCCCGCAGATTCATCGCGACCAGAACCGCCGCCGGATGCCGTGAGTCGGTCAGAACGTTCTGCGCGCGCACGCCGCGAAACGGGGTCAGATCCCGCACGTTGCTGTTCGCTAGGTCGGCCGAGAACAGGTGCGGGATTTCGTTGCCGGCATTGTCGTGGAGATAGAGGACGTGTTTCCCATCTCCGGCCCAAGTGTACCACTCAATGGGGTCGCCTGTTTCGTTCGTCACGCAATGCGCGCTCGTGCCGTCGAGCGCGCTCGTCCAAACATTCAGCGTATTGCTTTTGTCCGGTGCCAGCCAGCTCAGCTGTGAGCCATCGGGCGAGACTTTCGGATCCGTCCGCGCCGGATTGCCGAACAAGACTTCACGCGGGATAAGCGGCGGCAACCCAGCTTGCGCAGAACAAAACGCCAGAAAAACCGTGCAGAGATTAAATCGCTTCACGACAGGCAGTCTTTATATCAAGACGCCACAAAGTGCGCATTCTGTCTATCCTCTTGTGGCGTTGCCTTGGAGAAGGATTTTGCGGCGCCGATAGACCGCCGCTAGAGTAACATGAATGCAAACTGAGGAGCTTGCCTACGTCATCGTCACGCCGTACTCGATGCGCAAATCGCGCACCGGCGGCATCGTTGGCCGGTTGATTTCCCGCACGGGCCTCGATGTGGTCGGCGGACGAATGTTCGCGCCGGGCGCTGAGTTAACCAAGCGCTACGCCGACACGATCGTCACGGAAACCGATCCGCGTCATCGCGCGACGCAGCAGTTGATTCGCGAGTACGTCGTGAAAAACTTTACCGGCGAAAAAAACGGTCAGCATGCACGGATGTTATTCCTCATTTTTCGCGGCCCGGATGCGGTGGAAAGGATTCATCACACTGTAGGCCACATCGTGCACGAGCGCACCAGCGGCGAAACGATTCGCGACACCTACGGCGACTACATCACGGATGATTCAGGCAAGGTAACCTATTTTGAGCCCGGCGTGCTCGCAGCTTTCGATCCAAAAGCAGTCGAGCGCGATTTGAAACTCTGGGCGGAATTTTCTGATTCCGACGGCGGCATCCTCGATCGCACCGTTCGCTTTCCCGCCGACGCGCAAATCGAAAAGACGCTCGTCCTGATCAAGCCAGACAATTTCAGATTTCCAAATCTGCGGCCGGGCGGAGTCATTGAAGTATTTTCGCGCTCGGGACTCACCATCATCGGGTTCAAAGTCCATCAGATGAGCGTCGCCCAAGCAGAAGAATTTTACGGGCCGGTGCTGCCAGTCCTTGAAAAGAAACTCGGCTCGAAAAGCGGCCGCGACAGCTGGGAAGGCGTTGTCGAATTCATGGCCGGCCGAAAGCCGAGTGAATGTCCGCCGGAGGAACGCGACACTCCTGGCACGGAAAAATCGATCGCCATTGTTTACCAGGGCGTCGATGCGGTGCGCAAGATTCGCGACGTGCTTGGCCCAACTGATCCAGCCAAGGCTCCGCCGGGATCCATTCGCCGAGAGTTTGGCCAGACGATAATGATCAACGCGGCGCATGCCTCGGATTCGCTGGAGAACGCGAAACGCGAAATGGCGATCATCCAAATTGACGAGAATAATTTCAAACCTCTGATTGAAAACTTCTATCGCCGCCAATAGTTTGCGCTCCCATTTTGAATAACCTTACCGCCATGGAAATTTCCGAACGCGCCGCGCAACTGACTCCTTCCCTCACTCTCTCGATTGATAGCAAAGCCAAAGCCATGAAGGCTGAAGGCATTGATGTGTGCGGCTTCGGCGCAGGCGAACCGGATTTCGATACGCCCGAACACATAAAGAAAGCCGCGATCGAGGCGTTGGAGGCGGGTTTTACAAAATACACGCCCAGCGCTGGCATCCCGGAGCTGCGCCAGGCCATCGCGGAAAAATTGGCGGCTGATAACGAGCTAAATTATCGCGCCGCCCAAGTCATTGTAAGCAATGGCGCGAAGCATTCGTGTTACAACGCGATTCTCGCGACGTGCCAGCCCGGTGACGAAGTCATCATCCCGGCGCCGTATTGGGTCAGTTACCCGGAGATGGTCAGATTAGCCGGTGCCGAACCGGTGATCGTGCCTACCAGTGAACGCAACTCCTGGAAAATGCGCGCCGAAGATTTTGAGAATGCAATGACCCCGCGCACCAAGATGCTGATCATGAATAGCCCGTGCAATCCGACTGGTTCCGTTTATACGCGTGAAGAATTGCAGGCCATCGTTGATGTCGCCGCCGAGGAAGACATTTATATTTTGTCGGACGAAATTTACGAGAAACTCGTTTATGACGACGCCAAACACGTGAGTATAGCGTCGCTCTCGAAGGAGGCGTACGATCTCACAATTACTGTCAACGGCTTCAGCAAAACATACGCCATGACCGGTTGGCGCCTCGGTTATTTGGCGGCGCCGGAAGCGGTGGCCAAAGCAGTCGATTCAATCCAAAGCCATACCACTTCAAATCCGTCTTCCTTTTCACAGTATGGCGCGCTGGCCGCCTTAAGAGGTGATCAACAGCCGGTCGCGGACATGCGCGAGGAATTCGAGATGCGCCGCAATTACATGGTCGAGCGCATCTCAAAGATTTCGAACGTCACTGCGGTCAAACCGCGGGGCGCATTTTACGTGCTGGTGAACATCAGCCAGCTGGGGCTGACGTCCCAAAATTTCGCCGACCGTTTGCTGAGCAAAGCCAGCGTCGCTGTTGTTCCTGGGGCTGCCTTCGGCGACGACCGCACTATCCGGCTCAGCTACGCCACCAGCCTCGACATAATCAAAAAAGGTCTGGATCGCTTCCAAGACTTTTGCCGAACATTGTGATTGTCATCCCGAGTCGCGCAGACGACGAGGGACCTCACAGTCGTAGTTTTTGGGAAGCTTGCATCGGAGACGGTGGCACGCACGATGAAGCTAAGCGCGTTGTTGTTTGTTGCTTAAGGAGCTTTTGAGAGGTTCCTCGCTTCGCTCGGAATGACACGGTAAATGTTTTAAATGGCCGGCCACCTCGCGCTGATTCTCCACGCGCATCTTCCGTTTGTTCGCCATCCGGAACACGAGCATTTCCTCGAAGAAGACTGGTTCTTCGAGGCAGTAACGGAGAGTTACATTCCGCTGTTGTGCATGATGCAGCGCTTAGCGAGCGACTCTGTGCCGTTCAAACTCACGATGTCTCTCACGCCGACCTTGTGCGCAATGCTTGAGGATCCGCTCTTGCGCGACCGCTACGTGCAGCATCTTGATCTTTTGATGGATCTCACTGCACGCGAACAAAAGCGGAACCGCAGGGATCCCAAGCTCCGCGAACTCGCTGACTTTTATTTCCAGTTATTCTCAGAGAACCGTCGTCTCTTTGTCGATGAATGGAAATGCGATCTGCTCTCCGTTTTTCGCCAGTTACGAGAGACAGGCTCGCTTGAAATCATCGCCAGCGCCGCCACGCACGGCGTGCTCCCCATCCTTCAACAGCAGGCGCCTCAAGCGGTGCGTGCGCAGGTTTTGATCGGCCGTGATGTGTATGTCGATCTCTTCGGTGCGGAGCCGAGCGGTTTCTGGTTACCAGAATGTGCTTACGCACCCGGGCTGGAAGCAATTTTACAGGAAGCAAATATTCGCTGGTTCGTTCTGGACGCACATGGCCTGCTATTTGGAAAACCGCGACCGCGCCGCTCGATTTATGCGCCCTGCTATACGCCGGCGGGACCGGCGGCTTTTGCTCGCGACGGCGATTCAAGTCGGCAAGTCTGGAGCGCGCACGAAGGTTATCCGGGCGATCCAGCTTACCGAGAATTTTATCGGGATATCGGTTTCGATCTTCCCATGGAACATTTGGGGCCGATCGCGCGCGGGAGCAGAAAATTTTCCGGCGTGAAATATCATCGGATCACCGGACGCGGTGATGAGAAACAATTGTATGATCGTGCGGCGGCCGAAAATGCGGCGGCGAAACATGCCAGTCACTTCCTGGAACAGCGCCGACAGCAAATTCGGGAAATCAGCGAATTAGATTTCGATCCAGTTGTTGTAGCTCCTTTCGATGCCGAATTATTCGGGCACTGGTGGTTCGAAGGACCCATTTTCCTGGAACAATTCATTCACCGGGCGGCAAACAAAGGGGATGTTTCGCTCAACACGCCGAGTGATTATCTGGCGGCACATCCGACACAGCAAATCGTTGAGCCCGCTGCTTCAACATGGGGCGAGAACGGTCATCTCGCAGTCTGGCTCGATCCGCGTAACGCCTGGATTTATCCCCATCTCCAAATGGCGGCTCAACGAATGAGTGAAGCTGCACGCCGACATACAGAAAACTGCAGCCCACTGGCGGATCGCGTGCTTAAACAATTCGCCCGCGAACTTTTGTTGGCGCAATCCAGTGATTGGGCATTTTTGATGAAAACCGAGACCGCGCGGGAGTACGCCACCAAACGTACCATCGATCATCTTGCTCGCTTCAACCGTTTATACGACCAATTTGTCACGGATGGTGTCGACGAAGAATTTCTGTGCGACTGCGAATGGCGCGACAATCTGTTCCCAAACGTTAACTGGCGGTACTACGCTTAATGTCATGTCGAGCGAAGTCGAGACATCTCGGTATGAAACCAACGGGGATCTCCGCGGGATTCTTCGACTCCGCTATGCTCCGCTCAGAATGACCACTAGATTTTACACCGGAATTTTGTTCGCCTTGGTCTGTGTTTACGCGGCTGCTGCCCAAGAATCGCCAACGCCTTCTCCGATAGCGGCCCAATCACCTACTCTTTCCAGCTCGCCGGAGGAATCTGTCGCGCCTGCCCTCGCTCCCGAACAAACGCCTTCCCCGAACGCTTTCGGCGCAAGAAGTGTGCGCATCAGCTTCGTGCCTCCGCCGATGGAGGGCACCATCAGCCTTGCCATTTATGATAAGAACGACAAACTCGTGCGCGTTCTGCATCAGGAAGCAAAACTAAATGAATTTGCAATCGGCGCCGATGCGCTCGTAACACAATGGGATGGAAAAAACGATGACGAGGAAGACTTGCCCGCGGGAAGATATCACGCGCGTGGCTATCTGGTCGGTCCGCTGAAGATAGAAGATCTCGGCCAGAATCCACGGTCGGCGTCAGATAATAATGCAGGCCGCAACGTCAAGGTGAGACTCGTCCCAAATCCCTTGCGGAATGATAGACGATCGATTGTTGATATTGGGGTCGGATTCGATAACGACGGGAGCTATCTGAAAACGAGCAACGACCTGCCACTGTTGACTGTGAGTGAGACGCCGAATTTGATTCGCGCAGGCATAACAAAGAAAGGCGAAAATGCAGTCGATGTCTGGCAGGATGACGGAACAACATTGCGCCAATTCCGCATCTCCAACATTGACAAAATGATGGCCTTTGATTGCGGCGAATTTGAATTGAAATGAACGATTGCTGCAGCCGTCGCCCTGTGGGCGACGCGAGGCTCACGGGTCTAATAAATCAGCGTCGCGCTTCGCGCAGCGAAGCGGCTACAGGCTAGTCACGACCTAAAATCTCTGCTAGTTAAGCGTATATGGCCTCGACGCCCGAGCTTCAACATACCGTTAGCAAGACCGCCAGTTTGAGCGGCACGTCCCTGCACACCGGTGAAAAGGTGTCGCTGAAGCTGCATCCCGCGCCGGCGGACCACGGAATCAAATTCAAACGCAAAGATTTGCAGGACGAGCCCACCATCGACGCGAAAATCGAGAATCTGAAGACAGTCGAGCGCGCCACGACCATCGGTGAAGGCCCCATCCGCGTGCACACCGTCGAGCACGTGTTGGCCGCGCTCTGGGCGATGGGCGTGGACAACGCCATTGTGGAAATGGACGCAAACGAACCGCCGATTGGCGACGGCAGCGCACAGGCCTACGTCGATCTGATCAGGAAAGCCGGTATCACGGCGCAGGAAGAGCCGCGAAAATTTTTCGATGTGCGGGACACGATGCACGTGGAGTCGAAAACGGGCGCGCTGCTCGTTCTCCTCCCGGACGACAAGTTCCGCATCTCGTGTACGCAAGCTGGGCCAAACAATCGGTTCGCACAGTTTTTGTCAGTGGAAGTCACGCCGGCAGTTTTCGAACGCGAGATCGCTCCGGCCCGGACATTTGTTTTTTACGAGGATGTTAAGCCGCTGATGGACAAAAATCTCATCAAAGGCGGCAGCCTTGAAAATGCGATCGTCGTGCGCGGCGAGGCGGTGCTGAGCAAGGAACCGTTACGTTTCCCTGACGAATTCGTCCGCCACAAAATCCTCGACATTATCGGCGACCTCGCTTTGGTCGGCCGGCGCATTCGCGGTCATGTGGTGGCAGTGAAGCCTGGGCACGCCAGCAATGCGCAGCTGGCGCGCTCAATCACCCGTGAGCAGACCCGCAGAAGCGCGGTCGCCACACCTCGCACGATGCCCAGCGGTGACGGAGGACTCGATACAGACCAGGTGATGCAGATTTTACCGCACCGGTTTCCGTTTCTCATGGTCGATCGCATTATCAGCTTCGAAACGGAAACCAAATGTGTCGGCGTAAAAACGGTCACAATTAACGAGCCGTTCTTTCAAGGACATTTCCCCGGTCATCCCGTGATGCCTGGCGTGATGCAGGTGGAGGCGATGGCGCAGGTAGCCAGTATTCTGTTGTTTAAACTGGCAAAAAGCACAAGCCGCATCGGCTATTTCATGAGCGCCGACGAAGTGAAGTTTCGCAAACCGGTTTTGCCGGGCGACACCATCTTCATCCACGCCGAGCTCACCAAATCACGCGGCGAACGATTGGCAAAAGCGAAATGCCATTGCGTGGTAAACGACGCCATCGTCTCCGAAGCGGAACTGATGTTCACGTTTCTCGATAAATGAAGAGAATGACGAAGCACGAATGACTAAGGACGAAGGAATTCCGAATGACGAATGACAAAAATTCTTCACCGCACACATTCGAACTTCGGGTTTCGTCATTCATTCGTCATTCGTCATTGGTCATTCGTCATTATGAGTGACGTTCAGATTCATCCCACCGCGATTGTCGATTCGAGCGCCGAAATCGGTGCGGGAACAGTTGTCGGTCCGTATTGCGTAATCGGACCCGATGTGGTGCTCGGCCCAAATTGCTGGCTTCAGCATCACGTCACGCTCTGCGGACCGATGAAAGCGGGAGCGAAAAATAGATTTTACGCCTACTGCTCCATCGGCCAGCAAACACAGGACCTAAAATATCGCGGCGAACCGACGTATCTGGAAATCGGCGACGAAAATACATTTCGCGAATTCGTCACGGCGCATCGCAGCACGACCAGCGAAGGCAAAACGCGGATCGGCAATCGCGGAAATTTTCTCGCTTACAGTCATATCGGGCACGATTGCACCGTGGGCGATCACGTGATCTTCTCCAACAACGGCACGTTAGGCGGCCACGTGCAGGTAGGAAATCATGCCATGATGGGCGGACTCACAGCCGTGCATCAATTTTGCCGGATCGGACGGTTCGCCATCACCGGCGGCTGCTCAAAAATTGTGCAGGACGTTCCGCCCTTCATGATCGCCGATGGCAATCCGGCAGAAATTCGCGGAGTTAATCTGGTCGGCTTGGAGCGCAAGAACTTTCCGCCCGAAAGCGTGAAGCGGATCAAAGAAGCCTTCCGCCTGATTTACCGTTCGAACTACAACACGCGTCAGGCTGTGGAAGCGATGCAGAAAGAATTGCCTCAAACAGAAGAGATCACCGAGATCATCCAATTCATAGAACAAAGCGAGCGCGGAATCATTCGGTAAGATGCGGATGCTTGTTAGGTTAACATGTCACAAGCAAATCGCGGCTCACGCACTTGGATTGCTAGCGGCAACGCAATGCTTTGCCGCCGACGGTGCTCCGCGGCAAGCCTTAAATGTCGCTGTTTCACAAGGTTCGATCCAGATCGACGGGATTGAGCTCCGCAGTGCTCCTAAACCTGGAACTCTGCGGTACATTTCATTATCGGCTGCAGAGAAAGCACTCGGTCGCCCCCAAGATACGTACGTAGCAGGGCTCGGCGTCCACGTTTACGCCTGGCCCAACGTTGGCATACACTTACAAAGGGGATGGCGTGGCAGCGAGAAAGGAAAAATGTTCAAATTTCAGGTGTGGTTCGACGACTCCTACGATAAGGCAGAGGAGAAACATTCCGGTAAATTTCATGGTCATGTCCACGTCGAGGGATTGGACATCAGTCCTGAAACCAGGTTCGATAGCATTCGAGGCGAACTCCAGAAGCTCGGGTACCACGTCACGGATTATCCGAGTGTGATTAGTGCAGAGAAAGGAGAAATTCGGATCTTTACGGTCGGAACCACAAACAAAATTGAGCGCGTTGAAGCCTGGTGTCTCTGATGAAAAGCCTAAGTCCACAATCGTACTAACTGCTCGCGCGCTTACTGCTTAACTTCGCGGCTTGATGAAATCAGGCGTATTGAAATTTGATCGTTGAGGGTTTGAAATCTTGAGAGGCCAAGCTCTCAACAACCAACATCAACTTCCGCGAATGCCCGCCGTCCTCACTCTATTGCGAATAAAAAATCTTGCGCTCGTGGAAGAGCTCGAGTGGCAGATGGGGCCGGGCTTTATCGCTGTCACTGGAGAAACTGGCGCGGGGAAATCGATCATCATCGGCGCGCTGCAACTTTTGCTGGGCGACCGCGCCGATAAATCGCTAATTCGGACAGGAGCTGATCTTTGCACGGTTGAAGCAGTTTTCAGCGGAAGCAATCTACAAAAATTAAATCCGCGACTGATCGAAGCCGGGATTGAACCGTGCGAGAGCGATCTCATAATCAAACGAAGTTTCTCCGCTACCGGCGGCACTCGGCAGTTCATCAATGGTTCGCCGACCACATTGTCGGTCCTGAAAAATCTCGGCGATGAACTTGTCGATCTTCATGGCCCGCATGACCACCAATCTTTGCTCTCGCCGGAGACGCAATTGAGCTTGCTCGATTCGTTCTCGCGCGCGGAAGAGCAACTCGAGGAATATCGGAAGCATTACCGGCAATTGCAGACGCTGCTCGCCGAACATGCCGCGCTGAATACTGTGGAGACCGCGCGTGAGCAAGAGCTCGACCTTCTTCGGCATCAGATTACTGAAATTAAATCAGCGAACCTTGTTGGCGGCGAAGAAGAAGAAATTGAGAACCGGTATAAACTAGCGAGCAACAGCAAACGATTGGTTGAGCTTGCCAGCGCCATCGCAAACAAACTTTCCGAAGCGGACGGCTCGGTTCTCTCGCAACTGGCGGAAACGCAGCGCCTGTTGCGTGAATTGGAAAAGATCGACACTTCAATCGCACAATTTTCCTCGGCGCACGCTGCGAGTGTGGTTGAGCTGTCCGAAATTGCGCAAGCGCTTTCCAGTTACGCCGAAAGACTCGATTTAGATCCGGAGCAACTCGCCGCGCTCGAGCAACGTGTCTCGCTCTTTGAAACGTTGAAGCGCAAGTATGGCGGTTCAATCGCCGAAGTGATCGCGTTCGATGAGCGCGCCGCGGAACGGATGCGCAAGATCGAAGGCCGAGACGCCGAGCTGGAGCGTCTGGCGAAAGAAATCGAGAATGTTCGCGCGCAAATGAACCGTGCGGGTGAAGCACTGCGCAAACTGCGCGCAAGAGCTGCTCCAAAGCTTTCCGAAAATATCCGGCGCAATTTGCGCGATCTCGGGTTTCGGCAATCCGAATTCGAAGCGAAACTCACCGCGCTCGATGAGCCGCGCCCGAATGGATTGGATTCAGTGGAATTGCTTTTCTCACCGAACCCGGGCGAGCCGCTTAAACCGCTTCGCGCTATTGCATCGAGCGGTGAAATCTCCCGCCTGATGCTGGCGATCAAATCTGCGTTGGCTGCGCATGATGCGATCCCGTTGCTCGTGTTCGACGAGATCGACACGAACGTCGGTGGCGAGATCGCTCACGCCGTCGGAGCAAAGATGCGGACGTTAGGACAGGATCATCAGGTCATTTGCATTACGCACCTGCCGCAAGTCGCGGCGACTGCTTCATCGCATTTCGTTGTGACGAAGGATGTCGTTCGCGGCCGCACGTTTTCGAATTTGCATGAAGTCATCGGGAAAGCGCGCCAGGAAGAAATTGCCCGAATGCTCGGAGGAAAAAGCGATTCGGCGCTCAAACTCGCTGCGAGCTTGTTGAAGGCGCGAACTTAATCTCACCACGAAGAGCACGAAGATGGAGTTTGATGAATTGTCGCGGACTGTGATTGGATGCGCAATTGAGGTGCATCGCACCCTCGGGCCGGGCTTGCTCGAGTCGACGTATCGCCAGTGTCTCGCGTGTGAGCTGTCGCACGCGCAGATTCCGTTTCAAATGGAGGTGCCGCTACCGGTGCGCTACAAAGATATTCTGCTGGATTGCGGCTATCGAATCGATCTACTTGTCAGTGGCGACCTGATCGTGGAGGTCAAGTCCGTTGAAACGCTCCTGCCAATCCACCAAGCGCAAATCCTCACTTACATGCGGCTAGCCACGATTCCCGTTGGCCTGCTGATAAATTTCAACGTTATGAAACTACAGAACGGGATTAAGCGGTTCGTCCTATAAAATTCTTCGTGCTCTTCGTGCCCTTCGTGGTGGAAATCATTTCTGCACCGACCCGAGTGGCAGGACGACTTTGCCATAAATTTCGTTCAGCACCTGCGCCAGGCCCGCGTAAATCGCCGAGAAACCGCAGAAGATTCCTTCGTAACCGGTGAAATGCCTGAAGCCGGGACTCGCGTTGATGAAATCACCAATGGCCAAGAGAAAAAACAAAATCGTCAGCGAACCGAAAACGACCTGGAGCGCGACGTTCAACCGCAAGGTGCCGACGAACATCACTGCCGTGAACAAGCCCCACATGGCGAGATAGGCGGCCATCGCGGTATCGTTGGAGGGCGTAGCCCAACCCAACTTCGCGAGGATGATGAGCGTCACGAGCGAAAGCCAGAATAAGCCGTAGGAAAGAAACGCGGTGGTGGCAAACGTATTGCCTTTCCGCCATTCCATGATGCCGGCGACAATCTGCGCCGCGCCGCCGTAACAAATCCCCATCGCCAGGATCATGCTGTTCAGTTCGTAAAAGCCGGCGTTGTGCAGGTTGAGTAGCACAGTGGTCATACCAAAGCCAAGCAGTCCCAGCGGCGCCGGATTGCCTGTTGTATCTCTGAGTTGGGTCACGGATTCATTCATGACGCAGCCAGTCTGCCGAAAGAAAGATCGACAATGCAAGGAAGAATGGCGAATGGCTTCGCCTCGTTCAATCGTTGGACCGTTGAAGCGTTGAACCGTAATGATTCCTTCGTGCTTTCTCGCCTCTCCCCTTGGGCAAGGGGAGAGGACTAAGGTGAGGGGTTTGCTTTCTGCCCTAGCTCGCGAGAGCTCACGTAGCCAGTTACCTGAGAATAACCCTCACCTTCCCCCTCTCCCTTTGAGGGCGAGGCGACCCATATACGTGCACGACATTCCATCCAGTCGATCCAGCCGAACAGTAATGCATTTTCATGTTCTTGACGATTTAGCTTGTCGGCGCGGCAGCGTTGAAATTATCGTGCGTGTTTTCCCCATATGATTCGGCGCGATTATCTCATCGTTGGTGCCAGCATTGCCGGAGCAAGCGCATGCGAAGGCATTCGCAAATACGACAAGCGCGGCTCGGTGACATTGGTCGGCGCCGAGGTTTTTCCGCCTTACAAACGCTGGATCCTTTCGAAGAGTTTTTTGCGCGAAAAGGAGCCGAATCTGAAAAAACTGCAAGAACCCGACGAGCGGTGGTTTCAAACGCACAAGATCGAGACCCGCTTTGGCACAGTCGTAACGCAGTTCAATATCGAGCGGCGTCTGGCTGTGCTGGCCAATGGCGAAAGCATTGAATTCAACAAAGCGTGCCTGGCGATGGGAAGCCGCCCAGTGCGCCCGCCGGTCGCCGGAGTTAATCTTGGCAACGTCATTTACCTGCGAACGATTCGCGACGCGCTCGCTTTGAAAGAGATGGCAAGCGTGGAGCGAGGCATCATGGTCGTGGGTGGCGGATTACTTGCATGTGAGACGGCATCGAGTTTGCGGATGATGAAATTGAAGGTCGGGCTGATGCATCGCGATCCGTATTTGTTGAACCGCTACCTGGATCCTGAAACGGGCACCTGGCTGACCGATTACTTCGCCAAACATGGAGTGATCCTCTCGATGGGAGAAGCTCTCAATGGTTTTGAGGGCAAAACCATCCTGCGCAATATCCAGACAAAAAGCGGCAACCGATTCCCGATCGGCCTTGCTGTGGTCGCGGTCGGCGCGGAACCGAATCTGGATCTGGTTCGCAATACTCCATTAGCGGGGCCACACGGGTCGCCGGTAACCGAATATCTCGAGACCGAAGAAAAAGGAATTTATGCCGTAGGCGATCTGGCATTTTATCCAGACCGGATAATGGGTGGCGTGCGACGCCAGACGCATTGGGAAAACGCCCGTAGTCAAGGCCTGATCGCGGGCGCGAACATGACAGGCAAAAAGCGCATCCGTTATGAACAAGTCCCCTGCTTTTGGACGGAAATGTTCGATTTGCACATGGATTTTGTCGGCGATTTCAGCGTGCTGCCGACGCGTGTCGGGCTTGATGGCGCGTACGCGAAGAAAAAGTTTATCGCCCGCTATTATCAAGGCGACACGCTCCGTGCCATTCTACTTTGCCAGCAAACGCAACGCGAGGTGGATTCTGCGAAGACGCAGTTGCGCCAAGCGCTGGCAAAATAAAAGCGATGCGAGGACGCATCGTGTTTGTAGGGCGTTTGACTCGCTCGCTCCCGCGAGCTTCACCCTTCGGGCTTCCCGTCTGTGTCGCCCGCGTCCCCGCGGCTCCGCTCTGTGAAACGCCAAGCGTCTGACACAGACGCCCTACAGTTTTGGCGCGACGCAAATTGCCTTTTAAACTGACCACTTCCTGCCAGGATCAATAGACATCGGCCGGAATCTCAAACGACGCGTTGCTCACTCGGACGAGCTTCCAATCCCACGGCTTCCCCGATAAGCGATGCCACTCCAGCTCGAACGGCGTGGGCAATTTGTTGACGCGCTCGTCGAGCACTTCCATCACGCCATCGTCGCTGCTATAGACGGTGATTTTGCTCACCCAGATCGCGCGCCGCATTTCAAGCTGCACAGCAGGATTGGATGCAAGGATCCTGGACCCCCGCACCCATCGAAAACCTTCCCGCATACGTTCGAGAAGGCGCGTCTTATCGTCGCCCCACTGATCCTGATAATCGTTGCCAACAAAATCGGTGACAGCCTCCCAGTTTCTATGTTCGACGGCGTGAAAGAAATTTTTCGTGTGTAGCCGGACCTGACGTTCAGGGCGCCAAAGGCACAAGAGATACAGCCCGATGCAAAGCGCCAGCGCCAGCCCGCCACAGAATCCTCCGCGATACGAAATTGTCACAGGCGTGACTTTGTTTTCCCGCCGAGTCCAGGCCCTGAGCGGTGGCGGGATCAGTTAGAAAGATGGTTCGACCGGCTCCTTTACTTGTACATCTCGTTCCCAGCCCTCATTCTCCAGCGTAATGTGCTCGATAGCGATCGCATTCGCATTGGCGTCCAGATCGGGAAGGATTTCATACTCAGAAACCCAGCAGCGATAGATTTTATACGCCAGGACGAGTTGTCCGGCTTCATTGTAAAGTTCCAACGTAATGTCCTTGCGGAAGTCCTTCAGCGAAACTTCCGCCCCAAAACCGGCACCGAACCTCCACACTTTATTGGCCCAGTTCTCGAATTCCGGGTCGTGAGTCACGCCGCGTTCAAGCCTAATCGGCGCGAATTCGGTGAGGCCCGGAGATTTGCGACTGCTGCTGGGATCGCCTCCTTCGCGATGGTGAATGACTTCCGTCGTGCGCCGTAGCCCACTTATCTGGCTGACCCCGGCGACGTACTTGCCATCCCATTTAACGCGGAACTTAAAGTTCTTGTAAGGATCGAAACGCTTCGGATTGACGGTAAATTCAGCCATAATCGATCAGTTTTTTGTACGACGCAGAGCAACGGTGGCTGGGGGCGGAATCGAACCGCCGACACGCGGATTTTCAGTCCGCTGCTCTGCCAACTGAGCTACCCAGCCGCGACCGACGTCGATTGCGTCGCCCCGTGGGGTTCCCACTATGCCGCAATCTGATTGTAGGGCAAGCGCTCCGCTTGCTATCGGCCTGGCAGGCGACCCGCCTCCGCCATTCATTGTGCCAGGTAGATTTACCCGTTACAATCGCCCACATGAAGAAGATCATTTCCACGAACGAAGCGCCGGCAGCGATTGGCGCCTACTCGCAAGCGGTGCGCAGCGGGAGCTTCCTCTTCTGCAGCGGCCAGATTCCGCTCGACCCTAAATCGGGCCAAATTGTTTCCGGCGATATCGCGGCACAGACGCGGAGAGTGTTGGACAACATCGCAGCCGTTTTAAGAGCCGAGGGGCTCACTTTTAATAACGTCGTTAAGACAACCATTTTCCTCATAGATCTGGGAGATTTCCAAACCGTAAACGAAGTTTATAGCTCATATTTCAAACAAAGTCCCCCTGCACGCTCCACGGTGCAGGTCTCCGCGCTGCCCAAGGGAGCGAAGGTAGAGATCGATGCTATTGCAGATACCGGGGAGGCCGAGCAAACGGCGTATGACACCTCCGGGTGAATCCGATAAGGGAGAGGCAGAATTGTAGGGTGTCTGTGTCAGACGCCAAGCGAAATGACAACATGACAAAAGATCTGCTCGCTCTTTTCCGACAAACCGGCGCCTTGCTCGACGGCCATTTCGTCCTGCGCTCAGGCCTGCATAGCCGCCAATATTTCCAGTGCGCAATCCTCCTGCAGCACACCGACATCGCTGCGCAAGTATGTGGGCAACTCGCCAACAAACTGCGCCAGTTCGATTGCGACACAGTCATCTCTCCCGCTCTAGGCGGAATCATTGTCGGCCAGGAAGTCGCCCGGTCGTTAGGCAAACGCCATATTTTCGTCGAAAAAGAAGACGGCAAACTCGTTCTGCGGCGCGGTTTCCAAATTGCGGCGGCCGAAAAATTCATCGTGGTTGAAGACGTCGTCACGCGCGGTGGACGGGTGCAGGAGACCATCGATATCGTCCGCGGCCATGGCGGCATCGCGTCGGCCGTTGGCGTGATTGTGGATCGAAGCGGTGAAACCAAACCAGACTTCGGCTGTCCGTTCGTAAGCTTGATCGAGATGAATGTCGAGACGTTCGCCGCAGACAACCTTCCGCCCGATCTTGCCAAAATTCCCGCAGTTAAGCCCGGCAGTAAATAGCGGTTCAGCGCTCGCCGCGGCGGGCGCCCTACTATTTCACTAATTCGGCGAGCTGCTTGGCATCGGTCACCGGCGCTTTGCAGGTAAAATTTTCGCACACGTAAGCGGTCGGTTTGTCTTCCATCATAGACATGGCGCGGATGGCTTCGTTTTTTTCGCCGAGATATTTCTGCCCATCGCTGCCGTCGGCCAAAAGCAGGCTCGTCTTTGGCAGAAAATGGCGACGCACCTCCTTGAGCAGCCCTTTGGTTTCCGGCGCGTCCTTCTTGCCAGCGATCACGATCTGTCGCGGCTTGCTTAACGAATAATCGAGCGCCACCAGCATTTGCGGCATGGCGCTTGGGAAATGCGAAAGCGTGGTGGCAAATGCGTCGATCGTTTTTCTTCCGCGCTCCGCCATCCTTTGATCATCTCGAAATTGCGATAAGCGCAAAAGATTCAGAGCTGCAACCGAACTCGCAGCCGGCTCCGCGCCGTCGTTATCGTCTTTCATCCGGAGAAAGACGCTCTTATCTTTGCCGCTCGTGCTGAAGTAGCCGCCGTCCTTCTCGCTGAAAAACAGGCGGTCCTGCGTCTCCTGTAATTCGACCGCAACCTTTAGCCACTCAACATCGAACGACGCTTCGTAGAGATCGAGAAGACCCTGGATCACAAATGCGTAATCGTCGGCGAAGCCTTCAATATCGCTGCGACCCCCGCGATAATTGCGATACAAAATTTTACCCGACGAATCGTATAGATTTCTGCGCACAAAGGTTGCCGCGCGCGCTGCAATTTCGAAATAACGCGGGTCGTCTAACACTTGAGCGGCGCGGGCGTAGGCAGAGATCATCAGGCCGTTCCACGCAGCGATGATCTTGTCGTCGAGGTGCGGGCGCGGCCGTTTGGCCCGAATGGCAAACAATTTCTCGCGGCTCTGCGCTAGCGATCTGGTAATTTCTTCCTCGCTTTTTTTAAAACGCTGCGCGGTCTCGGCAATTGTGTGCCGTTCGATTAGAATATTTTTACCGCGGAATTCGTCGTGCGGATCGCTTCCTTCCGGCGCGTTTCCATGCGGTTGCACGCCGTAATGGAAATCGAAAATCTCAGCGGCATCGTCAAGCGCTCCGCCGATCTCTTTTTGCGTCCAAATGTAGAACGCGCCCTCCTTAGTCTCTGGGTGGCCGCGGTCAGCGCCTGCGGCTACAACGGGACTGTCGGCATCTTCGGCGGAAAAAAATCCGCCTTCTTTCGATGTCATGTCGCGGCCGACGTAATCGAGAACATCGCGCGCGACTGATTCGTATTGCTTGTCCCTCGTGATTTGGAATGCGTCGAGATAAGCGATCGCAAGCTGGGCCTGATCGTACAGCATTTTCTCGAAGTGCGGCACGTGCCAGTAACGATCGACCGAGTAACGATGAAAACCGCCGCCGATATGATCGTGCATGCCGCCCGCCGCCATTTTGCGCAGAGTGAATAGCGTCATTTCGAGCGCTTGTTTTCCAGCATCGTTCTTGGGATCGCGCGCGTAGAGCCGCGTTAGAAAATTGAGCGTGACCGGCCGCGGAAATTTCGGCGCGTTACCGAATCCGCCTTCCTTTGGGTCGTAACTGTGATCGAGTTGCCGGTAGGCGACGTCCAAAATTGCCGCGTCGATTTTACCTTCACCGGCTTGTACTGATTGAGATTCGCGCAGCGCCACAACGATTTGGCCGCCTTGCTCGACAATCTTATCGTGATTTTCCTTCCAAACGGTCGCGACTCTTTCGAGCACCTTCTTGAACCCGGGTTGACCATAGCGATCCTCCGGCGGAAAATACGTTCCGCCCACAAACGGTTTCAAATCCGGCGTCAACCAGACGCTCATTGGCCAGCCACCACCTCCGGTCGTTGCCTGCACAAAGGTCATGAAAACGCGGTCAACATCGGGACGCTCTTCCCGGTCCACCTTTATGTTCACGAAGTCGCGATTCATGATCGCGGCCACTTCTTCGTTCTCGAACGATTCGTGCGCCATGACGTGACACCAGTGGCAGGTGGAATAACCAACCGAGAGAAAGATCGGTTTATTTTCGCGACGCGCCTTCGCGAACGCTTCCTCGCCCCACGCATACCAATCGACCGGATTATGCGCGTGCTGGAGAAGATATGGCGACTTCTCGTGCGCGAGCCTGTTGGTGTGCTCGGGACGCGCAGGCGTGGACTCAGCAAAAGTATCGCTCGAGGGCACTAACCACGTTAGCGCGAGAAATCCAAAGCGGAAGTGGCGTGTCATCGGATGGAACGGCCGAGAGGGCTCACAGCACCATTCTTGTCATTCCGAGCGAAGTCGAGGAATCTCGACAGCAAATGACGAAGCACGAATGTCGAATGACGAATTAATGACGAATGACGAACTACCTGGACACGACGCAGCTCATTCTTCTGTTTTTTGCAATTGGCTTGATCGCATTTCTTTACTCGTCCGTGGGCCATGCGGGCGCGTCGGGTTACATCGCAACCATGGCGCTTTTCGGAATCGCGCCCACAATCATTCGGCCGACTGCGCTTGTGCTTAACATTTTGGTTGCGTCCATTGGCGCGTTTCAATTCTGGCGCGCCGGTCATTTTTCGTGGAAACTTTTCTGGCCATTTGCGCTGCTTTCCATTCCGGCTGCTTATCTCGGCGGTTACCTGCAACCGTCTGCGTCGATCCTCAGAATTCTGATCGGAATTGTTCTGCTGTTTTCCGCGGCGCGACTTCTGTTTCGCCGAAGCGACCCGCCACAAACGTTCCCTCCTTCGCGAGCAACGGCGATAAGTGTCGGAGCAAGTCTGGGATTTCTTGCGGGGCTGACTGGAACTGGAGGGGGAATATTTCTCACTCCTCTGCTGTTGTTTTGCCAGTGGGCGCACATCCGGCAAGCCGCTGCCGTTTCGGCGCTGTTCATTTGGGTAAACTCGATTGCCGGACTGGTTGGCTATTTCACCAAAGTTCATTCCGTTCCTTCGCTCGGCCTGATTCTTGCAGCATCTGCAATCATTGGCGGGGTTCTCGGGTCGCATTTCGGCAGCAGGCGTTTTGCGGTCAGAGTGATTTCGCTGTGTCTGGCGACGGTCCTTCTTATCGCGGGAACAAAATTGATTTTCACGAGGTGAAGACGTTTCCAGCTACACGCAGGCAAACCTTGGCGCTGAAGGCGCTGCCCCAGGCTCAAGCTTGACGCTGCGCCTTTGGCGCTAAACACGCAGTTGCGGTGCTCGGTCGGCGCACCCTGCCGGTCCTATTCTAATTCCAATTTCGGCGCGGTTTCAGGCGACCAGGGATTGGTTTTGTAGTCCGACGCCACGATCTTATCAGCGTATGCGCGTAAGAGCTGGCAAAGCGCGGCGACGTCCAGCCCGTGATGTCGTGGGGTAAAACCCGATAGGTTCTTCTCCGCGAGCCGGAACAAACGCACCGCGGGTCGCAAACGCCTGCTGTGCTTCGCGTGCGACGGATGTTCGAATTGCTTCTGAAGGTGGACAAAAGCGCCAGCGGCTTGGATCAATCCCTTGAAGAAATCCGCATCGCTCGAATCTGTTCTTAGCCAAAGCTGCTCGAGGACGTCGTGCGCTTCGTAATAACATTGTTCGTTCCAGCAACGGAAAAATGCGCGGTAAAACGGGTGCTTTGCGATGTCTGTCTGACCCGGATCGACATCGTCACCACTCAGCTCAGCCACCAACTGCGAAATCCTCTCGCCTTTGTTCATGGAAAGCTTAATTTGCTTGCAGCTCAGATAATGAGCAAACGACCAACCACCAACTCTTCCGAGGGACATCCTCACCGGCCCTCTCTCCCTCGCGAGGGAGAGGCGACCCCTGCGGAATGCGGTTTGGTGCCGAAGAAATGAGTGCCCCCACCCTGGCCATGTTGCTGGCCGCCATCGCAATTTTGATTTTCTGCTCGGCGCTCTTTTCCGCAGTGGAGACGGCGCTTTTTCTGCTTAAGCCGCATCAATTGCGTCGCTTGGAAGTGCATCACGCCGGGCTCACGAAATTCATACAACTTTTCCGGGAAAATCCGCGTCGGGTTCTGAACGTTCTGCTGCTCGGCGACGGCTTGGTAAATGTGATCCTGGTCGTGTTGTGCCTTCTCTTTCTGTGGGAGGGCCCGCTGGCAGGGCGCGTTCCGCAGTGGCTGGCTGGAATTGCCATCTTTGCCATTGTGGTGTTGCTCTGTGATTTGATTCCGAAACTCCTCGCGCTTTCGGCGCCTTACAGGCTATCAGCAATCAGCGTTTTCACCTTAAAGGTATCAATGCCGCTGCTGGACCGCATGGGTCGTGGACTCGAGACGGTCAGCGCTTATGTAGTTGATCTTCTCACGCCTGGGCATCTGCGCATCCGTGCGCGCCTGAGCGACGACGAACTAGGAACGCTGATTGAAATGGGTGAAGAAGAGGGCGCCTTGTACGAAGGCGAAGCCGAGATGATCCAGGAAATCATCAAGCTCGGCGACAAAACAGCCAAGGACTGCATGACGCCGCGCGTGGATAGTTTCATGCTCCCAGATGATTTGACTAACGAAGATGCGGTCACGCGCCTGAAGGAGAAACGGCATCGCCGAATCCCGGTTTACGCCGATACGCCTGATCAAATTCTCGGGATCATCGATGTGAAACTGTTCCTGCTCGATCCATCGGAACATTACACCGAAAAACTCATCGCTCCCTCCTTTGTGTCCGAGACGATGGCCGCGTTGGACTTGCTCAAGCTTTTTCTAACTCATCCCCAGGGAATGGCAGTGGTGGTTGATGAATTCGGCGGGACCGAAGGAATCATCACCATGGACGATATCGTGGAAGAGATTCTGAGTGATGCGCTACCGCGGGGCGATGTCGCCCTTTACATCGAGCCGCTCGGGAACGGCAAATTTCTCGTGAGTGGTAACGCGCGTCTGGACGACTTACGCGAGCATCTTGGTTTTCGAATCGACGCGGAAGGGATAGACACCATCGGCGGACTTGTCTTTACGCGTCTGGGCTATTTGCCGCCCTCCGGCACAAAACTCGAGATACCACGTCTTGCCATAACAGTGCGTCGCTCCGGCCGCAAAAGAATCGAGGAAGTTCTGCTGGAGAAAACAACTGCATTCGAGGCGGCAGCATGATCGTGGGATTCATCATTTTCTGTTGCTGGATTGTTTCGTTTTTCTTTAACGGAATTGAAAGCGGGCTGCTCTCGATCGATCCGGTGCGTTTGCGCCAGAACGTGAAGCGCTGTGTACCGGCCGCGTTGCGGTTGAATCGTTTGCTCAAACACCCGGAGCGGTTGCTGGCGACTGTTCTGCTTTTCACGAATGCAGCCGACATACTGGGGCTGCTCCTGCTGACCAGCCAGCTTGTTCGATTGTGCGGCCACGCTGGTTACTTATTGGCGCTGGTAATCGCGCTTCCGGTTTATCTCTTCCTGCTCTCAATCTTACCCAAATCGCTGTTCCGGCGATTTCCGTTTCACGCATTAGCTCGGCTTGCCGGCGTGCTCGAGTTGGCGTTGATGTTGTTTTCGCCTCTGCTCGAACTTGGTGCACGACTCGGCAAGCTGGTCCTGCCGGCTCGTGCCGCGAAACGCGCCCGGCTTTTTGCTGCGCGCGAAGAGCTAAAGCAGATCACCACCGAAAGCGAGCGCCAAGGGGCTCTCACTCCGACCGAGCGCGCCATGATCCATAACGTCGTGGACTTTAGCGGGGTTAAAGTTCGTGACGTGATGATGCCGTCATCAAAAGTCGTCGCGTTGCAGTCGAGCGCCTCAACTCAGGAAGCACTGAATCTCTCAGCTGCTTCCGATCTTGATCGGCTGCCAGTGGTTCTGCCAGGAGGGGAACCCTCCGGACTAGTCAACGTCCTCGATATCCTGCTTGACCAAAACGGAAATAAACCGCTCGGCAACTATGTCCGGCGCATTGTGACGACCACAGAGGACGAGCCTGCTTACCGAATCGTGCAGCAATTGCGCGCCGCTCGGCTTGGTTTGGCCGCCGTCGTGGACAAAAAGAAAAATTTTCGCGGAATTGTCGCCATTGAGGATTTGATTCGGCGCCTGGTTTCTTCGAGCGAGGCGAAGATTTAATCGCGTCGAATCGGCAGCACGTCCTCACCGGCTAGAAGTCGCGCGCAACTTACCAGCGCGACGTGCGAGAAAGCCTGAGGAAAATTGCCCAGCTGACGCTTGTTGCGCGGATCGTACTCTTCAGAGAGCAGCCCGAGATCGTTGCGAAGATCAAGCAGGCGTTCGAATAGCTCTCGCGCTTCTTTTTTCTGGCCGAGGAGGTACCAGCACATGGCCAGCCAAAACGAGCAGGGAAGAAATACTCCCTCAGTGCCCGGCAATCCATCGATGCCCTCTTCCTGCGGCCGATAGCGGAGCACCAACCCATCCTGCATTAGTTCGCGTTCGATCGCCTCGACCGTGCCGCGCACCCGCTCGTCATTGGCCGGCAGAAACCCAACGAGCGGCATTGTAAGAAGGCTCGCGTCCAGGGCGTCGGATCCGTAAACTTGTGTGAACGCCTTCTTCTCCGTGTTGTAGCCACGGTCGCAAACTTCTTCGTGAATTTGATCCCGAACTTTTCGCCACCGGCCAAAGTGCTCGGCGGCCGCGCAGCCGCATTCCTCAACCAGTTTGATCGCGCGATCGAACGCCAGCCACGCCATCATTTTCGAGTGCGTAAAATGCTGGCGACCACCGCGGACTTCCCAGATTCCTTCATCAGGTTCATGCCAGTGTGCTTCCAGGAATTTCATCAGCTCGACCATTAGCGCCCAATCAGGTTCGCTCATTTTGATTCCGGCACGATCAGCCTGCCACATCGCGGCCAACACTTCGCCATAGACATCGAGCTGAAACTGGTTTGAAGCCGCGTTGCCAATGCGCACCGGCCTGGAGTTTTCGTATCCTGACAGCCACGGAATCTCATACTCATCCAGACGGCGTTCGCCGCGCACGCCGTAGATTGTTTGCATCTGCGCCGGGCTGCCGGCAATGGCGCGCAGAAGCCACTGGCGCCACGATGTGGCTTCCTCGCGATAGCCTGCCCGCATTAGGACGAGCAAGATCAACGCGGCATCTCGCAGCCAGCAGTAGCGATAATCCCAGTTGCGGACGCCTCCTATTTGCTCCGGTAATGAAGTGGTAAGCGCGGCGACTAAGCCGCCAGTGGGCGCATAAGTCAGTCCTTTAAGCGTGATCAGGGAGCGCACCACCGCATCGCGCCATTTTACTTCGCTTTGAAATTGTCTGGCCCAACCTCCCCAAAATTCTTCCGTGTCTCGCAACGCGTGCTCGGCATTTACCTTTCTCGGCGGCTCTCTGTGAGAGGCGAACCAGGTGAGCACAAATGGGATTCGGTCACCTTTTGCCACTGTAAACTCGGCTACGGTGGTTAAATCTTTCCCGCGCGTTTCAACCGGCGCTCGTAAGATCAAGCCATCGGGACCAGCAATCGCTTCAAGACCATCGTGTCGTTTGCGTTTGCGCACCCAGGGCACGATCTGCCCGTAATCGAAGCGGATGATCAGTTCCATCTGCATCGAGACTTTGCCGCGCAACCCTTCAATGATCCGGATGATGTCCGGATTCTCGCCACGCGGCGGCATGAAATCGATCAGGCGCACCGCGCCGCTCTTAGTTTCAAGTTCCGTTTCAAGGATCAGCGTGTCTCCGCGGTAACAGCGACGCGTCTCTTCAACCTTTTCCTCGGAGAAAAATCGCCAGTGTCCGTTTTTCGAGTCGCCCAGCAGAGAGGCAAAACATGCCGGTGAATCGAATCGAGGAAAACAAAGCCAATCGACGCAACCATCGCGACTCACTAGCGCGCCGGTTTGCGTGTCACTGAGGAACCCGTAGTCCTCAATCTTTGTATTTTCCTTCGTCACTATGATTACTCTTTCACTTCATACTCCTATTCGTATTCCTCTTCGCGTTCCCGTCCCTGTTCCTCTTCCTCCTCGCCAGCGAAGCGGGACGAGCCACGCCGTAGGTCGCCGCGGCGACCGAAGGCGGATCCTATTCCTATTCTTGCCTGACCTCTGTAGTGGCAGCCGTGTCGGCTGCGTCCGCCAGTTTGGCGATCCCATCGCGCGTTAATCGGAACACTGTCCACTCATCCATCGGCTTTGCGCCTAGGGCGCGATAAAACTGGATCGCCGGTTCATTCCAATCGAGCACGGCCCATTCCATCCGGCCGCAGCCGCGATCACGCGCAATCTTCGCGAGCTCGACCAGCAACGAGCGACCATAACCTTTGCCGCGCTTCTCCGGCTTCACGAACAAGTCTTCAAGGTACAGGCCGGGTCGCCCTAGCCAGGTGGAAAAATTATGAAAGAAAACTGCGAATCCGACTGGCGATTTCGCTTCAAACGCGAGTAGCACCTCCGCTGCCGGTTGTTTTCCGAATAAGACATCGACCAGCTGTTCCTCCGTTGCAGTCACTTCATCTGGCGCGCGCTCGTAAGTCGCCAAATCGCGAATGAGCTGGAGGATGATCGGCACGTCTTCCACACGCGCAGGGCGAATCTGGAAATCAGCAACACCCTTCATGTTATCAGACCCGAACTAACCACTAATGGACACTAATTCACACGAATGTTTTTTGTCGCCCCGGCGACCGCCCGCTGGGATTTCGCAATCAACGCAGAAAAAGTCTCGACAACGTTGACATGCTTTGGGTAAAAGAAGCTCGTTCACCGGAGGCTCAGCGAAATGAAAGAGCCAGCGCATCTTCTCCGAGGCGCGTTTTACGTGCTTCTGCTGCTCTGTGCCAGCGTTTCAATCGTTTTTCAGCAGCAGGCGAGCGCACAATCCTGTACCGGCTGGTCCGCCGGTCCGGACATGCCAAGTACGGCGGTTCGCATGGTTGGCGTTTACTTCGCGACCAACGGGAAGTTTTATGCAGTAGGCGGACGCAGCATGGATGGAGTCGGCAACGATTTCGCGCATCCGTTTGAATATAATCCAAGCAGCAACAGTTGGACGATTAAGTCAGCCACGTATCCCGACAATCAGGTCAGCAACATGGCTTGCGGCGTGCTCGATGACAGCGGAACAGACTATATCTACTGTGTGGGCGGGTCGGCAGGCGCTCAGGCCACAGCTACCGCCCGTGTGTTTCGTTACAATCCGGTCACCGATGTTATCGAGAGCATCGCTGCTCCATGGCCGGGTGATAGTGACGGAATAACTCTGCCCGGCGGCTTCGCTGTGTTGAATAATAAGCTCTACATTCTGGGTGGATTCCGGATCAACACCGCGATGACTAACCAGATTTGGGAATTCACTCCCACGACTAACGCCTGGGTGCTGAAGAACGCGGTGTTGCCCGTCGCACGCGGCTATATACCGGCCAGAACGATCTGGAGCTTCCCCGACAGCTACCGCATCTACACAGGCGGCGGCAGCGAGTGGGATGGTACCACCCTTGTGGACACCAGCGACTCCTTCAGTTATGATCCGGTAACTGATTCAATCACCACCATCGCCAGTATCCCGAGAGCCACAGGTGAAACCGGAGCTGTTGCGTGGGGGGCCCCGAAGTCCTCTCAGGACATGCTGGTCATGGGCGGGGGGAGAACTCCGCCTAATCCCTCCAACGAAGTAAACGATTATCGTCCTTTCGATAACCAGTGGTTCGCGGGCGGTCACTTCATGACAGCCCGGCGGAATTTCGCAGTCGATAGCGACGGCGGCTGCGGATTTACCTCCGGCCACATCTGGCTGGCAGGTGGCTACGCCAGCGACGGCACGCCGCTGAGCTCGATGGAAATCTACTGCCAACCGTGTTTCCAAGGCACGCCAACTGCAACGCCTCCTGTTAGTCCAACACCTACAGCGACTCGCACTCCGACGCCCACGGCGACATTCACACCGCTGTCTACAGCCACGGTAACAGCAACTGCAACAGCTACGATCACAGCGACGCCAGCTACTCCGACACCAACAGCCACAGCAAGGCCTGCCACAAGTCCACGACCTCGCCCTAGTCCTGCACCGCGCCCGTAACTTTCCTCATGAATAAGAAACGCACTGCTGCACTCGCAAATCCAGACTTATGAAAAAACAAATTAATTCTAACACTAAGGCGCGTTTTATCCGAGGCGTGTTTTACCTGCTTCTGCTGATCGCTGTGTGCGCGATTCCGTTCGCGCTGGCGGAACGGAACACGATCAAGCCTGGGAAACCAGCGCTCAGGCCGGTTGTAGGGACTTCTGCGGCGGCCGATTCCATCCAAAAGTACAACCTCAGTATGCCCGCTGGCACGCCAACGCCGACGCCTACCTGCGGCGGCCCGGTCGCATGGCAACCCGGTCCCGATCAAACCCCGGCCCGTTATGCCTTCCAGGCAGCTCTCGGCACCGATAACAAGCTTTACGTCGCCGGCGGCCAGACCGCCGACATCGTGCCGACCCTGTACGACCAGGTCTCGCGGTATGACTACACGACGAATACTTGGAGCAACGTCGCCCCGCTGCCGGTCCCCTTGGGCCAGAGCTCTATCGGCGCCTGGAACGGCAAGATCTACGTCGCCGGCGGCTTCATTGGTGGTAGCAGCGTGACCAATGCCCTGCGCATCTATGACATCGCCACCAACACCTGGAGCAGCGGCGCGAACATGCCCATCAGTCCAGGCGTCGAAGCGGCGGCGGGGGCGGTATGGCAGGGCAAGTTCTACGTCATGGGCGGCGACGACTTCACCAACAGCCTGAACACCAATTTCATCTACGACATCGCCACTAACACCTGGACTACGGGGGCCCCGCTGCCGGATAGCCGCACCAACACCTATGGCACGGCCTACGGCGCGGCCGTCATCTACGTCTATGGCGGCGTGATCCTACCGGGGTTCACGACGACGGATACGCTGCTGCGCTACGACGCGTCGCACAACACTTGGGACAACCTTGGCTCGGCAGGCACGGCCGGGCACGGTAACTACGGCGGCGTCTCGGGCTTCGGCTCTGGCGTCGGCCCTATCGAACTGCTGATCACCGATGGCGCGGATTCCATGGGTAATTCCACTACCGCAACCCACCTCTTTATCACCAGCAGCGGTCAGTTCCGCGCGGGCCCGCCGATGATTGGCAACCGCGCCGGGCACGCGCAGGGCAGGCTGCCCGATGGCCGGGTACTGGTCGCCGACGGCTTCAACACGGCAAGCACCACGGTGAGTACGGTCGAAGTGCTCAATGGCCCGCCATGTCCCACTCCGACACCTAGCTGCGAAGTGCGGAATGATCTGCCATGCCCCACTGCGACGGCCACGGCTACAGCTACACCTACACTTACACCTACGGGTTCACCAACGGCGACACATACGCCCCCAACGCCGACGGTAACTGCGACAGCGACTCACACACCGACTGCAGCGCCGACAGCAACTGTAACAGTCTCTCCAAGTCCGACACCAACGGCCAGTGAGACGATTCCACCGGTGAGGGCGACTCCAATCCCACGAGGTCGCCCTACTCCCGCACCGCGCCCGTAGCTTCTATCGATAAAAAGAAACACACTGCTCAATGCAGTTATGAAAAAATACATAAGCCTAACCATTAAGGCGCATTTTATCAGAGGCGCGATTTACCTGCTCCTACTACTTGCCGTGTGCGTGATCCCATTCGCGCTCGCACAGAGAACCACAGCTAAGCAAAGCACGGTCGGGAGCACCATGCAGCTTCCCATCACTTCTAGCGACAGCGACCGCGCCGCGAGCGGTTTGCCAACGGCGGAATTTCCAACGGGCCTCTACGATCAATACAACAACCCCGCAACGGAACCGCCTCTCGGTATCGGCTCGCAGCAATTCGAGCCGGCGATGGCCGCGTTCAACGACCAGGCGGCTGACGACTTCGTGTTAGGTGATCCCCCACCACCACCTCTTTACCGTTACATCGACGGAGTGGCCGTCATGGGCGAATATTCTGCAGGGGGCGGACCGGCGTCGTCGTTCAACGTTTATTTTTACGCAAATGGCGCGGGCAACCTGCCCGGCGCCCAGTTCACTGCGTTTCTCAACCGGCCCTACAGCGGCACGCCTCCTAACTTTATGATTTACTTTACGCCGTTCAGCCTACCTGCGGGGACCTATTGGGTTTCGGTGCAGGCTGTGCAGGATTTTAATCCAAACGGTCAGTGGTTCTGGCACAACCGGACCGTTCAATCGAATGCCGGCGCTGCCTGGCAGAATCCAGGCGACGGCTACGGCACGGGCTGCATCAATTGGAGCCGAAAGAACGCCTGCATGCCGGACCAGGTATGGCCAGACCAGGTTTTCTCAATCCTCGGGTTCATTGAGGGCCCAACGCCCACAGCAACAGCTACTCCTACTTGCTGCCAATACGCGACTACTACGGGCACCGGTTCGATCGTGCCTGGAACTACCGACATAGGCAATCATTGCGATAACTGCACGACGCTTGTGACTTTTCCATTCCCAGTGCGATTTTACACTTCGAATTCTACGCAGGCTTATGTGAACTCCAATGGCAGTCTGCTGTTCACGGGAAATCAGGCCTACTCTGGCACATCCTGTCCTCTGCCGGATCCCAATCTGGGCGCGGCTATTCTGCCGTATCAAGACGACCTGCGCACGGACGGCCCGAACGATGGCGTATTCACTCTGGTTACTGGCACCGCGCCCAACCGGGTGTTCAACATTGAGTGGCGTACGACTTATTCTGGTAGGAACGGCACGGCCAACTTTGAAGTGCGATTCTATGAGAACCAACTCTCCTTTGACATCATCTATGGGGCGACTGCCGACAACGGCGCCTCAGAAGAAAGCGGCGTGCAGCTAACTGGCCCCGGCGGTCTGTGCGCTGCCACGACTTTCTCCTGTCACGAACCCGTTCTCACGAATGGATTGAAAGTCACTTACAGTTGTGGCCCGCCGTTTACACCTACACCCACGGCAACAGCAACATTCACACCGACGCCCACAGCAACTGTGACTCCAACAGCTAGTGTGCCTCCGAGTCCGTCGCCAACCGTATCAGAGCCACCTACACCGACTGTGCGACCTTCCACAACGCCCAGGCCGCGGCCCACGCCCGCACCGCGCCCGTAACTTTATTCACATGAAATGCACCGCCCCACTTACAAATCCGATTTATGAAAAAACAAATTAACCCCAACCTCAAAGCGCATCTTATTCGAGGCGCATGTTACCTCCTTTTACTGCTGGCCATCTGCGTAATCCCATTCGCACTCGCGCAGAGGGCCACGACTAAGAAAAACCGGCCTGCCAACACTATAACGGTCACTAACGGAAACGACAGCGGCCCTGGCTCGTTGCGCCAGGCGCTCGCCGACGCGAACGACGGCGATACAATTAACTTCGACCCCTCAGTCGGCACCGTCACATTAACCACTGCCGAGCTCGCGATCGACAAAAGCGTTACGCTTAGCGGCGCACCACAGATGGTAACGGTGGTGCGGTCTTCACAGACAGAGTTCCGTATTTTCCATGTGATGCCCGGTCATAGCGTCGAAATCGATGGCTTAAGCATCCATGGCGGTCACATTACCGGCGATAACGGTGGTGGTATCCTGAACGACAATTCAACTCTGACGATCGCTTATTGCACGGTCTACGCAAACACCATTGTGAGTGCCGGCTACGTGAATGTTTTTGGGGGCGGCATCTATAACAGCGGAACGATGGCGCTCAATCAGGTCAGCGTTAACAATAACAATGGTGTCCATGGCCAGAGCAGCACTGTTCCGTTCGGAGGCGGTATCTCCAACACCGGCACCATGGTCATTATTGCTGGGACGGTTCAAGGGAACATGGCCTATTATGCCGGAGGTGGCATCTACAATACAGGTATGATGACGATTACCGGCAGCACGATCAGTGACAATTATACCGATCTCCCTGGTCACTTTGGCGGGGATGGCGGCGGGATCGAAAATGATGGAACAATGACGATTCAGGACAGCACCATCAGCGGAAACAGAGCGGTCGGAGCCGGCTTTGCCGGTGGTTACGGTGGTGGTATCTACGGTAACAACACTACTATCACCAACAGTACCATCACCGGAAATAGCGCTCATTTCGGGGGTGGAGTTGCTGGCGGTGGTAACATCGCTCACACCACCTTCAACAATAACTCGGCTAGCCAAGACGGCGGCACTCTCTACCTGACCAGCCAGCTCGAGCTTGGGAACACGATCCTAAAAGCAGGCGTCTCCGGCGCCAACATCTATAATCATAACGGCAGCCTTATCACTCATGGCTACAACATCTGTAGTGATAATGGCAGCGGTCTTCTGAACGGCCCAGGCGACCAAATCAATACTGATCCAATGCTTGGACCTCTTCAAGGCAATGGAGGACCCACTTTCACTCATGAGCTGTTGAAAGGCAGTCCTGCAATCGATGCAGGCGATCCGAATTTTACTCCGCCCCCTTACTACGATCAGCGCGGCCCTGGTTTTTGGCGTGTGCGTAACGGCCGCATAGATGTCGGCTCCTTTGAAGTACAGGCAGGCACGACGCCAACGCCGACACCTACGCCTAGTGCGACTCCGACTCCAACAGCTACGCCAACACCAACAGCTACACCGACACCCAGAGCTACACCGATGCCTAGGCTTCGTCCTACTCCGCATCCGCGCGCTTAGCTCTCCCGAATGAAAAAGAAACGCACCGCTGAACTCTGGCGTCGGGTCGCGAGCACGCGAAGAATTTCGGTGTCCGCCTTTTCCAATCTGTGCATTTTGCTTGGCGTCCTCGTCTTTTTCGCCGGACTCCTGTTTGCGCTGTTCGCTACGGCCACCCCGCAAGTGTGGCTTCGCGAGCGCGGATGGCCTGCGGCCCAGCACTTGCATCCTGCGAACGCGCCGCCAGTCGCTCCCGCCGGCGGTGTATATGAAGCGTGGGTTGCCCGCTATAACGGAACCGGCAACGGCTACGACGAAGCCAAAGCTGTTGCTGTTGATAGCTCAGGGAATGTTTATGTCGCGGGAACGAGCTTGGGGTTGGGAACACTCAATGATTACGCGACGATCAAGTACGACTCGGCCGGGCAGCAACAATGGGTGGCCCTTTATAATGACCCCGACAATCCCGATGCCCAACTCAACGCCATGACCATCGACAGATCAGGCAACGTTTATGTAACGGGATGGAGCGGAATAAATAACGTTTACTACGATTGCACGACCATCAAGTATAATTCAGCAGGGCAGGAACAATGGGTCGTCCGGTACAACGTACAGCCACGCGGTTATGCTGCGGGGGCAGCCATTGCGGTGGACAGTTCAGGCAATATTTACGTCGCGACGGACGCAACCAATCAGCCCAACGTGGTGTTTTGCGCCACGATCAAGTATAACGCATCAGGCGAGCAGCAGTGGGTCGCCGAATACCACGGCGGGGCGAATGCTGACTATCCAGCAGCCATTGCTGTTGATAAGGCGGGTAGCGCGTATGTGACTGGCACAAGCTACACTTGTCTTGGCTACGATTACTTAACCTTAAAATATAACTCGGCCGGCCAGGAACAATGGGTCGAACGCTACAATGGACCCGAGGAGCATTTAGACGCTGCCAAAGCCATCGCCCTTGACGACGCAGGCAATGTCTATGTGACGGGGGAGAGCTTCGACGATTACGCGACGATCAAGTATAACGCCGCAGGGCAACAGCAGTGGGTCGCCCGTGAGAACGGCGGTGGAGCTAATGCTATTGCTCTTGACGGTGCCGGCAACGTTTATGTGACAGGTCAGATAGCCGACCCAGACATGTATCCCGATTATGGCACAATCAAGTACAACGCATCAGGGCAGCAACAGTGGCTTGCGCGGTACAACGGCCCACCCGGAAATGGAGCCGACGTTGCTAATTCTATCACGCTTGACGGCTTAGGCAATGCTTATGTGACAGGATCCAGTCAACGAACAAGTTTCTTCAGTGACTCCGATTACGCGACGATCAAGTACAACTCGGCCGGCCAGGAACAATGGGTTGTTCGCTATGATGGACCCGGGAATGCCAATGACGGTGCCGCTGCCATTGCAGTTGACGGTTCAGGAAATGTCTATGTAACAGGAATCAGCGGCAACGATTACGCCACGGTGAAGTACGGGCAGGGTCCTACGCCTACGCCGACGCCGACGGCAACTGCAAGTCCCACGCCGACTGCGACAGGAACATCGACACCAACGGCAACTCCAACTGCGACAGCGACGGCTTCTCCCAGTCCAACGGCTACAGCTTCGCCGACCCCATCCGCATTTGGCCGACCGGCCGCAACCGCCACCGCTACCGCAACTCCCACTGCTACGCCTGTGCAGACCTGCTGCCAGTACATAACAAGCAGCGGAACCGGCACGATCGCGCCCGGGATTATCGATACAGGCAACCACTGCGATAATTGCCTGACCTTAGTTACGCTTCCATTCCCAGTCACCTTTTACAATTCGAGCTTCAGCCAAGCGTACGTCAGTTCCAACGGCAATCTACAGTTTACCGGCAATGAGCCTTACCTCGGTACGTCGTGTCCATTACCGATTTATTGTCTGGGCGCAGCTATTCTGGCGTACCAGGACGACCTGCGCACCGATGGCCCGGGGAGCGGTATATTCACTCTAGTCACGGGGACGACGCCCAACAGAGTCTTTAACATCGAGTGGCGCACGACTTATAACGGCAGGCCAGGTACGGCCAACTTCGAGGTGCGGTTTTATGAGAACCAGAACTTCTTTGACGTTACCTATGGTCTGACTACCGATAATGGTGGCTCAGAAGAAAGTGGCGTACAACTAAGTGGCATGGGCGGCTCGTGTGACGCTACGACCTTCTCATGTAACACGCCTACACTCACGAACGGTTTGAAAGTTACGTACCAGCTGTGGCCTTGCGGCGCGCCAACTCCCACGGCAACGCCAACCGCAACCGCAACACCGACACCGACGCCGACCGCGACCCCGACGCCGAAACCTACACCGATTCCGCGGCCTCGACCTAGCCGGGCGCCGCGCCCGTAGGCTTTGTTTATGAAAAAGAAACGTGCTGCTCAACTCCGACATCGGGTCGCGAGCACGCAAAGAATTTCGGTGTCCGCTTTCTTTAACCTGCGCGCTTCGATTGCACTTCTTATTTACGGAGCTGCGGCTTGTTCATTGCTAAGCGGAGCGTTGCTGGCTTTCTTCCGGCCTGAAGCGCCTGCAAAAGTTTCCGAAAGAACTCTGAGCTTCACAGAGCGCGTAGGTTATCAGCGAGCCATCGAGGAGGTTTACTGGCGCCATCGCATCTGGCCCAGCAGTCGCGGGGAGCGCCCCGATCCCAAGCCATCGCTGGATACGGTGATGTCTCACGCACAGCTAGAAAAGAAAGTCGCAGACTATCTGCGCAAGTCACAGGCCCTGGACGATTACTGCCAAAGGCCAATTACTGCTGAGCAGTTGCAGGCTGAAATCGATCGCATGGCGCAGCACACCAAGCAGCCCGAGATATTGCGCGAGCTTTTTGCAGCACTCGGCAACGATCCCTTTGTTATCGCAGAGTGCCTGGCCAGGCCCGTCCTGTCAGAGCGTTTGAAGCCCGCTACGGTTGAATGGCGCAAAGGGCGGTTAGACTCCTGGGATGCCGGAGCGGAGAAGCAGATGCCGAAGCTAACGGCAGCGGCGAGCGCTAAGTATATACTTCCACCCGTATCGGATGGTCCGAACGGATGCACTGATGACACTTGGACGATCACCAGCACCACCAAGCCGCCCGATGTCCGGTGGTATCACACAGCAGTGTGGACCGGCAGTGAAATGATCGTCTGGGGCGGAGGTAACAATACCGGCTATTTGAACACGGGCGGGAGATATAATCCCAGCACTGACAGTTGGACAGCTACCAGCACCACCAACGCCCCTGCTGGGCGAGGGGTTCACACAGCTGTGTGGACCGGCAGCGAAATGATCGTCTGGGGCGGATTTACCGGCAGCAACTATGTGAACACAGGCGGGATATACAATCCGGCCAGCGATACTTGGACAGCCACGAGCACCGTGAACGCACCTGCAGCTAGATATTTTCATACTGCAGTGTGGACTGGCAGTGAAATGATTGTGTGGGGCGGATTTGTGAGTGGCAATTACCTAAATAACGGCGGGAAATACAACCCGGGCACCGACACTTGGATAGCCACGAGTACAACCAACACGCCCGATGCCCGAGGCTCTCACACGGCAGTGTGGACCGGCAGCGAGATGATCGTCTGGGGCGGAGATAGTGCCAGCGGAGCTGTGAACAGCGGCGGTAGATACGATCCTAACACAAATAGCTGGACGGCCATGAGCACTGCGACTGCGCCTGATGCACGCCACGATCATACCGTAGTGTGGACCGGCAGCGAAATGATCGCCTGGGGCGGAGATGATGAGTTCAGCATTTTTAACACCGGCGGGAGATACAATCCGATCACCGATACTTGGACGCCTACCAGCATGACAAACGTGCCCACTGCACGAGCTTACCACTCAGCTGTGTGGACCGGCAGCGAAATGATCCTCTGGGGCGGATATGATGGCTTCAGCTTCTTTGACACCGGAGGGAGATACAATCCGCTTATCGATAGTTGGACAGCCACCAGCGTCACCAACGCGCCGAGCGTCCGATACCACCACACGGCAGTCTGGACCGGCAGCGAAATGATCGTCTGGGGCGGGTATAGCGGCTCGAACTTTGTGAACACCGGGGGGAGATACTGCGCACAATTCGCTGCGCCAACGCCTACAGCCACTCCAACCGCGACGCCTTGCGCTTCGGTCGGCTCCTGGACCGAGCAGGCTCCTTATCCCATCGTCACCTCCGGGCAAGCGGTGGCCTCTATAGGTGGCAACGTCTATAGCTTCGGCGGGATCGCCAACAACACCGCTATCGCGAATGCTTACAAGTACTCGCCCGCAATGAACATTTGGATGCCCATTGCCTCGCTGCCAGCACCGCGTGGCTGGTTCAGCGGCACAACCGATGGAACCTATATCTACCTACTGGGTGGCGTGGACCAAAACTTCAACACCACGGGCACACTTTGGCGCTACGACCCGATCAGTAATACCTATAACACGAGCCTGCCCTCTTATACCATCCCTACCTACTTCCATGCATCTGCGTACCTTAACGGCAAGATCTATCGCATCGCCGGACGCGCGATCGGCACCGATTATCACGTCGAGGTTTACAATATTGCAGGAAATACCTGGTCCATGGCTGCAAACTATCCATTTGCCAACCATAGCCTCATGGCAGCAGCACTGGGCAACTATATTTACGCGGGCGGCGGCAACGCCTCCCCCGACAAAACCTGGCGCTACGATCCAAATACCAACACGTGGGATGACGCTGCGATCGTCGATTTACCTGCGGGCCGCTCGGCTGCCGCCTCGGGAGCGTACAACGGCAGGTGGGTACTTGCAGGAGGCGACGTAAACTTTGCCATCAGCACCAGCACGATTGCCTGGGACCCGGCTACCAACACCTGGAGTAACCTTGCCAACATGGTTCAGGCCCGCGATTACCTCTCAGGGGCGACGGCCGGCCAATCTTTCTATGCCGTCGCCGGCAACTCTGCCCCAGGCACCCCGACCAATGACAACCAGCAGTACACCGAGATCCCCTGCACCACACCGACACCAACACCTACTGCTACGGCAACGCCAACTATAACGCCAACGGTGACAGTCACACCAACCGCAACTCCGGCTGCGACGGCAACACCAACTCCTACAACTCCTCCAACGGTAACACCGACACCGAGATCTCTCCCAAGTCCGAGGTCTCGTCCCACCCCAGCGCCTCGCCCGTAACAAATGAAAAAGAAACGCACTGCTCAATCCGCCTTCTTGAATCTGCGCGGTCTCCTTGTTTTTGGAATCGCGTGTTCCATCGCTACAGGAACATTAGTGGCCTTCTTCCGTTCTGAAGCGCCGGCTAATGCCTCACAAAGAACGCTAACGTTTACAGAGCGTGTAGCGTATCAGCGAGCCATTGAGGACGTGTACTGGCGTCATCGCATCTGGCCCCGCAGTCGCGGGGAGCGCCCCGATCCCAAGCCGTCGCTGGATGCGGTGATGTCTCAGGCGCAGTTGGAAAAAAAAGTCGCAGAGTACCTGCGCGAATCACAGGCGCTGGAGGATTACTGGCAACGGCCGATCACTGCTGAGCAGTTACAAGCTGAAATGGATCGGATGGCACAGCGCACTAAACAGCCTGAGGTATTGCGCGAACTGTTTCAAGCTCTCGGCAATGATCCCGTTGTTATCGCAGAGTGTCTGGCCCGCCCGGTACTTGCGCAGCGCCTGTTTAAGTCTGCCCTGGCTTTCCAGGGCGCCAGTTGGCGAGTAACCAATCCGATTAGTTCTCGCAAGGCGGCTGGAGCACCGATCGGTCGTTACACTCTTCCAATGATACTGAGCGCACTGAAGCGGGAGGGTACATGCTTTGATGCTTGGGCAGCTACAAGCACCATCAATGCACCGACTGCCCGAGAGTGGTACACGACGGTCTGGACTGGCACTGAAATGATCGTATGGGGCGGATGGGGCGCCGGTTATTTGAACACCGGCGGCAAATACAATCCCAGCACAGATAGTTGGACAGCTACCAGCACTACGAACGCGCCTGCCGCCCGATCCACTCACGCGGCAGTGTGGACTGGCAGTGAGATGATCATCTGGGGTGGACTCGATCCCGATTATTTGAACACCGGCGGCAGATACAATCCGATCACGGATAGTTGGACAGCTACCAGCGCCACAAATGCGCCAACGGGCCGATTCCTTCACACGGCAGTCTGGAGCGGCAGTGAAATGATCGTCTGGGGCGGCAAAGATGTGACTGAGTTGCCTACAAACACAGGCGGGAGATACAACCCCAGCACAGACAGCTGGACACCCACTGACACGATTAACGCGCCTTCCGGCCGATATTACCACACGGCAGTCTGGAGTGGTAGTGACATGGTCATCTGGGGCGGCCAGGATTTTTCTGGGGCTTTTAATACGGGCGGTCGATACAACCCAGGCACCGATAGTTGGACAGCCACGAGTACGACTAACGCACCCAGCGCTCGAATCGTTCACACGGCCGTTTGGACTGACAGCCAGATGATCGTCTGGGGTGGGTATGGCAATGCCACGTATTTTAATACCGGTGGGAGATACAATCCTAACACAGACATCTGGACCGCCACCAGCCTCACAGACGCGCCGACCGGCCGCGAGGCTCACACCGCAGTATGGACTGGTAGCGAAATGATCGTCTGGGGCGGCTATGTTGGTATCATAGGCAATGTGAACACCGGTGGAAGATACAACCCCGGAACGAACACTTGGATCGCCACAAGCACCATCAACGCTCCTTCTGCCCGAGTCGAACACACCGCAGTCTGGACTGGCAGCGAAATGATCGTCTGGGGCGGCATTGATGACTCCGGCCTTACGAACACAGGCGGGAGATATTGCGGCCAGTATCCAAGTCCCACGCCTACGCCTACACCAACTGCTAGCCCGACACCAACCCCAACCCCTTCTGGAGTGTATGAAGCATGGGTTGCCCGATACAACGAGCCAGGACACGCTGCTCTCGACATAGCTAAGGCCATGGCTGTTGACAAGCTGGGGAACGTTTATGTCACCGGATCCAGCTACACGGGCAGCGTCACGGATTATGCCACGGTAAAGTACAATGGTTCAGGACAGCAAGAGTGGGTCGCGCGCTATCATGGACCGGGAAATAGTGGACATGCCAATGCTATCGCTGTTGATGCAGCGGGAAATGTTTACGTGACGGGAGGAATCGCGATGTGCCAAAACATTCCCGCGTGGGCGACGATTAAGTACGATTCAGCCGGGCACCAGCAATGGGTTGCAACCCATAGCGGTGCCGAAGCCAATGCCATCGCCATTGACGTTTTAGGCAACATCTACGCGACCGGAGGAAGCGGCGGCATGTACACCACAATTAAGTACGACGGATCGGGTCAGGAACAATGGGTTGCTCAAGGTCCGAGCGGTGTTTCTGTAAACTTGGCGGTTGACAGCTCAAGCAATGTGTACGTAACCGGATCGAGCGGCGGCGTGTACACCACAGTTAAGTACAACGCTTCAGGGCAACAACAGTGGGCTATTCCAGGACCGAGCGGGGGTGCCGCAGCTATGGCGATCGATAGCTCAGCAAACGTTTATGTGACCGGACAGAGCAACAGTGATTACGCTACTATCAAGTATAACTCCGGCGGCCAACAGCAATGGTTGGTGACATACAATGGACCAGCGAATGGCTCCGACGGTGCCACTGGGATCGCGCTCGATACGTCGGGAAACGTGTATGTGACGGGAACAAGTACCGGATCAGAGACACATACGGATTATGTGACAATCAAGTACAACTCCGCCGGCCAGAAACAATGGACGGCCAGCTATGACGGGGACAACAGCTGGGACAATGCGAATGGCATCGCCGTTGATGCGTCAGGCAATGTATATGTCACCGGAAACAGCCTCATAAACGGAGGGGAGAGCTATGCTACGATCAAGTATAACGAAGCGGGACGGGAAGAGTGGATCATCTACTATCACCCGCCAACCGACAGTTCTGACAACGCTATCGCCATTGCGGTCGATAAAGCAGGCAACGTCTATGTGACCGGAACAGGCGCGGGGCTAAAAACTAACCTCGATTACGTCACGATTAAATATGTGCAGGGTACCCCACCTACGCCAACGCCGACGGCAACTGCGAGTCCGACAGCAACGGCCACGGTGACACCGACTGCAACGCCGACAGCAAGTCCCAGCCCGTCACCAATGTGCTCTCCCACTACACCGCCGCCAACGCCCACTCCGACAGCTACAGAAAATCCCACAGCAACCCCAACTGGTACAGCAACAGCAACTGCCACACCGACATCTACTGCCGGCGTGACTGGTACTCCTCGGCCCAGGCCAACACCAGTTCCCCGCCCGGTGCCACATTCGCCTACGCCAACTCCTACCGGGACGCCATCTCCTACGCCCACGCCAAGCGCTACGCCTAGAGTGACACCGCGACCTCAGCCAACCCCAGCACCGCACCAGTAGCTTGAACTTGGCGGCGGTAGGCGATTGCGGTCAACTCGCGAAAGCTTTCGGAGTCAATCGCCGCTACCTGAGTGCGCGGCTGATGCGGTTCAGGCCTTCGGCGAACATTTGCGTGTTCACGCCCATGCCGATGCGAAAGTGATCGGGCATTTCGAAGAAACGGCCCGGGACGGCGGACGTTTCGAACTCCGATCGCAACCGCTCAAGAAAAATATCAGCGCTCCCATGTCGCAGTTTGACGAAGGACGTCGTGCCCCAGTCTGTCTGGACCGCAGAAACTCCAGGCTGTTGCGCTAGAAATCCGCGAAGCACGTTGCGATCCGCTTCCACAATGCGGCGCGCTCGTTCACGGAGGAGATTTAAATGGTGGAACGCGGCCACGCTGAGTAATTCACCCGGAAAAACTGGTGTGGCGCTATAAAGATCATTCAGGCAGCGCATCTTCCACGCGAGATCAGGCTGCGCCAGGATCCATCCGCATCGGAGACCGCTTACGCCATAGACTTTCGTCAAACTGCTGGTCACCACGAACTCCGGGCCGAGATGGAATGATGTTCGCGGCGTGTTCTCGTAAACTGCATCGAGATAAACTTCATCGACCAGCACGAGCGCGCCGACGCTCCGCGCGATATCACCGATTTCGCGCAGAACCGATTCCGGCGTGAACACACTGGTGGGATTGTGCAGATTCGTGATCACGATCAGCCGCGTCTTGGGCGTGACGCACCGGCGAACCTCGGCTGGATCGATAGCCCAGCCGTTTTCTTCAGCGCGCCGAAAGCGTTTCACATTTGCCTGGAGATATTCCGCGACATCGATAATGGGGCCGTACGCCGGATGCTCGATTAAAACCTCATCGCCCGGCTCGAGGATTGCGGCCATCGCGAGATGGTTTCCCATCGATGTGCCCGCGGATTCCACTACGCAGTCGGGATCAACACCATGATGCGCGGCGATGGCTTGCTGCAATGGCGCATAGCCATAGCTGTTGTCGCCGTTGATTTCTAACTCCTGCAAATTTACCGGCAGTTCGTGAAGAGGGAACGGCGCAACGCCACTCGTCGCGAGATTGAACCGCGCACGGCTCTGCGTTTTCGACCAATGCATGTAATCGGAATGCTTGTGTCTCATGCCGCATGAAGATTTTGTTGTCCGCGAATCATACGAATTCAGACGAATCGAGGAAACATTTCGCACGAAGTGCTTCGGAGTGCGGGGCGTCCACGCACAGCTTTTTGGCCAACGCCGGTTTTGATGCAAAGCGACACGAGGACGTGTCGCACTCCCAAAGCTTCACGAAATTGAGCACAAATTCTCTCCAATTCGCGCTCATTAGCGTGATTTGTGGGCTAAAATTCTCGTCCAAAAATAATAAACTGGCAGCGCGGCCAGCATGATGCACAGCGCGATCGCGCTATTGCGAGGCGAAGCGATAACCGCGCTTACCACTATCCCCGCGCACGACAAAACAAAGACCATCGTCGTGAACGGGTGCCCAGGCACGCGATAGGTAACGCTCGCTGAGCCGCTGCTGCGCCGGCGCAGAACGAACAGCGCTGCCGCCGTCATTCCAAAAAAGATGAAATCAACGGTCACTTCAAAATTCAAAATTTCCCCATACGTGCCGGAACACGCGATAACAATTGCTGCGAGGCCTTGAAGAACAATTGCCACCACCGGCGCTCCCGATTTTCCAAAGACTTTGCCGACGCTCTTAAAGAAAAGGCCGTCCCGCGCCATGGCGTAGTACACGCGTGGCGCCGTGAGCATGCTTTGGCTGAGGAACCCGAGAGTGGAAATTGTAATTGCGAGGGCGATCCATTGCGCTCCGCGCTCGCCAAGCGCCATCCGCATCACATCAGAAGCAGGAGTTGTTGTCGCGTCGAGCCCGGCCGGACCGAGAACACGCAGACATCCGAGATTAACAGCAAGATACAGAGCCACGACGCCGCCCACGCCGATTAGCAGTCCACGGGATAAATCGCGGCGCGCGTCTCGCATTTCACCTGCAACAAAAGTGGCCGTCTGCCATCCGCCGTAAGCAAACGCAACCGGGACCATCGCCGCGCCGATACTTTTCAAGAGGCCAAATGAAGCAGGCTGTCCAAAGAATGCTTCCGATTTGAGTCCCGCAGCCGCGGGATGGCCAACTGCAAGTCCAATTATCACCAGCGCCGCTATCGCGCTAATTTTCAGCAGCATCAGCGCGCTCTGCACATTGCTGCCGGCGCGTGCTCCCAAACAGTTGATCCCGGTAAGCGTGAGTAGTGCGATTGCAGCAATCGCGCTGTCATTCCAATCCGCTCCGGTGAGGGCGCGAAAGTAAGATGCGAAAATCACTGCCACAGCGGCCATCCCGCCAGTCTGCGTGATGAGAAGCAGTCCCCAACCGTAGGTGAACGCGACCGCAGGGTGGTACGCCTCGCGCAGGTACACGTACTGGCCGCCCTCCGCAGCGGGCAGGCGCGTAGCAAGCTCAGCCCAGATGAATGCGCCGCACATCGCAAGAAAGCCGCCTACCACCCAGACGCCAAGGATCAGGAATGGCGTGTGAACGCGATGCGCTACTTCGGAAGGATTCGCGAAGATTCCTGCGCCTACGATGCCGCCCATCACGATCATCGTGGCATCGAACAATCCAAGCTGACGGCGCGGTTTCGAAGCGTCCAACTTTGTCATTCCGAGCGAAGTCGAGGAATCTCTTGTTCTCATTTTCTAAGAATCAGAGATGTCTCGACTTCGTTCGACATGACAGTTCTGTAGGGGGTCTGTGTCAGACGCCGCTCCCCGAGGCGTTTCACAGAATGGAGCCGGCGGGAGCCGAGCGACATGGACGGGCAGGTCGCCAGACCGAGCGAGCGGGAGCGAGCGAGTCAAACGGCCTACAGTTCATCGCGCGGCACTGAGCTTGTAAATCCTGAATTCAGGCGTCGCGTCGATTAGTTTTGCATTTTCGGCAAGATGCCGTGCGAATTCGGGATAAAACTTCAGCCACCAAAATGTGTTGGTCGTGAAAACGAGATGCGTTGCGCCGCGGCGACGCAGCTGCTCAAGGTCGGCAATCGCCTGCTGGCTGTCGTCGGGATTACCATTGTAGATCGCATCTCTCTCGAGGAAGTGCCAGCCCTTGCGCTGCGCGTAGTAAAATATCGTCGGATCGCCCGTGTCCGCGGCAACAATCAATGCATCGGGCGTGGTAACCTTGTTCAGTTCGAGCCCGGCATCGCGAAGTTGAGCGGCGGACGGTTCATAAAGTGGCCGTGCGTAAACGTAAGCCAGCAGTGCAAACAAACCCGCAAGCAATATCGACAACGTAACGATGGCAACGCGCGAAGAGGCGATCTTCGATCCGATGAATGCGCAGGCGGCGCCAGCGAAAGCGGTCGAGATCGGTACCAGCGGCAGTTGATACCATGGATGGCGATTGCCGTAGCCGACGATGATGACGAAGAGAATCATGGCAGCCAGCCACCAATGGAATAGACATGAACATCTTGATCGCGGCCTGCCCGCAGTTCTACAGCTGCCTGCAATGCTAGCGATGCAGGCGGGGCGTCGCAGGCGCGGTGCGACGAATAAACCAACCACCGCCATGGTCGCGAGAACCGGCGTCAGGCTCGATGTCGCGGTTTGTCGCGCAATGTCCCAGTACCACGAGAGATTTTCGATTCGAATTCCGCCGGCACCGAAGAAATGATTCGGATAAAATCTCTCTGCGACTCTATGCGCGTGCGAGTACCAGATGGCGGAGGGCAGCAGCGTGATCGCCGCGAAGAGAAACATCTGTAGCCGGGATCGGCGATCCCGGCTTCTCACGAGCTTTGTTTCATGTCGGCCGGGATCACCGATCCCGGCTACAATCAAGTACAGAAGCGGCGCGAAGATAATGATGCTGGTGATTTTGATTAGAAGCGATAGCGAGATAGCGATCGCAGACACAACAAAATGCGCCAACTCACGATCGTCAGTCCAACGCAGAAAAGAATATAATCCGATGATGGCGAGACTAAGCGATGGGACGTCCGGCATGAACGAGCGCCCGGCAAAAATATTCAACGGCGCGAAACTGAAGAAAAATGTCGCCCAAACTGCTGCCGTGGTGCCGAAGACTTCGCGGACGAGCAAAAAGAAAAATGGCAGCGAAACAGCGAAGAAAATGACGGCCTGAGTGCGTCCAATCCATTCGTAGATGCCGGCAAATTTGTAACAAATCGCCGCAAGAAACGGTAAAATTGGAAATTCCGTTCCGACGTATCCTGTCGCGTCGCCAGCCCAACCGATCTGCGGATAAGCAAAATGAAAGCCTCGTTCGCTGAAGTTGCGTGCAATTGCCGCGACGTCGCTTTGCCGCCAGCTCCAGTGATCGATGTATGGCTGATTGATCAAAATCAGCCGAGCTGCGACGGCTAGAATCGAGATGGTGATTACAAGCGTGGTTGCTCTACCTGTAGCCGTCGCCCCGCGGGCGACGCGGCGCGCGCGTGCTAAAGATGTCAGAGTCACGCTTCCCACAGGGAAGCGGCTACAGACGCGCTGTGGTGTGCGCATCCTGCAAGCGTCTTGACAGCCAAGGTAAAGTCAATCGGGTACGGTAATCCCGAATCACACAGGAAGGGGTTGGCATGAAATCAACGGCTCACGGTTCTTCTCCGGCACACGCTGGATTTATCGTGCTGACATTGGTTATCAGCCTTGCGCTTGGGATCGCGCAGGCACAGAACGAACCGATCCTCGTGCCTGACGCCGTCAATTATCAGAAATTGCTTCCAATTTTACCGGAACCGCCGCAGGGCTGGACCGCGGATAAACCGGAGGGCTCAACTGAAGACGTCGGCGGATTCAGAATCACAAACGTGCATCGCGACTATCACAAGGGCGAAGGAGAGAATGCTCCAACCGCGGCGATCAGCATACTCGATTCTATTGCTAATCCGGATTATGTCAGTGCCACCACCGCTGCATGGAATAGCAACAGCGAAAGCAGCGAAGGTTATGGCAAATCCGTCACGATCGATGGCAACCCAGGGTTCGAAACATTCGAAAAAGAAAGCAAACATGCCACTCTGTGGGTGATGATTGCCAATCGTTATTTTGTCCAGATCGAGCTGCAGAATCAGGAGCCCAAAGAATTGCATGAGTGGATCAAGCGCGTCGAGTTGAAAAAACTGGCGGCGATCAAGTGACGCTGTAGCCGTCGCCCTATGGGCGGCGCTTCGTGCACAAACGATTCAATGTCGCGCTTCGCACCCACCGTCGCACGGCTTCGGCGTGGCAAGCAGCGAAGCGGCTACAGTCACTTCTGCTTCACCGCCTCGCCCGCCATTGGCACGAAGCGAACCGGTAACACCGCCCGCCGCTGCAACTGGCCGTTCTTTTTTTCCAGAAGAAAAAGTTCCTGATTGCCGAAACCGCCCACCGGAATAATCATGCGACCGCCTTCTTTCAATTGCTCGATGAGTGGCTGCGGGACGTGATCCGGCGCACAAGTCACCGTGATTGCATCGAAAGGCGCTTGTTCCGGCCAGCCTCTGTAACCATCGCCGACTTTCACATGCACATTTTTGTAACCGAGACGTTGCAGTATCGCTTCGGCGTTTTTCGCCAGCGGCTCGATGATCTCGATCGTGTAAATCTCCGCCACCAGCCCAGCTAAAATCGCCGCTTGATAACCTGAACCCGTCCCGATCTCTAGGACGCGATCCTCCGGCTTCGGCCGCAGTCGCTCCGTCATGAAAGCGACAATGTACGGTTGCGAAATGGTTTGGCCGTGGCCGATGGGCAACGGCCCGTCTTCGTACGCCTTGGCGCGTTCATCCACAGGGACGAACTCCTCGCGCGGTACCTTGGCCATGGCTGCGAGCACCCGTTCATCCTTGATATCGCGCGCCTTCAGCTGTTGCTGGACCATTCGCTGGCGCTCGGCTGCAAAATCGGACGCCGGGGTCGGTCTTTGCCCGCAAGCCGTTGTTGCCAGCGTGGCGACAAGCAGCCATTGTGAAAATCGTCGCATCACCCGGAAATATAGCGCAGCGTCGCCTGATTTTCACTGCGGCAAATTTCTTCGTGTTCTTCGTGGGCTTCATGGTTAATTTCACCCGCTTTTCATGAATGAAGAACGCAAGACTCTGGAAGAGCGCGCGACGATGACTGATCTCGAACGTCTGCGTCATTCAGCCTCGCATGTGCTCGCCACGGCCATCTTGAAGATTTGGCCGGAGGCGCAGTTCGCCGCCGGGCCGCCAGTGGAAAACGGTTTTTATTACGATGTCGATCTTCCGCACCGCATTTCGCCGGATGATTTCGAGAAAATCGAAGCCGAAATGAAAAAGGAGATCAAAGCGAATCATCCATTCGAGCGGATCGAGGTTTCGAGGGATGAAGCGCTCGACCTCGGCAAGAAAGGCCGCCTCGCCGCGCTAAGCGAACGACCCGCGCCGAGTAGATACAAGCTCGACATCATCGAAAACATTCCGCCCAACGAAAAAATCTCGCTCTACCGCAGCGGCGATTTCATTGATCTCTGCGCGGGCCCGCATGTAAAGCGCACGGGAGAGATCGGCGCATTCAAAGTCACGAACGTCGCCAGCGCTTACTACAAAGGCGACGAAAGGAATCCGCAGTTGCAGCGCGTTTACGGCACGGCGTTCAAAACCAAAAAGGAACTCGACGACTACTTCGCTATGCTGGAGGAAGCGAAGAAGCGCGATCATCGCAAGCTCGGCAAAGAACTGGAACTATTTGTTTTCGATGATGATGTCGGCCCAGGGCTGCCGATGTTCCTGCCGCGCGGTGCAGTCATCGCCGAAGAATTAGAGAAACTTGCCAAGGAAACCGAGTTCGCTGCCGGTTATCAGCGCGTGCGCACTCCGCACATCGCGCGCGAAAGTTTGTACTTAAAGAGCGGTCATCTTCCCTACTACGCCGAGTCGATGTTTCCGCCGATGGCAGTGCGAAAAGACGAAGAACATCGGCTTTTTTGGGAGCAATGGGAGGCGCGACAAAACGAGGCACATGAGAAGGCAGTCAAAGCTTTTATGCCGGACCTCAATGAACCAGGAATGCGCGAACGGATCGGCAAAATGAATCAACGCGAGATCAACCAGTTCATTGAGCAGCGCATTGCAAACATGGGCCAAGAAGCCGCGAACACCTTCAATCAGGCCGCGGTTGATAATCTCATTCCGACTCTAATGATGACCCAAGTAGCTCCGATTGAAGATCGTTACTACCTCAAAGCGATGAACTGTCCGCATCATCACAAGTTGTTTGCAGCGATTCCGCGCAGTTACCGCGATCTGCCATTGCGGCTGGCGGAATACGGAACGGATTATCGGTACGAGAAAAGCGGCGAGTTGTTCGGGCTCATGCGGGTGCGTTCGCTACAGATGAATGACGCGCATCTCTACATGACGCCGGAACAGTTCGAAGCGGAATTCAATGCCGTGAACGAAATGTATCTGAACTATTTCAAGCTCTTCGGGATCGAGAAATATCTGATGCGTTTCTCGACGCATGACCCATCAGGGCTTGGCCAAAAATTTGTGAACGAACCGGAGCTTTGGAAACAAACTGAAGAGATGACCCGCAATGTCCTCAAACGTTCCGGCATTGATTATGTCGAAGTGCCGAACGAAGCAGCGTTTTACGGACCAAAGATCGACGTCCAAGTCTGGAGCGTGATCGGCCGCGAGTTTTCCATCGCCACCAATCAGGTTGATTTTGCTCAGCCGCGCAATTTTGATCTTCGCTATAAAGACCGCGACAACATCGACAAGATCCCGATCTGCATCCATCGCGCGCCACTCGGCACGCACGAACGTTTTATTGGGTTCCTGATCGAGCATTACGCCGGAAATTTCCCGCTCTGGTTGTCTCCTGAACAGGTGCGCATCCTCACAATCGGCGATGAACCGAAGCTAATCGACTACGCTCGATCGATTCTTAATGAGTTGCGCGCTCACGAAGTCCGCGCGGAAATCGACGAAAGCGCCGACAAGATCAACGGCAAAATTAAGCGCGCCGAGCAAATGAAAGTCCACACCATGTTCGTGATCGGGAAGCGCGACATGGAAGCCGATGCTGTGAGCGTCCGTGTTCACGGCAAAGGCAACCTCGGCGCCAAGCCGCGTGGTGAGGCGATCGCGGAAATTTTATTGTCGATCAAAGAGCGGCGTGGATGAGGCGACAGGACAAGCTACTGGATCGACTGCGAGATCCGCAATGCGATGCATCGTGGCGCTTCACTGAACTCTGTCAATTACTTCAGTATCTCGGATTTGAAATGCGGGTTTCGGGAAGTCATCATTTTTTCGCAGGGCCGGCACTAGCGAAGCGATTAACTTGCAACCGCGCGGTGGAAAGGCGAAGAATTATCAAGTCCGCCAAGCGCGCAAGGTGCTTCAGAAAAATAAATTGTTATGAACAGCAAATACGAAGTCGTTGTTTACTGGAGCGAACAGGACGGACATTTTCTCGCCGAGGTACCAGAACTGCCGAGCATTATCACGGATGGCGCGACACGAGTAGAAGCCCTGCAGAATGCAGAGGAAATGATTGACGCTTATCTCAAAACTGCACGCGAGGCTTCATGGCCAGTTCCCGAGCCCAAAGGACGCCTGGCGTTCGCCTGAAACGCTAGCGGGCAAAATTCGGCGCGCCGAACAAATGAAAGTCCACACCATGTTCGTGATCGGTAAACGCGACATGAAAGCCGATGCGGTCAGCGTCCGCGTTCACGGCAAAGGGAATCTCGGCGCCAAACCGCACGCCGAAGCTGTCGCAGAAATCCTATTGTCAATTAGAGAGCGACGGCGATAAACTCGCCGTCGGTGAAGCTGCTTGGTTTCGTTGTTGCGTTGTCAGGCAGTTTTTGCCTGGCTGTTTCTCTGCAAGGCGACGAAGCCACGACCTGTCAGTCCCCCGATAGGAAATTCGCTCTGCGTTGCGTTTACGCGGACAAGCAGCCCTACAACGGAGAGGCGGCGATTGTCGATCTTGAAACGCACAAAAATGTTTTCTCTCTGAATCCGAATTGGACGCTCGGTTACACGAAGTTGGTTTGGTCGGCTGATTCAAAACGCGTCGCTTATTTTTTCGGGAAGGGAGGCGGCTCCTGGACATATCAAATGGGGATGCGCGTGTTTACCCGCACGGCCGGCACGTCATCGTTCAACGAAATCGCGTTGCCGGAACCGCCGACGCTGAAGCTTCCAAAAAATGCAATCGGTTCCGAGCCCGACACCGCGACGAAAGTCGAGCCGATTAAATGGAATGGACCGACTGAGTTGTTGGTTGAAAAGGAATTGGTAAATCCGGCTTGGGCGCGAGCGGCAGTCAAATTCACGCTCGCGTTCGATCAAAACAATCAGGCGTCAATTCGAAACGTGGAACAAGAGAAGGTGTCGATCATCGATTATTTCTTGCTCCTTCCGCCAGAGAATTTTGAAGCGCCGCCCTCGGCCTGGCTGCAGCAGATGCGAATGGGCGGCTTTTTTGAGCTATGCAATCCGCAAACGCGCGAAAAGAACCCCGACGAAAAGAATGGCTACATGCATGGCGGGGGCAGTGGCGCGCAGTCCTCATTCGACGTCGCGCTGTTTCGGTATCGAGATGGGCGACCGTTGCTTGCGCTTTGTCAAGCCGGGGAGCCCGAAGTGGAAGAGGAGAATTCCGTTTACTCATACCTATCCTTCTTTGAATTGGGCGCGGATGGGAGGATGCACGCGATTACGCATTCGATGATCGGAGAAGGAAAAGGGGGGGACTGGGAATTTGTGTTGCCACGGAAAGGAAAGACGATTCTGGTGCGCGCGCCGAAGAGCAAAAAAGTTCTGCACCGCTTCACCTGGGACGGCGAAAGATTTCAGGCAGAAAAATAGCGGACTAAAGCTCCCATGCCTCGTCCGGTTGCGTCTGGATTCTAGCCGCGGTGGCATCGCAAAGGAACTGAAGACGGCGGCGCTCCTTTTCAGCTGCCGGGAAAAGCGAAACGTAAAATTTCGCGCCGTCATCGCGATGTTTGATCCAGTTGCGCTGAGCTTCGCGCAAATTCGAGACCTGACCCTTGTCCGCCTTCTGAATGATCTCGGAATATCGTTTGTTCAACTTCCCATCTAAAGAGTCGAACCGCGTCCTTAGCTCCGCTTCGCTAGGCAGCGGCTCGACTGGTTCGGCGCAAGCGAGCATCTCAGACTTGCTCTTGTTCAGTTTGCGCAAGTAATCCGTTATCTCGAACGTTTTCGTGCGAGTGTTGAAATAAATGTAACCCTCGTGCATCTCCCTTTTGTCTTCGCCTCCGCGTAATTCGATGAGCAATCGGGCGGAGTCGAAGCTCCAAGAAACGAATTCGGTCATTGCGCAAAACCCTTCTGCGGAAAAATCTCGTTTAAACGCGCCGAGCTTGACGGCGTTTTTCCAAGCCGCCTCGTTGAACGATTCGAATATGTCGATCTTGTCCGGGGCGAGGCGATGAAAAAGATCGCCGTCGCGCAAGCACGAGCCGCCATGCCGCAAACCAAAGATCCATTCGTCGTTCGGCGAAAAATGATATGCGTCGGGGTAAGGGCCGATCGCGTCGATGGGCGGCAGCTTCGCGCGCTGCGA
>WNGA01002258.1_pt1 | contig 51871 bp, 53 predicted proteins | sample 5400061 | NCBI WGS metagenome assembly WNGA01 (sample SAMN13153366, study PRJNA577476) | soil metagenome | isolation source: 100 cm soil or saprolite under grassland replicate 2 | place: USA:California | collected 2016-06-15
GTCGCCATCTCGCGATGCGCGGCGAGCGCCGCGTCGATGAGGAGCATCGCCAGCACGGCGCCGGTGCCTTCGCCCAGCCGCAGGCGCAGATCGAGCAGCGGCTCGAGCGCCAGTTGGTCGAGCGCGGCGCGATGGCCGCGCTCGGCGGAGCGGTGGGCGGCGATCATGAAGTCGCGCGCCTTCGGATCCAGTCCGTTGGCGATGAGCGCGGCCGCGCCGGAGATGAATCCGTCGAGGACGATCGGGATCCGCCGCGCGGCGGCGTCGATGATGACCCCGGCGAGCACCCCGATCTCGAAGCCGCCGATCTTGGCGAGGACGTCGAGCGCGTCGCTCGAGTCCGGGCGGTGAAGCCTCAGCGCGTCTTCGATGACCGCGATCTTCCGAGCAAGGGTCTCGTCGTCGATGCCCGTACCCCGGCCGGTCACCTCCGCTACCGAGGTGCCGCAGATCGCGGCGACGATCGCGCTCGCGGGAGTGGTGTTCCCGATACCCATGTCGCCGGTGGCGACGAGATCGAGCCCGCGCGCGGCCTCGCATTCCAGCACGTCGGTACCGACGAAGACCGCTTCGCGCGCCTGGTCGCGCGACATCGCCGGCGCCCGGCGCAGGTTCCGCGTGCCGCGCGCGATCTTTCGGGAATACAGCGCCGGACCGGACGGCACGTCGCCGGCGACGCCGGCATCGACGACGACGACGCGAGCGCCCGCCGCGCGCGCGAGCGCGTTGATCGCCGCGCCACCGCTCAGGAAATTCGCGACCATCTGCGCCGTCACCTCGCTCGGATACGCCGACACGCCTTCGACGGCGACGCCGTGATCGGCCGCGACGACGATCACGGCCTTCCGCGGTAGCTCGGGCACCGCCGCCCCGACGATCCCGGCCACCTGCACCGCGAGATCCTCGAGGCGCCCAAGACTGCCCTCGGGCTTCGTGAGCTCCCGCTGCCGCGCTCGCGCCGCCGTCATCGCAGCCTCGTCGAGCGCGCCGATGCGACGGAGTGTCGCCGCGATGGCGTCGCCGCTCACGAGCGGCGGCCGGGTGCCGCGATCCGCGGCAGCACGGCGGGACAGCCCTCGTGGGCGATCACCGCGAGGCGATCGCCGAACACGGTGGAAACGACGTCCGGGCGCAGGACCTCCGGTGGCGTGCCTTCCTCGACGACGCGACCCGCGACGAGGACGGCGATGCGCGACGCCATCGCGGCGGCGAGGTTGAGGTCGTGCAGCACGGCGCAGGCGGCGAGGCCGCGGCGAGCCGCGAGGTCGCGGACGAGCTCGAGCGTCGCGAGCTGGTGCGCCGGATCGAGGTGCGAGGTGGGCTCGTCGAGGAGCAGGACGTCGGCGTCCTGCGCGAGCGCCATCGCGAGCACCGCCCGCTGCCGCTCTCCGCCGGAGAGCGCGTCGATGCGACGGTCCGCGAGCGGTACGAGCTCGAGCTCCGCCAGCGCGCGGTCGACGGCCTCGACATCCGCCACCGACGCGCGCCCGAACAGACCCAGCCGCGCGGTGCGGCCGAGCGCGACGATCTCGCGCACGCTGAGCGGAAAGACCGTGTCGAAGACCTGCGGCACGACGGCGATGCGGCGCGCGATCGCCGACCGATCGAACGTGGACAGCTCCTTGCCATCGAGCGTGATGGAGCCCTCGCGAGGGCCGATGAGGCCCGCGAGGACTCGCAGGAGCGTGGACTTGCCCGCGCCGTTGGGACCGATGATGGCGACGAGGCGTCCCGGTCGAAGCGTGAGGTCACAGCCGTGCAGGACGATCCGAGCGCCGTACCCGGCGACCACGTCGCTTGCGACCAGCTCGGTCAAACGACGATCCGCCGCCGCTCGCGCAGCAGGAGCGCGAAGAAGAATGGCCCGCCGACGAGACCGGTGACCACCCCGACCGGGAGCTCCGCGGGGGCGAGCAGGATGCGCGCCCCGAGGTCCGCGAGGACGAGCGTGCTCGCGCCCAGGAGGAAGCACGCGGGCAGCAGGCGGACGTGGAGCGCACCCAGCAGCGGTCGCAGCGCATGGGGAATGACGAGTCCGACGAATCCGATGACGCCCGCGAGGGCAACGGCCGCGCCCGTGAGGAGCGCGGTCACGGCCAGGATCGCGGCCGTCGTGCGCTGCACGTCGACACCGAGCGTCGCCGCCGTCTCTTCTCCGAACGCGAAGGCATCGATACGCGGGGCGAGCGCCACGGCCGCGACCGTCGCGAGAAGCACGATCGCCGCGGCGACGAGCAGCTGCGTCACGTCGAGCACCGAGACGCCGCCCAGCAGCCAGCTGAGCACCGCGCGCAGCCGAAGGACGACGCGGTCGCTCGCGACGAGGATGAGCGTGACGAGCGCGCCCGCGAACGACGAGAGCACGACGCCGGCGAGAAGGACGGTCAGCACCGTGGTCCGCCCGCCCAGCGAGGCGAGCCGCCACACGATGAGCGCGGCCCCCAGAGCGCCGATGAACGCGGCGATCGGCAGCACCGCAGGCACGACCGACGCACCGAGCGCGAACGCGACGACCGCGCACAGCGATGCGCCGGCCGAGGTCCCGGTGACGTATGGATCGGCCAGCGGATTGCGGAGCAGTCCCTGAAGCAGCGCACCGGCGACCGCAAGCGCCCCACCGACGACGGCCGCTCCGAGGACGCGCGGCAGCCGCAGGTCGCGAACGATCGTCGCGGTGGTCGGATCACCGCCGCCCCAGATGGCGGACCACACGTCGAGCGGAGCGATCGCGACGGCGCCGACCAGCAAGCCGATCGCGAGGCTCGCGAGCAAGACCGCGGCGAGGATCGGAAACGCGAGGGTCGCTCTCATTTGAGAGGAACGGGCAGGCCCGCCACCATGAGCACGACGCTCCCCGCGTCGCGCGCGACGGCCTGGTTGAGCTTTCCGAGCTCGTCGCGGAAGCGCCGGCCGATCGGCGTCGCGGGCACGATGCCCAGCCCGACCTCGTCGCTCACGACGATCACGGCCAACGCACGCTTCTCGATCGCCTTCGCGACCGCGGCCCATTCGGACTCGGGTGAGGTGCTCGCTTCGAGCCGCGCCGAAAGCCACAGCGTGAGCGAGTCGAGGAGCACGACGTGCGCGGGATCCGCGGACGCGACCGCGGCGGCAAGATCGCCGTCGACCTCGACCGTGCGCCAAGCGGCGGGCCGCGCGCGTCGATGATCCGCGATGCGCGCATCGAGCTCCTCGTCGCCCGCGCGCGCGGTCGCGACGAACGTCACGCGATCGCCGCCGAGCGCGGACGCCCGAGCGAGCGCGAACCGGCTCTTTCCGCTGCGCGTTCCACCCAAGACCAGCTCCAGCTCAGCCATGCGATCCGACCCCGACGGCAGCCAGCAGTCGTGGCGTGTCGACCGCGGCGCGGAACCAGCGCGCGAGGTCCGCATACGGATCGGGCGCCGACGATCGCGGGACGAACGCGATCCCGCGACGGCGCGCGAGCGCGCCGAGGACGGCGTCCCGCAGATCGTCCCGGCCGAAGATCCCATGGACGTACGTCCCGATGACGCGACCATCCGCGCTCACCGCGCCGTCCTGATCGCCGGCAGCGGCGTTCCGGGCGAGCTCGGCGAACGGCTGGCAGCCGTCGCGCGCGGTCTCGCCGACGTGCAGCTCGTACCCGTCGAATGACATCCCCGCAAGCGACGTGAAGACGCCGCCGGCCGCGACGCGCCCGTGCACGCGCACGGTCCTCTTCTCCCCCGTGAAGACGGTCCGGACCGGGAGGAGCGCGAGGCCGCGGACGATGGTCGCGGGCCCTTCCACACCGCGTGGATCGGCGAGCTCTTCACCGAGCATCTGGAATCCGCCGCAGATGCCCATGACCGGCACGCCGGCATCGCGGAGGCGAAGCACCTGCGCGGCGACCCCGCTCGCGCGAAGCCACTCGAGATCCTCGATCGTCGTCTTGCTGCCCGGAAGGACCACCATGTCGGGCACGCCGAGCTCGGCGGGATCGCGCACGTAGCGCACGCGCGCGCCGGCCGCGGCGAGCGGCCCGAAATCGTCGAAGTTGCTGACGTGCGGATAGCGGATCACCACGACGTCCAGCGCGCCCTCGCGTGCGGCCGCGTCGAGCGACAACGAATCCTCAGCCGGCACCGGGAGGTCGTCGACGTACGGCAGCACGCCGAACACCGGCACGCGGGCGAGGCGGCGCAGCGCCCGCACGCCGGGCGCGAACAGCGCGGCGTCGCCGCGGAATTTGTTCACCAGCACGCCGCGCACGAGCGCGCGCTCGGCCGGACGGAGCAACGAGAGCGTGCCGTGGACCTGAGCGAACACACCGCCACGCTCGATGTCGGCCACGAGGAGGACGCTCGCGCGGGACGCGAGTGCGACGCGCATGTTCGCGAGATCGTTGTGACGCAGGTTGACCTCAGCCGGACTGCCGGCGCCCTCGATCACCACCACCTCGAATTCGCGCCGCAGCGCGCGCAGCGATTCCGTGACGACAGGCCAGAGGTCCGCGCGGCGGCGCCAGTAGTCGCGTGCCGCCACGGTGCCGCGGGCGCGACCGAGCACGACGAGCTGGCTGACGCCGTCACCCTGCGGCTTGAGGAGGATCGGGTTCATCGCCGCGGTCGGCGTGACGCCGGCGGCGTCGGCCTGGGCGGCCTGGGCGCGTCCGATCTCCTCGCCCGCCGCGGTGACCGCGGCGTTCAGCGACATGTTCTGCGCCTTGAAGGGCGCGACACGCAGGCCCTCGTCGCGCAGGATGCGACAGAGCGCCGTCGCGACGACGCTCTTGCCGACCGACGAGGCCGTCCCCTGCACCATCACGCAGCGCGCGAGCGGCTTCACCATCGGATCTCGTCGTGAAGCCGGCAGAGAGCCCCGAGCAGCGCGGCCTGCTCGAGCGGTGGTCGTACCGCGATCCGGACGTGCTCCGGGAGACCGAACGACGCGCACCAGCGGACCGCGATGCGTTCGCGCGCGAGACCTTCGACGAGCCGGCGTGCGCTCGGACCGACGTGCACCAAGAGGAATGGCGCCTGGCCCACAAGGACGTCGAGGTCGAGCGCGCGTAAGGCATCAGCCAGATCGCCGCGCCAGCGCCCGGTCTCGTCACGGGCATCCTCTGCCAAGGACCAGGTGGCGCACGCGGCGGCGGCACACGCGTGCGCGCCGACCGGCCAGGGGTCGCGGACCGCGCGGAGCGCGCTGAGCAGCGCGGGATGGGCGATGACGTATCCGACGCGGAGTCCCGGCGCGGCCAGCAGCTTCGTCAGCGACCGGACGAGGATGACGTTCGGTTCGCGTACCAGCTGGCTCGGAGAGATCTCACTCGACGCGAACGCGCCGAAAGACTGATCGACGACGAGGCGCGTCCCTGCCGGAAGCGCGTCGACGATGCGGCGCAGAACGTCGTGCGGGAGGAGCGTGCCGGTCGGATTGTTCGGATCGCAAGCGAACGCGAGCGCGTACGGCGCGGTCCGCAGCTCGTCGACCAGCGCCCCGGCGCACGGCTCGAACGCCGGCGGGCTCGCGCGGAGTTCCCGGTGGTCGGCCCCGCGCATCCGCGCGAGCCGCGCGTACTCCCCGTACGTCGGACCGAGCGCGATCGTCCGCTCGCCCGCTCCGAGGAGCGCGGTCACGATCAGCCGAATGGCCTCCGTCGCGCCGGCCACCAGCAGAACACGGTCGGGCGTGACGCCGGCGTCGTCGGCGAGATGACGCTCCGCGCCGGAGGCGTCGAGGTCGGCGTAGGCGGCGTAGCCCGCGCGCCGCACGACCGCGTCCAGCTGCGGCGGCGTGCCTCGTGGATTCAGGTTCGCGCTGAACTCGAGCCAACCCCGCGGGGCGCCGCCGTGCACGGGACCCTCGCTCACCGCATCCCTCGCCGGTACGTCGCCAGGACCACGACCGTCGCCAGCAGCGAGGCTGCGATGACGAGCCCGCGCGCACGCCGGATGTCGTCCGGACCGGGTGGCCGTCCGCCGTCGCCGAGCGAGTAGTGATCGCGCTTCGCGAGCCGGACACCCAGCGCGCCGGCGGCGGCGGCCATGGGCCAACCGGCGTTCGGGCTCGCCGTTCGGCGGTGATCGCGGAGAGCGACGTCGAGCGCACCGCGGGCATCGCCCTGGCCCGTCAGCGCGGCGGCTGCGATTAGGGCGAATGCGGAGATGCGCGCGGGAACGTAGTTGAGCGCGTCATCGAGCCGCGCCGCGGCCTTGCCGATCCGCTCGTACTTTCCGTGATAGCCGACCATCGCGTCCGCCGTGTTCACCGCGCGGTATGCCAGCGCGGCCGGCAGTCCGCCGATCCGGTAGAAGAGGAGCGGCGCGATGAACGAGTCGGCGAGGTTCTCCGCGAGCGACTCGATGGCGGCCGATGCCGCCTCATCCGGACGCAGCTCGCTCGTGTCCCGACTCACGAGCGCGGTGAGCCGCTCCCGCGCGGCGGCGACGTCGCCGCGCCGCAGCGCCTGTTCGACGCGATCGCCCGACAGCAGGAGCTCGCGCATCGCGAACGCGCTCTTCAGCAGCCACACCGACGCGAGGTCGCGAAGTATCCGAGATGAGATGAGCCCCGTCGCGGCGCCGGCGAGCGCCGCGAGCACGGCGGGAATGCCCACCAGGGCGATGCCGAACGCACGCTGCCCGGCCGCGTCGCGTGGGCCGAGGCGGTCGAGGGCGGAGATCGCACGGCCCAGGAAGACGACCGGGTGCGCGCTCGCGGGCGGCTCGCCGACCGCGAGGTCGAGGGCGAGCGCGGCTGACCACCTCAGTGCGCTCATCGGGTCAGCGCGCTCGCCAGGACGAGCTGACCGGCGAACGCCAGCTCGCCGATCCCGCCGCACACGTCACCGGTGACCCCGCCGATCCGCGACCGCGCCATCGCCACCACGATCGCGGTGAGGACGCCGACGAGAGCGATCGCGGCGATCGCGGCGAGGCCGAGCACGAGAGCCGCGATCGCCGACGTGAGCGCGGTCGCGATCAGCGCGTCGATCGCGCGCAGGCCGCTCTTGAACGAAGCACCGAGACCATCGGCTCGCGCGCTCGGTGACGACCAGAGCGCGACGCACATCGACCAGCGCGAGAGCGCGCCCGCGGCGACGAGCGTCGCCGGCCTCGCCGATGTCGATATCGAGGAGAGCGCGGCTGCCTCGAGGAGGAGGACGAGCGCGACCGTGGCGACGCCGAACGCCCCACTGCGGCTGTCGCGCATCGCTGCCAGGCGGTGGTCGCGTCCGCCGCCGGCGAAGAGTCCGTCGGCGGTGTCGCCGAGGCCGTCCAGGTGCAGGCCGCCCGAAAGCACCGCCAGCGCGACGAGATCGAGCACGGCCACGACCGTCGATGGCAACACGCCCCCGAGCAGCGCGTCGAACGCACCGACGGCAAGACCGATGAGTGCCCCCACGAGCGGGAAGTAGCGCGTCGCACGCGGGTACGTCGCGGCCGTTGGCGCGGCCACGAGCGGGACCGGGACGATCGTCAGGAAGCCAACCGAAAGCATGAACGCCCGGATCTGCGACGCCACCTAGAACTCGACGCCGCGCTGGGCCACGATCCCTGACTGGTAGGGATGCTTGATGAGGCGCATCTCGGTCACCAGATCGGCCCGCTCGATGAGCGCCTCCGGCGCGTTCCGGCCGGTGAGTATCAGGTGGAGCATCGGCGGTTTCGCGGCGACGAGCTCGAGCACCTGGTCGAGCGTGACGAGATCGGCGTTGATCGCGCCGAGGATCTCGTCGAGCACGACGACTTCGAAGGCGCCGGAGGTGATGGCCTCGCGCGCTTCCACGATCCCCGCCTGCGCCGCGGCCACGTGTTCCTCCATCGGGATCCTCGCGTCGCGGAGCCGCTCGATCGTGAAGCCGAGGCCCGCGCGAACGATCTCGAAGAAGGGCGCGAGCGTCTTGACCGCCTCCACCTCGCCGGTCTTCCAGCTTCCCTTGATGAACTGGATGACGCGCACGTGCATGCGATTGCCCGCCGCCCGCAGCGCGAGGCCCATCGCCGCGGTCGTCTTCCCCTTCCCGTTGCCGGTGAAGACGATGACGAGGCCCTTTCGGCGCTTCTCGGGCTTCTGTCCGTCACTCACGGTTTGCCGAAGAGCTCGGGATGGATGATCCGCGCGTACGCCTCGAAGCCGAGCACCAGGCGGGGACCGGGCCGCGAAACGAGGTCGTCGTCGATCGGATAGATCGCACGGCTGCGGACCGCCGGTATGGATGACCAGCCCGGCCGTGCCATGACGATCTCCGGCGTGGTGCCGAAGCGGAAGTCAGCGAGCACGATCACCTCCGGCGCGCGGGCGATGATCTCTTCCGCCGAAAGCCGCGGGAACTTCGCCGAGGCATCGGCGGCGACGTTGATCCCGCCGCATAGCGTGATCATCGAGTCGATGAAGTTGCGCGGGCCGGCCACGTAGATGCGGGCCGGGTCGGTGGAATCGACCTCGTGCAGGATCTTCGGCTTGTTCGAGGCCTGCTTCGCCTTGTCCGCGATCGCCGATATCCGCGCTCGCATGTCCGCTACGACGTCACGGGCCGGCTGTTCGCGACCGACCAGCTGTCCGACCCCGACGATGTTCCTGTACACGCCCTCGAGGTCGTTCGGATCGAACACGAAGAGCGGCTGGTTCAGGGACTCGAGCTGCGCGGGAAGGTTTCCCGACGAGATCGCCAGGATCAGGTCCGGCTTGAGCGCGACGATCTTCTCCGGGCTCGTCCGCGATCCGCCGACCTTCGGGAGGGCCTTCGCTTCGGCGGGGTAGTCCGAGAAGTCGTCGGTGGCGACGATCCGGTCGCCCGCGCCCAGGGCGAAGAGGATCTCCGTGGCGCTCGGAGCCAGCGACACGATCCTCGCCGGCGCGACGCCGAGCGTGAGGCTCTTTCCGCGATCGTCGACGACCGTGACGGGATAGGCGGCGGTGGGACTTGGCGCCAGCGTCGGCGAGGGCGCGACCGAGGCGCCGCCGCAGGCCGAAGCGGTGAAGAGTAGGAGCGCGAGGATCGCCGGTAGCCGCTTCTCGATGCCCATCTGGCGCACCCCTTTCTCGCGAAGGTGTGTCGACCGCGAGCGGGAGGCCAGGCGACCCGAGTTCGGACCTTCGTCCTTACGGTGGCGGGACCCTGCCGGAATCTCACCGGCTTCGCTGGACCCCCGCGTATGAAGTTTTTCGCGAATGGCGCTAGGCCGGTACGCGCTCCGTCGTGTATTTCACGGCGTCGGTCAGGTGCGGTGCGAAGACGCGCTGGAGCGTCATCACGTGCGAGCAGAGACCCGAGGTATGGAAGTGATCGCACTCGCACGACCAGTCATCCCCATGCAGCGAGACGGTATGCGTGCCGTTGTCACCACGGAATCGGACCTCGAGGTCCTGGAAGGTGATCCGCTGAGGCTCTTCTGCGTACCGTTTCGCCTTCTCGATCTTGGAGATGAGGCTCGAGTACATGCGATCGACCTCCACCATCCATGTTCCGGCGGCGCCGGACGATGCGAGGATTCTAGGCCGCTCCGATATCCTCCCATTTGTGACGGAAAACCCGGCGATTTCCCTTCTCTCGACGGAGCTCCTCGATGCGCACGCCGATCTGCTCCGCTTCTTCGACAAGTACGAGCGTGAGGTCGGTGGACGTGCCGTCGCTGACTTCGTCGCCGGCAATCCGCAGGAGATGCCGCTTCCGTCATTCGTGGAAGCGCTCCGGAAATGGCTAGAGCCACGCGGCAAGGACCACTTCGCGTACAAGATGAACGTCCCGGAGGCGCGCGCCGCGGTCGTCGCGTCGCTGCGCGATCGCGTGGGGCTGCCGTTCGACGAAAACGACGTCGCGATGACCAACGGCGCGTTCGCCGGGCTCACGCTCGCGGTCCGCGCCGTCTGCGACCCGGGCGACGAGGTCATCTACCTCAGCCCGCCGTGGTTCTTCTACCGCGCGATCATCCGGTCCGTCGGCGCGACACCCGTCCGCGTCCAGGTCGATCCACAGACCTGGGACATCGACGTGCCGGCTGTCGCCCGCGCGATCACTCCGCGCACGCGCGCGGTCATCGTGAACTCACCGAACAATCCCACAGGCCGGCTGTATCCCCGCGCCACGCTCGACGCGCTGGCGGCGGAGCTCGAGCGTGCCTCGCGCCGCAACGGCAGACGCGTGTACCTCATCTCGGACGAGGCCTACAGCCGGATCCTCTTCGACGGCCTTCGCTACGAGAGCCCGGCACGGTCGTACGCGCATTCCTTCGTCGTGTACACGTACGGCAAGCAGCTGCTGACGCCGGGCGAGCGCATTGGCTACGTGGCGCTCCCGCCGACGATGCCCGCCGACGATCGCGTGGCGCTGCGCGGCGCGCTCATGATGGCGCAGCTCGTGACGGGCTGGGCATTCCCCAACGCGGTGCTCCAATACGCGCTCGGTGAGCTCGACCACCTCTCCATCGACATCGCGCAGACGCAGCGCAAGCGCGACCGCGTCGTGCGCGCCATGAAGGAGAGCGGTTACCACCTGCACATCCCCGAGGGCACCTTCTATCTCCTGCCGCGTACACCGTGGCCCGACGACGAGGCGTTCCTGCGCTACATCAACGAGCGCGACGTCTTCGTGCTTCCGGGGACGACGTTCGAGATGCCCGGGACGTTCCGCATCTCGCTCACCGCGAGCGACGCGATGATCGACAAGGCACTGCCCGTCTTCGCCGCGGCGGTGCGCCAGCCGGCGGTCGCCTAGGCAGCGACCGGTCAGCTCGCGACGGCGCGGGGATGCGTGTGCGGCGCACTCTCGGCGATGTTGCCCAGGTGCGCGAGCGGGATGCGCATGAAGGCGAGGACGACCGCCGGATCGAACTGGGTGCCGCGGCAGCGATCGATCTCCGCGCGTGCCGCCTCGATCGACATCGCGCGTCGGTACGGTCGGTCGCTCGTCATCGCGTCGAACGAGTCGGCCACCGCGAAGATGCGCGCGCCGAGGGGCACCTGCTCGCCGGCCAATCCGTCCGGATAGCCCATGCCATCCCAACGCTCGTGGTGGTGACGCACGATGCGCGAGACCTCTTCGAGGAACGGGATGCCGGCGATGATGCGCGCGCCGAACTCCGGGTGCCGCTTCATCGTCGCCCACTCGGCTTCGCTCAGCGCTGTCGGCTTGCGCAGGACGTTGTCGGGAACGCCGATCTTGCCGATATCATGCAGGAGCGCACCGCGCCGCAGCATTGCCATCTGGTCGCCGACGATGCCCAGCTCGCGGATGACGAGCTCCATGTACGACACGACGCGATCGCCGTGGCCGCCGGTCTCGCTGTCGCGCACGTCGAGCGCGTTCGTGAGCGCACCGAGCGTTGCGTCATACGTGAGCTCGCGCTCGACCAGCGCTCCCTCGAGGGCCGTCGCCTGCCGCATGATCTGCTGCGACGAGCGGACGTACACGCCGCGCAGCACGAGCCAGAGCAGCCCTGTCGCGAGGGCGATGATCGCCGCGACCGTGAGCTGGATGCGCGCAAGCGCGGCGTCGATGCCGGAGACGTCGCGCCAGACGACCGCGGCGCCGATGACCTGATCGCGCTGCCGCACCGGCACCCACGCTTCGAGGACGCTCAGCTCGCGCGTCGCCGGTCCGGGCGTGGCGCCTGAGGGCGCGCCGTACGCGGTGACGTGATGCGTGTCGTAGCTTCCGAAGCCGACCGTCGAGGCGGGCGTGCCCAGCCGCGGGTCGGCGATGATCGTCGCCCGTTCGGCATTGCGCATCCCACCGAGGGCGGCGGCCAGCTCGGGCATGGAGCTCGGATCGAGCTGGCGCCCGATCTCGTCGCCGTCGTACGAGAACACCAGCGTCCCGTCACGGTCGAAGAACTGCGTGGCGACGACGTTGTAGATCGAGAGGTGGAAGGTCACGTCGCGCGTGAGCACCTTCTTCTCGTCTGAGGAGAGCCCACGCTCGAAGACGTCGTTCCTGAAGACCGAGCCGAAGTGGCTCGCGACGGCGTCCTGGGTAAAGCGGGTCGTTTCGTCCTCGACGTAGCGGCCGATGAGATAGGCGGACACGCCCGCGAGCACGAGCGCGGTGGCGGCGAGGACCGCGCCGAGCGCGAGCGAGAAGCGCGCGACCGGGCTCAGTCCATCGCGTCCGAGATCGACCACGCCATCCCTTTTACGCGCGCCGACCATCTGTTGGATGCCCCCTCCGTCCGATCGTCTGCGCGCCAGCATTGCCGGGCGGTCTGGGCAGGGGTAGCCCTCAAGGGGGAGGACCGGTGGCTGGCTGGTATCGGTGCGCTATGGGCGCGGTGGCTCGTACGCGCGCCACGCCTCGAGACCGTACACAGTGGACGGCCAAGCCAGCTCTTCGAGCGCGGGAAGGCGCTCGCGCGGGAAGAAGCGCGCTTCCGATGCTTCATCCGGTGCGACGCGCAGCTCGCCGCTCACGATGTGCGCGCGGTAGACGACGACGAGGATCGGGAAGCCGGGCCGCATCCATGTCGCCAGCAGCCCGTCGAGGCCGACGTGGAATCCGGTCTCTTCCTCCGTCTCCCGCACCGCGGCCTGCTCCGGCGTCTCGTCGTCCTCCACGAGACCGCCGGGAAGCGCCCACCGGCCATCTCGCGGTCCGTAGTTGAGGCGCACCAGGAGTACCTCGTCGGCGCGTTCGACGATCGCGTTCGACCCGATCTGCACGTGCATGAAGTCGGCGAAACCGCACGTCGGGCAGGTCGGCCGATCGCGGCCGTCGATGCGCGTGAGCACCAGCGCCGTGCCGTCGCGCGGGCAGAACGCGAACCGCTTCACCCCTTCGCGAGGCGGTCCTTCAGGTAATCGATCGACGTGTTCGGCGAAGGGTCCGCGCCGTTCAGCAGCGCCACGTAGAACGAGACGTAGTCGGTGAAGTACGTCATCTGCAGGACCTCGGAGAGCATGCTCGCGCCGCTGAACTGCAGGGTCTTGTGCTGGATGCTCGCGCGGTCGAGCAGCTCTCGGGTGACGTCGAATCGGATCTTGTGCCGTGGATTGTCGCGGTCGCTGCGCAGCAGGAGGACGCTGAGCGCGTCCCGGGCGACCGTCGGATTCGGGAATCCGACGACGGCGTTGTGGTTGAGCTCGCTCATGACGTCGTAGGCGGACCAGTTCTTCGAGTTCTCGTTCCACTGGCCCTTCACCCGTCGCGCCATCACGCCCATCACGCCGGCGCCGTACGCGAACACAATCCGACCGTACAACTCCTTCGCGAGCTTCTTCGCGTCGTTGGTGCGCGCCCCTTCGTGCACGCGCTCCTCGAGCTTGCTCAGATCGCCTACGGCGGCGTCGATGTCGCCCGCGAGGTCGCGCACGAGCCCAAGCCGCGAGAGCGACCCCAGCACCAGTCCCAGCGAGTAGCCGAGCGTCGCGCGCGGACGCGCCTTGTACGAAAAGGTGACCACGGGGTAGTTCGAAGCGCGCGCCTGCTCCGCGAGCGTGCCCCCCGTCGTGAGCGCGAGGACCTTGGCCCCGCGCTTTCGCGCGTCCTCGAACGCGGAGAGCGTCTCCTCGGTGTTTCCGGAATAGGAGGACGCGATGACCAGCGAATCGCGCCCGACGTAAGCCGGAAGACCGTAGTCGCGATGCACCGTCATCGGCACCTTCAGCTCGTCCGCGAGCAGCGCGGCGGCGAGATCGCCGCCGATCGCCGAGCCCCCCATGCCGGCGACGACGATGTTGCGCACGTCGCTGTGCGTCGGCGGGAGGCTGGCCGACGTCGCGATCTTCCACGCGTCCTTGACCTGCTTGCCGAGCTCCTTGATGCGCCCGAGCATGTCGTCCGGATCCGCCGCACGGATCCGCTCGACGGTCTCGATGACGGATGTGTCCATCGTCTGAACGCTAGCCACCTCGCACCATCCTCTCGCCCACGTCGAGCATGGGCTTCACTTCCTTTTCGGATCTGGTCTCCGTGTACACGCGCACCAGCGGCTCCGTCCCCGAAAGGCGCACGAGCAGCCACGAGCCGTCGTCGACGAACCACTTCACGCCGTCATTCGTGTCGAGGCGGACCGTTCGGGCGACGGTGTGGCCGGCGAGCGCGCGCGGTTGCGCGGCGCTCAGGCGCTCCATGATCCTGGGCTTCTCCGCGGCGTAGCTCGCCGCGTCGAGATGCAGATCGCGCCGCAGATAGAAGGACGGGCCGGCCATCGCCATGAGCTCGGCGATGAGCTGCGACGGCGTCTTCTTCGTCTTCAGGATGAAGTCGAGCAGGAAGAGGTCGGCGACGATGCCGTCGCGCTCCGGCAGATGCATGGCGAAGCCGAAGCCACCCGATTCCTCGCCGCCCATCATCGCGCCGGTCTCCTGCATCTTCGGTCCGATGTACTTGAAGCCCACGGGCACCTCGTGCACGGGCACGCCGTACTTCTCGCCGAGCCGGTCGGCCATCGACGTCATGTTCACGGTCTTCACGACCGGCTTGCGCAGGCCGCGGATCTCGAGCAGGTACCACATGAGAAGGGCGTACACGGTCAGGGTCGTGACGAACACGCCGCGCTCGTCGCCCAGACCGGCGCGATCCGCGTCTCCGTCGACCGCAAGCCCGACGTTCGCCCGCTCCGCGGTGATGCGCGCGAGGAACTCGTCGGTGTTCGGCGGTATCGGCTCGGGATTGAGTCCCCCGAAGAACGGGTTGCGCTCGCCATGGATCTCGACCACGTTGGTCTTGCCGCCGCCGATGAGTCGAGGGAAGTAGCCGCTCGCGCTGCCGTACAGCGGATCGCACACGATCCGATAGCCGGCGCCGCGAAACGCGTCCAGGTCGAAGAGCTCCGCGACGCGCGCCAGGTAGTCCGGCGCGGGGTCGAAGAGCTCCACGCGTCCCGCCTGCTTCGCGTCGTCGAGCTTCATGCGGCGCACGTCCTGCGGCCGGTCCTCGAGCGGATGGATGATCGCCTCGAGCTCCTTCAGCATGTCGGGCGCGGCCGCCGCGCCGGTCTCGCTCTTCACCTTGAATCCGTTGTCAGTCCACGGGTTGTGGCTCGCCGTGATGACGATGCCGGCCTTGGCCTTCTTGCGCATCGTCGCGTACGAGAACGACTGCGTCGGCGCCGCGGCGGTCGCGAGGAACACGTTGACGCCGTGCGCCGCGACGACCTCCGCGGCGGCGGCGGCGAAGTGCTCCGAGCGGAAACGCCTGTCGTACCCGATGACCACGCCGCCGTCGGCACCGCCGTGATCCACCACCCACTCGGCCACCGCCTGCGAGCACACCCGGACCGCATCGAACGTGTACTCGTCGGCGATGCCGGCGCGCCAGCCGTCCGTGCCGAAGACGATCCTGCTCACGCGGTCACGCCGTGCACGACGTGGGCCCGCCAGTAGTCGAGCGTGTCGCGAAGCGATGTGCGTAGATCCCGCCGCGGTGCCCAGCCGGTTCGGTCGCGGAAGCGGCGCGCGTCGAGGGCGAGCGTTCCAGCGTCTCCGGTCTGCCCGCGGCCGGGATCGAGCTCGGCGCGCACCGGCACGCGCGCGAGATCGAGGAGGATCCCGAGCACGTCGGCGATGGATACCGCGGTGCCGGTGCCGACGTTATAGGTCGTGGCACCCTCGTCCGCGATATCGCTGGCGAGTGCATAGGCGGCGGCCATATCGCGCACGTCGAGGAAATCGCGGCGCGCTTCGAGCGGACCGTGGCGAACGATCGGCTCGGCGACGCCGGCTTCGGCCTCGGCGATCTGCTTCGCGAATGCCGAAGCCGCGAGGCCCGGATGCAGCCGCGGCCCGAGCTGGTTGGCGGGCCGGAGGATCGTCACCGGATTGGCGCCGCGCTGGCCGAACTCGCGCGCCAGCGCCTCGACGGCGACCTTCGTCGCGGCGTAGACGTTGGCAGGTCGCAGCGGTGCCCGCTCGTCGACCGGCACCGCGTCGGGAGCGCCGTAGACGTGGGCGCTCGACGCCACGACGAGCCGCACGCGCGGGTGATCCTCGAGCGCGGTCAGGACGGTGGCCGTGCCCACCACGTTGGTGCGGACCGCGCCGATTGGATCGCGCGCGGCGAGCGTCGGGACCGCCTGTCCCGCGAGATGCACCACCGCCTCGGGGCGCGCGCGTTCGAGCGCCGCGCGCAGCGTGGCGAGGTCCCCGATGTCGCCGCGGTGGATGTCGATCCGATCCGCGACCCTCGACAGATGCCGATATGGCGGATCCTCGTGCGCATACCCGTGGACCGCGACGCCCATCTCCACGAAGCGCTCGGCGAGATGGCTGCCCGCGAAACCGGTGATACCGGTGATGAGGACCGTGCGGGGCACGGGCCAAGAGTATTAGGTAGACGCGGCCGCCGCCTGCACCGGCGTGAGCGGCAGTCGGATCGTGAACGTGCTGCCTCGATCCACTTTGCTCGTCAGGTCGATGGTGCCGCCGTGCTGCTCCACGATCTGTCGAACGATCGTGAGACCCACACCACTTCCGGTGATCTTCCCGGCCACGTTCGAGCCTCGCGCGAAGCGCTCGAAGATGCGCGCCCGATCGGCGTCGGGGATCCCGATCCCCTCATCGGTCACCGCGCAGAACGCCGTGCCGTCCCTGAGGCCGACCCGTATGCGGACGCGGCCGTGAGGCGCGTTGTATTTGATCGCATTGCTCAGCAGGTTCGCGATCGCCCGCTCGAGACGGATCGGGTCCCACTCGCCGATGACCTGCTCGGACTCGAGGTCGATCTCGACGCGCTGGCCGCGCGCGAGATGCACGAGCTCCGACACGACCCGCCGCACGATCGCGACGAGATCGGTGGGCTGACGCTCGAGGGCCATCGTCGGTTCGCTCTGCCGACGGAGCATGTCGAGGAGCTCCTCGATGAAGCCGCTCATCCGCGCGACCGCGGTCCTGATCCGCTCGTAGTTCGGATCGGGATCGGTCACCCCGAGCGTCCGCATGCGGCGCTCCAGGAGCTGCGCCGCGCCGCTTACGACCGTCAGCGGGGTCTTGAGCTCATGCGCGACAGCGGTCAGGAAGTCATCTCGCGTACGGACCGACTGCTGCAGCTCGTAATGGAGCCGAGCGCTGTCGATCGCCATCGCGATGCGCCGGGCGAGCTGCATCGCGAGATCGACGCGGTCCTCGTCGTAGACGCGCCCGGATTCCGCGGTGATGAACATGACCGTGCCCTGGGCCTGGCCACGCAGGAAGAGCGGTGCGCAGATGAACGACCGCGGGCCCAGCTCGCGGTAGAGCGACAGCTCCTGTTCGTCGTGGGCGACGTCGGTGAGGAACCGATCCGACAGGCTCTCCTTGAGCTCGGGTCTACCGCTCGCGAGCACGCGCCCGACCGGTCCGCGATCGCTCATCGGATCCGGTGGATAGCTGTCGTGCAGCCGGCGCGCGATCGTCGCCTTCGCGGGATCGACGTGTGCGACGGCCGCCCGCGCGATCTTCGTGCCCTCGAGCACGTCGACGACGCACCAGTCGGCAAAGCCGGGAATGGAGACCGTGGCGGCGCGCCGCATGGTCTCGTCGTAATCGAGCGACGCGTTCAGCTGCGCGCCGGCGAATGCCAGCAGCTGAAGCTCGTCCTCACGCCGCGCGACGGCCGATTGCATCGCGCGCATCGCGCGCGCGAGATCGGCTAGCTCGGTGTCCCCGCTCGCGATGGGTATCGTGGGCCGCTCGCCGCTGGCGATCGCGACGGCGCTGACCGACAGCTCCCGCAGTGGACGCGCGAGCCGGTTGGCGATGTACGCGGCGATGAGCGCCGCCGCAACGAGACCACCGAGCACCGCCGCCGCGTTACCGATGAGCCGGGTCATGAGCTCGCCTTCGATGGCGACCGCTGGCCGGGTGAGCGCAAGGGCCCAGCCGGTGCGCGGGATCGGAGTGATCGAACCGTAGCGCCGGATGTCGCCTATCGGGCCGGGCGCGCCGTCGATCCGCACGGTCCGGCCCGAAAGAGCGTCGCGCACGCCGGGGGCGTCGATGAGGTCGATCTCGGTCGTCGCGGGCTCGGCGCGGTCGGATGCGTACAGCAGCCGGCCACGCTCGTCGACGAGCAGGAGCTGCGCGTCGGATGGGTAGTCGACGCGCAGCGCGTGCAGGACGCGCTCGGGATAGAACGCGGTCACGACGTATCCGCGGGTGGTCCCATCCGCGCGCCGGATGGGTCGACCGAAGGCGACCGTGATCTCGCCGCTTTGCAGGCCCACGATGGAGCCGCTCCAGACGCGATCGGCACCCGCCTTCAGGGCGAGGAGATACGGGCGCGATGACAGGTCGAGGCCGATACCCTCGCCACTTGCGGACGCGACGACTCGGCCGTTCGCGTCGGTCACGAAGTACGCGCGTAGCTCCGGATAGATCTTCGTGACCGAAGCGAGATATCCGCCGAGGGTCGGTTGATCGTGCGGTCGGGTGGAATCGGCGAGCAGACCGGCCGTCGCGAACGTCGTGCTCTCGAGATCCCGCAGGAAACCTTCGACGATCGAGGCGCCGTTCCGCGTCGAGCGGGCCAGGCTCTCGACCTCGAGCTCCCGCCGCTCACGGAGCTCGTCCGAGAAGGACAGCGCGATGATCAGCAGCAGCGGCAGCGCGAGCGCGATGACGAGGAAGCGCAGCCGGGCCACGAGCGACCACGGCCGCCGCCAGAGGTTCACCGGTCGATTCTTACCGGTCTCGCGACCAGTAGAGCGTCTTCTCGGGTGACCGGCAGGGCGAAGTCGAAGCGGTCGACCTCGCAGGCCAGCTCGGCGTCGCGGCGCGGGAACCACTCCGGCCAGTCCGGGTGCTCGTCCTGCCACAGGGCGGCGATCACCGCGGCCCTGTCGGGTCGCGCTCCCGCGAGTCGCGCCTCGATGTAACGGGCGCAGGCCTCGTCCTCTTGGCTGGGTGCGGTCCCGCCGTGGCCCATGGCGACGACGGTGACGTCGCTGGCGACGCTGGCGAGATAGCGGACGGTGGCCTCGGCGATGACGAAGCTGCCCAGGACGACGCCGTGCGCCGCGGTGGCGGCGACGACGCCCTGGGTGCCGGCGCTCGTGCGCTGCACGACGCGGCGACCCGAAAGGTCTAGAAGCTCTATCGCGGACGGCGAGTTTCCGATGTCGAAGCCGGGGATGGGACGGCCGCCGATCTCGCCGGTGAGGAAGAGCGATGGATCCGCGGCCTTCATCGACAGGGCGTGCGCGGGATCGCCGACCAGGACGATCTCGCGCGCGCCGGCCGCGACGCAGAACGCGGCGGTCGTGAACGCGCGGAACACATCGACGATGACGGCGTGGCCGGTCGCGGCGCGCGCGCCCTCGAGGAAGCTCGCGACGCGGACATTCACCCGGGCAACCGCGCGACCCGGTCCCTCACAGGACCGTCGCGGTGAACGGACGGCGACCCGACTGGAACCGCGCGAGCGAGAGATCGGCGATATCGAGAGTGTGCGCACGCCCGTCGAGCATCTCCTCGACGACGAGCTGCGCCGTCGCGGGCGCGTGCATGAAGCCGTGGCCCGAGAAACCCGCCGCGATGTACAGCCCGCTCACGCCGGGAACCGCGCCCACGATCGGATGATCGTCCGGCGTCATCTCGTAGTAACAGGCCCACGAGCTGGAGATCCGCAGATCCGCGAACGCCGGGTGGCGCCACGCGGCGCGCGCGCGCACCCACGGCTCGAGCGAGGCCGGGACCTCGAGAGGCGGGAACGCGCCCGGAACGAACGACGAGGGCGCGCCCGCCGGACCCTTCTCGATCGCGCCGTCCACGGTGACGTTGGGCATCGCGAAGCGCTGCGCCGGACCCTTCGGACGGAAATGGAATCCCGATTCCCACTCGATGACCATCGGAATGCGCGCGAGCTGTGGGAACGGGCCGGCCTCCATGATCGAGCGCGCGTACGGCCAGATCGGCACGGCGACGCCCGCCGTCGCCGCGAGCGGCGCGGTCCAGCACCCCGTCGCGAGCAGCAGACGCTCGCACGAGATCTCGCCCGTGTCCGTCCGCACGCCGATCACCCGATCCTTGTCGCGGACGATCTCGCGGACCGCCGTCGCTTCGCGGAAGCGCATCCCGTCCAGCTGGGCATGCGCGGCAAAGCCCGCCAGGGCCTGCAGCGGGTCGCCGTAACCGTCCTCGGCGCCGAAGCGTCCGCCCGCGAGGTCGTCGACGCGCATGCCCGGGACGAGATCCGAGATCGTGATGCGGTCGACCATCTCGACGTTCACGCCGACACGCTCGTAGAGCGGGAGCGGATGCCGCAGCTGCCCGATGCCCTCGGACGTCTCGGCGATGAAGAGGTAGCCGCGCTGCTGAAAGTCGTGGCGCGCGTCGGAGCGATCCTCGAACGATCTCCAGAACGCGACGGCCATCTTCGAAAGGCGCACGTCGAGCTCGTCGACGAACTGATGACGGATCCCGCCGAGTCCGCCCTTGGTGGTCCCCTGCCCGAGCTGGTCTCGCTCGAGAACGACGACGTCGCGCTCGCCGCGCTCGGCGAGGAAGAACGCCGCCGCGCAGCCGACGATGCCACCGCCGACGATGACCGTGGAGGCGGTCTCCTTCACTCCGGTATCTCGTCGAAGCGGTAGCGCCCGTCCTGTTCGCTGATGCGCCCGAAGCGCGGCACATCGTGCGTGAAGCCGACGATCCATCGCTCTTCGATCGCTCGCGGGAGGATGACTTTCTTCGCCGCCAGCGATTCGAGTGGAAAAAGATCTTGCGAGGGGATCCAGGGAAGTCGCAGGTGATGCCGGTCGGGCATGAAGTCCGACGAGAAGAAGAGGGTCTGGCCCGCATCGCTGACCCGGACGGTCTGCGTACCTCGGGTGTGTCCCTGGATCCGGTCGAGACGGATCCCCGGGAGGATCTCCACGCTCTCGTCGATCAGATCGAGCCGGCCGGCCGTCTCGAGCGGCGCGAAGTCGTCGGCGAAGTACGACGCGCGCGTTCGCTCGTTCGGCGCGAGCGCATCCTGCCACTCGAGGCGCTGGAAGACGTACGTCGCGCGCGGAAACGTCGGGACGATCCGGTCGCCGTCACGGTAGGTGTTCCCGCCGGCGTGGTCGAAATGCAAATGCGTGTTGACGACGAGCGTGACCTCATCCGGTCGGACGCCGCGTCGCGCGAGCTCGTCCAGCAGACGCGGCGGTGCGTCGATGCCGAAGTTCCGCTTCGACTTCTCGGTGAGCTTCGGCCCGGCCCCGGTCTCGACGACGACGATATGCCCGGCGGTGTCGCGGATGAGCAAGCAATTCATCTCCATCGCGACGCGGTTGAGCTCGTCGGCCGGCTTTTCCTTCTCCCAGAGCACCTTCGGCACGACGCCGAACATCGCGCCGCCGTCTTGGCGGAAGACGCCGTCGCTGAAGATCTCGATCGCGAAACGGCCGACCTGCATGAAAAGGAGTATGGGCGCGCGAAGAGGCAGAGCCGAGCGCGAAGAACAGGGCAGTATGGAGAAGTGGACGTCCGCGAGTTCCGCGAGGGCGACGGCGCTCCGCTGCGCACGTTCTGGGAGAGCTGCGGCATGCGCATCCGTCCGGGCGACGACGATCGCGCGCTGGCCGCGTTCGCGGTCCGCAATCCCGGGCTCCTCCTGCTCGCGTTCGACGACGGCGCGCTCGTCGCGTCCGCGCTCGCGGGATGGGATTGACGCCGCGGGTGGCTGTATCACGTCGCCGTGCGCCCGGACGCGCGCCACGGCGGCATCGCATCGCGGCTCGTCACGATGCTCGAAGACCGGCTCCGCGCGCTCGGGTGCCCCAAGCTGAATCTCATCGTGTGGGAGGACAACGCCGAGGCCATGCGCTTCTGGGAATCCATCGGATACAAGCGCGAAGGCGCCGTGGAATACGGAAAGCCGTTGTGAAAGACGTTCAGAAGCAGTTCGGGAAGACGGCCGCGGCATACGTGAAGAGCGCCACGCATGCATCGGGCGAGGATCTCGATCGGCTCGTCGCCGTCGCGCGGCCTCAGAAACACGAAAGCGCGCTGGATCTCGGGTGCGGGGTCGGCCATACGCTGCGCCGTCTCGCGCCGCTCGTCGCGTCCGCCGTCGGCGCCGACGCGACGATCGAGATGATGCTCGCGGGCCGAATGAGCGTCGTCACCGCGAGCAACGTCGCGTTCGCGCAGACGGACGCGACGGCGCTTTCGTTCCCCGACGCGACGTTCGACGTCGCGACCTGCCGCATGGCCGCGCATCACTTCAGCGATTCGGCCGCGGCGTTCCGCGAGGTGCGCCGGGTGCTCCGCGCCGGCGGCCGGTTCGTCCTCGTCGACAATTACGCGCCCGACGAGCCGCAGCTCGACGCCTTCATCAACGAGCTCGAGACGCTGCGCGATCCATCGCACGCGCGCAGTCACACGATCGACGGCTGGCGCGTGCTGCTCGAGGACGCGGGCTTTCGCGCGAGCGTCGAGTCGCAGCTCCTGACCACGAAGCTCACCACCGCGGCGTGGCTCGAGCGCTCGCAGACACCGCCGGACCAAGCCGCGGAGGTGCGTCGACTGCGGTGATCGGACTCGGCATTTGAGCCTCGGCGATCTCCCGGCCCTCCGCGACGTCCCGGCCGCGACTGCGGCGCAGATGGCGGAAGTGGATCGCATCGCGTCGGAGGAGCTCGGCATCGGTCTCGAGATGCTCATGGAGAACGCGTCGCGCCAGATCGCCGCGGCCGCGCGCGCGTTCCTCGGCGACGTCGCGGGGCGGCGCATCGTGGCGATCGCGGGAACCGGCAACAACGGCGGCGACGCACTCGGCGCGGCGCGCCACCTGTTCGGCTGGGGCGCCGAGACATCCGCCGTGCTGTCCGGCCCGGTCGAAAAGCTGCGACCGCTCGGGCATCGCCAGCACGATGCGCTGGTGAAGATCGGCGCGCGTGTCGGCGACGCGGACTTCGACGGTGCGTACCTTCTCCTGGACGGGCTGCTCGGCTACAGCGTCAGCGGACCGCCGCGCGGAACAACGGCGGAGCTCATTCGCGGGGCGAACGCTTCACGCGTCCCGATCCTCGCGATCGATCTGCCCTCCGGACTGCATCCCGATTCCGGCGAGCCGCTCGGAGTCACGATTCGCGCGGCACTCACCGTGACGCTGGCGCTGCCCAAGCGCGGTCTTCTTGAGACGCGCTCGCGTGCGCTCGTGGGCGAGCTGCTGCTCGCGGATATCGGGATCCCCGCCAAGGCCTACGAGCGTATTGGCATCGACGCGCGCGGCCTATTCGAGCGCGGCGACCTCGTCCGTATCATCCGCTGATGCCGCTCCAGGGAAAGCGCCTCGCCTTCATCGGTGGCGGCACCATGGCCGAGGCCATGATCCGCGGCCTCCTCGAGAAGCATCTCGTTCCGCCGTCGCACATCTTCGCCACCGGGCCGCGCCGAGAGCGCCGTGCGGAGCTGAGCAAGCAGTTCGGCGTGAAGGCCACCGCCTCCAACGCCGACGCGGCGCAGCAGGCGCACGTCGTCGTCCTTTCGGTGAAACCACAGGTGCTGCCGACCGTGCTGCGCGAGCTGCGCGGCAAGCTGCGCGCGGACCAGCTCGTGCTCTCGATAGTCGCGGGCGCGCCGATGGCGGTGCTGCGGGACGGCCTCGACCACGCCGTGGTCGTGCGCGCCATGCCCAACACGCCCGCGCAGATCGGCATGGGCGTGACCGCGTGGTGCGCCACGTCGAGCGTCGACCGCGAGCAGCGCGATCGCGCCAAGGCGATCCTCGGCGCGCTGGGCGAAGAGATCGAGGTCGACGAGGAGAACATGGTCGACATGGCGACCGCGCTCTCGGGCACCGGACCGACCTACGTGTTCCTGCTCATGGAGGCGCTCGTCGACGCCGGCGTGCACCTCGGATTCTCGCGCCGCGTCGCGGAGGAGCTCGTGCTACGCACGGTCGAAGGCTCCGCGGCGTTCGCGCGCAAGAGCGAGCGTCATCTCGCGGAGCTGCGCAACATGGTCACCTCGCCCGGCGGCACGAGCGCGGCCGCGATCTACGAGCTGGAGAAGGGGACGCTGCGGACCGTGCTCTCCCGCGCGGTGTACGCGGCATACCAGCGGACGAAGGAGCTGGGGGCGGAGGCGGAGCGGAAGCTGGCGGCGGAGAAGCGTTAGCCGGGCTGGACCTGATTGACCTCGAACACTTCCCCCTGTCGCGAGATGCGCGCGTGCGCGTCGACCGTGCGCATCCAGGCGGCGCCGCCGGCCGTGAGGGCCTCGAACGTCTTCGCTTCGGCGCGGCTCGGCCAGAGGAGCACGGTGCGATCGTGCGGCGCGCCTTCCGCGAGGAATCGTTCGAGGTCCGTGCGTGCGTGCAGGAGGACCGCGGCACCTTGGGTCGCACCCTCTGGTGCCCAGTTGACCTGGCGCGGCGACCATGCGGTCAGCCAGCTCGGTGCGGCACCGTCGTGCCCGACCACCGCAATGAGCGGAGTCGGCCCGAAGTCCCAGAGCCACGCGGCCGTCTCGGCGATGGTCTCCGGGTCGGCGAGCGGACGCCAATCGGCGTCGGCCGGCGGGAGCTCCACGACAAAGCGGTCGTATGCGACCTGGCTGACCTGCATTTCGCGTATCGGAGTAGCACCGGCGCGCCCCGTTGGCGAGTCCCCGAACGGGGTGAGCCGTGGCTAGTACGAGGGTCCTAGTACCCGCCGCCCGGCGACGCGATCGCTACGCCGTGCGGCGCAGGCGCGGATCGAGCGCGTCGCGAAGCGCGTCGCCGAAGAAGTTGAACGCGAAGACCGCCAGGAAGATGCCGAGCCCCGGACCGACGCTCATCCACCACTTGAGGTTCGAGAGCCAGCGCTGCGAGTAGTTGATGTCCGCGCCCCAGGTCGGCGTCGGCGGCTGGGCACCCAGTCCAAGGAAGGAGAGCGTCGCCTCGGCCAGGATCGCGAACGCGATCGACAGCGTCGCCTGTACGACGAGCGCGTTGGTGATGTTCGGGAAGATGTGCCGCGTCACGATGCGCCTTCCCGACGCGCCGATCGTCCGCGCCGCCAGCACGTAGTCGCGCTCGCGCACCGAGAGCACCTGACCGCGGGTCAGCCGCGTGTAGAGCGGGACGGCGACCACTCCGATCGCGATCATGGCGTTCTGGATCTGCGGGCCCAGCGCCGCCGTGATCGAGATCGCGAGCACGAGCGCCGGGAAGGCGAGAAGCGCGTCGATGGCGCGCATGGCCAGCAGATCGACGAGGCCTCCGAGATACCCCGCGACGAGGCCGAGCGTCACGCCCACGCCGAAGCCGATGCCCACGGCGATGAGCCCGACCGAGAGCGAGATGCGCGAGCCGTACACGGTGCGCGAGAAGACATCGCGGCCGAGATCGTCGGTGCCGAACCAGTGCGTCGGACCAGGCGGCTCGAGCGCCTGGGAGACGTCGACGGCGGTCGGGTCGTACGGGGCGATGAGCGGCGCGAAGATCGCGACCAGGATGAGGAAGAGCACGAGCCCGCCACCCACGAACACGCGCGGATGCCGTCGCAGGTACCAGCTCACGTGCGGCTCCCGCCGTACGAGATCCGGGGATCGAGCCACGCGTACAACACGTCGACGACGAGCGTGCTCACCATGAATGAGAGCGCCGAGAGGAGCACGATCGCCTGCACGACGGGGTAGTCGCGGCCCCCGATGCTGTCCACCGCCAGCTTGCCGATGCCCGGCCAGAAGTAGATCTGCTCGGTCACGATCGCGCCTTCGATGATCGCGCCGACCTGCAGGCCGATGATCGTCACGACCGGGATGAGCGCGTTCTTCAACGCGTGCCGAACGATGATGACCGTCTCGCCGAGGCCCTTCGCGCGCGCGGTCCGGATGTATTCCTGGTTGAACGCGTCGAGGAGGCTGGACCGCACCTGGCGCATGTTCACGGCCATGCTCGCGGTCGCGAGCGTGATCGCTGGCAGGATCAGATGGCGGCCGTTCTCGTAGATGTCGTCCTTCAGCGGCGCGTAGCCGCCCGGCGGGAATACGCGGATCGCGAGCGCGAAGACCAGGATCAGGATGAGGCCGAGAAAGAAGTTCGGCAGCGAGACGCCGGCCAGCGTGAAGCCGGTCGCCAGCAGATCCAAAGGAGAGTTGCGCTTCACCGCGGAGAGCGTGCCGACGACGAGCCCGACGCTCACCGACAGCAGAAGCGCGGCGAGCCCGAGCTCGAAGGTCGCCGGCATGCGCTCGACGATCGCCTCGAGGACCGGCTGCCGCGTTCGCAGCGACCGTCCGAGGTCGCCCCGCAGCGCGTGCGTGAGCCAGGAGATGTACTGCGTCGGCATGGGTTGATCGAGTCCGTACTCGTGCCGCAGCGCCTCGAGCACCACGGGGTCACGCTCCTCGCCGGCGTAGATGACCAGCGGGTCGCCCGGCGACAGCCGGATGAGGACGAAGACGAGGATCGTGACGAGGAACGCGACGGGGATCATGAGCAGGAGGCGGCGAAGGATGTACTGCGTCATCGCCGCCTCCCGCTCTGCCTAGATCAACTCGCTACCTGGCCGCCATCGACATGAATTGGAACCGGATGATCTGGTCCGGATAGATCGGCGGAGCGTTCACCTTCTTGCTGGTGAGCAGCTGTGCCGCGCCGAATCCGAGCCAGACGCGCGCCGGGTCGTCGACGACGTAGATCTGCTCGGCCTTGCGAAGAGCGGCCTTGCGCTTCTCCTGGTCCGAGGTCGCGCGCTGCTCGTCGAGGAGCTTGTCGACCTCGGCGTTCGAGTACGACGAGTCGTTGAACGGCCGCTTCGTGTAGACGTGGTCGTAGGTGTTGCCGTCGGGATCGATGCGGCCGCTCCAGCCGACGAACGTCAGGCCCTTGAAGGTGTGCGCCGACTGCAGCTCCAGGATCTTGGCGAACTCGAGCTGCTGGATGTCGGCGGTGATGTCGGCCTTCTTCAGCTGCGCCTGGATGAGCTGCGCGATCTGCAGCGTCACCGGGTCGCCGGAGGACACGAGCAGCTCGAACGTGAGCGGCCCCTTGCCGACCTCCTGGACGAGCTTCTTCGCGCCGTCCACATCGGCCTTCTCGAAGGGCTTGAAGTTCGCGTCGAACGCGAAGTGCGACGGCGCGATGGTCCCGTAACCGGCCGCGCCGAGGTTGAAGTAGCCCTTCTCGAGCAGCTCCTTACGGTCGATCGCCGTCGAGACCGCCTTCACGTAGCGCTTCTCGTTGAAGACGAACCCCGATGCGCGGTTCGGGATGAGGCTGCGGAACGAGAGCGCGGGACGCTCCTGGTAGGTCAGCCCGGACTCGGTCTTCGCCGTGGGCACGTCCTTGCCGGCGATGTTGTTCGCGACCTGAGCATCACCGGTGCGCAGATTGGTGAACCGAACGTCGCTGTTCGTGATCGGCTTCACGGTGATCTTGTCGAGGTACGGCAGCTTGCTGCCGTCCTTGTCCTTGCCCCACCAGTTCGGGTTCTTCTCCAGCGTCATGTGGTCGTCCTTGATCGCCTCGGTCAGCATGAACGGCCCGCTGCCCGCCTTGAACGCCTTGCGCGTGAAGTCATCGGGATTCCCGACGGCGTCGAAGGCCTTCTTCGAGACCATCATGCCGGCGCGGTCGACGAGATTCGCCAGCAATGGCGAGAACGGCGACTTGAGGTTGAACTTCACGGTGGTCGGATTGGTGACCTCGACCGTGTCGACCGAAGCGAGCTCACCGGCACGCTGCGAGCCCGACGTCTTGATGTAGCGCTCGATGTTCCACTTCACGCTGTCGGCATCGAACTTCGAGCCGTCGTGATACGTCACGTCGTCACGGAGCGTGAACGTGACCGCCTTGCCGTCGGAGGAGCTGTCCCATTTGGTCGCGAGCCAGGGAATGATCTTCCCCGTCTCGTCGATCCGAACGAGCGAGTCGTAGATCTGGTAGTGGATGTTCCGGTCGACGAAGGCGCGCGACTTGAGCGGGTCGAAGTCGATGACGTCGTTCTCCAGAACGAAGATCGCGGACCCGCCGGCGGTCGGCTTCGCCGCCGGCGCCGACGTCGCTGCGCCGCCACCCGTGGTCGATGGCGCGGGTGTGCCACTGCCGCACGCGGCGAGGATGAGCGCGACCGTGGTGAGGATCGCGAGCGCGGTGAGACGAGTCGGACGCATTTCCCCCTCCCAGCAGCCAGGTGTCGGTGAGCATACGTCCGTGCCACCTCGTGAGTTCACGCTCCCGCACCGCAAAAGAACGGGGCGGCCACATGGCCGCCCCGTCGCGTGTGACTCTGGCGGATCAGCTACCGATCTTCGACCCGCGAAGCTCGGACCTCGTCCTTCTCTACGAGGTCTCCGCCCTTACGCCCGAAGGCGGGCACCAGCGGACGGCGCGCCTGGGCGGCCTCGTGTCGCTCGACCGCGCGGGCCGGCTGCGGCGCCGGCAGCGCTGTGACCGGAGTCACAGTCGCGTGCGTCGGAGCGAGCAGACCACCGAGCCACCCGCCGAAGATCGCCGCGAGGAAGCCGAGGATCGCGCCGAAGGTGAGCGCGTCACCGAAGGCGTAGAGATTCAGATCGCGCACACCGGGCACGATGTCCGCTGCCGAGCGGATGCCCGAGGAGGCGAATATCCCGTTCTCCGCTGCCGCGCCCAGCAGCATCAGCACGAGCAAGACGAAGAGAGAGAAGAACGCGGTCATCATGCCGTGCCAGCTGGTGCGATAGCCCGCCATCCGTCCGGCGACGTATCCGCCGACGATGTACGAAAGAAAGAGTCCGAGAACGACGGGGACCGCGAGGGACAGATCGTTGCGATCGGTGGGCGCGCCGATGCCGGCGACCACTCCCGCGACGACCGGCGCGAAGATCACCGATGCGCCGATGGTCGCGAGCCATCCGCCGAGCACGCCACCCCAGGCGGTACCGGGAACGCGCGCAACCATTTTCGAATTGGCCATGCAGCACTCCTTTTCCACAAGGAAGTCCATGGCGTACGTGCAAGACGCAGGCCGACGTGCCGGGAGCCGAGCGGCTAGGCGAGCGCTGCTTTCGCTCCGGCGGCGCGGGCAAGCCTTTCCGCGAAGTCGGTCCGTTCCCAGGGAAGGTCCAGGTCCGGTCGGCCGAAGTGTCCGTAGGTGGCCGTCTGCCGGTAGATCGGGCGTCGCAGCTTGAACTGATCGATGATCGCGCCGGGACGGAAGTCAAAGTGGTCATCGATGAGCTTCTTCAACACATCATCGCTCACCTTTCCGGTGCCGAACGTCTCGACGTTGAGCGAGACCGGCCGCGCGTGGCCGATCATGTACGCGATCTGGACCTCGAATCGATCGGCGAGGCCGGCCGCGACGATGTTCTTCGCGACGTAACGTGCCGCATACGCGGCGGATCGGTCGACCTTTGTCGGGTCCTTGCCGCTGAACGCGCCGCCACCATGGCGCGCGTACCCGCCGTAGGTGTCGACGATGATCTTGCGGCCGGTGAGGCCCGCGTCGCCCATGGGACCGCCGACGATGAACGATCCGGTGCCGTTCACGAGATAGCGGGTCTTCGCGTCGAGCCAGCGCTCGGGGATCGCGGCCTTGACGACGACGTCGCGGATGTCCGCCTCGATGCGTGAAGAGAGAATTCCCGGGTCATGCTGGGCGGCCACGACGACGGTGTGCACGCGCTGCGGGCGGCCCTGCGCGTACTCGACGGTGACCTGCGTCTTACCGTCCGGTCGCAGGTATGGCAGGCGCTTGGCCTTGCGCGCGGCCGCGAGCTCTTTCGCGACCGCGTGCGCGAGCGTGATCGGCAGCGGCATCAGCTCTTCGGTCTCGCGGACCGCGAACCCGAACATCATCCCCTGATCGCCCGCGCCAAGCTCGTGTGGATCGACACCCTCACGCGCCTCGGCCGACTCGTTGACGCCCTGGGCGATCTCCCTGGACTGTTCCTTGATCGCGGTGAGGATGCCGCAGCTCTGATAGTCGAATCCGTAGTTCGCGTCCACGTAGCCGATGTCCATCACGATCCCGCGTACCAGCGCGGGCACGTCGACCCACGCCTTCGTCGTTATCTCACCGCAGACCAGGATCGTGCCCGTCGTGGTCGCGGTCTCGCAGGCGACGCGCGAATCGGGATCCTGCCGTAGGCACTCGTCGAGCATGCCGTCGGAGATCTGATCGCACAGCTTGTCGGGATGGCCCTCGGTCACCGACTCGCTCGTGAACAGGACGCGCTCCGCCGACATGAAGGAGCTGCTCACTCGTTACGTTCCCGCCTTCCATGACTTCGCGTACTCGGCCTGCTCCGGCGTCATCGCGTCGATCCGCATGCCCATCGCCTCGAGCTTGTCGCGAGCGATCTGCTCGTCGAGCTCGCGGGGGACAGGGTAGACCTGCGGCGCAAGGCTGCCGGCGTTGTTCATCAGGTATTCGATCGCGAGCGCCTGATTCGCGAACGACATGTCCATGACCGACGGCGGGTGCCCCTCCGCGGCCGCGAGATTCACCAGACGGCCCTCTCCCAGCACGATCACGCCGCGACCGTCGCGGAGCCGGTACTCCTGCACGAAGGGACGAAGCTCGCGGCATGCGGCCGCCTGGCTGGTCAGGAAACCGAGGTCGATCTCGTCGTTGAAGTGCCCGGCGTTCGCGACAATGGCGCCATCTTTCAGATTCGCGATCGCCTCGCGGCCGACGACGTTGACGTTGCCGGTGGCCGTGACGAAGAGGTCGCCGCGCTTCGCGGCAGCGACGATCGTCGTCACTTCGAATCCGTCCATCGCCGCCTCGAGCGCGCGCAGCGGGTCCACCTCGCAGACCATCGTGATCGCGCCCATGCCGCGCAGGCGGCTTGCGATGCCCCGCCCGACCCAGCCGTAACCGACGACGACCGCCGTCTTGCCAGCTAGGAGGAGGTTCGTCGCGCGGAGGATGCCGTCGACCGCGGATTGTCCGGTCCCGTAGCGGTTGTCGAAGAGGTGCTTGGTCATCGCGTCGTTCACCGCGACGATCGGATACGCGAGCACGCCTGCGCTCGCCATCGCGCGTAGCCGAGTGACGCCGGTGGTCGTCTCTTCCGTACCGCCGCGCACGTCGGACAGGAGCTCGCGCCGCTTGGTGTGCAGCTCCGTCACCAGATCCGCGCCGTCATCCATCGTCATCTGCGGCGCGCTCGCGAGCACGGCGTTGATGTGCGAGTAGTAGCTATCGCGGTCCTCGCCCTTGCGCGCGTAGACGGAAATGCCTTCCCGTACGACCAGCGCGGCCGCGGCGTCGTCCTGCGTCGACAGCGGATTCGACGCGCACAGCCCGACCGACGCGCCGCCGTCGCGGAGCGCGAGCATGAGGTTCGCCGTCTCGGCGGTCACGTGGAGGCAGGCTCCGATGCGGAGGCCGGCGAGGGGACGCGTCTTCGCGAAGCGCTCGCGGATCCGCGCGAGGACCGGCATCTCGCGACTCGCCCACTCGACGCGTCTCGCTCCGGCTTCGGCCAGTCCGACATCGACGACGTCGTGCTCGGGCTTCACCGTCGTGCTCATCTCATCCTCCCAAGGATCCGATCCCAGGTCGACCGCCGCACCGCCGGGCCCTCGAGGAATTGCCCGTGCATGCGGTAGCCCAGTCGTTGGTAGACCGCGATCGCGACCTCGTTGTCCTGACGTACGTTCAACACCACGTCGGCGTGCTCCTCGAAGGCGGCCTCGGTCACCGCGGACGTGCACGAGGTGGCCATCCCGCGATTGCGGTAGGCGACGCGCGTGAGGACGTTGCCGACCGCGGCGACGTTCGAGCGGCGCGAGCGCACGTGCGTGCCTGCGGCCGAGACCAGCGTCGTGCCGACGTACACGCCGAAGTAGATCTCCCGCTCGAGGCGTTCGGGCGTGAAGTACGTGCGCGACGCGTGACCGTACAGGTCGACGACGTCCTCGAGCCGGTCCGGGCCGAGGCGCATCACCTGATGTGTGACGCGCGGCCTGAATCGCCGCAGCTCGATGGCCATGCGGTGCATCCGATCGACGCGCTCGAAGCGGTACACGCTCTCCACGGCGATGCGTCCTGACGGCGGGGTCGCGACGACGAGGCGCGGCTCGTGGATGCCCTCGCGGAAGATCTCCGCGAGCGCCTCGGTCTCGCCCGTCGCGAAGCACGGCCGGAACGGCAGGGCTTCGACGACGAGCACGCACGCCGTCGTTTCGCCGTCACGCGTGGCGGTCCACCAACGCGCGCGCTCGATCTCGGCGGCGTCGATGTCGGCGAGCGCGTACGCCGCCATGAGGCGGTCGCGTTCGAGGAACGCGCGGGCGCGCTCGGCCGGAGGCTGTTCTTCGACTTTGATCTCGGGCAGGAGCGGGGCCGCGGTCATCGGTCCTCCTTATCAAAGGACCAAGCGGGCCTCCGCCGGTCAGGCAATGAAGTCTAGCTCAGTAGGAGATGAGCGTGACGACGTCGTAGCCGGTCAGCTTGTCGCGCCCCTTCAGCGCAAGGAGCTCGATGAGAAAAGCCAGCGCGACGATCTCGCCTCTCAGCTGCTTCACCAGCTCGATCGTCCCCGCGACGGTGCCCCCGGTCGCGAGCAGATCGTCGACGATCAGGACCTTCGCGCCGGGCTTGATCGCGTCCCGGTGCATCTCGAGCGTCGCCGACCCGTACTCGAGGTCGTACTCGACGCTCACGACGTCGGCCGGCAGCTTGCCCAGCTTGCGGACCGGGACGAAACCGACGCCCAGGTGGTAAGCGATCGGCGCCCCGAAGATGAATCCACGCGACTCCATGCCGACGACGACGTCGATGTCGCGTTTGCCGATGCGCTCCATGAGCCCGTCGATCGCCGCCTTGAAGGATTCGCCGTCCTTCAACAGCGTCGTGATGTCCTTGAACAGGATGCCCGGCTTGGGAAAGTCCGGGATGTCGCGGATGCGCGTCGCGAGGTCCTTCGTCGTCACGGCCACGGGCGAGAGCCTACTGCGGCGTGGCGCGCAGCGCACACGCCAAGCAGATGAGCGCAACGAAGCGGCGCGATTAGAGCACGTGAGAGTCGGTGAACAATCGCTCGACGCGATGGGTCACGCCATCGGTCGCCACAACGCTCACGTTCGTGTTGGTCGCGGGAGTGCGATCGAGGATCGGCAGGATGCCGAGGAAGTGGCTCATCAGAATCCGTGTGACACCGCCGTGTCCGACGAGCAGCACGGTCTGGCCGGAGTTCTGCGTCGTGATGCGGCCGATCGCGCGCAGCGCGCGCTCGATGACCGTCTCCAGCGTCTCGCCGCCGGGCCACGCGACGAACCCGTCGTCACGCCAATTCGGCAGGCCCCGCGCTTCGTCGAACGGCGTGCCGGTGCGGTCGCCGACATCGATCTCCACGAGATCGGGTTCGAGGTCGACCGGGAGCTGGTGCCTGCGGGCGATGGCGATCGCGGTGTCGCGGCAGCGCGCGAGCGGGCTCGAGACGATCCGGTCAATGTGGATCTTGGCAAGCTCGTCCGCGATCGCCTCCGCCTGGCGCCGGCCGCGCTCGGTCAGCGGGCTGTCGCTGCGACCGGCGAAGCGCCGCGCGGCGTTCGCCTCGCTCTCGCCGTGCCTCACGAAATAGATCGTGACCGGCGCGCTCATGCGGGAATGAGGCGCTCGGCCACGTTCGACCATCCGAGGACGCGCGTGATGAGCGGATGCTCCACGTCACGATTCCACGGCTGGTCGAACAGCAGGACGCGGATCCCCGCCTCCGCGAGCGTCTTCGAGATGATCACGTCGTCCTCGCAGAAGAGGTCTAGGCGCAGCTCGTTCGCCAGACGGGTCTTGTACTGAGCAGACCCCTCCGCGTCGTACCGGTCGCGCGGATAGTCAGGACGGAAGTCGCCCGTCGGTTTCAGGTGCACGGCCTTCGCGTAGTCGAGGAGCCCCTTCTCGCGCAGCCAGGTCTCGGTGATCATCCGGCGTCGTTCGGCGCGCGCCGTCACGAAGAAGAGCTCGTGGCCCGCGCTCACGAGCTGCTCGAGCACCGCCGGACAGTCCTCGTACACGTCGAGCTCGGAGAAGAACGTCCCCTCGTAGAGCTTGATGCGAAAGCGGTCGCGCTGTTCGGGCGTGACGTCCAGCTGCTGAAGGAGATGCCAACCGATCTCCCGTTCGTCGGGCAGCTCGACGCCGAACTCCTCGGCGAACTTTCGCAGGTATGGCACCGCGCAGACCGCGATGACATCGTCGAGATCGATGCCGATACGGCTCACGCGTTCGGCACCGGCACGGGCAACGTCATCCAGAGTCCGAGCAGCAGTGTCGCGTTGAACGCCCAGTGCGCGGCGATCGTCGAGGCGAGCGTCTCCGTCGCCAGCCGCAGCCACGCGAGCGCGAGACCGCCGGCGAACACGACGGCGAGAGCGCCGGCGATCGCCGGCAGGAACCATGGGGACGGCGGCGCGATCGTCGTGCTGTCGACGGTCACGACGGCGACCGCCGCATGCCAGAGCGCGAACGCGGCGGCGGAGCCGAGGATCGCGCGGCGGGCGCCGCTCTTCCATAGGAGTCCGACGAGCGCGCCGCGGAACGCGATCTCCTCGGGCAACACCGCGCCGAGCGGCAAGAAGACAAGGACGTGTCGCGCGAGATCGCCTTCAGTGATGCCGCGCAGTGGGTCATAGACCACTGGCCCGCCGACGACGATGGACGCCAGCTGCAGGCCGAGGATGCCGAGACCGGCGATCGCGGCACCGGCGACGGCGCCGACAGCCGCGCCGCGCCACCATCCCGTCGGACGGAGCCCCAAGGCGGCGGCATCGAGTCCCGCGCGGCGCGCGATCGCGAGCGAGATGGCCACCAAGACGAGGCCACTGACGACGAAGGCCCAGCTTCCACCGGGAAGACGCGCGGTGCCGCCGAGCACCAAAGAGCCCGCGTTGCCCCAGCCGACGAGGAGCGCCACGAATATCCAGATCACGGCGTCTCCGCCGTGGCTAGTTCGTGATCAAGGCGGACGAGTTGACGTTGTAGCCGACGAGCCGGACCCCTTGACCGTACACGCGCCAGTTGAATTTCTCCGTCCGGCCTTCCGCGAATTCGGTCTCGTACGTCATCTCGACGTAGCTTCCGGCATTCGTGCCGACCTGATCCCGACTGAAGAATCCGGTCTGCTTGGAGCTCGTCACGTTGCCCAGCTTGCGGTGAATGGCCGCGAACAGCTCGGTGAACTTCGCACGTGTCGTGGAACCCTTGAAGAGGTCGTCGGCCTCCTCCCACATCTCGTCCCAGCGCTCGCCGTCGAGCTGCTGATGAAAGCGCGCGACCGCATCCTCTGCCGTGCCCTTCGCCGCGAAGCCGCCGCAGGCCGATACGACGATCATCGCGACGAGAGCCAATGCCGGAACGAGCCGCATCGGGCGCCACGCTAGTTCCGGCGGGATGCCGATTCAAGGACACCGCGGTCTCATGCTCACGCCGCGACGAGATCGAGCAGTCGCGTTAGCGCGTCGCGCCAGTCGCCGCGTGTGTCGAGCACCGAAAGCCGGACCTGCCGCTGCCCGGCCTGCGCCTTGGGGAATGCCCGGGCGACGGACGCGCGCTGGCGCGGTGTGATGTCCTGCGCGAGCACGACCCGCAGCTCGGGACCGCGTGCACGGACCTCGGTCGCGCCGGCAGCGACGGCACGCAGCTTCACCTCGAGGCCGTAGAGGAGGTTGCGCACCGGCTCGGGCGGCGCGCCGTAGCGGTCGCGCAGCTCGTCCCGAAGCGCGACGAGGTCGTCGAGCGAGCGCAGCTCGGCGATGCGTCGGTACAGCTCGAGCTTGCGCTGTCGGCTGGGTACGTACTCGTCGGGGATCGCGGTCGAGAGCGCGAGGTCGATCGTGACCTCGGGTAGCGCCTCGGCCTTCGGTGCGCCGCGCTGCTCGTTCACCGCCTCCTCGAGTAGCTGCGCGTAGAGCTCGAAGCCCACCGCCGCGACGTGGCCGTGCTGCTCCGCGCCGAGGATGTTCCCGGCCCCGCGGATCTCGAGATCGTGCATCGCGATCTTGAAGCCGGCGCCGAGCTCGCTCGCCTCGAACACCGCCTGCAGCCGCTTGCGGGCGTCGTCGCTGAGGCGCTCCTCCTTCGCATGCAGGAGGTACGCATACGCCTTCGCGGCGCTGCGGCCGACGCGGCCACGCAGCTGGTAGAGCTGCGCGAGCCCGAGCTGGCCGGCGCGGTTGATGACGATCGTGTTCACGTTGGGGATGTCGAGTCCCGACTCGATGATCGTCGTGCACACGAGCACGTCGTGCTCGGCATCGGCGAACTCGACCATCACGCGCTCCAGCCTGCGTTCGTCCATCTGTCCATGTGCGACGACGAAACGCGCCTTCGGCACCAGCGCGCGCAATCGCTGCGTTTCGTGCTCGATGCCCTGCACGCGGTTGTGCACGTAGTAGACCTGCCCGCCGCGGTCGAGCTCGCGCAGGATCGCTTCGCGCAAGACGTCGTCGCTGCGCTCGACGACGTGCGTCTCGATCGGCTGGCGCGACTCCGGCGGCGTCTCGATGACGCTGATGTCGCGCACGCCCGAGAGCGCCATGTGCATCGTTCGCGGGATCGGCGTCGCCGTCATCGAGAGCACGTGGACCTCCGTGCGCATCTGCTTGAGGCGCTCCTTGTGCTTCACGCCGAAGCGGTGCTCCTCGTCGATGACGAGGAGGCCGAGATCGCGAAAGCGCACGTCCTTCTGCAAGAGCCGATGCGTGCCGATGACGATGTCGACCTCGCCCTTCTCGATGTCCCAGATGACCTCGCGCTGCTCGGTCGGCGTCTTGAACCGCGAGAGCATCGCGACATGGACCGGGTAGGTCGCGAGCCGCTCGACGAAGGTCTCGTAATGCTGCTGCGCGAGGACGGTCGTCGGCACGAGGACCGCGACCTGCTTGCCATCCTGCACCGCTTTGAAGGCGGCGCGCAGCGCGACCTCCGTCTTCCCGTAGCCGACGTCGCCGACGACGAGCCTGTCCATCGGACGCGGGCGCTCCAGGTCGCGCTTGGTGTCCTCGATCGCCTGCAGCTGATCGGGCGTCTCCGTGTACGGGAAGGCGTTTTCCATCTCGATCTGCCAGGGGGTGTCCTTGGCGAACGCGTACGCGTGGATCGTCTCGCGCGCGGCGTACAGGCGCAGCAGCTCGCGCGCGATGTCCTCGACCGCCTTCTTCGCCTTCCGCTTCGTCGCGGCCCAGTCGCGGCCGCCGAGCGCGGAGAGTGCCGGCGGCGTGCCGCCGACGTACCGGGTGACCCGGTCGATGCGTTCGGTCGGCAGCGCTATGACGTCGGTGCCCGCGAAGCGCAGCTCGAGGTACTCGCGGACGACGCCGACGATCTCCTTGGTCACGAACCGCTCGAACCGCGCGATCCCATGGTCCTCGTGAACGACGTGGTCTCCCGGCTTCAGATCGGAGAGGAACGATCCGACCGCGACGCGGCGGCGGCGGCGCTCGGGATGTCGCGGCTTCCGGAAGCCGAAGACCTCCGCGTCGGTGAAGACGCGCAGGCCGAGCTCCGGGATCGCGAAGCCCTCCGCGAGCGGGACGTGCGCGAGGACGAGCGCGCCCGCCTCGGGCGGATCGGCGACGGTCTCCCGAGGCGTCGCGGTGACGTCGCGGTCCGCGAGCAGCTCGGACAGCCGCGCCGCCTGCGGCGAGGCGATGACGCGCAGATCGCGCCCCTGCGCGGCGACCTCGGTCAGGAACTGGTCGAGCCGACCGGCGTACGACGGCGCGCCGGTCCAGGCAAGGCGTAGCGCATCCGTGTCGGGACGTACGCGGACCGTCCCGTGCTCGGCTGCCGACGTGTCGATGCGGTCGCGGGGCACGTACGGTGGCGGGAAGGCCACGACGGGCAGGCCCTGCTCGCGCAGCTCTTCGCGGCGCTCGTCGGCCTGCGCCTCGTGCGCGTCGTGCGCGAGCCCGAGCTCGACCGAATCTTCGAAGACGACGGTCGCGCGATCGCTCAGATGATCGAAAAGCGATGCGGTCGCGCCTAGCGCCGAGGCGAACGCGTCGATGCCCGGAGCGACGCGCCCTTCGCGCAAGGCGTCGACGATCTCCGCGTATGGACGCAGCTCGTCGCCATCACGCGCGCCTTCCCACCCGGCCTTCGCGAGCCGATCGGCGAGCTCGGGTCCGCGCTCGAGCGAGTACTCGCGCGCGGGCAGGATGTCGACCGTCTCGACCGGATCCTGCGAGCGCTGCGTGACCGGATCGAAGTGGCGCAGCGTCTCGATCTCGTCGCCGAACAGCTCGACGCGCACGGGCATCTCGGCGGAGGCGGGATAGACGTCGAAGATGCCGCCGCGGCGCGAGAAGCTTCCCGGATCGCTGACCTCGGCGACCGGCTCGTACCCGAGATCGAAGAGCCACGCCGCCGTCTCGTTCCACGCGAGCTTGTCCCCTGCGCGGAGCGTCCGCCCGCGGCGCCGCAGATCGTCGGGGCCGATGGTGTGCTGGAGCAGTGCGCGCAGCGACGCGACGATCGCGACCGGCTCGATCGCGGTGTGCGCCCGCCAGAGAGTCAGCAGGCGTTGATGGATCGCGCTCGCGGAGGCGGAGCCGATCTCGTACGGCATCGTCTCGCGCTCCGGGAGCGAGAGGACGCGCTCATCGCCCAGCCATCCGGCGAGCTCGGCGCGCCAGCGCCGCGCGCGGTCCTCGCTCGGCGCTACGAGCGTGACCGTCCGCCGCGCGCCGTCGACCAGTGCGGCCCACGCGAACGCGCGCGCGCCCGCGGGCGCGTCGGCGATCGCGACGGCGTTCCGATGCTCGAGGCGTGAGACGAGATCGCGGAAGCCCGCGCTGCGATCAGCGAGCGAGAGGATCCCGCCCAGGCGCGCGCCCGATCCGAGTGCCGTGGCGCTAGCCATTGAAGCGGTCCATCGCGCGGCGGACGCCCTCGCGCATCGCGACCTCGGCGGCTTCCGCGGCCTTGTCGATGACGCGGTCGGCCTCGGGCCGCTCGTCCGCCTCGAACGGGGCGAGCACGTACTTGGCGAGATCGCGTTCGATCTCGCGCGTCGGATCGGCCGGCGCGACGCCGATGCGCAGGCGCGGGAAGCCCTCGCCGATCGCCGACACGATCGAGCGCATCCCGTTGTGCGTCCCCGGACCGCCACGCTCGCGCAGCCGCACCTTGCCCAGTGGAAGATCCACGTCGTCGTAGACGACGAGAAGATCGGCCGGCGCCAGTCGATAGCGGTCGAGCAGCTTACGAACGGCACGGCCGCTGTCGTTCATGAACGTCTGCGGCCGCGCGATCGCGATGCGCGCGTCACCGAGCGAGCCCTCGGCGATGCGCGCGTCCGCGGCCTTGATCCCGAACTCCAGGCGCGCGCGCTTCGCGAGTCGGCTGGCGACCTGCCATCCGACGTTGTGCCGCGTGTTCGCGTAGCCGTCGCCGGGATTCCCCAGTCCTATGACCAGGCGGTCCGCGCGCGGCGGCGAGGAGCGCTCGAAGAGCTTCGCCAGGCGCACCAGAGCCTTCTCCTTTTATGCATGGACGTCATCCATGGACGCCGAAAAGGGGCGCCCCGGAATGACCGGGGTGCCCCGCGAGGACGCGTATCTCGAACGAGGATACTGCGGCGTGCGCGAAGCGCACACGCCAAGCAGATGACGCCGCGAAGGCGGCGCGATTACCTTGGCCGGCGTGCGGCTCGCTCTCTACGGGTTCGGCAACGTCGGGCGCGCGCTCGCGCGGATGCTCCTCGAGACCGACGCGCCGTTCACGGTCACCGCGCTCGTCACGAAACGGCACGGGGCCGTGGTCGATGCGCGCGGGATCGACCTCGCGACGCTGCTCGCCGGTACCGATCTACCGCTGGGCGCGCCGCCGCCGATGCGCGAGCTGCCCGCCGACGTGCTGGTGGAGATGACGACGCTCGATCCGGTCACCGGAGAGCCCGCGCTCACCCACATACGCGAGGCGCTCGCCGCCGGGATGCACGTCGTGACGGCGAACAAGGGCCCCATCGCGCGTGCCTACCGCGAGCTCGACGCGACCGCGCGCGAGCGCGGCCGGCTGCTCCGATTCGAGGCGACGCTCGCGGACTGCCTGCCGGTCTTCACGCTCCGGCGCGCCGCGCTCCCGCTGGCGAAGATCACGGCGATCCGCGGGATCGTATCGAGCACCTGCAATCACATCGTCAGCGCCTGCGCGGGCGGCGCGACCTTCGCCGGCGCGCTCGCGGAGGCACAGCGGCTCGGCATCGCCGAGGCCGATCCGCGCAACGATCTCGAGGGACACGACGCCGCGGCGAAGGCGACGATCCTGGCGAACGTCCTCATGGACGCGGACCTGCGGCCGGAGGACGTCGCGCGGGAGCCGATCGACGAGCGCGCGGCCGACGCCGCGCGAGCCGCCGCGGCCGTGGGCGATCGCCTCCGGCCGCTCATCGAGGTGACGCGCCGAGATGCCGCTGTCACGGCATCGTTCGGGCCGCGCGTGCTGCGTCCGCTGGATCCGCTCTATGCGGTCGACGGGTTCTCCATGGGCCTCGTGCTCGATACCGACCTCGCCGGCCGCGTCGCCGTGCAGCTGCACGACCCGCACGTCGACCAGGTCGCGTACGCGATCCTCACCGACCTGTTGGAGATAGCGGCGGGCGCTACGATGCCGCGACGGTGATGCGGTTGAGCCGGCGCGAGACCACGGAGCTCGCGACCGGTCTGGCTTATCTCGCCCCATCGCTCGTTCTGTTCGCGGCGTTCGTGTTCATCCCGCTCGGCCGCACGGTCTACCTCAGCTTCTTCAACACGCGCGCGACGGGAACGACGACGACGTTCGCCGGTCTCGATCACTACCTCGAGCTGTTCGCGTCGCCCACCTTCCACACCGGACTGCTCGCGACGGCGATATTCGCCCTGTACACGGTCCCCATCGGCATCGCGCTCGGGCTCGTGCTCGCGGTCGCGCTGAACCAGCGGCTGCGCGGCATCAACGTCTTCCGCACGATGATGGCGAGCACGATCGCGATCTCGGCCGCTGTCGGCGCGCTCATCTGGCTGCTCCTCTTCAACCCGAGTCTTGGGCTCCTGAATTACGTCCTCTCGCGCGTCGGCATCCACGGTCCGGAATGGCTCATTCAGCCGACGACGGCGATCATCGCCGTGTCGATCACGACGATCTGGCTGACTCTGGGCACGAACATCATCGTGCTGCTCGCGGGTCTTCAGGGTGTCCCCGAGGAGATCTACGAGGCGGCGCGGCTCGACGGCGCGCGCGGCCTGCGGATGTTCACGCGCATCACGATCCCGATGGTCTCGCCTTCGCTGTTCTTCCTTCTCGTGGTCGACACGATCGGCGTGTTGCAGGCGTTCACCCAGATCCACCTGCTCACCCGCGGAGGCCCGGTCGACACGACGCGGGTACTGGTCTACAGCATCTATCTCGATGCATTCCAGAACTTCCAGTTCGGCTATGCGAGCGCGCAGGCGGTCATCCTGTTCGCGCTCGTCCTGGCGCTGACGCTGATCCAGTTCCGCTTCGTCGAGCGTCGTGTGCATTACCAATGAGTGAGGAGGGGAGCGTCGGCCGCAGCCGACGCGCGCGACCGCTGCCCCTGCGCCGCATCGGCACGTACGCGTTGCTGGCGATCGGCTCCCTGCTGGTGGCGTTCCCACTGCTGCTCGCCCTCGCCTACTCTTTCATGAGCGAATCCGAGATCGCGACGTTCCCGCCGACGGTCGTGCCGTCGAAACCGACGTTCGACAATTACGCGAGCGTGCTCGCGACCATCCCGATCGGCCGTTACCTCGTGAACAGCTTTGTGGTATCAACGGCGGTCGTCGCCGGACAGCTGGTCACGGCGAGCCTCGCCGCATACGCCTTCTCGTTCCTGACGTTCCGTGGGCGGACGGCACTCTTCTTCCTGTTCCTCAGCACGCTGATGATCCCGTGGGAGGCCACGATCATCCCGAACTACATCACGATCCGCACGATGGGCTGGCTCGACACGTATCAGGGGCTGGCCGTGCCGTTCATGGCGACGGCGTTCGGAACGTTCCTGCTCCGGCAGGCGTTCCTGCAGATCCCGCGGGAACTCTGGGACTCCGCGCGGATCGACGGCGCGTCGTCCTTCCGCTTCTTCCGCTCGATGGTGCTGCCGCTCGCGCGACCCGCGCTCGGCACCGTCGCGATCTACGGCTTCCTCTCGACCTATAACCAGTACTTCTGGCCGCTGCTCATCACGAACCAGACACTCATGCGCACGACGCAAGTCGGCATCGCGCAGCTCCGGTTCGAGGAGACGCTGCGGTGGGGCCTGGTCATGGCTGGTGTCATCATGGTCGCCGTGCCGACGCTCGTCCTGCTCGTGCTGGGTCAACGCCAGCTCATCCGAGGCCTGACCGCCGGCGCGGTCAAGGGATAGGCACGCAGATGGAGGGGAACATGCGCAGACTCACAGGGATCGCGCTCGCGTTCATCGTGGCCGCCGCCGCGTGTGGCGGCGCCGGACCCGGCGGCGACACGAGCGCGCAGGCTCCGGGGAAGGACATCAAGCCTGCCGCCAAGATCACGTGGTGGCACGCCATGTCGGGTGTCAACGGCGACGCGGTGAACAAGATCGTCGACGGCTTCAACAAGAGCCAGGGCGGCATCAAGGTCGAACCGATCTTCCAGGGGAATTACGACGACCTGCTGGCCAAGCTGAACACAGCCATCGCGTCGAACGCGGCGCCCGCGCTGGTGCAGGTGTACGACATCGGCCAGGCGTATATGCGCGATAGCGGGCAGATCGTGCCGATGCAGGCGTTCATCGACCGCGACAAGTTCTCGACTGCCGATTTCGAGCCGGCGGTCATCAACTATTACAAGTTCCAGGACAAGCTGCAGAGCATGCCGTTCAATTCGTCCTCGGCGATCCTCTACTACAACAAGGACGCCTTCAAAGACGCCGGGCTCGATCCCGAGAAAGCTCCGGTCACCTTCACCGAAGTGGCCGACGCGGCGAAGAAGCTGACCAAGAAGGACTCGGGCGGAGCGACGGTTCGCTACGGTTTCGGTCCGTCGATCTACGGCTGGCTCTTCGAGCAGCTGATGGCGACCTCCGGCGCGCTCTACGCCGACAACGGCAACGGCCGTGACAACCGCGCGACGAAGGTCCTGTGGAACAGCGCACAGGGCAAGGCGATCCTCGACTGGTGGAAGGCCGGCGTCGACAGCGGCTACTTCTTCAACCCGGGCGTCGACAACGACGGCGCGGCGAACGCCTTCAACGCGGGCAAGACGGCGATGTACATCGAGAGCACCGCGCGGCTGCGCGGGCACATCAACACGATCGCCGGCAAGTTCCAGATCGGCACCGGCCTGTACCCGCGGCCCGACGGCAAGCCGAAGGACGGCGGGAACATCATCGGCGGCGCTTCGCTCTACATCATGAAGAGCCGGCCGGCGGACGAGCAGCAGGCGGCCTGGGAATTCGTGAAGTACGTGCTGACGCCCGCGGTACAGGCGCAGTGGCAGTCGGACACGGGCTACTACCCCATCGTGAAGGGCGCGTACAACGAGGGACCGAGCAAGGAATGGGCGGCGAAGTACCCCCAGTTCCTGACGGCGGTGAACGAGATCCGTGACTCGCCTCAGAACCGCATGACGAACGGCGCGGTCCTCGGCGTCATGCCGCAGGCGCGGCAGCGAACGCAGAAGATGATCGAGTCGGTGTTGCTCGGTCAGGCCACCTCACAGGCCGCGCTCGACGCGGCGGTCGCGGACATCAACGCCCAGATCGAGAAATACAACAAGGCGAACCCGTAAAGAGCCGAGATGAGACGGTGCGGTCGCTGAGCGACCGCACCGTCGACCTCCTCGTCATCGGCGGCGGCATCATCGGGGCGGGCATCGCGCGAGACGCCGCCATGCGCGGCCTTTCCGTCACGATCGTCGAGCAGAACGACTTCGCGTCGGGCACGAGCTCGCGGCCGACGCGCCTCATCCACGGCGGGCTGCGCTACCTCGAGCTCTTCGACTTCGGCCTGGTGCGCAGCGACATGCGCGAGCGCGAGATCCTCCTGCGGATCGCACCGCACCTGGTCTTCCCGCTGGCGTTCCTCCTGCCGATGTACCGCCCGAGCCTCGCCTACCGGGCGAAGCTGCGCATCGGCATGCAGCTGTACGACGCGCTCTCGCTGGACAAGAGCCTCCCCAAGCGACGCTGGCTCGACCGCGCGGCGACGCTGGCCGCGGAGCCCGCGCTCGATCCCGACGGGCTCGTCGGCGCATGGCGCTTCTACGACGCGCAGGTGCCGCTCATCGAGCGGCTCGTCCTGGAGAACGTCATCGATGCGGCCGATCACGGTGCGCTCGTCCTCAATCACGCCAAAATGAGCGACTACCTGCGCGAGAACGGTCGCGTGACGGGCGCGCTCGTCCGCGACGAGATCGGCGCGACGGATGTCGCGGCGCGCGCGCGGTTCACCGTCAACGCGACGGGTCCGTGGCTGGACCGAACGATCGCGCGGGTGCGCCGCGACGGCACGCCGCTGCTGCGTCTCACGAAGGGCATCCATCTCGTCACACCGCACGCGACCGAGCAGGCGCACGTGCTGTTCGCCAGGAGCGACGGGCGCCTCTTCTTCGTGCTCCCGTGGCGCGGGGAGACCATCGTCGGCACCACCGACACCGACTACGACGGCGATCCCGGAGATGCGGCCGCCACTGAGGACGACGTGCGCTACCTCCAGACCGAGGCTCGTCGCGCGTTCCCCAAGGCCCCCTTCCACGACATCCACTACACATGGGCCGGTGTCCGCGCGCTCGTCCGCGAGGAGGGCGTGCGCGAAGGAGAGGTATCGCGCAAGCACGCGCTCTTCGACCACGAGGTGCGCGAGGGGGTCGCCGGCCTGCTGTCGGTCGTCGGCGGGAAGATCACGGCCTACCGCGACATCGCCGAGGAGGTCACCAACGTGGTGATGGCAAAGCTCGGCCGACACGTCGTCAGCGCGACCGCCGAGACGCTCCTTCCGGGCGCGCGAGCGGATGCGACCGGGGCCGACGGCCTCGCGAGCAAGGAGACGCGCGCCTATCTCGAGGGCGTGTACGGCTCGCGAGCGCGTGCCGTGATCGCGTTCGCCGCCGCTGAGGCGCGGCTCGCGGAGCCGCTGTGCCCGCATCACCGCGGCATCGCCGCGGAGGTCGTGCACGCCGTGCGCGCCGAGTGGGCGATGACGCTGGGTGACGTGCTCCTCCGTAGGACGGCGCTCGGTCTCGGCGAATGCCAGGCCCTCGACCGGATCGACGCCATCGCCGAGCTCACCGCGGGCGTGCTGGGCTGGGACGGCGCACGCCGCGAGAGCGAGATCGACGCGTACTGCCGCGAGATCGAGCCGATGCGCCGCTTCAGCGCTCCGTGAAGTACGTCCTCGCCCTCGATCAGGGAACGACCGGATCGGCGGCGATCGTGTTCGACGAGTCCGGTGCCGCGCGCGGCTTCGCGGACCGGGAGATCGCGCAGCACTACCCGGCGTCGGGTCAGGTGGAGCACGACCCGGAGGAGATCTTCACGACGACGGTCGCGGTCGGTCGCGAGGCGCTGAGCGCCGCGGGCATCGCCGCGCGCGACGTCAGCGCGATCGGCATCACCAATCAACGCGAGACGACCGTGGTCTGGGAGCGCACCACCGGACGGCCGATCCACCGCGCGGTGGTGTGGCAGAGCCGAGCCAGCGCGGCGATCTGCGAGGACCTGCGCGCGCGCGGCCTGGCAGACCTGGTGCGCGAGCGCACCGGTCTCGTGATCGACGCGTACTTCTCGGCGACGAAGGTGCGCTGGATCCTCGACCAGGTCCGCGGCGCCCAGGCGCGCGCGGCGGCGGGCGAGCTGCTCTTCGGCACGATCGACGCGTGGCTGGTGTGGAAGCTCACTGGGGGTCGCATCCACGTGACCGACGTGACGAACGCCTCGCGCACGATGGTCTTCGACATCCACCGCCGGCGGTGGGACGACGAGCTGCTGGCGACGCTCGACATCCCGCGGGCGATGCTGCCATCGGCGGTGCGGTCGAGCGGCGTCCTCGGTGAGAGCGACCCGACCCATTTCGGTGCGCCGATACCCATCGCGGGCATCGCGGGCGATCAGCAGGCCGCGCTGTTCGGCCAGACGTGCTTCGAGGCCGGCGAGGCGAAGAACACGTACGGCACCGGATGCTTCCTGCTGGCGAATACCGGCTCGACCGCGGCGCCCGCGCGCGGCGGATTGCTGACGACGATCGCGTGCGCGGTGGGCGAGCGCGCGGCGTACGCGCTCGAAGGCAGCGCGTTCATCACCGGAGCGGCGGTGCAGTGGCTGCGCGACGGTCTCGGGCTCATCCGGGACGCGGCCGAGACGGAGACACTCGCGACCAGCATTGCCGGGAACGACAACGTGTACTTCGTGCCCGCGTTCACCGGACTGGGCGCGCCGCACTGGGACATGTACGCGCGCGGACTCCTCATCGGACTCGAGCGCGCGACCACACGCGCGCATTTCGCGCGCGCGGCGCTCGAGAGCATCGCGTACCAGACGCGCGATCTGGTCGAGGCGATGCGCGCCGCGGGGCAGCCGATCGCGGTCCTACGCGCCGACGGCGGGAGCACCGCGAATCGCTTTCTGATGCAGTTCCAATCCGACGTCCTCGGCATCCCGGTCGAGGTCGCCGCGACGAGCGAGACGACCGCGCTCGGCGCGGCGTTCCTGGCGGGGCTCGCGGTCGGCATGTGGGACACGCCCGACGAATTACGCCGACGCCGCGCCGTTTCGGCCCGCTACGAGCCGGCGATGTCGAAAGACGAGCGCGAGCTTCTGTACGCGGGCTGGTTGCGCGCCGTCGACCGCGCGCGGGGCTGGGCAACGGCGGCTACCCCTTCGGCACCCGCTCCGGGAAGTCCGACATGATCCCGTGCACACCCCACGACGCGAACGTCGCGATCTCGCGCTCATCGTTCACGGTCCAGGCCTGCACGCGCAGGCCCGCGCCGTGAGCGGCCCGAACCAGGTCGGACGTCACGTACGCGCGGTTGGGGTGCAGCGCCCAGAGCTGAAGACGCGCCGCGCTCTCGAGCAGCGCCGCCCGCTCCGGTGACGCGACGAAGAGGAATGCGCGCCGCACGTTTGGCGCCGCGCTGAACGCGCCTTCGAGCGCGGACCACCAGAAGCTCGAGACGTAGGCGTCCGCGTCGCCACGCTGCGCGAGCCGCGCCGCGACGCGTGCCCCGGTGTCGCGGGCCGCCGCCTCGCTTGCCTCGCTCTTGAGCTCGACGTTGACGCCGATGCGGCCACGGCAAAAGTCCAGCACTTGATCGAGCGAGAGGGCATCGCTCCGGGTCGGCCGATCGTGCGAGACGAGTAGCCGGCCGTCGTCCATCAGCCAGACGTCGGTCTCGATCTCATCGCATCCGAGATCGAGCGCTTTCTGGAACGACGCGATCGTGTTCTCCGGAGCATGGCCCATCGCGCCCCGGTGACCGATACGGCGCATTGCGCGGCAAGTATCGTCTGGCCGTGAAGCTCAGACGAGCGAGGAGCGGCTTACCCGCGACGAGCGAGTCCACCAGCCTTGAGCGCTTCTCCTCGCCGAAGGCGAGAGATTGAGCAAGTTCCCCGCCTTCGACATGGAGCGTATGCAATCCACGTGGGAACACCGCGTGAAGTACGACCTCTCCGAATCGGGTGTCGAGGCGATGTCGCTCGAGGAGGCCACGCGCGATAACAGAGAGCTGCTGCGCACGAAGCTCGGATACGCCGAGGGGGTCGGCCGCGAGCCGACGCGCGCGCTCGTCGCGGCGTTCCACCCCGGCAACGGTCCCGAGAACGTCGTCGTCACCACCGGCACGAGCGAGGCGAACTACCTCACGCTGACGACGCTGGTCTCGGCGGGCGACGAGGTCGTCGTCGTGATGCCGAACTACATGCAGGCGCACGGCATCGCGCAGGGCCTCGGCGCGCGGGTGCGTGAGGTGTGGCTGCGCGAGGAGCGCGGATGGACGATCGACCTCGACGCGCTCGAGGCGGCGGTGAGCGACAAGACGCGCCTGGTGTGCGTGTGCACGCCGAACAATCCGACCGGCCAGGTGCTCTCGCGCACGCAGATCGATCGCGTCGTGGCGATCGCCGCGCGGCACGGCGCGTGGATCCTCTCCGACGAGGTGTATCGCGGCGCCGAGCTGGACGGCGAGGAGTGCACGTCGTTCTCGGGTCGCGGCGAGCGGATCGTCGTGACCGGCGGCCTTTCGAAGGTCTACGGCCTACCCGGTCTGCGCATCGGCTGGCTCGTCGCTCCACTCGAGCAGGTGCAGGCGACGCTCCGATTGAAGGACTACACGACGATCGCGCCGGCGACGCTCTCCGAGACGCTCGCGGAGGTCGCGCTCGAGCGGCGCGACGAGCTCGTCAAGCGCGCGCGTTACCTATTGAACGAGCGCTGGCCGGGCCTCGAGGACTGGGCCACCACGCACTCGCGCGAGCTGCACTGGACGCCGCCGCGCGCGGGTGGTGTCTGCTTCTTCAGCTACCGGTTCCCGATCGACTCGATGCCCTTCGTCGACCGCCTCATACGCGAGTACTCGACGATGGTCGTGCCCGGGATCCACTTCCGGGCCGAGCGGCACCTGCGGATCGGCTACGGCATGGAAACGCGCGTGCTCCACGCCGGCCTGGCGGCGATCGACCGCCTTCTCACCTCGCTTGGCGACTAACGGGCACGGCGCGTGCACGCTCGGCGAGCACTCAGTCGCGCGGAGGTGCGGAGTGACGGTCTCGGTCATCCTCGCGGTCATCGCGCTCATCTGCGGCATCCTCATGCTCATCCCCGGCGGACAGTGGTCCAGGCTCCCGCTCTCGGCCATCGCGATCATCTGCCTGGCGTTGAACCAGACCGGTTTCATCCGCTGATCTAAGGGCCGCGCTGCTGGCCCGGCGGCTTCCTGTCTGGCTGCCCGCCGGGCTAACATGCGCCCACAAATGGCGGCTCGTCCGCTGCATCTCTTCGAGGCCGGTGTGGTCACGGAGACACGCTTCGCGGGGATGGCGGCCGCACCTGGCGCGCTGGCCGAGCATTTCACCAGGCGGCTCGGTCCCGAGAAGCACGTCCGGATACCGTTCAACCCCCGCGACCGCTGGGTCACGGCCGCGCGCGAGTCGTGCCGAACTCTCGCCGACGCGGTCGGGACGTCGCTGCGCGCCGGGGCCACCTGCGCCGTCCTCGGCGGCGAGTGCACGCTCGTCGCGGGGACCATCGCGGGAGCGCTGCCCCTCGAGCCGGACCTCGCGCTGGTGTACTTCGACGCCCACGGCGACTTCAACACGCTCGCGACGACTCCCTCGCACTACGTCGGCGGCATGTGCCTCGCGCACGTCTGCGGCCGCTCGATCGCGCCGCTGCTCTGGCCAGGCGCGCGCAAGATCGCGGAGGATCGCGTCGCGCTCGTCGGCGGCCGCGCGCTCGACGCCGGCGAGCGGAGCAACCTCGATCGCTCCAGGCTGACACGCATCGCGTTCGACGCCGAGCGCGCCGACCCGTCCGAGGTCGTCGCGTTCGCGCGGCGCCGCAAAGTCTGGCTCCACGTGGACATAGACGTCGTCGATCCGAAGGAGATCCCGGCGGTCGTGTTCCCCGCGCCCGGTGGCGTGTCGCTCGCGCTCCTCGCGGAAACGATCACGTCGCTCGCGTCGATCGCGGACGTGATCGGCTTCGAGCTGTGCGGCTACGACCCCAAACAGGACGCTGGCATGAAGCTTCCCGAGGCGATCGCCGGCTTGTTCTCAGCGTTCCGCGCCAGAGTCCTCGCCGGCTAGCACGGGCGTCACGACAGGCATCGCTTAGGCTGAGGCTCACTCGTGGGCTGCAGACCTACGCGGAACTGCCGCCAACTTGTGCCGTTACTACGGGTGTGAGCGTTGGGATAGGGCCGCTTCGCCTCGTGGATGTCAGCGTCGCCGCGCTGGCGAGCCGGCCGTCGCTCGCCGCTATCGCTCTTTTGCTCTTGAACGATCACGTCCTGAAGGCGACGGCGCCGTCGATCGTCACGGACAAGTTGAGCGATTTCGCGGGTCTCTTCTTCGCGCCGTACGCGCTACTCACTGTCGTCGGCCTGCTATGGGCGAACCGATTGAGCGAAGCGGCCGCAGTACGACTGGCGATCCTTGGTTTCTTGTTGATCGGGGCCTGCTTTGCCGCGGTGAAGCTCTCCGCGGCGGCGGCTCGGCCGCTCCTCGAGGCTCTCACCGTCGCGCTCGGTGTCCCAACAGCCATCGTGCAGGACCCGACCGATCTCATCGCGTTGGTCGTCTTGCCCGCATCCTTCATTCTCTGGCGCAGACGCCTTCGATGGCAGTACGTAGCAGGTCGCGGTCATGCGCACGCGGTCGTGGTCTGCGCTGCGCTCGCATCGATGGTCGCTACGAGTCAGGCGCGCCCGTGGGTCGCCAGTATCGCGGTAGACCCGATGGACGCAGACACGATGTACGCCGTCCTGGCATCCACGGTCGCCGATGGCGTTTATGGGACCCATGACGGCGGCCGGCATTGGGCGCGCGGCACCGCTGACAAGGGAAGCCTGTTCGTAGCGCCGGCGCCATCCCACCAGCTCTATTTGCTGACGTGGGATTCCTGGGACCCACGCGTCTATCGGCTCTCCACCGATGGGTCGCATCCGGTCGACGTCGGACCGCCATCGCCCGGCCCGCGACCGCAGACGGTCTACGTGTGGGGAACGAATCTCCTCCACGCGCCAGAGTGGTCGAGTGACACGATCTTCATGTTGCGAAACGGAACGTTGCTGCGCACGACGGACGGCGGCTCGATCTGGCAGTCATATGGCCCTGGCGGATATGGCGTCGATGCGATCGCGACGTCTCGGACACCTGGGTTGGTATTCGCCGCGACGGATGAAAAGCTGTTTCGCAGCGCTGATTCCGGGAATCGCTGGACCGAGATCGCACCAGTTCCGGGACGACTGGGCGCGCTCGCGCTCCATCCCACCGACGCGAGCATCCTGCTCGCGGGGGTCGGCAACGAGCTCTGGAGAAGCAGCGATGGCGGCAAGACATGGCAATCTCTTTGGCACTACTCGCGTGGCTCACCCGACCTCGCCACCTGGCGCATCTGTTCGATGCGCGTGATCCCGAGCGTGCGTACGTGCTGCATGGCCTGGGTTGCTGCGCGCCGCTGATGAGCACCGACGCCGGTCGAACGTGGAGGGTGTGGGGGCAGGAGATTTCTGACCTAGTCGGCGGAGGCGATCGAGATCATCCGCTGCTCGCGAAGAAGTCCTACGGTGACGGAGTCCTCAGACTGGTGGGCGAGCCTCCCGGTAGGTGGGAGGACGTGGGTGGAACGCTGCCCCTACGGCAGTGAAGCCTGGTTAGTCGGCGTCGAGCGTGCTGGCGATCGTGAGGTCGCGGAGCCACTCTTCGAGATCGCGCCCGACCTTGTCTTTCGGCGGGGGCGCGCTCTTGGACACGCGGCGGTGACGCGGCGGCTCAGGGAGCGGGCCCTGCACCCAGTGCCTGCCCTTCGCCTGGTGCCACTGCGTCACCGCCGTCATCAGTTCCTCCTTAGACGTCGCTGTACAGATAGAACTCGTAGGGGTGCGGACGAAGAGCGATCTCCTTCGCGCTCTGCCGCTTCAAGGTCAGCCACGTGTCGATGAGGTCCTCGGTGAAGACGCCGCCGCGCATCAGGAAGTCGCGGTCCGCATCCAGCGCGTCGAGCACCTCCTCGAGGGAGCCGGGGGTCTGCTTGATCTTGCGCTTCTCCTCGCCCTCCAGCTCGTACAGGTCGACGTTGAGCGGCTCCGGCGGCTCGATCTTGTTGATGACGCCGTCGAGGCCGGCCATGAGGCACGCGGAGAAGGACAGGTACGGGTTGCAGGACGGGTCAGGCGCGCGGAACTCGAGACGCCGCGCCTCCGGCTTGTCGAAGTACGTCGGGATGCGGATGCACGCGGAGCGGTTGCGCACCGAATACACCAGATTGATCGGCGCCTCGTAGCCGGGGACCAGGCGGCGGTAGCTGTTCGTGGTCGGCGCGGCGAACGCCAGGATCGCGGGCGCGTGCTTCAGCAGGCCGCCGATGTAGTGGCGGGCGGTGGTCGACAGCAGCGCGTAG